>WNFJ01749325.1_pt2 | contig 20214 bp, 19 predicted proteins | sample 5400461 | NCBI WGS metagenome assembly WNFJ01 (sample SAMN13153349, study PRJNA577476) | soil metagenome | isolation source: 115 cm saprolite on Douglas fir-dominated hillslope | place: USA:California | collected 2013-09-17
CCTGTTTTTCATCGTCGATCCACCGCATCAAGCTGGCCATCGAAATGGCCCGCGAATACCGGCGCAAGGTGGCGCTGGTGGGGCGCTCGATGTCCGAATCCACGGAGATCGCGCAGGACCTGGGCTATCTCGACATCCCGGAGGGCGTGCTGATCCATCCCGGCCAGATCAAAGACCACGCGCCGCAGCAGGTGTGCGTGCTGATCAGCGGCACGCAGGGTGAGCCGATGTCCGCGCTCTCCCGCGCGGCGGTGGACAACCACAAGCACGCCAAGATCGAACGCGGCGACACCGTGGTGCTTTCTTCGCGCATCATTCCCGGGAACGAGAAGGGCATCTACCGCATGATTGACCACCTGTTCCGCCGCGAGGCCGACGTGATCTATGAAGACGGCTCCACGCCGCCGGTGCACGTGAGCGGGCATGCCAGCCAGGAAGAGCTGAAGCTGGTGATAAACCTGGTGAAGCCGCGCTACTTCATTCCCATCCACGGCGAGTACCGGCAGCTCCGCCTTCACGCCGATCTGGCGCGCTCCATGCACGGCGCCGTGGGCCAGGTGCTGCTGCTGGAGAGCGGCGACGTGCTGGAGTTCGACGAACTAGGGGCGCGCAAGATGGACAAAGTTCCGGTGGGGCGAATCTGCATCGACTCCGGCTCGCGCGGTGAGGTGGTGGAGGACCTGGTCATCAAAGACCGGCGCCACCTCAGTGAAGACGGTTTTGTGCTGCCCATTATCGCCATCAACAAACTGACCGGGACGGTGGAGTCGATTCCGGAGATCGTGATGCGCGGCTTTGCCGCAGGGAGCGAAAATGGTTTTATGCGCGAGGCGCGGCGCGTGATCGCCAACACGCTGGATGCCTCAACGCCCGAAGAAAAGGCCGACTACGGCGTCATCAAGGAAAAAATCCGTGCGGATTTGAAGAAGTTCATCGTCAAGACTACATCGCGACGGCCGTTGATCATGCCGGTCATCCTGGAGATCTAAGTGACAAACTCTGGTCAGGCATCTGCTCCTGTGCGGTCCGTAGAGGCACCAAAGCACGGGCCGCAAATTTCTCGCAGAACTATCTACCTGGTGGTTTGGATCCTGGCGTTCGGCCTCGGAGGGTGGGGAGTGCGCCGCGCGGCGGACACGCACTTGCGCGCCCTGTCGATCCTGTTGCGGCTTTCCAACCCGGACGTCCAGGGATTTTCCACCCGCTTTGCCCGCCATCCTTTCACCGAACAAGAAGGCTCGGCGGAGACAGCGCATGGACCCCTCAAATTCCGCTTGTACCTGCCGCAAGGCGTGAGCCAACCCGGGGGCATGGTCCTGCTTGACGGAATCCACCGTGCGGGAATTGACGAGCCGCGCCTGATCAATTTTGCTCGCAGCATGGCCGGCGCCGGGATCGAGGTCATGACCGCGGAGCTTCAGGACCTGGCCGATTACAAGGTGACACTGCGGACTGTAGATGTCATCGGCGATTCCGCCGTGCTTCTTGGGAACAAAATGGGACTGCCCAAGGTCGGCGTGGTGGGGATGAGCTTTGGCGGAGGGCTGGCCCTTTTGGCCGCGAACAAACCGGAGTACGCGGATAGTATCGGCTTTGTCACGGCTGTCGGCGCGCACGACGACATGACGCGCGTGGCGCACTTCTTCGCGGCCAATATGATCGAAAAGCCGGACGGCTCAACGGTCGCCCTCAAGGCGCATGAATACGGCGTCCTGGTCCTGGCCTATTCCCACATTGAGGATTTCTTCTCGCCCCGCGATGTTCCCGTGGCCCGCGAGGCCCTGCGCAAATGGCTCTGGGAGCAAGCGTCCGACTCCATACAGACGGCGAAGGGGCTCAGCCCGGCCGGACGGCAGGAGCTCGACACGATTCTGCACCACCGCGACCAGTTGCAGCCGGCGCTCCTCCAGGAGATCAAACGGCACAGCGACGAGATGCAGGCGGTTTCGCCGCACGGCCACATCGGCAGGTTGCGCGTGCCCGTCTATCTGCTGCACGGGAGCACGGATAGCGTGATTCCCGCCTCGGAAACGCTGTGGCTCGCCAAAGACGTTCCACCGCAGGAACTCAGGGTCGTGTTGATCAGCCCGGCCATGAACATGATCCACGTGGATGGACAACACCCTGTGACCGTCTCGGAAAAGTGGGCCCTAGTGGACTTTATGGCTCAGGTGTTAAATGCGGCGGACAGATTAGGTCGCCCCTCCCGCTGACAACTTGCGGCTTTTCTTCCGGTTATGTTCCCCTCGCAGGCCGCAGAATTTCTCTTGCAAGAAATCGGGCCGAGCACGATCCACGGACAAGAGGGATGTTCTCCAGAGTAGGACCCTGGACACGGCCTTCCTGGGCCAGAAGTCTAACTCCTTCCTCGATGGCCGTGTCCGGGGAGGTATTCGAAACTGTCGTGTACGCTGAAAAGCGGCACTGGGGGTTCTCGAATCCCTCCTCCGCCAGATAGCCTTACAAAATCTTTTGGGTTCTCGCGTTAAAGCGAGACGACCTGATTGAGAATCTCCGATTCCAATCAAAGGTGAAACCTGGAATAAGCCCACTCATAAGAAGCTGGCGCCGTGCGCTCTTGTCTACGGCAACCGTTCTTTCGATTATTTTTGCGTCGGCGGCTCGGGCGCCTCTTTCGGTGCAGGGGGCTGCTTCGGCCGAGCAATCGAGCGAGCAGGGTGCAGTTCAAGTGCAGATGAGCAACGTGATGTACCACTTTCAAAACGACGTTGCCGTCCACATCCACCGGCTGGGCGGTGAATTAGTCCCCGTGGGCGGCGCCCAGATGCCCGTGTTCGATGACAGACAATCGTTTGTCCTGAATATCGCGGCCGGGGAAATGGCCCTCACACCCCAGTCGCTGGCCAACGTGCTCAACCGCAACGTCTTTGCCGGACAGGACGCTCCCATCAAGGACCTCTCCCTCTTCATCGATAAGGATCGCTTGAAGATTAAAGGAAAGATGCACGGCGAGGGAGATCTTCGCTTTGAAGCTGAGGGAAAGCTCAGCGCCACCGGCGACGGCAAGATCAGGCTGCATGTTGAGAAGATCAGGGCGCTTCACTTACCTCTAAAAGGGCTCCTGGATCTTTTTGGCGTGGAGCTTGCCGATCTGATCAAACGCGGTCAAGTTCGCGGAGTGGTTGCGGAGAAGGATGATCTAATTTTCGATCTGGAGCAGATATTGCCGCCGCCGCACGTTATCGGCAAAGTAACCGACGTGCGCCTTGAGGGTGGCAGTATAGTTCAAGTCTTTGGAGATCTTAGAACCTACAATTGGGCCGAGATTCGGGCGCGGAACTACATGGCGTATCGAGGCAACCGTCTTCAATTCGGGAAGCTGATAATGGATGATACCGACCTCGTCTTGATCGATCTTGACCCAAAGGATCCTTTTGACTTTTACCTGGATCACTATGAAGACCAGCTCACGGCTGGATACACCAAAATTACCAAAGGTTTTGGCTTGCGCGTTTTTGTGGTGGATTTCGACAAACTGAAACGAACTGCGCTCAGCCAACAAGGAAACAAGGCCAAAGCAAAAGCGCCGGCCAACAATCCCCGCGATGTAGAGCCAACTCAGACAGGGCGGAACAGGCGCGAACGCGGCCAAGTGCCATAAGCCGGCCCGATACCGTTTTGGTTGCTTTCCAGATCAGGAAGGAAGGGGCCCTCCACCCAAGGTGGACCGCCCCTTCGTTTTGTCCCGCCGATTCAGTGCCCGTGTTTCTGATCGTGTTCCGCCGAATGGGGATTCGATTTCGGCGGAGGCTGCTGCTGATGCGGTGCGTACTCCCGGTCATGCATCGCGCCGGGAGGCTGGCCCTGGCGCAAGTTGTTCACCTGCTGCGGCTCAAGCGGACGTCCCGGATGCTCCTGCATCGCCGGCTGCCGCTGCGAGAAAGGCGGATTCTGCGGCGGCGGAGGAGCGCTGGTGTATAGCGGCCGCCGATCCTGCGGAGCTCCACCTGCCGGATTTCCATGCCGCGGTCCGCCGCCGGTTGCTCCACGTCCACCGGGATTCACCTGCGTTGGCGGAGTATGGGTGCCGCGATCGAATGGAACATTACCTCCATCTGGGGTTACCGGTGTCTGCTGAGTGTGCGTGCCGCGGTCGAAGGGAACGTTGCCACCGCCGGGACTCGCGGGCGGTGGATTGTGCGTTCCACGGTCGAGCGGGACATTGCCTTCACCCATGGGTATCTGGGTCGGCGGAGTATGCGTGCCGCGATCCAGTGGAACATTACCTCCGCCAGGGTTTGTGGACGTTGGCGGATTATTGGTGGCGTGATCGATCGGCCGGCGGTTGCCTCCCGGACTTTGTGCGCCCCCGACGTCGGTCCCGCGAGGGACCGGCATTCTGTTGGTGACTGTCGGGCGGAAACGCTCCACCGGCGGATGCGCTGGCGGCGCTCCGGCTGCTATGGCGCGCGCGTCCGGCGCAACTTCGGGATGCGGAATCACCGGCGCCCGGGCCACGTCGTCCCCGTTTACCCGCACCACCTGACGAGCCACCGGCTGCGCGGTGCGGAGTCCGCTGGTAGGCATAGTGAACGTTGGCCGCGTTCCGGACGTTGATGTAGTTATTTACGTAGGTGACGTTCCTGACCGTCACGTTGGTCACGTTTACCTGCCGCAGATAACCATCGCTGTGGTGATACCAGGGGAAGTAAGGATCGCGTGGACCAAGGGGAAACCAGCATTGCACGCCCACGCCGACGGAGAAGCCTCCGCCGACAAACGCCACCAGCGCCGGAGCATACACCGGCCTGATCACAACCGGTCCGGGAATCCATCCCCATCTTGGACCAATCGCGACCCAGCGTCCGTAATGGAAAGGCGCGAAGCCCCACGGTTCGTCCTCAACCCAGGTCCAGCCCCATGGCTCTACCCAGGCCCAGTGGCCGTAGCGATACGGCACCCAGCCCACCGGCACGCTGCGCGGGAACCAGACTTGCCCGTACTCCGGTGCGGGTTCCCACCCGCCGTACTGGTCCAGGTCGGCGTATCCGGGCACATAAGGACCAACGTATTCACGCGACTGGGAAGAAAGAAATCGCCGGTCGCGATCGCCGCACCACTGGTCGAAATCGTCGGCGCCAGGCATCGAAACAAAATCAAGCTGCCCCTGGTCGTCGCCGGACAGCTTCACTGCCTGTCCCGCATGCACCGTCTGAGAGAAGCCTGAGCCGCTGACTTCAAGATCACCCGTGTTGACGGTCACCAGCGTGGTGTTGTCTTCAGGGTAAGTTTCCACGCGGTAGCTTCCAGCGCGGAGCAGGGTGAGCGTGGCGTTGGGGGTATCGATCTCAACCGAATTGCCCTCGCGGATGTCATAAGCGCGAACGCGCAGGGTGCCTTGTGCCAATCCCAGCTGCACCAGCTGATCGTTCAGGTTGGTCGTCGTAAGGTCGGTATTCGCGGAAAGCCGCACGGCTATATTGCCGGTTTCCAGCTCGGCCCGCGCATCATTATCCGTGTAGACACGATCTCCGGTGGTGAGCGGATAATTGAGGGTCGCCTGGTTCCATTGCTCCTCCCCCGAGGCCTGGAAGGAAACGTTGCCGCTGGTAAAGCTCAATCTTGCCACCCGTCCGGGCGGGTCCCCCTCTTCACCGAAAAGCGGTGCGGCCAGCATCACGCAAAGAGCTACGATAGCCGGCAGAAAAGCCTTGCGAATATAGGCGTTCATGAGTCTCCCTCCTCCAGGCGCCAAACGGCGCCCTACTTATAGCAACACCCTTATGCTGCCTGAGTTTCGGGGACCAAGAGGCAGTTGATGCAACGCAAGAAAACTTTGCATTTCATAACACAACTTGTTGGTTTTCAGATGACTTTCCTCTTGTCTCTTCGCGTGGAAGTACTAGACCGATGGTGTTACGGCGCCCTCAAAGGTCGGAAACTCCCGCATGTCCGACGAGCAGGCCGGCTTCCACCGCGATCTGCTGGAGTTTGGCGCGCGTCTCGCGCTTCATCGGCACCATGGGCAAGCGGTAGATCTCTTCAATGCGGCCCATCATCGCCAGCACCGCTTTCACCGGCATAGGATTGGACTCAATGAAGTTGGCCTGCATCAGCCGCACAAATTTGCGATGGATGGAGCGGGCCTTCTTCCAGTCATTGTTCAGAGCAGCACAGGTCATCTCTGACATCTCGCGCGGAATTTCATTCGATGCCACGGAGATAATCCCGACGCCGCCGAGCGAGATGACGGGAAGAGTCACGGCGTCATCGCCGGAAAACACCAGGAAGGTCTCCGGGACGTAGCTGAAAACCTCCGCGATCTGGCTGATGTTGCCGCTGGCTTCTTTCACCGCAATGATGTTGGGAATCTTGGCCAGGCGGCACAGCGTGGCGGGCTCAATGTTGACGGCCGTGCGGCCAGCGACGCTGTAAAGAACCAGCGGCTTATCTACCGCCTCAGCAATGGCCTTGAAATGCTGGTACTGGCCTTCCTGGGTGGGCTTGTTGTAGTAAGGCGACGCGGTCAGGATTGCGTCCACACCTTTGCGGCGGCCCAGTTCACGAGCCTTGTCCACGGCATCGGCGGTCGAATTCGAAGTCGCTCCGGCAACGATGGGTACGCGTCCGCCGGCCACCTCGATGGTAATGTCGATCACACGCAGCCACTCGTTCTTGGTCAGAGTAGGCGTTTCCCCGGTAGTGCCGCAGGGAACCAGGAAATGAATTCCCGACTCAATCTGCCACTCGACCAGCCGGCGCAAAGCGTCTTCGTCAACACTCTGGTCTTCTTTGAACGGTGTAATCAGCGCGGTGCCGCAGCCCTGCAATTTCATAGTCGTTTTAGGATAAATCAATCGCTCAAGGGAAGAAAACTACTGAACAGATTAGTAATTGCCAAAATCGGGTAATCGGGTACTTTAAATTCCGGCGATTATGGCAATTTTGGCATTTTTGGCAATCTCCATCAGAGTTGGTCTACGATCTCCGGAAACTCATAAAGCCCCGTTTTCCCTTTTATCCACTCGGCGGCGCGGACCGCGCCTTCGGCGAAGCTCAGGCGCGACTTGGCGTCATGGGTGAGCAGGATGGTGTCATTCGCGGAATCCAGCATCACCAGGTGCATGCCTACTGTGTCGCCTTCGCGGACGGAGGCGACCTCCACTTTGGCACCCGAGCCTGACTCCAGGATCATCTGCAGGGTCACGGCGGTGCCGGAAGGCTTGTCTTTCTTGTGCACGTGGTGCCGTTCCACGATATTGCCGCGATAATTGCTTTTCAGAATCGGGGCAATGGCCTGGACAGCTTTGAAGAAGAAGTTCATACCCACGGAAAAGTTTGGCCCGTAGAGCAATGCCGCATCGCGTTCCCGAACCAGTTCGCGAACTTTCTCCAGATGCTGGTGCCAGCCGGTGGTCCCCACCACCATGGGAACGCGGGCTTCGGCGCAGCGAATGATGTTGGCGATCACCGCATGCGGCGTGGTGAAATCCGTCACGACGTCCGTCTGCTTCAGGACATCCGGCGTCAGCCCGCGACCGTCCTGGTTCTCCTGGCTGCCCAGCGAGCGGACTTCATGCCCGCGATCGCGGGCCACCTCGGCCACCAGAGCGCCGGTCTTCCCTCGTCCCAGCACAAGAATCTTCACGCAAACACCCCGGGATCGATTTCAGAGAAGAACACCTCATGCAGCCGCGCGACCACTGCGGGCACATCGGCTTCATCGATCACAAAACTGATGTTAATCTCCGAAGCGCCTTGCGAGATCATGCGGATATTTACATCCCCAATCGCACCAAACACCTTGGCGGCGATCCCCGGGGTGTTGCGGATGTTTTCCCCCACCAGGCAGACAATTGCCTTGCGGCCCTCGTACTTTACGTCGGCCATGCGAGCCAGATCGGCGGCGATAGCGGCGATGGACTCATTCGAATCCACCGTGACCGAGACGCTGACCTCGGAAGTTGAAACCATGTCCACCGGACAACGATGGTTGGCGAAGACTTCAAAGATGCTCTTGAGGAAACCGTGGGCCATGAGCATGCGCGTGGCCACCACGTCCACCACGGTGATACGTTTCTTGGCGGCAATGGCCTTGAAGGTGTTCCTGCTCTTGGGCGCGGATGCGGTAATGCGCGTCCCTTCGCACTTGGGATTGCGCGAGTTCAAAATCAGCACCGGAATATTCTTGCGGATGGCAGGCAGCAAAGTGGCCGGGTGCAGCACCTTGGCGCCGAAGTATGCCAGCTCCGCCGCTTCTTCAAAGCTGATGTTCTTGATGCGGCGCGCCCCGGGACAGAGGTTGGGGTCGGTGGTCATCATGCCGTCCACGTCGGTCCAGATCTCGATCCGCTCTGCGTTCAGGCCGGCGCCGACGATGGCTGCGCTGAAATCCGATCCGCCACGGCCCAGTGTGGTTGCGACGCCTTCACGGGTCGAACCGATGAAACCGCCCATCACCGGCACGTCTCCGCGGTCCAGCAGCGGCTTCACAATCTCCACCAAACGCGAATCAGTCTCTTCAAAATGAGGCACGGCCTTGCCGAAATTGGAGTCGGTCACGATGCACTGCCGCGAGTCCACGTAAGCGGATTTGATCTCGCGCTGCGAGAAGGCAGCTGCGGCAATTTTGCTCGATACCCGCTCGCCGAAGCCGGCAATGGTATCGGTGGTCCGCGGAGTCAGCTCGCCCACCGCGACCACGGCGCGCAAGAGCTCGTCCAGGCCGTCGAAGTCGGCCTCCAGTTCGGGCGCGATCTGCTCAAACGCATGCGTGCCCAGCAGGTCCACCGCGGTGTTGTAATGACGTTCGCGCACAGCCCGGCAGAGGCCCAGGGCCTGTTCGCGCTTGCCCCCGCCGGCCGCCGCGGCCATGGCTAGGAGCTGGTCGGTGATCTTGGCCAGAGCACTGACCACCACAACCGGGCGTTCGGGCACGCGCTGGCGCACAATGCCGGCGAGGCGATCAATAGCTTGCGCGTCCTGCACGGAGGTGCCGCCAAACTTCATGACGATCATAGCTGCACCGTCTGCGAAGCAAGCAGATTGCGTCCGCGACACTGCAAACGGGATCCTTCGCTCCGCTCAGGATTTCGCCTGCGGGCTCCCGCTCCGCTCGCGCCCGCATAGCGGCTCAACTTCATGACGATCATGGCTGCACCGCCGCAGGCTCAATCAACTGAGATATCCCTGGGCACGCAGAAGCTCGCCATTCAAAACGGCTGCGCCGGCTGCGCCGCGGATGGTGTTGTGGGAAAGGACGGTAAACTTCCAGTCGAAGATACTGCACGGACGCAGCCGTCCAACGACGGCGGCCATGCCCTTGCCGCGATCGCGGTCCAAGCGAGGCTGCGGCCGGTCGGGCGCGCTTTCATAGATCACCGGCTGCTCCGGCGCCGTAGGCAGCTTGAGCTTCTGCGGCAGGCAGCGGAACTCGTTCCAGGCGGCAATGATTTCCTCTGCGACCGCCGGCTTGTGCAATTTGATGGACACCGACTCGGTGTGACCGTCCTCCACGGCTACGCGGTTGCAGTGAGCGCTGAGTGCAAGATTGGCCGGAACCACGCTCGATCCCTTCAGCGATCCCAGCAGCTTGCGCGACTCCGCTTCCATCTTTGGCTCTTCCCCGGCGATGTACGGGATTACGTTACCCAGAATATCCAGAGAGGGCACACCAGGATAGCCCGCGCCGCTGACAGCCTGCATCGTGGCGACAAAGACTTTGTCCACGCCGAAGCGGCGGTGGAGGGGCGCCAGAGCCAGCACCAAGCCGATGGCGGAGCAGTTGGGATTAGTCACCATGAATCCGCCCTTGTCCTTGTACCACTTCTGGCTCTTGATCAGCTCGGTATGGTCGCCATTGACCTCGGGGATAATCAAGGGAACATCTTCCGTCATGCGGAAGGCGCTGGAATTCGACACCACGGCATGACCGGCAGCGGCAAAAGCCGGTTCGATCTCTCTTGCGGCGACAGCGTCCAGCGCTGCAAAGATGAGTTTGGGCGCGCTGCCGTCAGGAGTTGCCGGCGAAACCTGCATACGCGCGATCCTGGCGGGCAGCGGCGTGCTCAGGTTCCACTTGGCGGCTTCGGCGTAGGTCTTTCCCGCGGAGCGGTCTGAGGCCGCGAGCCATTCAACCTCAAACCAGGGATGCGACTCCAGCAACTGGATGAAGCGCTGCCCCACAGTCCCGGTGGCGCCGAGAATGCCGACTGGAATTTTCTTGATCATGGGTGCCTAAGTTCTAGATTTTAGCACCGGCAGCGGCGGCGGCTTCGCTCTTGCGTTTCACCAGGTACTCATCGGCGAAAACCGCGACGAGTGCAGCCGTGGGCACCGAAACCAACGCGCCCAGCACGCCGGCCAGCGATCCGCCGAGGGCAAGGGCGATGATCACGGCCAGCGGCGACAGTTGCACCGTGGATCTCATGATGCGGGGCGAGAGGAAGGCGCTCTCAAACTGGGCGTACACGGCGTGAAAAATCACCACCCCAAGAATTCTTTGCGGTGAATCCATTGCGGCCACGGTGGAAGCGAGGGCGAGGGCGCTTATCGGGCCCACGATCGGCACGATATTGGCCACGCCGGCGTACATGGCCAGCACGTAAAAATACCTCAGGCCTAAAAAATAATATGCGCCGAGGCTGGCAAGGCCGAAGGAAACCATGAGCATGGTCTGGCCCATCAGCCAGTTGCGCATGCGGTGGTCCGCCCGCAGCAGAGTCGAAGACAGCCTCGGCTGCTGCTCGAATGGAAACAGCGAGACCGCCCACTGAAAGACCCGCTCGCCGTCGATGATGAAATAGGTCGTCAGAATGATTCCCGTGAAGATGCCAAAGATGCCTCCCGCCAGGTTGAGGAACAGGCCGCCAGCGCCTCCGACGATCTCCGCGCCGTACTTCTGCAGTCCGGCAGCATCAATCTTGGTGCCGAAGGGCATGCGCCGGACTTCCTCGCTCAGCGCGGCCAGGTGCTTGGGCCAGTCTGCCGCGAACTGGCGGGCGTCGCGGTAAATAGGCGGGAAAGCAAAGACCATGAACAGCGTGCCGGCCATCACCAGTACGAGGATCAGAAAAATGATGGCGAAGCCGCGGCCCGCGCGCTGGCCGCCGACCTTGATCCTCTGGATCAGGTGAATCGCGGGTGAGAGCACCACCGCAAACAGCGCGCTGACGTAGATCAACAGCAAAACGTCGCGCACCGTGTAGGCGGTCCACAACGCCAGCAGTACGCCAAAAAAGAAAAGAATGTCAGAACGGTAGTTCACCATACCATGCACGCATGACGGGAAAGTATTCGGGTTCGAATGGACCTTCTCCAGTGCGACAGGATTTGGTATTGGGTAATTCGGTAAATGGGTAATTTCCGACGGCGTGAGACGGATTCCTGGCCAAAATTACCCAATTACAAAATTACTCAATTACCAATTTCGCATCAGTCCCGGACCACCTCAATATTGCTGCCGGGTATGGAAATTTTAACCACCTTGTACTGATCATCCACCCACAGCAGCCACTGCCCGGGATCAGATTCTTTCTGATCGTTCAGCACAATCACCCGGCCAGGGGCGGCGGTTGTCAAGGTCACCTTGTTCAGTTGTCTCTCGACTCCTTTTACCGTGATCTTCTCCAGGCCGACAAATTCCATCGTGGCGTTGGCTGACAGGTGTTGCTGCGGCACCAGGATCACATAATCGCTGGGACCGCACATCAAGCCCTGCCCCTGCTTCCATGCGCAGCCTGTGGCGAGATAGCGAAAGAAGAGAATCTCGCGCTGAGAAAAGAAGTTGTCATCCAGGATCACGGTAGAGACCGGAAGTACGTGCGGGACGTCCAACTTCTTCTGATCGGCAGGCGTCACGTGTTCCACCAGAAGCTCATTCTGGGGTTCCACAGAGGACTCTTCCTTTTGGGGGAGCGCCGAGCGCCAAACATAGGAGCGCAGCTCTCCCTTGGGGCTGATCTGCATCTCCGCACTTTGCTCTGCCTTAACCTTGCCATCGTCTATTTTGAGTTGGGCGGTGGCGATGCTGTAATCCAGACGCTGTTCGATTCTGAAAGTCTCCGTGCCAATACGTTTTCCGCCGAGATAAATGCCGAAGGCGCCGGCGTCCACGACCTTGGTTTCCAGCTTGACGGGCTTGTCTTTATCGCCGGCGTTGAGGCCGGTCGCGGGCAAAAACGCGGCGCCGAGAAGAATGCCTTTGATGATGATGACTGCCTTCACTCCTTTACCTCCAGCTTGGCCGCTGCTGCAAGCATGTGCTCGATCTCCGCCGCGACTCGTTCGACCGGCTTGTCCGTGGTATCCACGCGAACGTGGGCCAGTTCGTAGGCCGCGCGCCGTTCCGTAAATAGTTGCGCGAATCTTGTCTCGTCCACCGACAGCGGGCGCGTTTTGCCATCCGTGGCGCACCGGCGCCGCAAAACCTCGAGCGGGGCTTCCAGCAGGACGGTGAGAATCCCAACTCGCTGCAACGCGCTGCGGTTGCTCGCCTGAACAAACGCTCCGCCGCCCAGCGCCACCACCAGATTTCCGGCTGCCGCGTTCTCGTGGAGCAGCTCCTGCAACGCAGCGCTTTCCACTCGCCGGAATCCGGCTTCGCCGTCCTCGGTGAAGATCGCAGCCACCGACTTTCCCTCGCGTTCCTCGACGACCTCGTCCAGATCGCGGAACGACCATCCCAGGCGCCGCGCCAGCGCTCTGCCGACCGTAGTTTTGCCCGCGCCCATGAACCCGATAAGAAACACTCGCCGGGTTGATTCAGCTCGGGCCATAAACCGCTTCTTTGTTTCGCCGTCGCGACCGCGCTTTATTGCTTCTTAACGCGGATTCTACCACTGAACGACTGGAGCTCAACCGAGGATGAGCCGGAATTGGAGGTACCGGCGAAGGAACTGCCCGACTTGGGCACAAACGAAGTATGGAATTTTTCCTGTAAGGGAAAATCATTCTGCACCGTGCCTGAGACCGAACGCGCAGAAACGTCAAAGGAGGCAGTTTCAGGGAGGGTCACGTCGATGGCGCCGCTGTGCGTGGTGAAGCTGTAATCGCCGCCGCCGGAGCAATCGCCGCGATAGGCAATGTTGCCGCTGGTCGTGCCCACGTACACTTTCGGTCCGGAGACATCCACCAGCTGCACGGCGCCGCCGCTGGAGGTGATCTCCACGTGGCCGTTGTTGATGCTGCTTAGTTTGACCGGGGCGGTCACGCCGCGCACGTGGACGTGAACCTTGGCCACGTTGCGCACGGTGATCTGGCCGGTGTCAGAGGACAGGGTGACATCGCCGCTCAGACCGTCGGCCGTAATCGGAGCGGTGGCCGTGCTCACGGTGACGGAAATGCCAGAGGGAACAGTGATGTCGTAGTCCACCCGAGCCTCGTCGGCGGCGGGCTTTTGATCGGGCACCGCGTGGGTAACGATTTCCACCCGCCGTTTGTCTTGCGTGGCGCTCTGATCAACTTCAACCTTGACGGAATGCGTAATGGAAAACACCACCACCTCGCGTCCCGGGCCGCCATGAATCGTGACCGAACCGCAGTTGTTGATGATGTTGACGGCCCCGCCCGGAGCAATCTCCAGCCGGGTTTCTTTGCGCGTATCGGCGGCCGCGGCGTTCAGTGCGCCCAGGGCCACTACCATTCCGGCTGCCGCGTTCAAGGTGAGCTTACCCATAAAACTTTCCCCTTCCCCCTCTTCGTCCGCTAAGGCAACGCGCGGACGGTAGCCATCTGGTACAGCATTTCCTTCTGCTGGTAGGCGTCCAGCAGATGCGCCCGGGCGCCAGCGTCTTCCGGATCCTGGTCAACCGCCTGCTGCGCGTCCGTGATATAGGCGTTGACTTCACGCAAGCTGTCTTCGTACGCCCGGCGCACGTCGGGAGCTTGCCGTGAAACCTGCGTGATCAACTGCTGGTCGTCGCTTTCAAATCGAGCCGGCTGAGCGCTCATATTTTGCGCTGAAGTCTGTGCCGGTGGCAATTGCGGATGATAGTTGATCAATACCCACGAAAACGCCGCGAACGCGAGCAAGGCCATGGCCCAGCCTAGCGGCGTCCAACTCTTGGCTTGGGCTTGGGGCGAGATGGTCGTCATATTATGTCCCCAGAGGGACATTCGACCCTCCTGGAACAGCCCGTGACGGTGGAGCGATTCCTCAATCCCGGCCCAGACCCTAGGGCTGGGATCGTGCATGGGCAGGAGCAGTTTGGCCTGCTGTGCGATGTATTCGAGGTCCCGCACCAGCTCGGCGCAGGCCGGGCATGTCCGCAGGTGAGCTTCCTCTTCTGCCTTCCCGCCGTTCTCAATGATGTACGGCAGGGCCTCCTGGAATTGCTGGCAGTTCATAGCTTAGTTCATCCTCTCCCAACTGACGGTCCCAGAACGCGCCCGGTCTGTTGCGCCTCAGGGACCTTGCCGCTCAACCCGCTCTATCGGCGGACGGCCTTTTCGGCTCGGCTGAGCTTCAACAAGTCGCGCAGTTTCATGCGCGCCTTGTGCAATTGCGACTTGCTGTTACCGATGGAGCAACCCATCATTTCCGCAATCTCGTTGTGTTCATATCCCTCAATGTCGTGCAGCACAAAGATGATGCGATATCCCGGCGGCAGGCTCTCAATGGCCCGCTCCAGATTCACCCGGTCAATGGAGCCGGCCAGTACGTTGTCCCGCGCGCCAATGTCCTTCCTGGGACCATCTTCGTGCTGCGGTTCCAGTGCTTCGTCCAAGGAAACCTCGGGCAATCCCTTCTTGCGCAGATGCATCAGCACCACGTTCACTGACAGCCGGTGCAGCCAGGTCGAAAACGCAGACTCGCCGCGGAAGGTCGCAATCTTGCGGTATAACTGCAAGAAAGCCTCCTGCGTCAGGTCCTCCGCCTCAGCGGTATTGCTGGTCATGCGCAGACACAGCGAATACACGCGCCGCTTATGCAGCCCGTACAAGGCTTCAAAGGATTCCGCGTCACCGCCTTTGGCCCGTTCAATCGCTTCTGCTTCTGATAGCCCCGATGCGATGATTTTTTTTGCTTGTGTCAATTTGCCTCTGAGAGGCCGTTAATCCCTAGGATGCGGCCAAGTAGCTACTCTGTTGTCTGGCAGGTTGGCCAAAAGGCCCTGCGCTTCAGATTGATCCAACCTGTTTCAGGAGCGTTGGATGCTTCTGTTGGTCCCCGAAGGTTGTAAGTTCTGCCTCCAACCATTGCGATTGGAATGACGGGGTACTGGAAGCTTCCAACAAGTAAGATTGCCAATTATTAATAAATTAATAGACTACTCCTTCCGACCGCTTTGATTTCGCTTCCTCGGAACGCTTTCATTCGCCTTCTGTGTGTAAATCTGCTGTAAGAACAGTGTTGTTCTCGCCTCTCGGCTCCGACGTACGCGGGCTGGCGGCGAGGCCGATCCTCACCTTCCCGAGCGCCCGATTCTAGTATCCGTGGTCCAATCTTAGGTATGCGCCCGGTCTGTTACCCTTACGCGCCCTGCCCCCCTCCCCCGGTCAACTAGGATTCTAAAGGGGTTAAGTTGGGCCATCGCAGGCGATTAATCCCAACGGTAGACCCAAGGACATCTAGTCCCCAAAAACAAAACAGCGCACAGGCTTCCGCCCGTTGCGCCGAGTACTACTGTTTCTACTTTCCTTCGCTTTTATACAATAAGCTGCCTGTGGAAATCAAGGCGGAAATGGTACAGGGGGCGGGTGGGATAACTCCAACGAGGGACTGAAAATCTCCTGTGAGGTTCGGGAAAGCCTTTCATTCTCGTCGTTCGTACCCGAGCAAGAAATCCGAAGGGACCCGCCATCCGGGTTTTCCAATATTCGCGCTCCGCTTCGCGGCGCACGGGCCTGCGGGCAGCAAGGAAGGGTCTCATTTGGTCTCTTACCCGGCGCTTGCTCGGGCGCTTGCGCCCTCGCCGTGCCAGGCTATGCTCGGCCGTCCCGGCGCGGCCGGGACTTACGAAGCGTGGTTCCAAACGAAGCGTGGGCCCAAACAATGAACCGAACTGTGCCCGTCGCAAAGCGGAACAAAAGCCCATCTCGCCTACCAGTTGCGCTCCGCGATTTTCAGAGTATCCGTCCCCACGAATCCTACATCCAACCCGATTGACGGAGAGCGATCATGGCAAAGATGAAGGCAGCGGTGGTCCCCAAGGCAGGAGCGGATTTTGAAATTGTTGAGCGGGAGATTCCCGCGCCGGGTGCGGGGCAGGTGCGGATCCGGGTTGAGGCCTGCGGTGTCTGCCACAGCGATTACTTTGTAAAGGAAGGGATGTGGCCGGGGCTCCAGTATCCCCGCGTTCCCGGCCATGAAGTGGCTGGGGTGATCGACGATGTGGGCGCCGGAGTTGTCCGGTGGAAGAAGGGCCAGCGTGTGGGCGTCGGCTGGCACGGTGGCCACGATGGCACCTGCGACCAATGCCGGCGGGGTGACTTCCTGCTTTGCGCCAACGGAAAGATCACCGGCTTCAGCTACGACGGAGGTTACCAGGAGTACATGATCGCGCCCCAGGAGGCGCTGGCGCCTATCCCGGAGTCGCTGGGCGCGGCAGAAGCCGGACCGCTCATGTGCGCCGGCATCACGACTTTCAACGCGCTGCGCCACAGCGGCGCCAGGCCCGGTGATCTCGTAGCGATTCAGGGCGTGGGCGGGCTAGGCCATCTCGGGATTCAGTTCGCCAGCAAGTTCGGCTATCGCGTCGCCGCCATCAGCCGAGGCAAGGAGAGCGAAGCCCTGGCCAAGAAGCTGGGTGCACACAGTTATATCGACGCAGCCGCGGGCAATCCCGCGGAGGCTTTGCAGAAGCTGGGCGGGGCCCGCGTGATCCTGGCCACTGCTCCTGCTGCCAAAGCCATGGCGGCGCTGATCGACGGCCTGAGCGCGAACGGAAAAATGGTGGTTGTGGGCGTCACGCCGGACAAGATCGAGGTCTCGCCCATCCAGTTGGTTGGGCAAAGAAAGAGTATCCAGGGATGGCCCTCGGGGACGGCCGCCGATTCGGAAGACACGCTGCGCTTTGCCGAGCTTACCGGCGTGCGTCCGATGATCGAAAAATTTCCGCTAGAGAAGGCAAACGAAGCTTATGCGCGCATGATGAGCGGGAAGGCCGAGTTCAGAGTCGTGCTGACGATGTAAGGGGAGACGGTGGAAGAGCGGTCTTTGAGGGCCGCGAAAAGGATGCTGAAAGTCCGTGGGCTTTGGCCTAGGTTTGCAATTTGCGGCGCTCCGCTTCGCTACGCGCCTGCCTTCGGCAGAGAGGAAGTCTTTTCGCTTCGCATCCTGGCGCGGCCATGAAGAGCCGCTCTTCCACCTCGCCTCCAGATAAGGAGATAGAGGAAATGAAACTAGGTTTCATTGGTCTGGGCCACATGGGATCGGGCATGGCTCGCAACCTGATCAAAGCTGGGCACACACTCACCGTTTACAACCGGACGAGAAGCCGGGCCGAAGAGTTCCGGGGGCTGGGAGCCAAGGTTGCCGGCTCTCCGGGTGAAGCCGCCGCGGTCGCCGAGGCCGTGATCACCATGCTGGCCGATGACAGCGCCGTGGAGGCTGTGGTGTTCGGCCGGGCAACATTCTGGAGTCGCTGCCGGCCGGCACCGTCCATATTTCCATGAGCACCATCAGCGTCGCCTTGTCGCGCCGGCTGAAGGCGGCCCATCAGGAAAAACGGCAGCACTATGTGGCTTCGCCGGTTTTCGGGCGTCCGGAAGCCGCTGCCGCGGCCAAGCTGTTCATTGTGGCGGCCGGGCCAGCCGCGCAGATCGAGCGCTGCCGCCCATTGTTCGACGCCATGGGACAGAAGACTTTCGTGGCCGGCGAAGATGCGCCCGGCGCCAACCTGTTCAAGCTCACGGGAAACTTCCTGATCACCACGGTTATTGAAAGCCTCGCCGAAAGCATTGCCTTGGTGCGAAAAGCCGGGTTCGACGCTAATGGGTTTCTGGAGATCCTCACCAACTCGCTGTTCGCTGCGCCGATTTACAAGACCTACGGCGGCCTCATCGTAGCCGACAAGTTTGAGCCCCCGGGTTTCAAGCTGCCGCTGGGACTCAAGGACAACCGCCTGCTGCTGGCCGCAGCCGAAGAAACCGCCGTCCCGATGCCTATGGCCAGCCTGGTGCATGACCGCTTTGTGTCCGCTTTGGCGCAAGGCCTGGGCGAATCGGATTGGGCGGCGATTGCGCGGATCTCGGCAAAAGAGGCGGGGCTTTGAACGAAACAGCGACTCGCCGGTTAAATTCTGTCGATCCACCTTATTGCCCGAGCACCATAGGGTAGGTATTGATGTTCGGCACATGGCCCAGGAACGCCGAGCGCGTCATTACCCCGGAACCGGTTTTGGGCAGCAAGCCGCTAGTTCTGGATAATCACCCCCGGATCGTTCGCGCCGGCTTGCCCGACCACCGTGTATTTATAGGTCTTATTCTCAACAGCAGTGGCCTTGGCGGGACCGCTGGAAACGCTTCCGGTGGCCGGCACCTGGAAGAGCGATTCCTGGAACGGAGAACCGTCCGAGGACGAAAAGACGATGGTCGCTCCCCCGCCACCGTACGCGAACCAGGTGACTTCCTCTGCCATGCTCTTGCTGACCTCGACGGTGGACTGGTCCACTTGACCGTCGTCGCTGGTGATATGCACGCCTTTCGGCGTCAATGCTCTGCGGAGCATTCTTGCAGTTGCTTGCTTACTCATAACGCCTTCCTTCTCCTCATCGTCTATCTTTTTGGCGACTTCCTTCGTTCTCTTGCGATGATGGCGGCATATTTTGGATACCCGGCAAATCTCTGCCAGGCGGGATTATTCGTGACCTCAGTCACGGATAAGCCCGCACCAAGGGCCCGCTTCAGCTCGGCCAAGGCCCGGCTGTCCTTGTGTAACTGGGCCAGCACCAGGGCCGAGCGCAGTCGCGCTTCCGGATCTTGGGACGACATGTTCAGCCCGGATTTCCTGTACGCTTCCGCCTTTGTTTCCTGGGCCAGGATCGCGGCGTAAAGGGCAGCATCCAACAGGGCCGCGCCGTCTTTGGCATCCACTTCCAGCCACTTCTCGGCCAGTTTGAGGGCCTGAGTGTAGTTCTTGCGGCTTTCTTCCCGCCTGCCTTCGACCTGCTGGTACGCCTCGCCCAGATCGCCGAAGATCACGTACTCGTTGGGAGTCAGCTGCGCCGCACGCTCGTAGCTGTGCGCTGCTTCCAGGTACTTGCGCTGGTAAAAATAAGCTGCCCCCAGGTTGGTCAAAGCGGGGGCGCCGGGGCGAATCGTGATGGACCGCTCCAGCTCGCCAATCGCTTCTGTATATTTCCCCTGGGTAACGTAAACGGCTCCCAGGTTGCTGTATCCGCTAAAGCTATCCGGCGCCAGCTCGACCACACGTTTAAACTGTTCAATAGCTTCATCGTAGCGGCCGTGTGCGAACTCGAATCGCCCGAGCCACTTGTAGCCGGCCCAATATTGGGGACGGAGCGCAATGGCCCTCTTCAGGGCCGACTCCGCGTCATTCAACCGTTTGAGCCCCTCATAGGACAAGGCCAGCTCGCGATACGATTCCTCACGTCCGGCATCAAGCTTCACCGCGCGTTCCAGATGCTGCGCAGCTTTCTCGTACTCCCCGGTTGCGTTGAACAACATTCCCAGACAGATTTCCCCGTCAGGGCTGCTGCCATCCAGTTCCGCGGCGCGCGCGCACGCAACCTTCGCTTCCCCTACCGATTCCGGGAGATGCATGATGGCATACCTGTGCATGTAGGCCTGGCCAAGTCCGGCATAGGCCAGGGCAAACTTGGGATCAGCTTCCAGACTGCGGCGCAGTGCCGCTATGGCGTTGTCCAGGTTCTCGGAGCGATCGTAACCCTGCAGGTATCCGCGCCCGCGCAGGTAAGAAACGTAGGCCTCGGGCTGCGTGGTGCCGTGCGCTTGCATGCGCCCCCGGTCTTGTCTCGCCAACTCGATATCCAGGCTGTTGAGCACCTCTTCGATGACCCGGTCCTGCACCGCGAAAGGGTTGGAAGCGTCCGCGGTAATCACTCCCGAGTGCACCTGGCGCAGCGTTCGTGTATCCACCAGGCTGTAAATCACCCGGACCGTGCTGCCGGACTGCTGCAAACTTCCTTCCAAAGCCAGGGTTGCGCCCAGGATGGTTCGCGCCTGTTGCGCATCGCTCACTTTCTGCGCGCGCGTTTCGGACGTGGAAACGATTTCCAGCGGATAGCGGTCAGCAATCTGCCCTAGCTTGGCCGCCAGCGTCTCGGTGAG
>WNFJ01082760.1_pt1 | contig 20202 bp, 16 predicted proteins | sample 5400461 | NCBI WGS metagenome assembly WNFJ01 (sample SAMN13153349, study PRJNA577476) | soil metagenome | isolation source: 115 cm saprolite on Douglas fir-dominated hillslope | place: USA:California | collected 2013-09-17
TCACGATTGCGGCGCCACGCGAGGATTGGCTGTTCGAACTTTGGATCGTGCCCAGGGGCGCGGCCCTGCCAACGCCTCAGCGCTAAGACGCGAACACGAGGTTGCCTCAGCCGGTGCGGTCCAAATGGCCGCACCGGCTTTTTTTGCAGCGCGGACGCTCGTCTGCAAGGCCCGCCTTAGGGAGGAATCAAGAAAGAGATTGGATTCAAGTTGCCGAGTATCGCGTCCAGCCGCACTCAGCCTTGACGCGCTCTCAGAACTGACGCTATCGTCTCGTGAGTCGATTTCAATTCTCTTTCCCCATAATCAGAAGCTTTTACTGCAGAAAGGACTCGCCCATGAGACTGACAGTCAGAGTAAGCGTGCTCACCCTCGTTATGATCGCATGCGTTGCCCGCGTAATCGCGCAGGATAGGACGGGCGCTACGCAGAACGCAGCCGCCGCCGTTACTGCTGACACCAGAATCCCGAAAAACTCAAAAGTCTACATTGCTCCGATGGAGGGCTTTGAGACTTATCTCGCCGCAGCTTTACGCAAGAAAGAAGTTCCTTTGATCATCGTCACCGATCGTGAGCTGGCGGATTTCGAGATTACCGGGACTCATGAGAAGAAAAATGCCAGCTGGGCCAAGACCATCTTTGTGAATCCCTCACCCTCCGCGTCGGCCAGCATGCAGGTCGTGAACCTGAAGACGAAGGTTGTGGTTTATGCGGATTCGTCGCATCGAACCAGTGCCAGTCGCGGTGAGAGAAGCACCGCAGAGAAGCTGGCCAAGTATCTAAAGAAGAAAATCGAGGACGACGAAAAGCCCAAGTGAATGAAGGAGGGCGGCTCTAGTGCGACCTTGCCTTGCCTGGACCGAGAACCTCACAGAAGCTATGGAATTTTCTGCCAACCTTCAGTTCCAGACCCGTCGGTAGCACATTGCTCGTTGAAGTTTGCGCGATCGAGGGGCGTGTCCACCGCGCTGGGAATCTACTCGGCTTCAAGGTTCAGAAATAGAATCAGGTACCTTCTTTTGATTCGTTGGCAACTGAAAGCAGCGAAGGAAGCTATCAGCGTCGCGGTCGTCCAAACTCGTTAGAAGCTGGTTAAGCTCTTGGGCGTGGATAAACCGTTCGAGGGTTTTATTCTTCGATACCTTTCCTAAGGCATTCTTCAACGCATTTTGGGCCGTTAGGATTTCTTCGTCATTCAAAGGTTCGGACGATTCCCTGATTCGGAGGGATTCTTGCGCGTCAAAGGTCTCCCTCAATGTTCGACCGACGCTGCCGTCTTTGCTCATACATAAGGCGAGATCCGGCCAGAGCATTGAAACTACAACCGCTTTAGCAAGTAAGCTGACGCTAATACCGTCCCTCTCTAACAGCCCGCGCTTTTGCGCGATGAGAGCATGCAAGCGGAAGTTATTGATGAATTTCTTGATCTTTCTGGGGTTAGAGTCTAGGTAGGGTGCAACCTCCCGGACGGCTTGGTGGACCCTTTCATCGTCTTCGAAGGCCCGTTTGGATAATTCCTTGCTCACTTCCTGAATTTCTTCCTTTGATATTCCCGTGCCCGTTCCCACAATCTTGTCCTCGGCGATTTCAGTCGCTTTTGATAGATTTTTCTCTCCCCCTCGCTGTTCGGCCTGAATCATTTGTTCAGCGAGCGTCCTTCTTTCCTCTGCCTCCGCCGGTTGTGATACGGCGGTTGTCCTTTCCTTAGACATCGCCAGATGACTCTTAATTAACCATTGCACTTGATACTCCTGAGAGGGAGGAATTCTAAAATTAATCTGTACGATTTTTTCTAAGAACCGCTCTCCTAATGTTAGACCGGCCGGGTTGGTAGCATACGCTTGCTCTAAAGATTTGTATTTTGATTGTATGCTTTGGGCCACGGCGTTGGCGTCCATACCTATCACGAATACGCAGTGTCTTGAATCCAGCAGAACGTTGATTGCTTCCACTATCTCGACCGCTTCCGCTGGCCCGCATCGGTCAAGATCATCAATGAAAACAACTAGCGGCCACTTTCCGTTTTCAGTGACAATGTCGATAACACGGCCGAAGTCCTCCTCGAATTGAGCAAGAAATCCGATCTTTTCTTGATAGTCTGGAGTCTTTATGTACTTAGAAAGATCCTGCTGCAATGTTTTGATCTGCTGAGCTACTTCCTTCATCGAATGGTATGCGCCAGTAGCAGACAAAATGGCAAAAGAAATAAGAATCGAACCAAGCGTAGGGTTACTTCTTACGAGCAGCCATATTCCCAACGGCACGAGCACAGCGAGAAGTGACAAGCTAAGGGCGGCTCCCAGAACCCACCGCCAGTTCAATCTCCGGAATTTTAACCTCACATTCACGTATCGACGTTCCCAGGGCGGCAACCTTTTGGTACTCTGATCAAGTATCTCCAAGACGAGCGCCGCCCAGAGCGCATCCTCTCTGTCGTACTTCCAGGCATTGAACCATACGGTGGGAAAGCGCGAACGACCCTTAACCTTCATTTGAAGTTTGTCACTCACTGGGTGCGTCAGTCTTTTTCTAACCATCTTCATTAGTTGCGTCTTCCCCATGCCCCAAGCCGCGTCTATTCCAATCGTGATGGGTTTTTTCGTGTTCTCATCGCGAATCAACGTGGCTAGCGCATCCGCATACACTCCAAAATCAAGAAGATCCAATTCTTCATCCGGAATGTCTGCTAATACCCTGCTCGCAATCTCCATCGTTTCCTGAAGGGTCGATTCGGTGCGCGACTCGTTGGAGGCTAAAATGTTGCTCTTATCTATTGAGACACTAGCTGTTTGTATTGTGGGCTGAGGCGGGTTCCGTTGGTCACGGTCCATCCGATTCTTGTGGCGAACCAGTTTTTTTACCGTGTCGTCGCGCAAGGATACATTGGTTAGAGTATCTGCGATAGCGAATGCCTGCTCCACATCGCCTTTGTCGGCCAAGTTCTCTGCAAGCCGCGCTAAGAAAAGATTGCGTGCTCCTTGAATGCCCCATGATCTTGAAAGCCGTGGAAGCGGGACGAGCGGTCAGAGATGTTTGTCGCGAGCATGAGGTGAGCGAAGCGACTTACTACAAGTGGAAGTCGAAGTACGGCGGGATGCAAGCCTCCGACATTCGACGGTTGCGAGAACTAGAAGAAGAAAACCGGCGGTTAAAGCAGATGTATGCGGATCTGTCTTTGGAGCATCGGATGTTGAAGGAGGTGCTCACAAAAAAGCTGTAAAGCCGGCGACCAAGAGAAAGTTGATTGCCGGCTTGCGTGAGCAGTACCAGGTGAGCGAGCGCCAAGCCTGTCGGGTCATAGCGCTGCGGCGGTCAGTCAATCGTTATCGACCACGACCGAACCGCGACGGAGAGATCATCAAGTTGCTTTTAGAGCTGGCCCATGGGAGACCAGAGCAAGGGTTCCCGAAGTTGTTCAAGCGGCTGCGCCGGTTGGGGCATCGTTGGAATCACAAACGAGTGTATCGCGTGTATTGCGGGCTGAAATTGAACAAACGACGCAAAGGCAAGCGGCGATTGCCGACCCGCAATCCGGCGCCGTTGGCAGTGAGTCAGGCGATGAACGAATGCTGGTCAGCAGACTTCATGAGCGATGCGTTGTGGGACGGCCGTCGCTTTCGAACTTTCAATGTCGTCGATGATTTTAATCGTGAAGCGCTGGCGATCGAAGTTGACTTCAGCCTGACGGCCGAACGAGTGGTGCGCGTGCTTGAGCAGATAGCCGCTGTCCGCGGCTATCCACTCAAGCTGAGAACAGACAATGGTCCCGAGTTCATCGCTCTGGCCCTGGCTGACTGGGCCGAACAGCATGGCGTCATGTTGGAGTTCATCAAACCCGGCAAGCCGATGCAGAATGGCTTTATCGAAAGATTCAATCGCAGCTACCGCGAAGCGGTGCTCGACATGTTCGTGTTTCAAACTTTGAACGAGGTTCGTGAGCAGACGGAAAAGTGGCTCAAGGAGTACAACGAAGAACGGCCACATGACGCTCTGGGAGATCTAACACCCAGAGAATATCTATTAACCAACAAGCCCGAATTCTCTACTTATGAGTGGACCTAATATGGGGAGGGTTACATATCTGCGATAGCGAATGCCTGCTCCACATCGCCTTTGTCGGCCAAGTTCTCTGCAAGCCGCGCTAAGAAAAGATTGCGTGCTCCTTGAATGCCCCATGTCTTGGCATATGAAACCAAAGATCGGAGTTGAGGTAATGGCAAACGCGGCAACACAAAATCAAATAGCCGATTTCGATCGTCTTCATTGTTCTCTTTCTTTAACCCTTCAACTAGAGTAGATAAGAGTGAGTCTGACAAGTGTGGAACAAGCTGACTAATCTTGTCCCTTCGGTACGGCACACTCGGAGCTTTCAGGATTCTCTCTAGTAGTTCGAGATAGATGACCTCCGCCTGTGCAGGAGCAAGCTCTTGCGCGAGATCGAGTAGTACGTCAATACGACTGTCGTCTTGAATGTTCCAAGCCGCGCGAATAGCTGCCGCATCATTTGGCTTCACCCCATCGAGCAACAAGCTAAGTCTATCGTCATCTGAAACAGACTCTTCTCTGCGAAGCGGTCCCGTTCCGGGGAGATAAGGTACTAAAGCCTGCTGAGTTTCATCGAAGAAGCGATGCGGCGCGTCGCTATGTCCTTCGTCAGTCTTAAGCCACTCATCGACTGCTTTGAATACATCCCTATGCGCGTTAGGGTTTAGCCTAAGGGTCTCTTCCGCGACCCACAGGTTGAGCATGCGCCGCGCGGTAGTTCCCTCAAACCTAGTGAGGTATAGAACATTATTGCTGTCCTGAGTTGGCCCAGGGATGTTAACGACTACTGCGGTGAGATGTCCGCCTGAAAACTTCTTCCCGTTTATCGGGAGTAGGGCGTGGTAATCAATATTCATGAGTCCAACTCCAAAGTGAGTCCAGCCGAGGGGACCAGCAGAAGAACGAGCAAGTAAAAAGGGCGGCCAACGAGCCGCCCTCCAAGATCCTTGTTCCCAACAACAAAGCTCTAAACCGATACGGCTTCCTGCTCGGGGTCTTCAAGCAAATATGGCGAAGTAACTACGGTTTTATGATCCGCGTCCTCCTCGAGGACGGCTTGGATGATCGGCAGACTCAGCGAGTGCTTCTTCTCAATCCCCGGCACGCTATGGCCGGCGGCGTAAACGGCATGGCGGCCGTGCTCTTCGTACCATTCGCCGAGGTTAGCGGTCTTGTGCATGTTCTCGATGATCTGGCGCCAGCCGACTCCGGTGTTATAGGCGCAGAAAGAGATTTCGCCTTCCTGAGTGCCGTAAGGAATGACGCACATCTCAGTGCGGCGGAAGTCATAGTTGAAGAGATCCTGAAACCACATACCTTCGACGCATAGCACACGCCAGACGTCGTCGGGATCTTCCGCGCCCTGGGTCTTCATGCGATCGTTGCGATCAGAGTTCGAGCTGGTCGAAGACGGCTTGAACAGGTTGACGATCTGGGAAATCGGAAAGCCTTCGGGCGCGCGCGTCGCGTCAAAGTTACGCATGATGGCCATGCCCAACTGAGCGTAAGACAGCTTCTTACCGCGCGCGGTATCCGTAATTACGGCGACGTCTTTCATGAACTGTTCGTAGTCAAAAAAGTCGAACAGCGATCTGAAGTCACCGGTCTTCCGATTGACGACTGCCAGCGTAAAGATGCCGCAGTTCGGGTGGCAATTGCAGGAAGACCATCCCCACGGCGCGTCCGCGCCCTGCAGCATGTCCATCACGCTGGTGAATGCCGAGTAGGACGAAAGCGGAAACCAATCGCGCAGCGGCTGCATACGGCCATCGAGTTGATCTTTCAGATCGTGCGTCATGCCTGAGAGCGTATAACGCTGCTTGATGCGTATGTCATCGGGAACGTCTTCGTCGCGACCGGTAAAGGAAACGGGTTGGAAGGCGATCGTCTGAACTTTGTCGATGTTCTTCGCGGCGAACTCGACGATCTGGCCAATGCCGTCATTGTTGATGGTATTGACGATCGTGGTGACCAGAGTGACTTTGATGCCAACACTCGCCAGGTTCTCGATCGCGCGCACCTTTACATCAAACAAGTTGCCGACGCCGCGATGCTTGTTCTTCTCTTCACCTACGCCGTCGAACTGCAAGTAAACGCCGTGCTGGCCGGCAGCCTTGGCGGCTTTGCAAAACTCGATGTCTTCGGCGAAACGAATTCCGTTCGTGGCCGCCAGAATGCGATAGAAACCTACCTTCTTCGCATAAGCCACCGCTTCAAGGTAGTAGGGCGACAGGGTCGGCTCGCCACCAGAGAAGAGAATGATGACCTGGCGCTTTGGTTTAAACGAAACTGCACGATCCAGAATTGCTTTGGTGTCGTCGAAGGTCGGTTCGTGAACGTAACCAACCTGGTTCGCATCCATGAAGCACGGATTGCACATCATGTTGCACCGGTTGGTAAGATCAACAGTCAGCACCGCACCGCGGCCGAACTTGATATTCGATGTCCCGTGCTTATGCACATGCGAATCTTCGGCAGCTTTAAAGTCGCGTCCGAAAAACAGCGATTCGATTCGTTCCAGAAACGCCGGATCCGTGGCCATGACATCGACGAACTCGCCGTGCTTGGGGCAGGTCTTGCGCATCACGACCTGGCCGTTCTCTTCCAAAATCCGGGCCTTGATCTCGCCCGGATGTTCATTCATCAACGACTCGAGCGGCGTGGTGCCGTCGATCACGGCCGTGCGTACTTCCTTAACGCAACGCGGACAAAGTGAATCTGTTTCTCTGGGAAAACCGAGCGGCGGCGCGGAACGCTCATAGGATTTCAAAAGGGGGCCCGGCGCCCATTTCGGTCGAATAGCCTCGCCTTCAGGAAGACGCTGGTTGACTGCCTGAAACGCTTTCCAGGCAACGTCCGACAGCGTCGAGACAATCTTCGAGCCGGTTACCCCGGACAACTTACCTTTGTCTGATTCGCCTCGGCGGAATTGATCGCTAAACAATAAGACCTCTCTTCTGGGGGCACTGTTGACGCAATAAGACGCGCCGGGAATATCAAAAGTTACAACAAAAGTGAAAAAAGTCTGCTACCCGCGGGTTCGTGATTCGCTGAAAGCACCAACAGCGTCATGATAGTTTGGCCGGACAGGCAAAGGCAAGGCAAAAAGCCCTCTATTTGATCGGCTGAACAACCAACGTCAATGTTTTCAGCTACCTAGGCTGGGACTCGTTCGCCAATCGCCGGCGTACCGTTGTAATATCTGACCTCGTTTCCCGGAAAAATAGTCGCCTCGGTTTATAGGACTTAGCCAATGAAAGAACAGCCGCGCAGCACTGTGGACGAGTTGGCCGTCAGGGTTGGCGGACGCGTGATCGGCGATGGCACGACAGTGATAGGGCGGGTAAATAGTCTGGAAACGGCCAACGAAGGCGAGATCGCTTACGTGGAGGACGAAAAGCTCTTTGAAGCCGCGAAAAGCAGTCGCGCGTCATGTGTGATTGTTCCGGTCGCCGCCGCAATCGACTCGCCGTGTCGAATTGAGGTGGCAAAACCAAAACTCGCTTTCGCGTTGGTTGCAGAGGTGCTGCATCCGCATAAACGGTGCGATCCTCTGATCGATGCCACGGCCGTAATTGCGCAGACCGCCGATATCGCGCTAACTGCTTTCGTCGGTCCGCACGTTGCCGTCGGCGAGCACAGCCGAGTCGGAGTCGGGACACAGATCCTGGCCGGAGTAAGTCTTGGCGACAACGTCGTCGTGGGCAGCGAGTGTGTCATTCATCCCAACGTCGTTATTTATGACAACGTCACCATTGGCGATCGAGTAATACTGCATGCCGGTGTGGTTATTGGCGCAGACGGTTTTGGTTATGTCCGCGACGAGCAAAGCCACCACAAGTTTCCGCAAATCGGAACCGTGATCATTGAAGACGACGTCGAATTGGGTGCGAACACCTGCGTGGACCGAGGCGCGCTGGGTCGCACGCGCATCGGTCGCGGTACGAAGCTCGACAACCTGGTGCACGTCGGTCATAACTGCGATATCGGCGAGCGAGTGATCATTGCCGGACAGACTGGGATCAGCGGCAGCGTCATTATTGAGGATGATTGCATCATCGGCGGACAGGTGGGTTTTGGCGATCACATACGCGTTCAGAGCGGCGCCGTCATCGGTTCAAAGGCAGGAGTTCTGCCGGGGAAGATTGTCCGGCCCGGTGTGTGGTGGGGAATTCCGATTCAACCCCTGGATGAATACAAGCGTTTGAATGCTCACGTTGGCCGCTTGCCGCGCATGCGTCAGGAGTTGAAGGAACTGCTTGAGCGAGTACAAAAGTTGGAAAGCGCGTTACAAAAGGGGAAATGAGTACACTTTAGTTCTGATCTGTTTCAGGTCAGGGAGAGTGAAAGCTGGGTATCGGATCTTCCCGAAAAAAACTGATTGACAACCAGGCGAGGTTTAAGCGAATCTGAGATCAGGCTTTGCATTCCGCGAAGTCCCTCCCCCCAATAGAACATCATGAAATTGCCCTTCAGGTTAGGTCTCCTTCCGATCGTCCTTTTCGTTCTCGCCGGCGGTTCGCAGGCCCAGGCGTCGAAATCGATTGACGCCATAACTCGTCCGCGCTCAGTAGCTGCATTAAAGACTGCGAGTTCCTCAAAATCGAAGTTCCAGGAGCCGTCCAAACAAACCCAGACGCCGGCTCGTCCTCAGGAAGCCGGAACAAAATCGAGTGAAAAGACACCGGCCAGCATCAATCGACAGCAACCAGACGAAGCAAAAGCCTCGCCGCGTGAAGAGTCCGGCGCGTCCAGGCATTTGTCTCCGAACCGGATTCGCGCGCGTATCAACGAAGCCACGCGGCTAATGAAGGTCCGCCCGTTGCCGACCGCGATGAGCGCGCCATCGCTCGAGTATGTCACGTTGGCTGCTTTGCTGCCTGAGACTTCGCAGATCCATCTGATCCGTATTCCCAAGACAACCTTCCTGACGAAAGGCGCGACCTTTTCGCTGACGACTTCGCTGGGACTGCCGGTTGACGTCCGCGTCGTGCGCGCCAACGGTGTTAACACGGCGGTCACGGTCTTTGACGAAAAGAATCAATCGCTGATGCCGCTGGTCGTCGAATTTCCGATCGAGCGGCGCGGCGTCTTTCGCGAAATGGCCTATTACACGTCGGCCCACCCGGCGCTGCTTGCAAGCGACATCACGAAAGCGGGCCAGACTTACGTCAATTCAATGGTCGACCTGGCGGCAAAACGTCTGCGCGAAAAAGGGGTACCCATTCCGCAGAACATTGTCGAGGTGGCCAAGCGTCTTTGTATCGTTGAGCATGTCGATCACGATCGCTTTCGAAACGAAAATCGGATCGCGCTGTACGAAGAAATCTATTCGCTCTATGCGCTGAACTTTTTGGAGACTTATCGCTATTCGGTCAGCTCCGCGGGCGCGGGTGGCATGGTGCAAATGATTCCGTGGACGTATGCCCTGATGCGAACGCGTCATCCTGGGGTGGGCTTGAATCCCGATTTTGTGGCCGGCATGCGCAACCACGGAAACGCGCTGGAAGCGATGCTGCTTTATATGCAGGACACCTGGAACGATTTGCTCGCCAATGAAGACATCCAGGCGGCTTTGACCGCCAAACAGGCAACGCCAACTGAGTTGATGGCCGCCGGTTACAATTCCAACGCCGCGAAGCTGCCCGGCTACATTCGGCGTGCCGGCGCGGGTTGGCGCTCACTAATTCCGCGCGAAACTCAGATGTATTTGCAGATTTATCAATCGTTCGACAGCCTGATGAAGTCAAAAGAAAACCACCTGCGTAAGAATCGCAGGTGAGTCGCCAACCGATTAGTCGTAGCGGTTGCATCAAGCGATCATTTCGGTCTATAACAGCGTGCCGTTAAGCTGGTCTCCCCCAGCAACAGGCACGCCGTTTTTGTATTTTGCGCCGCCGAAATTCTCTTCTCCTGGCGCCGCTTTCGGGCAGAAATCAACAGGAGCAATAAATGAAACTAAATATTCTCAGACTTCTGATCGTCGCGTTGGCGTGTGTCAGCGCCATCGTAGTTATCACGAAGGCTGGTGCGCAAAAATCGTCGCCGGTCCCAGCCACGGAAAAAACCACCGAACAGGTGCAGAAGAACATCAAGGTGCTCAAAGGCCTGCCGCAATCGCAATTGATTCCGGTGATGAATTTTTTCAGTACGTCTTTGAGGGTCAGGTGCACTTTCTGCCACGTTAACAACAACGGCGTCTGGGCGTTTGATTCAGATGAAAAGCCTGAGAAAGACAGGGCCCGCGAAATGATCACGATGGTGCTGGGTGTTAACAAGACAACCTTCAAAGGAGGCGTGGAAGTCTCTTGTTACACCTGTCACCGTGGCAGCAGAAATCCCGTGAGCCTGACACCATTGCCCCTGCCGATTCCATCTCCGAGACCGTCGGCATCCGGCGCTCAGGCTTCACCGACGCCTGCGATGCCTTCCGCGGATGAAATCATCAACAAATACGTGGCCGCGATTGGTGGCCAGGCGGCGATTGACAAGCTGAAGACTCGCGTTATGAAAGGCAACATCAAGACGTCAAGCGGCGTGACGCTCACTTACGAAATCGAGCAGTCAGCTCCGGATCGAGCTCACGAGATGTTCATGTCGGAACACGGCACAATGGAGCGTGCCGTTAACGGCAACATGGGCTGGGAAAAGAATCCGCAGGGCCTGCGCGATATTACCGGCCAGCAGTTGGCCGATCTGAAAATGTCGCGCCAACTGTTCCGCAACCTGAAACTGAAAGAACAGTACACGAGCTTTCGCGTGGGCGGCGGTAAGGAGAAGATCGGCGAGCGCGACGTTTATGTGCTCACCGGGATCACTGCGGACAAAAAGCGCGAGCGGCTGTTTTTTGATGCCGAGAACGGATTGCTGCTGCGGCGCGTTAGTTACACCGAAACCATGATTGGCATCATTCCCGAGCAGACAGATTTCGAAGATTATCGCGACGTTGACGGCGTGAAACTTCCATTTACGGTGAGGGTGTCTTCTGTCGACGGCGGCAACCCGGTGTCAACGCGGACGTTCACCGAGATCAAACTCAATGTGCCGGTGGACGATTCGAAATTCAAAAAGCCGGCGGCGGCGAAAACCTAATCTGTAAGGCATTCCGAACGGCCTTACCGACAGAATAGGAAGCGCGAGTCAATGTTCATCAGAGGTTGATTCGCCTTCTTTCAACTGCGACTCGACATGTTTTAAAGCTGACTCGAGCTGCGCTTTGTAACGTTCGTTCGTCGCCAACTTCAGGCGGCCGAGAATCTGCGCCCGCGACAACAGCAGAGATTGCCGCCGCTCGCCTTGCTGGCGTTGCTGGGGCGACGTTTGACGCTCGGCCTGCGCGTCTCGCTCAGCCTCAGCAGCGCCGATTTGCTCCTCGACCGATTTGCTTTCCCACCCGCGGGCCATAGCCAAAGTATAACCTGATCAGAGCTGATGTCGTGCCTCCAAATCCCGGCAGATTCGCACTCTCCCCACCGAATTAAGAAGCCCGCGTCCGGGCGCGGGCTTCTGTGGCAAGCCGAACGTCTATAAACGAAGAACTACGAGACGGTGAAGCTAGCCGACTTTTGGTCTTTCTGTTCGCCGGCTTCATTCATGAGAATAACTTCCAATTTGTACTTACCCTTTGGCCAACCATCGGGAGGCGGTGTGAAACTGTACGTGGCCGTGCCACTGCCATCCAGATCCAGAGTCTTCTCGAGACTCGGAATGGGGCCGGCTTGTTGTCCAGGGACGTCTTCGACGACCAGGCGTCCTTTCACTTTGACCTTACCCGGAGCATTTGAAATCGTCGCTACTCCATAGATAGGATCGCTCGCCCCAAAGGTATTGCTCTCCTGACTGACTTCCTTGTCTTTCCCGATCTTCAAGCTACTAATGTTCGCCGTCGTTGCGCTGCATGCCAGCGCCGCCAGGGCCAGCAGGCCCGCAGCAAGCGCAAAGTTGAATCGATTCGTCCGCATTGGTGTCCCCCTCTTCTTCCCTAAGATTTTGGTATTCGTTCGAGTAGTACCTGATCAAATTAGCCCGCGCACCCAGCCACCGTCAACCTGTAGCGTGACGCCGGTAATGTAGGACGCGCGCTCAGAAGCGAGAAACGCCACCGCCGCGGCGATCTCTTCAGCGGAGGCCATGCGGCGCATTGGCGCTTGTAACGCCCAGGAATCGATTATTTCCTGTTTGGATTTGCCCAGGGCTTTGCCACGAGTGGCAGCCAACTCGTCCTGTCGTTCAGTCAGTGTGTAACCCGGCGCCACGTTGTTCACGGTGATTCCATCAGCCGCGACTTCGTTCGATACTGTCTTGGCCCAACCAGTCAAACCTGCACGCACGGTGTTCGAAAGCAGCAAGCCTTCGATCGGCTGTTTGACCGACACGGAAGTGATGTTGACGATACGTCCCCACTTTTGCGCGCGCATGCCTGGCAGAACCAGCTTGGCAAATCTGATCGCTGACAGGGCGTTTTGCTCAAATGCCTTGCGAAACATGTCCAGGTCGGTGTCGGCGAAAACGGTTGCCGGGGGGCCGCCCGCGTTGGTAACACAGATATCTATTCGCCCGGCGCGTTCCAAAGCCAGATTCACAAAGCTTTCAGTTTGGGCGCCATCGGTTACGTCCGCGGCTATCCCGGCAACGTTGGCGCCCGTTTCATCATGAATCTTCTGGGCGGCTTCCGAGGCGTGTGCTTCATCCCGCGAACAGAGAAACACTCGCGCGCCTTCGCGCGCCAGCTCACGAGCGGCGGCAAAACCGATACCGCGACTGGCTGCGGCAACTAGCGCAACTCGATCTTTTAATCCAAAGTCCATGTCGTAAGTTCCTTTTCGCGTGATGCGGGGTGTTCGAGCCACGTAGTGGCAAAATGTTTATAGTCCGGTTCGTACTATTTGATTTTCAAAGCTCCAAAGGAGCGAGATGTTTCTGCCGCCCATAAATGGGCTCGAGCAATTAGGGACTGCGTAGGCTATAAACATCGTGTCCCTACGGGACTTCAGACAAACACGTATCCAGCAACCGCTCTGGATCGTCATCATAGAAAACCCGCGCCTTCGTCTCTTTCTTGAAGGTTGCGATTAGCCGTTCGACTTCATCAGCTACTCCGCCGGTTCCTGTCAGACAGCCGATGACTTTGCCTTCGTCGTAAGCAATCGTGAATTCGTTCAGCGAACCAATCGAGCCAGAGATGAACAGCACCACATCGCACGAGCGCGCCAGCACCACGTTGCGGCCCTTCAAGCCAAAGCCGGTATAAATGATTGCGTCGCAGGCGTCCGTGGGTAAACCGTATCGCCCGACGTGTTCGCTTTCATCGGCGGCCGGCGAAATGCCAATGTGCATGCCCCCGTCATCATGAGCAGCTTTGCCGGTCGCGTAAACCAGCCCGGTAGTCGCCCCGGTAAGCAAAATCGCATCACTTGCCGCGATGACTGTTCCCAAGGCAATCGCTTTGTCACGCAGAACTTGTGATGCAGCGGCTTCAGCCGATCCCATGACGCCAACTTTAGTCTTCATCATTACTTTCGGAATCAGGTTGAGTTTGAGTTTGCTGCCAACGCGGCGCGAGCAAACGCCGGCGCCCATCCGTGGCCAGCTCTATTCCCGGTTCGTCGAGTTCCTTTCGATCCCAGAGCTTGCAGGTCACCTGTCGATGCGCTTGATCCAAAGCTTCGCAGTAATTTGTGTAGGTGCAACGCCGAACATCTTCGCCGTGTCCGGTTCTCACTTTTACAAACCAATCGGGATCGGCCAAGGCCTGTCGCGCCAGGCCGGCGATATCGGCGTCACCGCTGTGAATAATTGCTTCCGCTTGTTCGAAGGTCGTGATTCCTCCAGTAGCAACTACCGGTGTTTCGAATCCCGCGGCGTTCACTGCGCGCTTGATCGCAGCGACCAGCGGCACAGATCGGCCAAACGGCCCACGTTCGTCTGACAAGGTCGTGGGCATGCATTCGTAACCGCTCTGGCCGGTGTAAGGATAGACCGCCTGGCCGACCTTGGGCTGTTCGGCATCTTCGAACTTGCCGCCCTTCGAGATGGAAAGGTAGTCCAGGCCGGCTCTCGCGAACTCAACTCCAAAATAAACCGCGTCATCAACCCGATTGCCGCCGGCGATCACTTCATCGCCCAGAAAGCGCACTCCCACCACGTAATCATCGCCGACGGTTCGCCGCACGGCCCGATAAACTTCCAGCGGCAAGCGCGCCCGATTCTCTCGCGGCCCACCATAGCCATCGCCTCGAACGTTAAGCGCGCTCAGAAACCCGGCCATGGTGTAGGCGTGCGCATAGTGTAACTCCACGCCATCGAATCCAACCTCGCGCGCGCGGCGCGCGGCGTCAGAGAAAATCGACGGAAGAACTTGCGGTAGTTCGCGAATGTGCGGCAGGTCCGTATCCGTAACTCGCTCGCGATAACCAAAGCGAAGTGATTCGAGTTCGCGTTCGTTGAGTATGCGATCGACGACCGCGTCGGGCGCGTTGTTGAGAAAGGCCCGGACGCTGTTTTCGTCGGCGCCGATCCAGCTTGTATCTTCAGTCAGTTCGGCAATCGCCTGGCGATGATGTTCAGTGATCTTAAGAAAGCGCTGAAAATATTTTGCCGGGTCAGGCCGTCGCTTGACCGCCAGAAAGTCGATAATCTGAATGAAGAGTTTGGTGCGACCTTCGCTTGCTTCCCGAACAGTTTCGACCAGTTGCCTCAATCCCGGCAGAAATCGATCGTGACCGATTCGCAGCAACGGACCGCTGGGTATGTCGCGCACGCCGGTAGCTTCAACCACCAGTGCTCCGGGTTGTCCTTCCGCGAATCGTCGATACCAATCGAGATTGTCCGGCGTGACAAATCCATCTTCAGTCGCGCGCCAGGGGACCATGGCCGGCACCCAGGTGCGGCTTTCCAGGGTAATCGGCCCGATGCGTATTGGCTGAAACAGAAGCGAAGCTTTCGCTTCTTCCGCCGAGGGCCAGCGCGTTCCAGGAATCGGGTGTTTGATTGGATCAGCGAACTTCCACATTGTTGTTGCATGCACTTTATCACGGAGATGCCTAAGGTTCTCGCTGGTCTGTGTGGTAAATTATCGCCGCACTGAACGGAGCACCCGTTGCCTGACAACCTTCTAAAATGGCGTTCTGAATTTCCCATCCTCGACAGAGCGGTCTATTTGATTTCGCACAGTCTCGGCGCGATGCCGCGCGCCACTTACGATCGGCTGCGCGAGTATGCGGACATCTGGGCGACGCGGGGCGTGCGCGCCTGGGCCGAAGGCTGGTGGGAGATGCCGGCGAGGATCGGAGATGAGCTCGGGCGCATCATTGGCGCCGACGCCGGCACGGTCGTGATGCATCAGAATGTTTCGATTTGTCAGTCGCTGATTCTTTCCTGTTTTCTCCCACTGCCTGAGAACTCGAAGCGTCGCAAGATCGTCTACTCCGAATTGAATTTTCCTTCGGTGATGTACGTGTACGAGGCGCACGCCCGGGCCCATGGACTACAGATTGTAAAGGTAAAGTCTGATGATGGGATGACCGTCCCAACGAAGCGAATGCTCTCCGCCATCGATGAAGAAACTTTGCTGGTGCCCATCTCGCACGTGCTTTACAAAAGCGCATTCCTGCAGGACGCCCGAGCGATTACCGAGCGTGCGCACCAAGTCGGTGCGATGGTGGTGCTGGACACGTACCAATCCGCGGGCACCGTGCCGTTCAGTGTGAAAGATCTGAGGGTGGATTTCGCGACCGGGGGCTCAGTGAAATGGCTTTGTGGCGGTCCCGGCGCCGGATATCTTTACGTGCGACCGGATTTGATCGAGCAACTGGAGCCGAAGACCACTGGTTGGATGGCGCATGAAGAACCCTTCGCTTTTGAGAGTGAGTTGCGTTACGCTCCGAACATCACGCGATTTCTCCACGGCTCGCCGGCGATTCCGGCATTGTATGGGGCTGAAAGCGGTTACAAAATAATTAATGAGATCGGTGTGGCAGCGATTCGCGAAAAGAGCACGCGCCAAACCGGAGCGTTGATCGGATTAGCGGAAGCCGCCGGCTTTAGGGTGACGAGCCCGCAGAACCCAGCAGAGCGTGGCGGCACCATTACGGTTTGGGACGACAACGCGGCAGCCATGACCAAAGAGTTGGTGCGACGCGAATTCATCGTCGATTATCGTCCCGGCGCCGGTGTGCGCATCTCTCCGCACTTTTATACGAAAGACGAAGAGCTGGAACTGGTAATCGCTGAGATGAAAAAGATTCGCGACTCGAAAGCATTCGAGGTCAACGAAAGAGTCGGCGCCGCGTTTTGAGTGTGAGTGCGCCGGCAGAGCGTAGCGACGACGGCGCTTTAGGAATTCTGAGATGAAAGAAAAGCGGTGTCGCGCTGCGCTTGCCACCGCACTCCAAATAGGTACCCAATGGCAAACGAATACGGCAAAGACGCACCGCTTTCTTACAACAAATATCTTCGGGTCCCCGAATTGATCGACCTGCAGACCTGTCTGTCGTCGCCGGCCCAACACGATGAGTTGCTGTTCATCACCGTGCACCAGGCTTATGAACTTTGGTTCAAGCAAATCCTGCATGAGATTGACGCGGCGATCTCTTTGATGAAAGAGGATCGCGCCCAAGAAGCCACGCGGGCTCTGCATCGCATCGTCGAAATTGAAAAGCTTTTGATTGCCCAGATTCATATTCTCGAGACGATGTCGCCGGTCCGCTTCCTCGGATTCCGCGACGAACTAAACCCGGCCAGCGGGTTTCAGTCAATGCAATTTCGCGAGATCGAGTTTTCTTCCGGCTTGAAGGACGAGTCGATTCTGCGCGAGTTTGCCCACGACGATTTTGCCCGCCAGCGTCTGCAGGCGCGCATGAACGCGCCGTCGCTTTCCGAAGCGTACTTTGCTTTGCTCCGTCGCCGAGGATTTGACACGCCCGCGGTTGACGCGCCGCGCGACGCGCAAGAAAGACGTAGCAACTATGGCAAGCGGCAACGCGCCCTGGTCGAGGTGCTCACGCATGAGGAGTTCCAGCAGGAATATCAACTGGCGGAAATGCTTTTGGAACACGACGAGTACTTCTCTCTGTGGCGTTCGCATCACATCAAGATGGTTGAGCGTATGGTGGGCACCAAAAAGGGCACCGGCGGGTCGGAAGGCGTCGGCTATCTGCGCAAGACGCTCGATAAGAAATTCTTTCCTGAGTTGTGGGAGGCCCGAACTTATCTAAGCGCCAAGCATGATGACGCGGGGTGCCCGTTTGCGAAGACTTAGGAAGCTCGATGCCGTACCTTCCACCAATTTAGCATTCATGCCGACTCAATTCATCCAATTCCCTGAACGCTTCAACATGGCCGACTACTTCCTCTATCACAATCTGGAGGAAGGTCGCGAGAATAAGGTCTGTCTCTACTATCAGGATCAAACGTTCACTTACCGCGAGGCGGCGTGGATGTCGAATCGCGCCGGGAATGCGCTGCGCGAAGCCGGCGTTGAGATCGAGGATCGCGTGCTCATCGTGCTGCCGGATTGTCCGGAGTTTGTCTGGACCTGGTTTGGCGCGGCCCGCGTCGGCGCGGTGATCACGATGGTCAATCCGCTGCTGCCCGCGGACGATTACCGCTATTACCTGGAATATACGCGCGCCCGCGCGGCGGTGGTGCACGAGTCGTTTCTCAAGCCGTTTGCGGAAGCTGCGCAGAACGCCGGGTATCTGCGATCCGTACTGGTCGTGAGCGCCAGCGTTGTTGACGAAGAGGTAATCAATCCGCGCGAAGGCAGCGTCAAGTTTTTCTCGTTTTCGGAATTTGTCTCATCACAGCCGGGTAGTTGCCGCGCAGCGGACACGCATCGCGACGACATCGCGATCTGGCTGTTCACCTCAGGTTCGACCGGGCACCCCAAGGGCGCAGTGCACCTGCAACACGACCTGCCCTACAACACCGAAGTCTTTGCCAAACGCACGATGGATGTGAACGAAAACGATCTGACGGTTTCGGTGCCCAAACTATTCTTTGGTTATGCGACGGGAACGAACCTTCTGTTTCCTTTTGCGGTCGGCGGCGCAACTGCTTTGTTTGCGGAGCGGTCCACCCCGGAAAAGATGTTCGAAGTGATCGATCGCTATCGTCCTACAATCCTGACTACGGTACCGACGATGATCAATGCGATGCTCAACGCCGAAGATGCCGGCGCCCATGACCTGTCCAGCATTCGCTTCTGTTATTCCGCCGGCGAGGCCCTGCCGGTCGAACTCTATCACCGCTGGAAGGAAAAGTTCGGCGTCGAGATTTGCGACGGCATCGGCTCAGCCGAGATGTTTCATATCTACATCACGAACCGTCCCGGCGATGTACAGCCGGGGAGCCTGGGCCGCATCGTTGACGGTTACGAAGCGAAGATTGTAGACGCCGAAGGAAAGGAAGTAACGCCTGGCGAAATGGGCACGCTGCGGATCAGAGGTGACTCAGCGGCGCTTTGCTATTGGAATGCGCATGAAAAATCGAAAGAGACGTTTTCGGGCGATTGGTGCGCTACTGGCGACCAAATGCAGGTCGACAGCAACGGCTATTACTGGTATCACGGGCGCACCGACGACATGTTGAAGGTCGGCGGCGTTTTTGTGGCGCCATCCGAGATTGAGAATTGCCTGCTACAGCATCCGGCAGTGATGGAATGCGCGGTCATCGGCTATGAAGAAGGTGATGGTCTGGTGAAGCCAAAGGCGTTTGTTGTCGCGCGGAAGGGAAGCGAACCGCGCGAAGAACTCGCCGACGAGATCAAACAGTTCGTTAAATCCAGAATCGCGCTGTACAAGTATCCTCGCTGGATCGAATTCGTGCCCAGTCTGCCAAAAAACGATCGCGGCAAAGTGGATCGAAGGTTGCTGAAAACGCGACGTGCATAAACCGCCATCACCGCGATATTTCCGGATAAGGAAATACGATAGAAAGTTGCAGCCCGGATTTCGCGGAAGGGAACGATAGACAGTATTGACAACGTGGCAGCTTATCGTTGTGACCTCTGCATACCTCGTCGAGCTGGTTGTGGTTGTCTACTTCACGCGCGCAACTTCGCAACGTGTTGTTGGGGCCTTTGCCGTTGGAGCCGCCGTTGGGTGAACCGACCAGAGTTTAAGAACCCAACGAAGGAGAAACTATAATGCCACCTCTGACCATCGACAGCGGGAACACGGCTTTCATGCTGCTCTGCTCTCGCCTGGTCATCCTTATCACAGCGTGAAGCTTACGTTTCCCAGACAACGACGATTTCCAAGCCCGTGCCAGCTTCAAGAACAAACAGCAACTACGACGTGGCCGTTGTGGGCGCGGGCGTGTTTGGCGCCTGGACAGCTTATCAACTGCAAAGATCCGGGAAGCGAGTGGTCCTCATCGACGCTTACGGTTCCGCGAACAGCCGATCCAGTTCCGGCGACGAATCACGCATCATTCGCATGGGCTATGGCGCCGATGAAATCTACACGCGCTCGGCAATGCGATCGCTGCAGCTCTGGCAGGAATTTTTCGCGCGAGTAGACGCGGCCCTCTTCCATCAAACCGGCGTCGTGTGGCTGGCGCACGAAAATGATCCATATCCGGTTAGGACCGCCGAAACCCTTGAAAAGCTCGGAATTCATTTTGAGAAGCTAACCACAACCGAAGTCTCAGCACGTTACCCGCAGATAGGACTGGACGGAATTTCCTGGGCGATGCTCGAGGTTGAAAGCGGAGTGCTGTCCGCGCGGCGTGCCGTTCAGGCCGTCGTCCGCGAAGCAATCAGAAATGGTGTTGAGTATTTACAGGAGGCGGTTGCGTCGCCGGTTAGTGGCGCCGCGCGCGTTCCGCCCGTGAATCACGCGCAGGCATTGCGGGCCGCAAAAGAGAAGTTGGATCACGTTAGGACCACCAGCGACCGACGCATCTCAGCCGCAAACTATGTCTTCGCTTGCGGCCCGTGGCTGCCTAAGATTTTCTCAGATTTGTTGGGGGATCGAATTCATCCCACCCGCCAGGAAGTTTTTTATTTCGGCACGCCCGCAGGTGGCCAAAGTTTTTCTGTGCCCGCTCTGCCCACCTGGATTGATTTCAAAGATGAAGCGTATGGCTTGCCGGATCTGGAAGGCCGCGGCGTCAAGATCGCCATCGATCGCCACGGGCCGCCGTTTGATCCTGACA
>WNFJ01161960.1_pt1 | contig 20197 bp, 30 predicted proteins | sample 5400461 | NCBI WGS metagenome assembly WNFJ01 (sample SAMN13153349, study PRJNA577476) | soil metagenome | isolation source: 115 cm saprolite on Douglas fir-dominated hillslope | place: USA:California | collected 2013-09-17
CGCCCGCGTCCGGGTGGCTCCCACGAACGAGGCCGACTACCTGGCCACCCTGCGCGAGCTGTGCCAGTTCGCCGAGGCGCGCGGCCAGCGCATCTGGCTGTTCCGCAACGCCCGCGACCCGCAGCTCTTTACCGAGTTTTCCGAGAGCCTTACCGAGATGTCGCACCGCGCCCAGGCGTCCCGCCTCCCCGAAGAGATCAAGCTCGAGAAGCGGCTCCAGGCGTTGGGCACCTACGCGACCGACGCCTGGGAGCTGTGGACCGAGGTGTCGCTCGCGGCGCCGGCCGCGACGTAGGCGCGGCACGGGAGCGTTGGCCATGGTACCACGCACGATCGTCGTCAATGGCGAGACCTGGGAGGTGGCGCCGTCGGGGCGCGTGACCACGTACCCGAAGGACGAGTTCGGGCTCGTGTTCCAGCAAGGTACCGGGCCCCAGCGGCGCCGCCGCTTCACGCGCTACGCCCCCGTGGGCAGCCGCAGTACCGAGGCGGCCCTGGCCGAGCTCTCCGAGCGCCAGCTCGTCGAGCTGTTCCGCGCGTCGCAGCCCGCCTGGACGGCGCCGGAGAGCGCCTACGACGCGGGTTGACCTGCATTGCCACTCGACCGCGTCGGACGGCGAATACCCGCCGGCCGAGGTGGCACGGCGCGCCGCGCGGGCCGGCCTCGCGGCATTCGCGCTGACCGATCACGATACCACCGCCGGGGTCGCGGCGGCGACCGCGACGGGCGCGGCGCTCGGGGTGCGCGTCGTGCCGGGGTGCGAGTTCAGCGTCAAGGCGCCGTGGGGCGAGCTCCACGTGCTCGGTTACTTTCTGCCGCCCGGCGAGCCCCAGCTCGAAGCGTTCCTCACCGGGACGCGCTCGGCACGCCGGCGCCGCGCCGAGCAGATGGTGGGCCGGCTCGAGCGCCTGGGTCTCAAGGTCTCGCTCGCTGACGTCGTGAGCGCCGCCGATGGCGGGGCGGTGGGGCGGCCGCACGTGGCGCGCGCGCTGGTCGAGCGCGGCGAAAGCCTCGACATCAACGACGCGTTCGCCCGCTACCTGGCGCGCGGCCGCCCTGGCTACGTCGAGAAACCGCTCCCGACGTTGCGCGCCGTCACCGAACTGGTGCACGCGGTGGGTGGCGTGGCCGTGGCGGCGCATCTGGGCGACCACGGCAGCGAGGGCCAGATCCGCGACTTTCAGGCCGACGGGCTGGACGGCCTCGAAGTGCGCCATCCCAGCCACTCGCCCAGCACGGAGCGGCGCCTCAGCGCCCTGGCCGAACGGCTGGGGCTCGCCATCACCGGCGGCTCGGATTGGCACGGCGACACCGAGCTGGGCGACGCCCACGCCGCGCTCGGAGGTCTCGACGTGCCGCTCGAGTGGCTGGAGCGACTGGAGCAGCGCCGGGCCCGCAGCGGCGCGCCCAACCCCCCATCAGGGAGCATGACTCCGTGAGCGACCTCTTGGCGATCGGCAGCCGGGCGCCGGTGTTCACCGCCCCCGCCTCCGACGGGGCGACGTATAGCCTTGCCGACCTGCTCAAGGCGAAACACGTGGCCCTGATCTTCTATCCGGGCAACAACACCCCCGGGTGAAACCGCCAACTCTCCGCCGTGCGCGACGAGATGACGAAATTCCAGAAGGCGGGCATCCAGCCGCTCGGGGTCAACCCCGCGGGGCTCGCCAGCCACGCCGCCTACGTCAAGAAGTTCCGCTTCAACTTTCCGCTCCTCTCGGATCCCGACCGCGCGATCGCGCGCGCCTACCATGCCTTGAAGGACGACGGGCAGGCCATCCAGCGCTCCGTCTACGTGATCCAGCGCGACGGCACCATCGGCTTCGCCGAACGCGGCTCCCCGGACGTGGATGACATCGTCGCCCATGCCGCTTGAGTTCGGCGGCAAGATCGCGCTCGTCACCGGGGTGGGCCGCGTCGGCCAGATCGGGCACGCGGTCGCTTGGGGGTTCGGCCGCGCCGGGGCCAAGCTCGTCCTGGCCGATCGCGACGCCACGGCGCTCGGCGAGCGCGGCCAGGAGCTCGGGGCCGCCGGCCACGACGTCCGCACCGTCGCCGGCGACCTGAGCGCACCCGACGCCGCCCGGCGCGCCGTCGCCACCGCGCGGGCGCAGTTCGGCGGGCTCGACATCGTCGTGAATGTCGCCGGCGGCCTGTTGTACTACGGGCCCGCGCTGGCCGTCACGCCCGAGCAGCTCGACCGCGAGCTCGCCGCGAACGTGAAGACCACCTTCTGGGTCGCGCAGGCCGCGATCCCGGCACTGCTCGAGCGCGGCGGCGGCGCCATCGTCAACTTCGCCTCGGTCGCCGTGCTCAAGCCCCAGAGCCAGATGGCCCCTTACATCGCCGCCAAATCGGCCGTCGCCGGCCTCACGCGCGCGCTGGCCCGCGAGTTCCGCGACGGCGGCGTCCGGGTCAACGCCGTCGCCCCGGGGATGATGAAGACCGCCGACAACCTGGCGCAGATGAAAGGCACGGCGGTGCGCTGGGTGGAGCTCGACGACCTGGTGTCGGCCGTGCTGTATCTCGCGAGCGACGCCGCCCGCGCCGTCACGGGCGAGGTCCTCGCCGTGGCGGGCGACGTGTAGCCATGGAGCTCGCGGGCCGGCGCGCTTTGGTCACGGGAGCCGGCCGCCGCCTGGGACGGGCGATCGCGGTGGGACTGGCCCGGGCGGGGTGCGATGTCGCGCTGCACTATCGCGAGTCGGGCGCGGGTGCCGAGGAGACCGCGGCCACGATCCGCGCGCTCGGCCGGCGGGCGGAACTCTTCCCGGCCGATCTGCGCGATGCCGCCGCGGCGCGACGCCTCCCCGAGCAGGCCGCCGCAGCCTTCGGCGGGCTCGATATCCTCGTCAACTCGGCCGGCATCCTCGTGCAGCAGCGCATCGAGGACGTCACCCCCGCGAGCTGGGACGAGACGCTCGATCTCAACCTGCGGGCCTATTTCTTCGTGGCCCAGGGCGCCGCGCCCCACCTCCGTCGCGCCCACGGCCGCATCGTGAACCTCGCCGACGAAGCGGCCTTCGAGCCGTGGCCCGACTACGTGCCGCACTGCGTGAGCAAGGCGGGCGTCGTCATGCTCACCCAGGGGCTGGCCCGCGCCCTGGCGCCCGACATCACCGTCAACGCCGTCGCCCCCGGCGCGGTCCTGCTCCCCGAGGCCTGGGATGCGGCCGCACGGGCGCACTTCGCCCGTACCACGCCGCTCGGACGCCTGGGCAGCCCGGACGACGTGGTGCAGGCCGTGCACTATCTGCTCGCCGGCGGGGACTACGTGACCGGCACGACGTTGCTCGTGGACGGGGGACGCCTCATTCGATGAGCGACGCGGTGGTAATGCGCGACGTGTTGGTGGTGGGCGGCGGCTGCTACGGCACCTTCTACGCCGCGCAGCTGGCCAAGGCGCAGGCGCGGGGCAAGGCGCGGTTCCGGCGCGTGATCGTGGTCGACCGCGACGGCCAGTGCCGCGCGCGCCGCGAGCTCGGCGAGGCGGCCGATCGCGCCTTCGTGATCGCGGAGTGGCAGGNNNNCCCCGCCGCGCCCCGGTGAGCCGGAGGACTACCTCGTCCCGTCGCCGCACATGCCGCACCTGATGTTTTCCTGGGTGCTCGAGCGCGCCCGCGCGCGCTGGCCCGACCGAGCGATCGCGGTGGCGCCGGTGCCCGGGACCCTCGCCACGCCGTACGACCGCACCGCCTCCGACGAAACCCGCTACGTGTCGTTCGCCGACTGGATCTGCCCCACCCACTGCATCGAGCCCGCGATCTGTCCGGCGATCGGGAGCGCGCGCGACTGGGACATGGGCGCCGCGGTCGAGCGGCTGGCGGCGTCGCTGCGGGTGGCGGGCGAGCCGGTGCACGGCCCCGCCCTCTTCGTGTGTCGCCATCACGTGTTCGGCGTCGGCACGTTCCCGGTCGCAGCGGTGCTCGCGGGCGATGCGCTGGTCGCGAGGGCGGGCGCGAGCGGGGCCCCCGCCGCGGTGCTGGTGGGCACGATCAGCGCGTGCCACGGCGCCCTCAATCTCGTGCGCCTCGGCGCGGCTGCGGCGGCGGGCCGAGCGGCGCGGTGAGCGGCCTCAGCGCGGAGGCGCGCCGGGCCGAGCTCACCCGCGCCCGCGAGCGCTTCAACACCGGCGCTTATTGGGAGGCCCACGAAGCGCTGGAAACAGTGTGGCGTTCTATTATTAGGGAGGACGACGGCGCGGCTCCGGCGGCCGCGTTGTTGCATCAACGTCGCGGCAACCGCCACGGCGTCACGACCCTCGGGACGGCGGCGCTCGAGAAACTCGCGGGGCCGCAGCACCCGGCGGTGGACTTCGAAACGGTGAGCTTCCGCGCGCAACTGGCGCGCGCCCTGACGGGGGAGGGCAGCCCCCCGCGATTGGAATTCCGGACGCATGACTGAGACGGCTTCGAACGGATACGACGTCATCATCATCGGTGCCGGCCCCGCGGGGCTGTGCGCCGCGATGTACGCCGGCCGCGGCATGCTGCGGGCGCTGACTATCGAACGCGGCGCGCCGGGCGGCGAGCTCCTCAATACGGACGTGATTGAGGATTACATCGGGTTCCCCAGCATCAAGGGGTGGGAGCTCGCCGAGAAGATGGCGGAGCACGCGGCGCACTTCGGGGCCACCTTTGCCACCGACACGGTCGAGAACATCCGCAAGGCCGCCGACGGCTGGTTCGACGTCAAGACGGCCCACGGCCACCTCTATCGCGCCTCGGCCGTGATCCTCACCGCCGGCGGGACCCCGGTGAAGCTGGGCGTCCCCGGCGAGCGCGAGCACGCCGGGAAAGGCGTTTCCTACTGCGCGGTATGTGACGGCGCGTTCTTCAAGGGCGAAGTGCTCGCCGTCGTGGGGGGGGGCGACGCGGCGGTCGAAGAGGCCGATTATCTGACGCGTTATGCGGCGAAGGTGTATATCGTGCACCGGCGCGATCGCCTCCGCGCCTCGAAGATGATCGAGCTCGTCTGGAACAAACGCGTCGTGGAGATCCGCGGCGGTGACAAGGGCGTGGAGCACCTCGCCCTCGAGGATACCGCGGTCGGCGGACACTCCCGGCTCGACGTCGGCGGTGTGTTCATCTTCATCGGCTTCCAGCCCAACGTCGGGCTCGTCGAGGGCCACGTCCGCCACGATGCCGGCGGCTACCTCATCACCGACGAGCGCATGATGACGTCGATCCCCGGACTGTTCGCGGCCGGCGACGTGCGGAGCCAGCTCACCCGCCAGATCACCACCGCCGTGGGCGACGCGACGACGGCGGCCATCGCCGTCGAGAAGTACCTCGCGGCGCAGCGCGAGCAGGCGCAGGCGGTGGCCGCGTCGTGAGAGTCATCGCCATTCCCAACGGACGGTTCGCCGAAAACTGCTACCTCGTCCTCGACGACCAGAGCGGCGACGCGGCGGTGATCGACCCCGGGGAGGAAGCGGGCCTGATCCTCCACAAGCTGGCCGCGGCCGGGGGCCGGGCCGTGGGGATCTGGATCACGCACGCGCACGTGGACCACGTGCTGGGCGTCGCGCAGGTGAAGGCCGCGACCGGCGCCCCGGTGTCCCTCCACCCCGCCGATCGGCTCCTCTACGACCACGTCGCCGACCAGGCGCTGGCCTTCGGCATGGCCGCCGAGCCGCTCCCCGCCCCCGACCGCGCACTCGCCGGGGGTGACGTGCTGCGCGTCGGGGCGCTGGCGTTTCGCGTGCGCCCGGCGCCCGGCCACTCGCCCGGCAGCGTCGTCTTCGAGGGCGAGGGCGTAGCGTTCTCGGGTGATGTGCTGTTTCAGGACTCCATCGGCCGCACCGACCTGCCCGGCGGCGACTTCGACACGTTGATCCGCAGCATCGAGCGCGAGTTGCTTGCGCTCCCCGATTCGACCATCGTGTACCCCGGCCATGGCCCCGAGACCACCGTTGGACGCGAGCGCCGCAGCAACCCCTTCCTCAGCGACGCGCACCGCCTCGCCTGAGCCGCCGCTCGCCTGCCTGCGCTGCGGCGCCGCGGTCCGACCCCGGCCGTGGGGCTGCAAACATCCCTGTCCCAACTGCGGCTTTCTCTACCCCCTGGGCGACTGCTCCGACTGACCGCGGCGTGGGCCACCTCCTCTCCCTGGCGCTCCTGGCCATCGACTGTCTGGTCCGCGCCTGGCGGATCCAGTTGGCGACGTGGACCGCGGGCGGCCACTTGGGCTTCTCCGACGCCTTCCGGTTGAACCTGTACGGCGAGGCGGCTTCCCAGCTCACCCCCAATCGCTTGGGCGGAGAGCCCGCCCGCCTGCTCGGCCTCACGGAAGCGGGCGTGCGGCCCGTGACCGGGATCGTCGCCATCGGCGTCGAGGTGGCGGCCGAATGGCCCGTATTCCTCTTCGCCGCGGGCGCGCTCTTCGCTTACTACGTTCCCGACTGGCGCGCCGCGGCGCGCGACTGGTTGCACCGCCATCGCGCCGGGGAGCTCCTCACCGTCGAGATCATCGCCCTCGTCGTGCTCCTTACCATCTACCTGTTGCAACGCCTCACCCGCTCCGGCATGATTCGCCACCGCGTGCGCCGCCAATGGCGCGTCGCGTGGGCTCACGTGCGCCGCGCGCCGCCCTGGGCGCTCGCGCTTGGCGCGCTGCTCACCGTCGTGAGCATCGCGGCGCGCACGCTGATCCTGCCGGCCTTGGCGTGGGGCATGCCCGATGCGCCCCCCGTGCCGGTGATGTTCTTCGGCGCGCTCGCCCTGCTGCACGCGCCGCTCGTGGTGCCGCTGCCCTCGGGCGGCGGCGGGCTCGAAGTCGTGTTCCTGAACGGCTTCGCCGGGGACTTCGGGAGCCGCCAGGTTACCATGCTGCTGCTGTGGCGGTTCTATACCGCGGTGCTGCTCACGGTGCTCGGCGTCTACGCGCTGCTGCGCCATGCGGGCTACCGCGCCGCGGTCCAGCTGCTCAAGATCGGCTGGGGCCGACCCACGGGGCGCGCGCCGGAATCGGCGCCGACCGGGGAGACGGGAGAGACGCCATGACCGGACCGCGCATTCCCCCGCTCACGCCCGATCAGGCCGTGCCGGAGGTGCGACCGATCTTCGAGACGTACGTGAAGGAGCGCGGCAACATCCCCAACATGTTCCGCACGGTGGCGCTGCGACCGAGCCACCTGCGGACCCTGATCGCGCACTTCCGCACCGTGATGAACGAGGGCACCGTCCCGCCGCTCCTGAAGGAGCTCTTGTGGGTGCGCATCTCCCACCTGAACCGCTGTCGCTACTGACTCAACTCCCACACTGTCTTGGCAAGACAGCAGGGGGCGAGCGCGGAGCTGGTCGACGCGATGCAGGACCGCGGCGGCGAGCCCGGCGCGGCGGCGCGGGCGCGACTCGAGCCCTCGTGGCACGCGGCGCTCGCGTACGCCGACGTGGTCCATCGCTCGGGGCATGATGTCTCGGATGAGCTGTACCGCCGCCTCGCCGCCGCGTGGGACCCGGGCCAGATCGTCGAGATCACCCTGGTGATCGGGATGGCCGAGTACTTCAATCGCTTCAACGACAGCCTGCGCATCGAGCCCACGCGGTAGGGCGGGGAGCGGGAGCGGCCCCCGCCGCCCCCGGCCGCGCCACGCCCGAAGACGATCATCCCCCGCTCGGGCCAGGCGAGTGGGGGATGAGCCGGGCCGGGGCTGCTGCCCGTTAGCGCGGCGGCGCGGGCGCGATCGTGACCAGCACCACCGTGCGCTCAAGCGCCCGCGCCACCCCGTGCGGCAGCCCCGCGGGCGCGAGAATCAAGTCGCCGGGACCGGCGTCCCGCTCGAACTCGCCCACGACAAACCTCGCCTTTCCGCTCACAACCAAATAGAATTTGTCGGCGCCCGCATGCGCGTGCACCGGCTGCGCCTGGCCTGGCTCCAAGCAGTTGAGTCCCACGAGCAGCCGGTCGGAGCGGAAGCAGTCGACCTTCGTCATCTTCGCCCCCGAGAAGGCGGCGCGGCTGGGGAGGTGTTGGTACAGATCCTGAGCATCCATGGGCGATTCCTGGTTTGAGACCGATGGCGCCGTGACCGAACGGACGGAGGCGATGAGCGCGACCCGCGTCGAGCGCGATTCCCTGGGGGAGTTGCCGGTGCCCGCCGACGCGCTGTACGGCATTCAGACCGAGCGGGCCCGCCAGAACTTCCCGATCTCCCACCTGCTGCCGCTTAACCCCTTCGTCGACGCGGTCATCTGGATCAAGAAAGCCGCCGCCCTCACCCACAAGGAGACCGGGCGGCTCGACACCCGGCTCGCCGACGCCATCGTCCAGGCGGCCGACGAGGTGCTGGCGGGGGAGCACCGCGAGCAGTTCGTCGTGGATCCCTACCAGGCGGGGGCCGGCACTTCGCACCACATGAACGCTAACGAGGTGCTCGCCAACCGCGCGAACGAGCTGCTGGGGAAGCCGCGCGGCATGCACCCCAACGATCACGTGAACATGGCGCAGTCGACCAACGACGTGATCCCCACGGCGATCCGCCTGGCGGCGCTCGCCCAGCTGCCCGCCCTGCTCGAAGCCCTGACCCGCCTGGCGCGCGCCCTGCTCGCGAAGGGCCAGGCGTTCGATCGCATTCTCAAGGCCGGGCGCACCCATCTACAAGACGCGACCCCGATCCGCCTGGGCCAGGAGTTCACCGCCTACGGGCACACGATCGAGCGCGGCCGCGACCGGATCGCTCAAGCGGCGGACGCGTTGCGCGAGCTGGGCATCGGCGGCACGGCCGTCGGCACGGGCCTGAACGCCGAGCCGCGCTACCCGGCGCTGATGGTGCGGCAGCTGCGCACGATCACCGGCCTCGAGCTCCGGGAAGGGAAGGACCGCGTGCAGCTGATGCAGTCGCTCGGCGATGCCACGGCGTTCTCGGGCGCGCTCCGCACCTACGCCGTGGATCTCGGGAAGATCGCGAGCGACCTACGGCTGCTCGTCTCGGGCCCACGCACCGGGCTCGCGGAGATCACGCTGCCGGCGGTGCAACCCGGGTCGAGCATCATGCCCGGCAAGGTGAATCCGTCGATTCCCGAAATGGTGAACATGGTCTGCTACCAGGTGCTCGGCAACGACGTGACGATCGCGACCGCGGCGGAGGCGGGACAGCTCGAGGTGAACGTGATGATGCCGGTGATTGCCCACAACCTGCTGTTCACCATGCTGATCCTCACCAACGCGTCGCGCGTGCTCGCCGAGCGCTGCGTCGAGGGGATCGCCGCCGACCCGGCGCAGTGCCAGTATTGGCTGGAACGCAGCCCCGCGCTCGTCACCGCGCTCGCCCCGAAGATCGGCTACGCGGAGGCGGCGAAACTCGCGCGGGAGGCCGTGACGCGCAACCTCACGGTACGACAGCTGGTGGTGGAGAAGGGCCTGCTCCAGGGGAAGGATCTCGACCAGGTGCTCGATCTTCTGGCGATGACTGAGCTGGGAGTCCCCGGACAGCGTCGTTGAACCCAAGGCCGGCCGTCAGCAGTGCACACTTCACGGAGGAGGCGCACGTATGAGCTGGGTCGTCGCTGGGCTCATTGCAGGCGTCGGCGCGTTTCTCGCCGACTACGTGATGTGGGGCAAGGTGTTCACGAAGGGGATGGAGGGCTACGGCACGTTTCCGCCCACGCCCCAGGAAGGCAAGAAAATGATGGCGGCGAACCTGCCGAAATCGTTCCTCCTGGCGCTCGTCTTTGGCGTGCTGTTCGCCTGGTTCTACAATCAGCTCAAGGGCGGGCTGTGGGTGCAGGGCGGCGGGATCCTCGCGGGGATGGAGTTCGCCACGATGCTGTGGCTCGCGACCGTCGCGCTGGCCACGCTCGGCAGCAGCATCTGGTTTGACAAGGCGCGGCGCCTCTTGAACGCGATGTTCTGGTCGTGGTTGGTGCGGATGAACGTGGCGGGCGTGCTCGTGGGTCTGCTGGGGCGGTGAGGCGTGCGCGCAACGGGGCCCGACGCCGTGACTCTGGTCACGGCGTCCGGCCCCCGCCTGTCGTACCTCTCACTCCATGTGCAAGACGGTCTACCTGGCGGCGGCGCTCGTGCTCGCCGCGGCGACGGCGCTCGCCGCCCAGCGGCGCGTGCGCATCGGGCCCGCGCTCTCCTCGATCTCGCTCGAGGACCAGTCGGGGAAGAGCCACAGCTTCACCGGGGTGGGGGGCTCCGTGGCGCTCATCACCGGCGACGACGGCGAGACTGGTCTCACGATCGCCCGCTACCACGATCTCTCGACCGACGGCGGGGTCCGCCGCCTCACGCTGTTCGCCCTCGATTCCTACTACTACCCGGTCGGCACGCGGGGCATCGCGCCCTTCGCCGCCACCACGCTCGGCCTCGCGCGGGTCACGGAGTCGGCCACGCTCTGCCCCCTCCTGTGCGCCGACACGCTCTCCACCTCGAGCCAGTTCGCGCTGGCCTTCGGGCTCGGCGTGCGCCTCAACTTGGGGGACCGCGCGGTCGCCAGCATCGAGGGACGGTTCCTCCAGGTCCCGGGCAGCCAGATCCAGGCGCTCGAGCTCGCGGCCAACGCCTCGGTCGCCCTGGGCTCCCCGCGCAAGGGCGAGTTCCTGGAGGGCACGCTGGGACCGGTGGCGAGCTTCCTCATCCCCCTGTCGGGCCCGCTGCGCGGGCGCGCGCCGTTCATCGGGATGCGGTTCCGCCGCGATACCAAGAAGTCGGGCACCATCGGGTTGCAGATCGACTTCGCCTCGCTGCACTTGACCGAGAGCTGCACCCCGCCCGGCTGCCAGCAGCCCAATGCCATCCTCTTCGCTCCGGGCTACGAAGCGTCGGCCTGGCCGACGTGGGGCCGGTTCTATGGCGAGGTGGGCCTGCTCCTGGCTGGGTTCTATACCCAGGGCCCCGATCGCGGCGTCGCCCAGGGGCTGCACGGCGGCATCGGGGTCGACCTCTACGGCGGCCGCGTCATGTGGAACATCAACAGCCGGCTGCTCTGGCTGCAACGCTCCGGAGCGCAAAACGTCTTCGGCCTGCAGCTTGGGGTCGGCGTGGCGCCGCTCCTCGGGCCCCCCCGCCGCTAAAGCATCCCGCGCCCGGCGCTTACGCCGGCGGCCATTGAATCCCGGAAGTCCTTCTCCCATATTGATATCATGCGTGTCACCACCTGGGCGGAATACGGTCTGCTCGTCTCGCTCAACCTCGCGAAGCGCGTGGGGCAGGGCCCCGTGGCGGCCCGCGAACTGGCGGAGCGAGAGAAGCTGCCCCACGACTACGTGGAGCAAATCCTGTTGCGGTTGCGGCGCGCCGGCCTCGTCGACTCGGTGCGCGGCGCCAAAGGCGGCTACCACCTGGCGCGCGAACCCCACACCATCACCGTGAAAGACGTGATCGAAGCCTCCGAGCACGTCACCTTCGAAGTGAACTGCGATCTCCACCCCGTGGACCCGCAGCGATGTAGTCCGGAGGCGTCGTGCAGCATCCGGCCGGTCTGGCGCATGCTGGAGCAGCGGATCAACGAGCTGCTGGCCAGCGTCTCGCTCGCAGACCTGACGCACGACGAGCCCGAACTGTATCACATCGCCGGGGTGCTGGCCGGGAACTAATCCCGCCGTCCCGTTTGTTTTTTTTGGACCGAAACCCGACTCGCGCTGTCGGGTTTACACTCGATTGGAGGAAGTCGTGGCCTACGCCCATCCCGAGGTGCTCGTCTCTACCGCCTGGGTGGCGGAGCATCTCCGCGATCCCAACATCCGCTTGATCGAGGTCGACGTCGATACCACCGCCTACGACTCGGGGCACATCGCGGGAGCCGTGGGCTGGAACTGGCAGTCGCAACTGAACGATCCGCTGCGGCGCGACATCCCCGACGCCAAGGCGTTCGCCAAGCTCCTGGGCGACGCCGGCGTCACCCCCCAATCGACGGTCGTGCTCTACGGCGATAACAACAACTGGTTCGCTGCCTTCGCGTTCTGGCTGCTGCAGCTGTACGGACACGCCAACGCGAAGCTGATGAACGGCGGGCGCGCCAAGTGGGTGGCCGACGGTCGCCCGCTCGTGACCGATCGCCCGACGGTCAAGCCCGTGACCTACCCGGTGCCGAAGAAGGTGAATGCCGCGATCCGGGCGAAGCGCCCCGACGTCGAGAAGGCGCTCAAGGCGAAGACGATCGCCCTGGTGGACGTGCGGTCCACCCCGGAGTTCGTGGGTGACATCATCGCGCCCCCGGGCATGAGCGAGACGGCGCAGCGCGCCGGCCACATTCCCGGCGCCCGCAACGTGCCGTGGGGCCAGGCCGTCGCCCCCGACGGGACGTTCAAACCGTACGAAGAGCTCTTGAAGCTGTATCAGGGCGCGAAGGTCATCGACGGCAAGGATCAGGTGATCGCCTACTGCCGTATCGGGGAGCGGTCGAGCCACACCTGGTTCGCGCTCAAGTACCTGCTGGGGTTGAAAAAGGTGCGCAACTACGACGGCTCGTGGACCGAATGGGGCAACCTGGTGGCGGCGCCCATCGCCAAGGGGTCGGCGTGACGCGACTGCCGGAGCCGCGGTGACGACCGCGGCACGCCGCCACGCGGCGGCCCTCGAGCGCGGCGCGCGCGGGCCCGAGCCCGCGCTGTGGGGTGCGGTCGGCGATACGCCGCTCATCGCCATCCCCACGTTCCAACGCGATGCGGTCGAGCTCCGCCTCAAGGCGGAATGGCTCAACCCCGGCGGCTCGGTGAAGGACCGCGCGGCGCTCTTCATCCTGCGCGACGGCATCGCCCGCGGCGAGCTGCCGGGCAAGCGGCTGCTCGACTCGTCGAGCGGCAACACCGCCATCGCCTACGCGATGCTCGGGGCCGCGGCCGGGATCGGCGTCACGGTGTGCGTGCCGGCGAACGCGAGCGCCGAGCGTAAGCGGCTGCTCGCCGCCTACGGCGCCGACGTCGTGTTCACCGACCCGCTCGACGGGGCGGACGGCGCGATTCTCAAGGCGCGGGTGCTCGCCGCCGAGCGGCCGGACCGCTACTGGTACGCCAACCAATACGGCCACGCGGCGAACCCGCTGGCGCACTACCTCACCACGGCAGAGGAGATCTGGCGCCAGACCGACGGCCGCCTCACGCACTTCGTCGCCGGACTCGGGACTACGGGCACGATGATGGGAACCGGCCGGCGGCTCAAGGAGCTGAACCCCGCGATCGAGCTCGTCGCCGTGCAACCCGACGGCCCGTTCCACGGGCTCGAGGGGCTGAAGCACCTGGCGACCGCGATCGTGCCCCGCATCTACGATCCCGGCGTGGCCGACCGCACCGAGTTCGTCGCCACCGAGGCGGCGGAAGACGCGGTGCGACGGCTGGCCCGGCAGGCCGGCGTGTTCGGCGGCTGGTCGACGGGAGCGGCGCTCGTGGCCGCGGAGCGCGTGGCGGCCGCGTGCGCGACGAGCGGTCGCGCCGGGCTGATCGTCGTGATCGCGCCCGATTCGGGAGAACGCTACCTGAGCGAGCGGCGCCGACTGAGCGGGGCGCGCGCGGCGGAGGGCGAAGGGATGGCGGGAATGGAGGGACCGGCGGCATGAGTCTCGTGCTCGAGCCGCGCCACCGCGCCGCCATCGGCCGGCACGGCGAGGCGGATTACCCCGCCGAGGCGTGCGGCTTGATCGGCGGGACGATCGACGGCGACCGCAAAATCACCGTCCTCAGCGCACCGATGCGGCGCGCAACCGCTACCTGATCGACCCCGCTTCGTTCCGGCGTGCCGAGGAGAAACTGGCCCGCGACGGCCTGGACGTGATCGGCGTGTACCACTCGCACCCCGATCACCCACCGGCGCCATCGCACTTCGATCACGAGCACGCCTGGCCCTGGCTGTCCTATGTGATCGTCGCCGTTGCCCGGGGCCGCGCGGAGGAGCTGAAAAGTTGGGTCCTGGCGGAGGATCGCGGGACCTTCGCCGAGGAACTGATTACCATCGAGGAACGGAACGCCGTATGGCAGTGAAGGTCTTGATCCCGACCCCGCTGCGCCCATTTGTCGGGGGGCGGGGCGCGCTCGAGCTCGAGGGGGGCAGCGTGGGGGAGCTCTTGGGGCGGCTCGCCGGCGAGCACGCCGCGCTGCGACCCCATCTGTTCGCCGACGACGGTCGGCTGCGCAGCTTCGTCAACGTGTACGTGAACGACCGCGACATCCGGCGCCTGGCCGAACAGGAGACCCCGCTGCGGCCGGGCGACACCGTCACCATCGTCCCGAGCATCGCGGGCGGGACGACCCTGGCGGCGCCGCGGCCGACCCTGTCGCACGAGGAGATCCTACGCTACTCGCGGCACCTGATCCTGCCCGACGTCGGGGTCGAGGGGCAGAAGAAGCTCAAGGCCGCCCGCGTGCTGCTCGTGGGGGCGGGCGGGCTCGGCTCGCCCGCGGCCCTCTATCTCGCCGCGGCGGGCGTCGGCACGCTCGGCCTCGTGGACTTCGACGTCGTCGACAAGACGAACCTGCAGCGCCAGATCCTCCACGGCACGGCGAGCGTGGGCACGCCGAAACTCGAGTCCGCCCGCGCCCGCATCGAGGACCTGAACCCCAACGTGCAGGTGGAAACGTTCGAGACGCGGCTCGCATCGGAGAACGCCCTCGACATCATCCGGCCGTTCGACATCGTGGCCGACGGCACGGACAACTTCCCCACCCGCTACCTCGTGAACGACGCGTGCGTGCTGCTCGGCAAGCCGAACGTGTACGGCTCGATCTTCCGGTTCGAGGGACAGGCCTCCGTCTTCTACGCCAAGGAAGGACCCTGCTACCGCTGCCTCTATGCGGAGCCGCCGCCCCCGGGACTCGTGCCGTCGTGCGCCGAGGGCGGCGTGCTGGGGGTCCTACCGGGGATCATCGGCTCGATTCAGGCGATGGAGACGATCAAGCTCATCCTCGGCGTCGGCGAGTCGCTGATCGGCCGGTTGCTGTTGTTCGACGCCTTGAAGCTCGAGTTCCGCGAGCTCAAGCTCGAGAAGGATCCCGACTGCCCCGTGTGCGGGCGGCACCCGAGCGTGACTCAGCTGATCGACTACGAGGCGTTCTGCGGCATCGCCGCCGCGCCGACCTACGCCGGCGCTGAAGTCTCGGCGGCGGCGCTGAAACAGGAGCTCGACCAGGGCCGGCCGCTCGTGCTGCTGGACGTGCGCGAGCCGCACGAATACGAGATCACGCACATCGACGGGGTGACGTTCATTCCGCTCGGTGAGTTGCCGGCGCGGCTCAAGGAGCTCGACGATCACACCGACGTCGTCACCTACTGCCATCACGGCGCCCGCTCCCTCAAGGCGCTCGAGATTCTCAAGGCGGCCGGGTTCGCCAAGGCGCGGAGCCTGCAAGGCGGCATCGACGCGTGGGCGGTGAACGTCGATCCCGCGATGCCGCGCTACTGACGCGGGGACCGGGAACCGTGGCGAAGGCTAGTCGCGGCGCACCCCCAAGCCCTCCGGCCGAAGGTCCGCTGCTCGACGTGATCCTGAAGCGCTTCGAGGCGCCGGACGAAGTGCGGCGGTTCCCCCGCGGCCGCTTCGAGCTCGTCAGCATCGGGGGGCTCACGATCGGGCGCGCCACCTACGAGCCCGGGTGGAAGTGGTCGCAGCACGTCGGCCCCGGGAGCGGCGCGTGGGCTTGGTCCTGCAAGGGCGCGCGACCGCGGCCTTCGACGACGGTCGCGTGTGGGAGCTCACGCCGGGCATCCTGTTTCACATCCCCGCCGCGCCACACGACAGCTGGGTGATCGGAGACGAGCCCTACGTGTCGCTGCACTTCCTGGGGGCGGGAGCCTACGCGCGCTGAGGGTGGCGGCACCACCACCCGGTCGAGGCGCTAGTCCGGAGACGGCGGCGCTGGCAACGCCGACTGGCGCTTCGCTGGGCACGCTGGTAGGCTGGCCCGTGTGGCGCTCTATTTTCCGCGGCGACCGACTGGCCGGCACGTTCTTGAGCTGACCGTTCTCTGGGGTTCGCTCGCCGTGGCGCCGGCGGCGCGCGACAGCAGCGGGCCGAGTCTGCCGCCGGCCGCCGGCGGGGTGTGCTTCCGAGGCCGGCCAACGTGCCGCTCCTTCGCGCGCCGGCGCCGCCGGCCTCGCACGACCGCCCCCTCGCCGCGTGGAGTGCCGAAGGGGGGACTCGAACCCCCACGGGCTTGCGCCCACTGCGCCCTGAACGCAGCGCGTCTACCAGTTCCACCACTTCGGCCGGATACGACGGCGGAAACATAGGCCGCGCCATAACCCCAAGTCAACTCTTGGCTTGACCGCTCTGAACGCGGTGTTCTATCTTGCCATGCCCGGTGGACAAAGTCACCATCGCGCGCAATCCGCGGGCGCGACATGACTACCATCTCCTGGAGACGTGGGAGGCCGGCCTGGTGCTCACCGGAACCGAAGTCAAGTCGCTGCGCGGCGGCAAGGCCAGCTTGGGCGAGGCGTACGCCCACGTCACGCGCGCAGAGGTGTGGCTCGAAGGGCTGACCATCTCGGCCTACCTCCCCGGCAGCTACAACAACCCGCCCCCCGCTCGCTCCCGCAAGCTGTTGCTGCACGCGCACGAAATCCGCAAGCTCATCGGCGGCACCAGCCGCAAGGGGCTCACCATCGTGCCGCTCGAGCTCTACTTCAAAGACGGTGTCGCGAAGGTGGCGATAGCCCTCGCCAAGGCGAAGAAACTCCACGACAAACGAGAAGAGCTGAAGCGTCGCGTCGCCGAGCGAGAGCTGGCGCGCGGCGTGCGCGGGAAGCGGCAATGAGCGCCCCGCTGGTCGCGCTGCTGCTCGCGGGGGCGTCCCCGCTCTGGCAGCGCGCCGTGGCCCCTGCGGCCGCCACCACGACGCCGCCCGTCCCTCCACCCCCGACCATCCTGATCGTGACGCCGCGCGGCGAGGCGCGGGTGCCGATCTCGCTCGAGCGGGGCAGCGCCGCGCTGGCGGCGGCGCTGCTGGTCCAGCCGCTCGGCCTCACCCTGGCGCTCGACGGATCGCGCGCCACCGTCACGCTGGGGAGCGCGGGGGGCGCAGGGCGCGTGGCGAGCTCGGGAAGCGGGGCGAGTGCAGGGAACGACACGAGCGCGGCGTTCGTGTTTCTGCTGGGCACCCCGTTCGTCCGGGCGGGGGGAGTGGTGTACGGGCTTGGCGGCGAGGCCTACCTAGCCCGAGACACCCTGTTCTTGCCGCTGACGTGGCTCGCCGACTGCCTACCCCGGGCGCTCGCGCTTCGCTACCGCTGGGATCCGGGCACGGCACGCTTGGAAGAGTTGCCCGTCGCCGGCCGCGTCGCCGCGGCTCCACCACCCCTGCCACGCCCGCCCGCCACGCCGCCGCCCGCCACGGCGGCGCCACACCCGCTCAGCGGGCTCCGGTTCCACCACACGATAGTGATTGACCCTGGGCACGGCGGCGCCGACCCCGGCAACCCGGGTCGCTACTTCCCCGACGGCCTGGTCGAAAAGGACATCACCCTTGCGATCAGTCGGTTGCTGCGCGCCGAGCTGGCGCGCCGCGGCATCGCGGCTTCGCTCACGCGCACGACCGATACCCTGATCGATCTCACCGATCGGGGCGCCCTGTGCCGCGCCGAGTGTGACCTGTTCGTCAGCGTCCACGTGAACGCGATGCCCGCCGGGGCGCGGGTGGAGCGCACGAGCGGGGTCGAGACCTACTTCCTGTCCGACGCGAAGACCGAAGACCAGCAGCGCGTGGCCAAGATGGAGAACGATGCCGTCCGCTTCGAGGGCGCCCCGACGGGCCGAGCCAAGGGACCGATCGACTTCATTCTCAAGGACCTCCAGCTCAACGAGTACCTCCGCGAATCGGCACGGCTGGCGCAGCTGGTTCAGGGCCGGGTGGTCGAGATCCATCCCGGCGGTGACCACGGCGTGCAGCAGGCGGGCTTCACCGTGCTCGCCATCGCGCGGCGGCCGGCGATCCTGGTCGAAACGGGCTTCGCGACCAACCGCACCGATGGCGCGTTCCTCACCTCGAGCTTGGGGCAGCACAAGATCGCCTCCGCCATCGCCGACGGCATCGTCGCCTACCTCCAGGAGTTCGAGCACAAGCTCGCCGTGGCGGCCCCGGCGGGGGGCCGGTGACCGCGGTCGAGCTGTTCGGCGTCGCGTTCCAGAATCCCGTCCTGCTCGCTTCCGGCACCGCCGGCTTCGGCCGCGAGGTGCGGGACGTCATCGATCTCGACGCCCTGGGAGGCCTCGTCACGAAAGCCGTGACCCCGGAGCCGCGGCGGGGGCACTCGGCGCCGCGCGTCGCCGAGTTCGCGGGCGGGATGCTCAACGCGGTCGGCCTCGCGAACCCCGGGCTCGCCGCGGTGCGGGCCCACGAGCTGCCCTGGCTCGCCACCCAGCTGCGGCGGGCCCGCGTCCTCGTGAACGTGGCGGGCGCGACCCTGGAGGAGTACGAGGCCGTCATTCGCGGGCTCACCGACCTGGCCGTGGTGGTCGCGTTCGAACTCAACGCCTCCTGCCCCAACACCAGCGCGGGCGGCCTCGAATTCGGCGCGACGCCCGATGGCCTCCGTGCCTTGGTGCGCCGCTGCCGCGCCGCCGCCACCAAGCCCATCGCCGTGAAGCTCTCGCCCGTCGTGCCCGACCTCGCCGCGCTAGCCGCCGTGGCACGTGATGAAGGGGCCGATGCCGTCACCCTGGTGAACACGATCCCCGGGAGCCTCGCTCACCGGCTTGGCCACGGGGCCGATGGCAACGGCGGCGTGAGTGGGCCCGCGCTGCTGCCGGTCGGCGTGCTGGCGACGCGCCGTGTGACCACCCGCGTCGGCATCCCCGTGATCGGGGTGGGCGGCATCCGCAGCGCGGGCGACGCGCGCGAGTACCTCGCCGCTGGCGCCACGCTGGTCGCGATCGGCACGGCGGCCCTGGCCGATCCCCGGGTCCCCGAGCGGGTGGCCCGAGCCCTGGCCCGTGGCTGAGCTCGTCGTCGCGCTCGACCTGGCGAGCGGCCGCGACGCCTTGGCCCTCGTGGCGCGACTGCCCGGGCTGCGCTGGGCCAAGCTCGGCCCCGCACTTTTCGTCCGGGAGGGGCCGGCGCTCGTGCGCGAGCTCACGGCGCGGGGCGTACGCGTGTTTCTCGATCTCAAGTGGCACGACATCCCGACGAGCGTCGCGGCTGCCGTGAGCGCCGCGCGCGACCAGGGCATCGCCATGGCGACCGTGCACACGCTCGGGGGGCCGGCCATGCTCGCGGCGGCGGCCGCCGCGGCGGGCGCCGTGGCAGCGAACGGCCTGGCGCTCGTCGGCGTGACGGTGCTGACCTCGCACACCGCCGGCGACTTCGAGCGCGTGGTGGGGCGCGGGGTGCCCGATCTCGGCTTCGAAGCCGAGCGCTTGGCACGGCTGGCGCTCGCGGCGGGGCTCACGGGCGTCGTCGCCTCTGGCCACGAGGTCGGCCTGCTGCGCGCCGCGCTGGGGCCGGAGCCGTGGATCGTCGTGCCCGGCATCCGGGCGCCGGGAGAGGCCGCGAGCGACCAGTCCCGCGTCGTCACGGCGGCCACGGCGGTCGAGCGCGGCGCGACCCACCTGGTGGTGGGGCGGCCCATCATCGGCGCCCCAGACCCCGTGGCGGTGTACCAGCGCCTCATGGCAAGCCTGTGACGCCCCTATCGCCGGCCGTGGCGCTGCATCAACTTGGCGGGCGGGCCGCTAGGCGCCCATCGTCCGGTCGTCACTCTCGCCAAGGAGGCTAGCCATGGATCTCTGGGGGACTCTGGAGTGGATCGGCCGCATCCTCTTCTCCGTGTACTTCGTGATGTCGGGCGCGAACCACCTGCTGCGCGGCAAAACCATGACCGGATACGTGCAATCGAAAGGCGTGCCGGCACCGGCCCTCGCGATTTTCGTCACCGGGGTGATGCTCCTCGCCGGGGGTCTCAGCATTCTGCTGCGCTGGCACTCCACGCTCGGGGCTGGCCTGCTCGTGGCGTTCCTCGTCCCGACGGCCGTGATCATGCACAACTATTGGATCGAGTCGGACCCGATGATGAAGGCCAATCAGATGGCGCATTTCTGGAAGAACATCACGCTCAGCGGCGCGGCGATCCTCTACGCGGTCGCGCACCACCGCGGCGCGGTCTGATCGGGCGGGGCACGCCGCCGGGTCCTGGCGGCCCTCGAGCGTGGAGCCTGACTCGCCTTTGCGGAGCGCGCGCTCGCGAAGGTGAAGTCCCGCGAGGGGCACCGCGGCCTGCAGTGAAAGCCAGCCCGTTCGGACCGCCCTGGAGCGAACCCCCGAC
>WNFJ01525970.1_pt2 | contig 20192 bp, 13 predicted proteins | sample 5400461 | NCBI WGS metagenome assembly WNFJ01 (sample SAMN13153349, study PRJNA577476) | soil metagenome | isolation source: 115 cm saprolite on Douglas fir-dominated hillslope | place: USA:California | collected 2013-09-17
CCCTCGACACGCTCGCCTCGCCGAACCAGGTTCGAATCATCGTGAACGTTGACATGACTGAGCTGGCCAAGCCTGTGTGAACCCGGAATCACACGCATACAGCCATTAGTAGCGTTACTGGGACTGAGCGCGATCCACGCGGATGTCGAGGGGGTTAAGTGCCAGCCGGAATAAACACTGTCCTGATGCCACGAAACGTAGCTGGAATCCCGTGGCCTTTTATAAAACACGAGCGTGCCATCTATCAACAGATCGTTGCCCAGCACAGACTCAATTGCATTCAAGAGAGCATCATGGGTTACCAGACGATAGGCCCAATCAAAGAATAAATGTAAGTTGCCCAAACGCCTCAGCGGATCGCCTTCACATTGTTCGACGACCGAATCGAGCGCTCCCCGAAAGACAGATGCTTCCGCCGCAGAGAATACTCTGATCGGGAAGATCACACCGTCGCGCTGGTAACGATTTAGCTGATCTTCAGTGATTGCTGGATCCACAATCCCCCCAGGATCGCCCATTTACTTCTTAAGAGACTGACTTGAATAGAGCCGGTCGGTGCGTCGAGGGCGCAACGCTGCCGCCGAAGCCTTGACACTAACGTTGACTCTCCTTGACATCGAAGACTTGCCGATACTTCTCTACAAACACACGATTCTTTTCAAGGGCGTGCGCATACGCATCGTAAGCCTCGCGCCGATAGCCTTTGGCTGCCAACGCCCTTTTCATCTTTCTCTTCCAGGCCTCGGCTGCTTTCCGGTCGCCGTTGAGCTGGAGATAGCCGGTGACAAAAGTATCCCAATCCGGAAGTCGACTTACGAACTGAGCGTTGAATAGCGCTCGCAGTTTCGGATTCGTAAGTAATCCTTCCTGGGTCTTTCGATAAGCTTCTCGCAAAACTCTGGAGGCCAACACCTGGCCGGGCTCAAAGACTTCATTTTTGATCCGATAGATACATCGAAGAAAACCAACTGCGCTGGTAGACAACTGCGCCGCGTTCGTTCCACCCCAAATATAACGCTCGTCCAGAAACATTTCAGGCAATGCATTCTGAGCCAGAAAGTTCTGAACGCTGTAATCGGGAATGGCCAACGCATCGTGGTCCATGAAAATGATCTTTACCTTCCACTCGCCCGAGTCCCAATAACTCTTCAACCCGACATTCCGCCCGACGAACGATTCGCCACGCGAGTAACCTCTCACCCCCAGGAGTGTTCCCCAGAATTTCGCTATCTGCTGCACCAACGAATTGTAAGTTGTGTTGGCGGTCGCGCGATTCTCTGGCAACTCAAACGCGGCCGCCAAATATTGCTCATGGTTTCGGTATCTGGCTTTTGGCCGGCGGTACGATCCCAACACCTCTTCCAGGAGCGTGTCCGCAAATTGCCTTCCATCTTCTTTCGAACACGACGCACTCAGGCCCTCGACAAAATATCTTTGTGACCCGTTCGGTGAAAGATAAGCAGCGACGCGATCCAAGCGCAGCGAACTTGTGCCACAAAGAATTGCCTGGGCCGGCGCGACGTGACTGATGAAGTGGGCAGTGAGTCCGAGATCGCCGGGAAGCGGCGGTAACTTCGAGCCGCTCTCATCGATAAAATCCGCCACTGATTCCGACATGGCGACTCGCATCTGTTCAAATCCTGACCCAAACAACTGCGGGTCGGTGAAGTACGGAAGCGTCTGCACCTCGATTTCCCCCACGGGAACTGAGAATATCGTCGACCGAGATACATAGTTTGCGATAGGCGCATTCGTGCCATGCACCAGGCGATAGATCCGCGAGAATTTGGCAGCCGCGTTCGCTTCAAACCTTAAGAGCCATTGCATGCAGCCGCCATCAAGCCGATGAGATGGCGGAACGGTATAACCATTGCGGGCGTAAACCACGTTTAGCGCGCTATCGCGTTTCCGGCCCGCTCTTTTTATCTCAAACTCGATGTCGCTGCCGGGAGGCTTGATCACAACCACCACGGTAGTTAATGGATATTCGACCAGCGAATTAATTTCAGAGCTGGTTGTTTTCGAAACCCAGTAGACGTTCGCGGCGTCGCAGAGCGCCTTTAGTATCTTTGCTTCAAAGTCCGGCAGGATGCGTAACCCACGAGCGATTTCAACATCGACAAAGTGCGGCCGCCCAGTGTCATGGTCGGCGACGCCAGCAGTCACTTGCAGATCTCCAACGATACGGTTGACGACCTCTTCGGGAGTTAAGAGATATCGCGCGAGAGATAACCGGCACTCGCTACGGGAACAATTCCAGAAATCATGAAGAGCGGCATCGGAGGTGTTTCTGCCTTTAATTCCACGGTGAACGTGATCGAGTCGTTGTAGCCTGCGACGCAGTTCCAACACAAACTGCGGCGAGTCGGTGGTTGAATAACCCTGCTTCAGTACGTCACCAGTTACCGCGTGCGCGTGGCCCCGCGCCGGTTTAAGACCCAATTGCCTTAGCAGGAAGTCAAACTCAGAAATATTTGCAGGATCGAGTTTTAGGATCTGATGCTCAAGCATCAGAATTGCGAGCCGTCTTATTTCCCAGGGCACGCCGCGCCTCTGCCGGCTCACGGTCAGAAGTCTTTTGCAGAGGGCGCGGCTGTAGTTTTTCTGGGTGAGGAATTCATCAAACAGATCATTCACCCGTTGGTCCCCGCGAAACTCAAATGGGAGCAGCTTGGACAAGCGGGCATCACCGGGTCGCCTTCCAAGGTTTTTCATGTCTACGTTTCAAAGCTAAGTTTTTTCGAAAGAGTCAAGGTTGTACGAGCCGCCGACGCGCAACAAGTCTGGGCCAAGCCGCGGCGGATCCGCAGGCGAGCCGAATACGCGCATAGGGTTCTGGCGGAGGGGGGTTGGCGTAAGAGCCAGTTGCCCTTAATGTACTAGGGCCCGACCCTTACTTACCACCCTTCTTCTTACCGCCACCTTTTGGTTTGCCGCCACCGGTAGGCTTGCCGCCACCTTTTGGCTTGCCGCCACCTTTTGGTTTGCCGCCACCGGTAGGCTTGCCGCCGCCTTTTGGCTTGCCGCCACCGGTAGGCTTGCCGCCGCCTTTTGGCTTGCCTTTGGGTTTGCCCTTGCCATAGTACTTCGACTTGCCGTACTTCTTGCCGCCGCCACCCTTTTTGCCTTTTCCTTTGCCCTTACCTTTTCCTTTGCCTTTGTCCTTCTTACCTTTGCCACATCCCCACGAAACAATGCCGAGCGCGAGGATCAAAGCATTCAGCAGATCCATTGCGGTCTGCCGGGTGAGCACCATGTCAACGGCACCTTCCAGCGTTGGTGGGTTCTGAAGAGCCTTGAGAATTGCTGCGGCTGTCGCCTTCTTAAGCCAAACATCTACCGTAGCACCTCCGCCTCCGCCACCGCCCCCTTTTTTTCCGCCCATAATTTCCTCCTTAGTGAGCGCAGAGAGATATTTTTGTTCCTAAAGCTGTTCGTACGTGGGGCGCCAAAAAATCGCGCGCATCAGATTGCTTTATCCCGAGAAACCAGCCACCTCGAGGCCTGGCAAAATCAACTTAAGTAGCAAAGCCTCTCACTACGGCTTCGGAGGCGCGGCGCCGAATGGCGTTCGGTTGAACCGGTCCAGGCCATCGTCCTTCGCCGGATAAACGTATTGCGCCGGCGGCGGCAGCACCTGACTGCAAGCCGCATTCGGCGTCAAGGGCCCGGTGTTGTTGACGTTGCCCACACGGAAGAGGCCCCATGCACCTTGTTTCGCCTGAGTAGGAACGAAACCAATGTACAAGTAGTCACCCGGCTTGGCTTTACGACCTTCCCTGTCGATTACGATTTCGAAGTGATCTCCCGAACCGTGATTGTCACGCGAACCCAACCACTGCGAGAGATTGTTCGAACCAATGACAGTTGAATCTTTAGTGTACGGATTCCGTTGCCAAACATGACCGTGCACGGTGATGACTTGAGACGCGCCGGTTCCAAACGGGTGAGCGAACCGGAAGCGCACGTTGTCAGTTTCCGCCGCCGTGAAAATCGGCGTCTTCGGATCCTGCTGCGTTGGCTTGATCAAATTGTTCGAGGCCATGCAGGAGAAATCGGAAGTGGTAAAGTTCGCATAACGGAAATTCTGCGGCTCTGTGCCGTAATTGACTGCGCCGAGAGCCTGAAGGGGCTTGCTCGGGTTGTTGTTGTTGCTGATCATCGCGTCGCTGATCATCACCGCGAAGTCTCGGAACTTGCTGCCGTTTGCCATAGTCACAGTTGCCGACGCCCGCGAAGTAGGTGGATAAGGAGCAGGTGGAGCGCCCAGTAGCGGTGGATCGCAATGGCCGAGGTTTCCTGCCTCGCCGCATAGCCACGTAGAACCGGCCGGCTCGATGATCATCTGGCCAAAGAGCCCATTGATATTCTGGAACAAAGGATCGGACGGGAACAGATTGAGCGAACCGAACTCGACCGGAGTGTAGGCAAGGGTTCCGTTCGGGTTTCTGCTAACTTTGCCGGCGTACCATTGATACTTGATCGTCTGACCGAACGGTACGACCTGATCGGTCTGGCCCTGGCTATTCCACCCAACATTTATTCCGTAACTCTTTGCAGCATCGTATGCCAGCAGTTGCGGATTGAGTCCCACGTACCTTGAAGACTTGCTCGGATATGGCGGAATGTTGAAAGGAGTCGCCATCGCGAAATTATGCGCGTAAAGATCAGCGCCGGTCGGGTCGATCGCGTTGGTCAAGTTAACTTCTATACATTCACCGGCATTCGCCCGCAAAATCAGCGGTTCAATCGGAGCGTTCTGATTGAGCAGACCAGCCGGGTCAAGGTCGTTATTCCGCACATACATAATTCCGGTTGTCTGTGGGACGGGACCGCCGGACGGGTATATCACCGCCAACTGATCGTTAGGGTTCCCACGGTTGTTGAGAACGATCTGCCCTTTGCTGGTGCCTGAGATTGGACTGCGAACCGATAGAGCCTTCTGCGCGGTTACTGCCGAAATGTCGAATTTTCGTAACGGCGCGTTCGCCGGACAAGTTGCGTAAGTCACGTTCGTTGACGCCCCAACCGGGTTATTTGGCAATGGCTTTACTCCAGTCGCTACTTTGGTCGGCGTGTACGAACGGAACAAACCCCACAAGCCATTGGACAGGCCAAATTGATCGAAACTGGGACTGTAGAGGTAGTCGGTACAGTTCGCTTGGGACATTCCGTCCGGGCATTTGCGTCCGGTGCTTGCCGCCGAAGAAGACGGCACGTTGAATAGGTATTCAAAGTGCTCGGACAAACCCATCGCCTGAATACTTCGATATCCGGAATTCTTCCAGGACGGCTCGGCCAACCACGTCGGTCCCTCAAACAGAAACTGATGCGCGAACACGTGGGCACCGACGAGCAATCGTAATTGCACTTTGTCGTTCTGATAAGCGCGCATCACGGGCGTCGCCGGGTCAACCGGTTGTCCGGGATGCAGGGACGCGTACACCGAGTTGTCATAAACATACGAAAGGTCGCTGACCTTGCTGGGCGGCGCGAAGACATTGATATCTCCGATACGCATCCCAATTGGATCGTTTGAGTAATTCACCGACTGGGTCCCGGCAGGCACTGACGGAAGTCCCGTGGTTACCAATGTCGGTTGAATCTTTCCATCAACCATCGGCGGATTAATCGGTTGCTCTGCTCCATGAACCATTTGATACGCGAGTTGCAGATCCTGAAACTCGAGCATGAACTCGCGATAACTGTCGGTGGCGTTTCTAGTAAGAATTCTCGCTTCCCAACTTGTGGGCCCGCCGTCGAACCTTGAACCAAAGGTTTGTGTGCCGTCGCTCGACGTCCAGGTTGAACCCTGCGGCTCCACCAGCAGTCCGGCATAAAGTCCGGCTTGTTGATGCGTCGAAGGACCAAAGTGATCGTGCGTGAATACAGTGCGCAGGGTTCGGTCAAGTCCCGAGTCATCTACCTGCGGATCCAGGTACCAACGCTGAATTGTCGTCTGGGCGCCCAACCACTCCGTCGCGCACTGTGCCGGCGGGTTCGGCCCACCACAAATTTCAGCCGGAGGAGGTTGCGGCGGACGCAACACTGCCGTACACCCCGGACAGGGCGTCCAACCTTTTGTCGGATCGGCCGCCTTGGCATCGTTGAGCGCCTTGATGATGTCCTGAACTTCTTCGGGGCTGAACGTGCCATCTTCATAGTTAAAGCCGTTGCCGGCGCCGTCTGATGACGTCACATCGAACTTCACCAGATGGATGTGCTGGCCAAGAATATCTGTGGGAGTACGCACCTGAAATGCGTCGAGCTGGTAATAGTTGGGCACCAGATTCGTGTGCCAGTATTCGATGATGTCCCCGGTGTTCCCGCGGAAGAAGAGCGGCTCGGGCTTGCGGCCGCTCGACGGATTTCCGAATTGAAACTTGAGCGTGGGCGCAACGTCAGCCCACAAGGTGAGCATGCGCTGCTGCGGATAGTGCCATCCGGATTTGTTGAAGGTGACGTCGAGTTGAATCGCCGCCGCCTTGTACCTGCGCAAAGTGCCGGTCGCAACGCCATTGTCAGTGATCGCCGGATCGGCAAACGGGGCGCCGGCTTGAGCTCCCAATTGCTCCGCGGCATTACCCGCCGGATTCTTCCGTGGCAGACCGTTTAGCACAAAACCTGTCGGCGGACTGAGCAGTGTGCTCTGCGGTGGCGTACTGTTGGAAGATGGACAACTACCGAGCGTGCCGTCGGGAAGGGACGTTGGGTAACATCTCTGTCCGAAGTAGGCCATCGCGGCCTGCTCAATTTTAGTTCCCTCCTCCGGAAGTTGCAGCGCCGACATTGTGGCTAGGTCCTTACTCCAATCCGTCAGGCTGTGGCTCTCAAACTTGATCGAGCCGCCGGTGACGACGTGTCTTGGTAAACCACCGTCGAGGAGACCAGACGCATCCTTGGCGAAATCAAGAGGCGGATGCGGTGCGCGGGCGCCGGCGATTCCCGGAATGAAGTATGGGAAGCCCGGGTTCCTAAGCGTGTTTGACGGCATGAGCTGCCCTACCATCTTGATCCTCGCGAACGAATACTGGCTATTGATGACCGTGCCGTTTACGGTGGCTCCGTTTGCGCATCCACCAATTACGTCGAGACCGTTTACCTGGTTTGCCTGGCACGTTCCGCCGATAACAACCTGACCGCCGATCGTGATCGGCGTCGGCGAGCCGGCCACCGGCACGTTGTTCTTGATCTGAGCGTAAGCAGGCAGCGGAGCCATCGGCAGGGTCGGCAGCGGCACAATTGCCGGTGTCGGCGTCCCGGTAATGATTTCACCATCCGGCAACGCGCGCGCTCCCGGCACAACCTGGTTGCTGACGTCCTGACCGTTCATCTCTGTGCCCTGCGGGTAGACGAAGGTCCCTGCTTCAAATACATCGTGCGTCCGCCACATGGCCCACATGCCGGCCGCGAAGTGTGGATAGAAGTGGCAATGGAAAATCGAGTCGCCCACCACCTTGTTCCGGTTGCCGCTTCCGTTGTAGACCATCTCAAGCGTGTAGCTGGCTCCGGGACTAATCATCTGACTGTCGAGATAGCTGGACTCGTCACTGTTGGGCGATTGCAGCCACTGATGCGCATGCTGGTGATGTACGTGCGTGACGTCCCGGCCACCGTGAAGAATTCTAAACTTCACGTGATCGTTGATGTAGCTGTGATAGACGTTGGATGGATCATCCGGGTAATAAGCCCGCGTTGCTTTGGGAAGCGGAGCCAGCGTGTACGGGAAACCAGTGGACGGTGTCCGGGCACCGGTGCAATTCGGATTCGGAGAACCCGTATCTCCCAGTTCTGCCGACGTACATACCGGTGGTGGGGGCGGGATCAGTGGCTTCACCGGAGCTGATGTGAATGGTGACGGAAAGGGATTGGCGGGTTTCAGGTTCGTATTCGCCGGCCTGTCCACCAGCATTGCCGGGTCGCCAACCGACCAGGCGCTCAGGAAAAACTCCTCGAACTTACAATCGATGCAATCCCCCATTGGCCCTACCCCAATGCGGTTGCCGTAAATCTCTGCACCGATTCCACCAGTGCCGTAATTGATCGCAAAAGCATCCTGCCCGGCCTGACTCATGAAGGCCAGTTGCTTCTGTGCGGCCGTTGGATTCGGCGGGGCATTGGCGAGAATCGGGAACGCTTGCTGTGCGATCGGACCCAACCCGCCGTGATAAATCACGGTGATCTCGCGATACGGTTGCTTCCGATCAGGTAAGGCGGGATTCGTGCAGAAAAGCGGATCGACCTTTTGACCCGGCGGCGGATTCAGCGCCGGATTCCCTTCTGCGTCGCAAGGCGGATCAGGCTTGTTCGGATTACCATTGGCTCCCGGAAATCTTCCTGCGTTCGGCCCGGTAATCATTGCGGTGAGATCCGTGTGCACGATGTTGTTGTTTTTGTCGAGCATCCTCAGGATGGGAATGCCAACTAAGTCCGGAGAAATTGGAGTTCCATCAAGACGGGTCGCTGGGTAGACGGCGTTATAGTCAATCAGCGGATGGTTATCTAAAGTACTTAAGTAACCACCCTTAATCAGTCCGGGACCAGAACCAAAATCGGGTGTCTTGATCACCTGCACCGTTTTGCCGTTGATGGTGAATTTACAATTCGGACCGTTCGGAGGCGAACAAACAAGGCTGCCCGGGGGCACCTGGTCCGGCCGATTGGCGTTGTAAGTAGCCAGCGAAAGGTCGTCGGCGCTGACCTGGCTTCGATACCATTCCGCGCCGGTGGGTTGAACGTTCAAGGCGCCGAAGAGTCCACGCGTGAGTTGATCGCCGTTCGTGCTCGTGTCGCCCATCGTGTACATCATGAAGGTGCCCTCAGCGCGGGCCAACAGCGTGTACGTCTGTATATTCGGCGGCATCGGAGAGGGTGTCGGTGCCGGTGGAGGAGGAGCACTGGCTAAACTTGAGTTATTTGTGCCGACATACGATCCGTCATCGCCTGGTCCGGTTACCCACTCCATTCCCTGAACATGCAAGGAGACTTCGGTCGTGCCAGTCGTGGCTCCGCCAACCGTCGTGTTTGTGAACTTGTTCGTCGGAATTCCATTCGTGAGCGTGATTTTCACGCAGTCTCCGACATTGGCGCGCAACACGAGGGGCCGGGCTCTCTTGTTGGTCTTGAGTTGATACGTTGTGTTCCCACCAGAGACCGTGGCGACAGTGTCACGCATAAGAGCAAAAATTAATCCGTCGGGGATGGCTGCGCCGAGACGGTTCAACATGATCGGTTGTGGCAGCGCCACTACATTCGCACTGATGATATTTCGACAAGGCGAAACTATCTGAGGTGTGAGTGTAGGTGCAGCTGGAGCTGGATCGTTTTTCTCGGCAGCAGGCTTCGCCGTAGCATCTACCTTAGCCACCGCGGTTTCCTGGGAGTTGCCTGGGGTTGCCGCGGACGGCGTCTCAGGAGCTTGTCCGGTTTCCGCAACGGGTGCGGCTTGTCCGCTCGCTACGGTCGCACCTGCTGCGACTATCAAACTTAGAGTTAATAGATTGGCCAGGTCTTTGAGGAAGCGTTTACGAGTGAGCATCGTTACTTCTCCTTCTCGTGTGAACGACCATCGAGAGTTTTAGAGGCCATCTGGTTGGAACCAGCGCCCGGTTGGAAATGGGTTCGGCCTTATCCCCTGTTATCAAACAGAAAATAGCCTGGCGGTTCGCGTATTGATTGACGGACGCAGCCTAGTTCTTCTAAGGTTTCATGTCAAGCAATTTGTCTTGCTAGAGCCAAGAACTCGTTTACAGTAACCACGGTTTCGCCCGGTTCCAGCATTTGGATAGCGAAAATACGGTTGTTTTCTCAATTCTCCACGGAGGGGAAGCTCTTGCCATCAAACATCACAGTGATGAAGTTCGGAGGCACTTCTATCGAAGATGCACGAGCGTTTGACCGTGTCGGGAAAATCGTCCGCAACCAGAAACGTGTTGGTTCGGTAATCGTCGTCTCGGCGATGAGCGGGGTAACTGACGCGTTGATTGCGAGCGTGCGAATCGCCGCTCAGGCGGGTGCGCTGCCCGCAATTCGGAACCTTGAAGAACACTTCGAGCGCCATTTGCAGGTAGCGCGCGGATTGGGTGCAAGATCGCGACGAAGGATCGAGCGGCTGGTGGCAGATTCGCGGCGCGACATCACCAGTGAGCTGAGCAAAGCTCATAGTTCCCGTGCGGCCGTCTTGAGAGGACTACTCGATTCAATAACTTCATACGGGGAGCAACTTTCAGCCAACCTGCTGGTGACGATACTCAAGGAGCATGGCCTTGCCGCTTCTTATGTCGACGCGCGACGCTGCATTCTGACCGATCAAAAGCACGGTAGTGCGCAGCCATTGTTCCCTCAAACCTGCCACCGAATGCAGGCAGAACTCAAACCCATTTTGAAAAAGAAAAGAGTTCCCGTATTGGGTGGATTCATTGGGACCTCTCGTACTGGAGCGACTACCACAATGGGACGCGGCAGTTCGGACTACACCGCGACAATTATTAGCGCCGCACTTGGTGCGCGTGAAACACAAATCTGGACCGACGTAGATGGAATACTGACCGCGGATCCCCAACTCGTTCCCACTGCCGTTACAGTGCCTCAATTATCTTTTGCAGAAGCCGCTGAACTTGCGCGTTTCGGAGCGAGAGTACTCTATTCCAGGACAATTCACCCGGCGATGGGGCGGAAGATTCCCATAAGCGTTCGTAACTCATTAACTCCTTCTAAGGTTGGCACATTGATATGCGAGGAGATGGAGACGGCGGCAGGTTATGTGAAGGTCATCGCGCATAATCCAAACGTTACCCTGATTGAAATCAGACCATCAGCGAATCCTGCAGCCAAGGGATTCATGCCGACGATCCATCGGGCGTTTAACCGCCATCAGATCTCATTCGAGGTGATGAGTTTATCTTCTGACAGGGTGTCTTTTACTTGTTCTGACGGAGGACTACCAGAAGCTCTCATCCGCGACCTGCAGCAAGTGGGTTCAGTCGAGATATTACGCGAAAGGTCGATTCTCGCATGCATTGGAACTGGGTTAAATGCACCGGAGAGGCTGAGTCATTACTTGGCCCGATTCCGGGAGGTAAGTCCTGAACTGATCTGGCAGAGCACTGCCAATTTGAATCTCATCACCACAGTTTCTCCGGGTTCGGCTTCGGTTATACTGAAGCGCCTTCACGCCGCATTGTTTGAGCGGGATGCGCTCAGGCCAACCGCACAACGATCGGCCGGCTACGTGAATGACTAGACGCGCTACCTATTTGTGACTAGCGACGTCCGTTATTGTCTTAATCAACGTCGTCGGTGATGAGAGGCCGTAGGTCCTCGTCCAAAAGCCAGTCAAATCGTTCCCTATCAGGATTAATGGCGTATGGTCATTCTTGTCAGCGACTGCCACTCCTAAAGCTTTGAGCAGGCCATCTATCTCGGACTTCTCACCAGTCACGAACGTCCACCCAGGTCCGGCATTGAATTTCGCAGCGAAGTCGTGAAGTCGTTCCGGGGTGTCGATGGACGGATCGACACTGACCGATATCAAATGCACATTCTGGCCGGTCTTTCCCAATTCCTGTTGCACTCGCCGAAACGTGGCGGTTAACGGTGGGCAGATAGTAGTGCACGTCGTGAAGATGAAGTTGATAGCTACTGTCTTGTGCTTAATAAGATCGCTGTAGAAACTGAGCGGCTTGCCATTCTGATCCATTACTTTCGAATCGGGGATTTGTGATGAAGAGAAAGAAAATGGATCCTCCGTATCTTTGATTACAGGGACTGATATCGGACTGGTAGCGGGCGCGTTGCGTACCACTCGAAGGGCCATGCCACAACGCGGGCACTTGCCGGGCCTGGACGACATCACGTCGGGATGCATGGGACAGGAGTAACGTAAGTTTTTCCGTGCCACCTTTTGCCTGCTTTGGGCCTGGGTCAAAGGAACGCTACGCATTGGCCCCAACGCGCAAATTAGTCCCAAAGCCAACGCAATGCTCAACACCTTCATAGATTTCTCTCGCACAGTGTTCGTCGGATCATTCCTCTTCGTCAATTGACGCTGATCCATCCTCCGGCCGGCAGGAACTGTTTCTCTTTCAGATCGACTTTGATGATGTACGCTCCTATCGCTCCAATGCGTCGATTCGGTCCGTAAGTAATTGCCGGCGTCAGACCGGTCTGATATTGGTAAAGTCCCTCGAGTGCTTGAATCAATTTTTCGCGGCTAAGGTCCTTCCCCACCCGCCGAATCGCCTCGGCCAGAATTTTGGCTGAGCTAAAGGCGGAAATCTGGGCAGCCAGATGCTGCTTCGGAAGCTTATATTTTTCAGCCAGGGCGCTGAACTCTCGTACGCCTTCGGGGCTTTGATCAGCCGGCGAAGTTGGAAATGATAAAAAAATCTTTTCGCTGAACCCGAAAGGCGCCCCGAAAATCTCGCTGCTGGCGCCGACCACAAAAGTGGATGGGTACCAATCTATCTTCGCCGCCTCAGCCATGAACGAGAGAGCATCCTTGCCACCGCTTAAGAAGAACACGAGGTTACAGTTTGCCGCTTTGAGTTGCCTGACCGTGAAAGCCGGATCAAACTGTCCCGCCAAATAGTCAAAAGCTCGCGGCGTCGCGAAGCCGTCTTTCTTGCTTTGTTCATTGATGGCGTGCAACACGCTGGAACTTCTCTCACCCTGAGTGAACACCACGGCGATGGATTGGTTCTTGAGTTCCGCTTTGCTGGCGGCAAACTCGACAAAGGCACGGGCTTGGCCCTCGATGCCCGATAACAGGTAGAAGACCTGCCGATTCAACCGCCCGCCGGTTTCCGGATAAAGCGTTAAAGGACCGATTAGCGGGATTCCGCGCTCTGCCATTAGTGGTAGCAGATCCTTTTCGGAACCGGCAATGACAATTCCGGACAACGCGAAAATTTCGTCGTCACTTAACCAACGATCCATCGCGGCGCGAGTCGCTGCCGGTGTTTCAGCAGTCTCAATAAACTTCACTTCAAAACGACGGTTATAGATTCCGCCCTGGCTGTTCAACTCATCGAAGAAAGCTGTCGTAACAGCTCTGCTGGCCTGACTCATGTCAGCCAGAGGACCTTTTGTCGGGCCAGCTGTGCCTAACACGATCTTGCCTTCAGTGATTCCCGGATCGAGATCCTTTCCGACCAGCTTCAAATACGCCACGAGGTCGGCCATATCCTCGACCGACAGCGTGTATCGCGGCATTACGCTCAATAACTTGTTTCCGCCCGGGTCTATTCCGCGCGTGATCGCCAACTCCATCGCTCGCTCGGTGTAAGGAGGATGGCGGCGACCGTTCGGGTGAGTCACCCCGTAAGGCTTGGTCAGCGCGTCCCAATCCAGGTTTGTTGGCGTGACGCCTCCTTCGGGCTTTCCATGCCCGTCAAGTCCATGACAGTTTGCGCAGGGCATGGCGCTCCCCGGCAATTCGAGTGACGAATCGCCGAAGTACGCGAGCACACTCTTCCCCGAAGGGCTCGTTCCCCGAATGTAAATCTGCTTGCCGCGGCTTTCGCTCGCTGTCAATGAATTCTGAGCAGTGACAACCATCGAGCCGAAGCGGCTAAAGCAGACACCACTCATCACCAGCACGAAACCGGTAAAGAGCAACCACGACTTCCCAACTGGATCTTTCTTATTCACGCGTAGCAGTCTTACTTCTCCTCTGGCTTATCGTTGAGAACGCTTTCCACGACCTTTACCAACTCCTCGCTCCGCGCAAGACCGAAAGCTTTTTTCCATAAGCCGGTGCGTTCGTTACCGATTATGAAGATATTCAGATGATCTTGCTTGTTCTCGACATACTGCCCCAGTTTGTACAAGGCAAAATCGACTTTTTCCTTGTCTCCAGTAAGAAAATACCAGCCCGGCTTAGCATTGAGTTTCGTCGCATACTCCTTCAGGCGCGAAGGGGTATCCACTGTCGGGTCCACACTGATCGAAATAATGTAGACATCCTTCCCGATATGATCGCCCATAGCCTCTTGCACTTTTTCCAGATTGCGATTCATCGGCAGGCAGCTACCCTGGCAGGTCGCGAAAAACGAGTTGATGACCACCACTTTGCCCTTCAGGAGATCGGTATAGAGACGCATCTTCTCGCCGTTTTGATTGACGAGTTCAATCTCACCAAAGTACTCCTGCGCGGAATTTTGTTGCCTCGTCTTCGTTTGAGTCGCTTCAGAGCCCGCCTGAGCCGGAGGCGAATCTTTCTTTTGCGCGATCGCTGCCACAGCCAGGGCATTCAGACTAACAATCGCCGCCAGAAGCAAGGCCCAACCCTGAACCGGTTGCGGATCTCGAGTCCGCATGGTTTTGAAGTCAAATATTTTCCGCATTCTTGAACTCTTCATTGTCGCTGTTTCATCTTTCAAATCGGTCACACCTTGTTACTTCCTGACCGCTTGCAAAGTCAGCGGTGAAGTCTGATTGAACTGTATCTCCAAAGACGGGCACTGAAAAAAAACGTAGTAGACACCCGCTTGCGGTGGCACAAAGCTGGTTTCGTACAATCCCTCACCGAGGTTTGTGGCCCAGGCACGCTGCTGCCAAATCCCCGGCGCCAAAAAGACCAGCACGCCTACATCATTGAGATTCGTGATTGGTTTGTTGGAACGCGAGTCGGTCACTCTAAAACGCAGGTTATGAGTTTCACCGACCTTCGCGATTTCATCCTTCGCGACCGGGTCGACTCGCATCACGACGCCGGCGGGCTTTGCCAAACTCGGATTCTCAGCTATCTCTAACTGGAAACAATTAACCAGCCGCGGTGAATCCAGCAAAAAAGCAACATCGTATTGCCCCGCCGCGCTAAGCTTTACGGTGGTCGTGTACTCTCCGGGAGTAGCTTCCCGTAAACTCTGATCCACTATCAGCAGTGCTCTTGGCTCACGTCGATAATTCTGGAAACTGCCCATCGGGGCGGCCATGCCTTCAGCGTAAAAATAGATCATTTTATCAGCGGGGTTGGCCACCAGCACTGCCCCGTCTTCCCGCGAGGGAACGACCGCAGCGGCCATCGACCTGGAACGTGATTCCTGTGGCGCCTTTTGACCGGCCGGAAAACGACTGAGCGCCGCCTCTTTGCCGATGTCGGCGATCTTGATCATGGTCACAAACTCGTTGCCGGAGGAACGCACATAAGCAAAGTCCCTTGTAAAGGTGATCTGGTCCGGGGCGGGACCGACGGGTACAACTTGAATGATCTTGCCCGAGGCAACATCGAAGATCGAAACGTTATTCGTCGATCCGTTCACCACAAACCCAAGCCGCCCATCGGACGTGAACTTCAACATTCCCAGACCCGGTTGCGCCTTCATTCGCCGGCTTTCGCGGCCCGATCCATCAAGCTCGACGATTATTCCGTCTCCTTCATTCGCAACATAGAAGGCTTTGCTAAGACCGGAAAAGGCTATCGCTGACGGCAATGAACCGACCTTTGAGCTACTGACCTGGGCGAGTTTGCGAACGTCTATTACTGAAACTGTGCCGGCTCGCTTGTTGGTGACAAAGGCCCAGTTGTCCTCCTCATCTAAAGCAATTTCATGAGGTCCTTCCCCGGTAACAATCTGAGCCGCTACCTTGAGCGTGATCGTATCGACCACGCTGACACCAGTGGCTGCCGACGACGCCTCGTCGTCTGCGATCCACAAATAACGATCGTCATGTTGCAGCGCCAGACGGGAGGGATTTATCCCTGTATCAATATTGGTGATTACTTTCCAATTCACTGTATCGATCACCGCGACTTGACGGGCGCTTGGCATCGAGACAAACAGCTTTCTGCGATCGCGACTCATTAACCAGTCGGCGCCGGGACTGCGCAGGGGAATTAGCGTGTACAACTTACTTCCCCCAAAACCTCCATATGGATCGATCACTGAGATATTCGGTTCGTCATTCAGAGCGAGAATGAAATAGGCATTGAGGTCAATCGTGGGCCTTCTATCAAAGCTAGGTTGAAGAAATGATTGAATCTTCTCGCGGCACCTTCGCGAATCACTCGCCTGGCCCAGCTCATGCACGTCGATCCAGACGGCCGGCCGCAAATTTGTAAGCGCCTTTCCGCCATTTGCGTCGGCAATCCTGAAACGCACCACAGCCTGTGTGCCTGCCAATAATTCCGCGGTCTTGCCCGAGCCGGTCGAAACCGAGTTTGCGGAAAACTCGACGGAGACGCCTTCCTGCGTGAACCGCTGTGGCGCGGATCCGGAATCGACCGGGGACTGGGAAGAGCCCTTCTTATTCTGATCCTGGCCCTGAACGAGCGAGGAACCTACTGCGAGGCAAAGACTGATCAGCACTGAGCGTTTGCATAACATGCGAGGGCCGTGGTTATAAGTCGAGGTCGGATCAATCAGAAATTCGTGCAACGAAAAACCGCATTGGGAAAAGAGCGACTCTGATCGATGGTGACGATATTCCGAGTGCGCCCCTAAAGTCAACTTGTTTTGCTTTGGCACCCTGGCGTGATCTTCAGGATGGCGTAAAAGAAGCCCTCATTGAATTTGATTGCTGATCGCAATGATGTAAAATGCCTCCTGCGGCGACCCGAGCTCGCGTTGGTTTGCGATGTTCCTGGGAGTCGCCAGTGACCCCAGGCCCGCTTGGCTCAGGAAGAGGAAGCGTTTTATCAAGTGCTTCCTCTTCAGCTATTTACATTTCCTTATTTCGCGCGTTGACGCTTTATTGACGCCCTTGTTTTCGTCGCAAAAGATCGTCAAACGTTTCATAGAATCGCCATTCCGCAATTGACTCTCACAGAATTGCAAGCGGAACAATCAAAGCTCAATGATCTGAACGGCCAGTTGGATGCATTGATGAGCGAGTTGAAGGGACCGTGAGTTTGCATCATGATTGCTTGATTCAACATTCTTTTAGCTTGAAGCAAACTAGCGTTACCGAATAAGGTGTTCGTGCTTCCATCTAAGAACAAAGGAAACTAATTTCAATGAAGAACATCTCAAGGGATCAACTGAAGTTAAAGATCGATCGGTCAGACAAGTTTCTGCTTGTCGAAACTCTGCCTGCCGCAACCTATCACCACTCCCATCTTCCCGGCGCGATCAATTTACCGCCAGATCAGGTTACACAACTTGCTCCCACTCTTTTGCCTGATAAAGCCGCTGAGATCGTCGTTTACTGCGCCAGCCCGACTTGAAATGCTTCCGAGAACGCTGCCCGTGAATTGGCGGCGCTGGGTTATACGAACGTGAGGGACTATGCTGAGGGCAAGCAAGACTGGATTGACGCTGGGCTGCCAGTCGAGACTGAGCACCAGCACTAACGAGTCCGGAGGAAAGCAATGGTGAAAGTCCTAACGTTATTCTGCCAAATCGTAGTCCTATTCTCGCTTACATTGACTGGCAATTCACAATCATCGACCTCTTCCCTTCGGAGCAAACCAATCGGAGTGGGAGAGATAGCTCCTGAGTATACTCTTGAGGATCAGAATCACCATAAGGTCGCGCTCTCGTACACGCGCAGTCAAAGTCCTGCGGTGCTTGTCTTTTATCGCGGTTACTGGTGACCGTTCTGTGCCCGGCAGTTGGCCGGACTCAGGACTCTTTTGAAGAAGAATGAAAATGTAAAGCTGTTCGCGATCAGCATCGACCCACCGGAGGTGAGCAAGAGCTTCGCAGAAAAGATCGCCTCGGATGGCAAGGGTGCAGTCAATTTCCCACTGCTATCAGACCCGGAGCATAAGATCATCGACGCTTACGGCCTTCGCGATCCGGCTTATGAAGGCCAGAAGGTTTACGGCATTCCGCATCCAGCGGTTTATGTAATTGATAAGCAAGGCAAGGTTGCCTGGAGTAAGATCGAATCCGATTACAAACAACGTCCAACGAATGAAGAAATACGCGCCGTGCTTGATTCGTTGAAATAATTCTCTTCCTGTCGTTTTAAGCTTGGCGTTAAAAAATCGAAAGGAGTTCTTCCATGCCGAATGATGATTCCACCAAAGATCATTCTTCTACTACGACCGCAAGCGCGTCAGCGCCGACTGGAATAGCAATCATGCGTCTGGGTCTTGGCGCGATGTTTCTCTATGTGTTCTGCGAAAATTTGAGCAAGGGTCTTTACGGCAAGGACGGATACTCCGGCTTGATCAATTATTACGTGGAGAAAGGTCACGCTCCGGCCTTCTGGAAGAGCATTATGAGTTTAGCCGCCAGCCACGCGACAGTTGCCGGACCTTTACAGGCTGTTACTGAGATCAGCTTTGGAGTCTTTCTGTTGCTAGGATTGCTGACGAGACCAGTTGCACTGGCCGCATTTCTTTTTTTGACCTCCTTGTGGATATCCGAGTGGGGCACAGCTTGGATTTGGGAGTTGCTGGTCCCAATGATCGCGGCGTTCAGCATCATGGTTGGCGGCGCGGGCCGTAAGTGGGGCATCGACGCTGTCTTGTCGAGAAAGTATCCCAGGTCTTCGCTCTGGTAACTGGTTATTCAAGTGATATCGACAGCGAAAATTGAAAACGTCGCGCAAACTGAGGTGAACGAATTCGCACTCGGTTTGGCGTTAACGAACGAGTGCAATCTGGCTTGCTCGTTCTGTTATCGCGATCCGGATCGCGTCGATCGTCTGACGCTTGATCAAGTACGCGCCGTCCTGAAGCGTTTGCCCGTACGCTCAGTCAACCTGGGGACGGGCGAAAACGGGATGCATCCAGACTTTCAACGCATTCTTACCTTCCTCAAATCAGAGCAAGTTAAGCTCACCATCACTTCAAACGGTCACAGCATTGCAATCCTGAACGATGAAGACGTGCGCGCGTTTCACGATGTCGAATTCTCCCTCGACTATCCGACCGAAGCTGAACAGGACGCGCAGCGGGGCGCCGGAAATTGGGATCTGATCCATGAACAGGCAGCGCGCTGCCGCCGGCTCGGAGTTCCCGTCACGATTGTCGCGGTAATGATGAAAGCCAACTACACGGGGCTGGCGCAGGTAGCGCGAGTCGCCAAAAAGTTTGAGGCACCGCTACGTGTCAACGTTTATCAGTCTGTCAGGACTGATGCGTTTGCTCTCTCTTACGAAGAATATTGGGAAGGCTTTCGCCGGTTGTTCGCGGAGACTGACGTCATCATGATTGGCGAGCCGCTGGTGCGGGCACTTGTCGGCCTGCCGCCGCTGGCTGGCGGATGTGGCGTCGGAACCGTGCGCGTCACACCACGCGCAACAACACAAGCATGCGTTTACTGGCCGGGCGCTGGCGAGCCTCTCTCAAAGTTGTTAGCCGAAGGCGAAAAAATTCTGAACACTGCGCCGTTTGTCGCCGCACGCATGTTGCCGCCAGCCTGCGAGCCCTGCGAGTTTCGCGAGACTTGTCATGGAGGATGCGCTGGTCGCCGTCGATTGCAAGGTGCGCTGGATCAACCCGATATCTATTGCCCGATCGTTCGCGGCGAACGCCCTCTACTCGACGTCAGGATAGCGGCCACTCGCGATCTCCCCAAGATCGGCAGCGCCTGCACGACGGTTGTGATCGCGCGCGATTAAAACAGCAAGCCCATGCGTCGTTCTTTCTACGAAGTTCTGCTGGCTAATCTCCTTCTCTTACTCGCCGCCCTGGCGTGCGGCTGCGCGACCGCGCACTACGCGAGACGAGCTGATAACGTCGCCGTCTCTCCTTCGCCGATTGCCTCAAGTGACAACGCAAAACAGCAATCAGACACCATCAATCGTCCGACGAGCAAGGCTTACACCGGCGACCTTTCGATCTTCGAAGACCCAAAACGTGATGAGAACCTTCAGCCCAATCGCATCATGGATATCCTCATGATCAAAGAGGGCTCAAACATGGCTGACATTGGTGCAGGGTCGGGGTGGTTTACTGTTCGTGCCGCGCAGCGAGTGGGTAACAGCGGTGTCGTTTATGCCGTGGACATCAATCGCGATTATCTCGATTACATCGGGAAGCGAGCTAACCGGGAGGGCCTTGCAAACATTCGCATAATTCTCGGCAAAGAGGACGACCCGCTGTTGCCAGAGAAAAGCGTCGATGCTGTGTTGCTATTGAAAACCTATCACGAAGTTGCTCAGCCGATTCGTTTGTTGAAACATGTGCGCGAAGCAATGCGTCCAGGGGCTTTGCTCGGCATCATCGATCGCAACGGCAAAGGCGACGATCATGGAATCGATAAAGATATTGTCATTGAAGAGGCCGGGCGGGCAGG
>WNFJ01466031.1_pt1 | contig 20182 bp, 21 predicted proteins | sample 5400461 | NCBI WGS metagenome assembly WNFJ01 (sample SAMN13153349, study PRJNA577476) | soil metagenome | isolation source: 115 cm saprolite on Douglas fir-dominated hillslope | place: USA:California | collected 2013-09-17
CCATCGCCTCCGGCCATGGCTCCCGGCCTACCAACGACGTCCAGAACGTCACCGGAATGCCGCCGGTCAGCTTCGCCGGCTTCGCCCGGCGAACCGCACAGGCGTGGGCGTAGAAAGGACGGCGTGATGAGCGCCATCAACGACCTCGGCGACTTCACGGCGCTGGACCCGTTCTTCCGGATCATCGAGCAGGGGCTCGACGGCCTCGCCGATGGCGGGCACTTCTTCGACCTGCTGGCCGAAGACGTCATCTTCGACTACATCATCACCACTCCCGGCTACCCGCGGCACGTCGAGGGCCGCCAGGCCGTCGCAGAGCTATACCGCCCCTACGGCGACACGTTCGTCTTGGACCGGTGCCACGATCTCGCTGTCCATCACGACCCCCGCACCGGCGTCGTCGTGCTCGAGTACGCCTGCCAAGGCCGCGTCGTCCGGACCGGAGCTCCCTACGCCAACCGGTACATCTCGGTGCTCACGATCACGGATCGCAAGGTCCGTCGCTGGCGTGACTACCTCGACCCTGTGGCGGTCTTCGACGCAGTCGGGTGGCCTTCGCACTAGGACGATGCGCATTCCATTGATGTCGGACAAGACTGTCCCCCCACTGCTCGGAGAGGTCCCCGGACCACAGCGGCCAGGCGGGCGGCGTACGCCGGATCCGGCGCGGCCACGCCAAGGATGGGCCCCGGCTACCGGGACGGACACAACCTCGGTAGTGACGCACTGCGATCTCCGTAGCTCGGTACGGGCGACTGAAGCCGGTGTGCGCAAGACTCTCGTGGTACCGTGACGTGCCGAGTCGAACGGCGTGATTATCAGTGAGGTTTCGATGTATCCAGGTAAGTACGCGGCGACGACCCCTGACAAAGTCGCGGCCCTACTCGTGGAGACGGGGGAGTCGATCACCTACGGTGAGTTGGATGAGCGTTCCGTCCGGCTCGCTCACGTTCTGCACGCCGCGGGCCTCCGCCGCGGCGACGTGGTCGCGCTCCTGAGCGAGAATAGCCTGCGGGTGTTCGAGGTCTTCTGGGCCGCGATGCGGTCCGGGCTGTACCTGACGTCGGTGAACCACAACTTGTCCCCTCACGAGGCTGGTTACATCATCGAGGATTCCGGAGCCTCCGCGCTGATCGTCTCCGCGTCGAAGGCCGAAACGGCAACCGCCGTGCTGCCGAACGCCGGCCCGCCCAGGCTGCGGTTGTCCTTCGGCGGTGCTGTCCCCGGGTTCGATTCCTATGAGCACGCGCTCGCCGGGGCCTCGGGAACGCCTGCGACGGACCAGCCGCAAGGTGCGGTGATGCTCTATTCGTCAGGCACCACGGGGCGGCCGAAGGGCGTCCGCCCGCCCCTCCCCGAGTGGCACGTCGATGAGCCAGGTGACGGCGTCGTCCAGCGGACCGGGGAGTACTTCGGAGCTGGTCCCGACACCGTCTATCTCACTCCCGCACCGCTCTACCACGCCGCACCGCTGAGATGGAGCGCAGCGATGCAGGCGCACGGCGGCACTGTGGTCGTGATGAAGAAGTTTGACGCCGAGGGCGCCCTGAAGATCATCCAGGACCATGCGATCACCCTGGCCCAGTTCGTGCCGACGATGTTCGTGCGGATGTTGCAACTGCCCGACGAGATCCGTCTGGGGTACGACCTGTCGAGCCTGCGTCTCGCCGTCCACGCGGCCGCGCCCTGCCCGGTCGAGGTCAAGCGTCGGATGATCGACTGGTGGGGGCCGATCCTCGTCGAGTACTACTCCTCGACAGAGGGCAACACTTTCACGATTGTCGATAGTCCGACCTGGCTCACCAAGCCCGGCACGGTCGGCCGCTCGGTGCTTGGCGTGCTGCACGTCTGCGACGCGAACGGCGATGAGTTGTCGGCCGGCGAGACCGGGGAGGTGTACGTCGAACGGGAGGACGTACCCTTCGTCTACCACAACGACCCGGCGAAGACGAAAGCGTCGCAACACCCGCGGCACCCCGACTGGACCACCATGGGTGACATCGGCTACCTGGACGAGGACGACTACCTCTACCTCACCGATCGAGCGTCTTTCATGATTATCTCTGGCGGGGTCAATATCTACCCGCAGGAGATCGAGAACGTTCTGGCGCTCCATCCGGCCATTCACGATGTCGCGGTGATCGGCGTGCCCGATCCCGAAATGGGGGAGTCGGTCAAGGCCTTCGTCCAGGCCGCCGCCGGCGCTGAGCCGGGTCCCGAGCTGGAGCGTGAGATCATCGCGTTCGTCAAGTCGCGGATTGCGGGCTTCAAGGCGCCTCGCATCGTGGAGTTCGTGGATGACCTGCCCCGGACGGAGACCGGGAAGCTCCTGAAGGGCGAATTGCGCAAGCGCTATCTGTCAGCCTGAGTAGCATCGCATCCGCGTGAGCAGCGGATGACGGTCGGCCGGTCTACGAGCTCGGCGACCATCTATACAGAGTCCGGTCCGGCGCAGCGGGCCCCGGGACGGCAATTCCTACGCGAACGGGGCGTCTCTACGATGGTGGGCCCACGGGCCTGCGTGGCGCGCAGATCGAGCAGCGCTCGCGGGGTGGTAGTGAGCCTGCCGTGGATGCGCTCGAAGACGAGTGGTTTGCGGCGAGACGGCTGCTTCGTCGTCAGGGGTTCCCGTCCTGCTCTTGGTCTGTTCACACCGGAATGCCGACGGATTGTCCTTTTGCCCGCGGCGCTATCGGCACCTGGAGGTCACCAGGGCTGACCTCCTCGAGAGCCCACGGCGTCGTCGCCCGCAACGAGGGCAGGCAGCCAGGGCGTTCCGGACTGGCAAGCCATACGACAACTCCTACGTGGATGTCTTCCGGTTCCGCGATGGAGGCGTTCGATCAGGTCGGCTGATCCTGTGCCGACCGCAATATCCCAGGAATGGCCCGCGGCCCGTCCCGACGGCGAGCCGTGCCCGCGTGTCCCTTGACAGTCGGGACTCGCCGGCTCAGGAGGGGGCGGGGACAGACCAGCGCGGCTCCCAGGTCCGACCGGCACGAGATATTCAGCTTGCTGTACGCCCGCTGCTAGTCCCAAGTTACGTCGGCGTGTCGCCCGAAAATGGGGTCTGACCTGCGGAGACGCCGTTGAACTGAGCAAGCGGCTCCTGGTTCGGGCGCGAGTTCGCGCATATTGTGGTCCGCCGTCTTTCCGGTCCGGTGGGTTGGCTGACGTACGCCGACCGCAGCGGCAACTCACATCCCCTGCGGGTGCTTGAAGGCCGCGCACATACGCTACCCAATCCCGCGGGAAGCCCAGCAGTTGCACAACCCATATAGGTATGGGCTATAGCGCTGATCGCGGTCCGGTCTTTGTTCAGAACCGGCGACGTGTGATTGATTCGAACGGCTCCGGCAGGCCGATTCCGATCAGCTAAATCGGTTTCGCGACATCAGCACGTGAGGAGAAACGCATGAGGGATCCGCAGGGCGGGGCGATCGCCGTGGGGCACCCGCTGGGTGGCTCGGGGCCGTCCTGATGACGCATCTCATGCACTACATGAGGAACCAGGGCGTTCGCTACGGCCTGCAGACCATGTGCGAAGCAGGCGGCATGGCCAACGCAACCATCCTCGAGCTGCTCTGAGCGGCACGGGGACTCAAGGACCGAGGAACTCACTCCATGAAGCGCACGATATTCACCCCCGACCACGAGGACTTCCGCCAGACCGCGCGCGAGTTCCTCGCCAAGGAAGTAGTCCCCCGCTTCCCCGACTGGGAAGCGGCCGGGCTCGTACCGCGCGAGATCTTCGGCAAGATAGGGGAGCTCGGCGTGCTCGGCATCCAGATCCCGGAGGAGTTCGGCGGTGGCGGCTCCAGCAGCTTCCTCTACTCCGCGATCTGGGCGGAGGAGACGGCACGTGCCTGTGTGAACCTGGGCGGGCTCAGCGTCCACCTGAACGTCGTGCTGCCGTACTTCCTCACCTACTGTTCGGAGGAACAGCGGCGGCGCTGGTTCCCAAGGCTGGCCGGCGGCGATCTGATGACCGCGATCGCCATGACCGAGCCCGGCACCGGATCGGACCTCGCCGGGATAGCGACCATGGCGGAGAATCGCGGCGACCACTACGTCCTGAGCGGCGCCAAGACCTTCATCACCGGAGGGATCAACGCCGACCTGGTCGTCGTGGTGGCCAGGACGAGCAAGGGGGCGAATCGCAGGGACGGCTTCTCGCTCCTCGTCGTCGAACGCAACATGCCGGGCTTCACCCAAGGCCGCAACCTGGACAAGATCGGTCTCAAGACACAGGACACCGCCGAGCTCTTCTTCGAGGATGTCAAGGTCCCGGCCGAGAACCTGCTCGGCGAAGAGGGTAAAGCGTTCACCTATCTGACGAGCAATCTGCCCCAGGAGCGCCTCGGGATCGCGGTGGGTGCGCAGGCGGCGGCCGAAGCGGCGCTCGCCACGACGCTGGAGTACGTCCGAAGTCGCAAGGTGTTCGGCGCCACTGTGTCGTCCTTCCAGAACACCAAGTTCGAACTCGCCGCCTGCGCCACCGACATTGAGGCCGGTCGTGCACTCGTGGACCGTGCTCTGGCCGCGCACGAAGCAGGTGAGCTGTCGGTGGCCGATGCCGCCAAGGTCAAGGTGTTCTGTACCGAACTGCAGGCCAGGGTGGTCGATCGGTGCCTGCAGCTGTACGGAGGCTACGGCTACATGTGGGAGTACCCCATTGCCCGGCTGTACGCCGATGCGCGCGTCAGCCGGATCTACGGCGGCACCACCGAGGTGCTGAAGACGATCATCGCCAAATCCCTTGGACTGTAAGCCAGAGAGGATCTGCACATATGCGTTTGGAAGGAATATCCGCCGCCGTCACCGGAGGTGCATCCGGCCTCGGACTGGCGACGGCTTTCGCGCAGTTGGCATGTCAGATTCTGGAGAACGGCTACCTCAACGGCGAGACCATCCGGCTCGATGGCGCCATCCGCATGGCACCGCGCTGAGCCGTGGGCCATGTCCATGCGGGCCACCGGTGCGCCTGCCGCCGCGCAACGTCGTCCCCCCGCATATCCCACCACGGCTGAGCTCGGGATACAGTCAGCCCGTGGACCTGCACCAGATCGAGTACTTCCTCGCGGTCGTCGACCATAAGGGCATCAACGCGGCGGCGACCGAGCTCGATCTCGCTCAGCCCACCATCTCGCAAGCCATCCAGGGCCTCGAGCGCGAGCTCGGTGTCCCGCTGTTTCATCGCATCGGCCGCGGCATGGTCCTCACCTCGGCCGGGCAAATTCTGGTGGGACCCGCGCGCCGCATCCTTCGCGATGTCGTCGCCGCGGAAGGCTCACTCGTCGATGCCGCCGGACGAATGCGAGGGCGGCTGGACATCTTCGCCATGCCCGCGCTGTCGGCAGACCCGGTGGCACGCTTGGTCGGTGCCTTCCGCAAGGAGTTCCCGAAGGTCTTCATCCGGATCGGAGACCTGCGCAACGAGTCACTGGCGGCTTCCCTGCTCAGGGAGGGGCACTGCGAGATCGTGGTCCGTCATCTGCCGATGACGGACGGCGCCGACCTGGAGGTCTGTGAGCTCGGGGTGCAGGAGTACTGGCTGGTCTTCCCGCCTGATACGCCGGCCCCTCCGGACAACCCGTTGTCGCTGTCCGAGCTGCCCGACATCCCGCAGGTGATCGTGCCGCGCGGCAGCTCGCAGGCGGTCGGCGAGATCGAACAGGCGGTCTTGGCGGCGGGGCGCACCATCGCCCCGTCCGTCGTGGTGGAACACCGCGAGGCCCGACTGCCCTTGGTCCTCGCTGGTACGGGTGCCACGTTTCTTGAGCGGTCGATGGCCAAGGCCGCCGTAGCCCGGGGAGCCGTGGTGCGGTCCGTCGAGCCGAGGATCAGTCGGGCGTACGGGCTCGCTTACGACCCTGCTGCGCTGTCCCCGGCAGGTCGCGCGTTTGTCGATCTGGCCCGGGCGAGCGCTCCTGGCGCATGACCTCGGCGGCCTGTAGAAACGCCGCGGCGCCGGGGGACAGCGGACCGGGTCGGAACACGAAGCCCACTGCGCGCCGGATCTGCGGCACCGTCGACCGTACCACCACGTTGCGGAGCTCGCCCTCCGCGATCTGCCGGGGAAGGAAAGTAGCGCCTGCTCCGTGCATGACCAATTCCCAGATCGCCTGCCGATGCGCGCATTCGACGGCTACGGAGTCGATGACCCCGTCTACCGCCTCGTCGATCGCGGCTCGGCTCCCCGAGCCCGAGGACTCCAACACCAAGGGGATGTCCGTCACCGCTTCGAGTGGAACCGGGTCGGGAAGCTTGGCGGCCAGCTCCGGCGGCAGGACGAGAGCGATTTCCTGTTCCCAGAGCTCGCGCGTCTGCAGTGTGTGGCTCTTGACCGGAAAGTCCGTCAATCCCAGCTCCGCCTCTCCCCGGCGGACCATGCCCACGACACCGGAGGCGCTACCGGGATCGCGGACGTTGACCAGGATGCCGGCGTGTAGCCGGTGCAACCTGCTGACCAGCTTCGGCAGTGGATCAGCGGACAGCGTCGACAGAACCGCGATCTCGAGGCGGCCGATGATCAGGTCCCGGACCGAGTGCACCTTGCCCCGCGCGTGCTCGACGTCGGCCAGGATCTGCCGCGCCGGCCCGGCGAAGGACTGTCCGGCGGCCGTCAGGGTCAGCCGGCCTCCGGACCGGTCGAACAATTGGACCCCGAGCTGGCGCTCCAGGCTGCGAATCGCTTGGGACAGCGACGGCTGCGCGATGTAGAGCGCCTTCGCGGCTGCGGTGACGCTGCCGTGGTCGATGATCGCTACGAAGTACGCTACGAGCCGCAGGTCCATGGCCGAACGATACGCCAATTCCAGCCTCTCGCTCCTCCGCCAGAAGGCGGCGACCTGGGGTCATAGGTTCCAGTGATAGATCTGTACGCACTCTGGTCTTTGTGCGCCCCGTCCTGGTAGTGGTGCGGTTAGGTCTACCGGGACGCGATCGCCAGCGGGTGCGTTGCGGTCCACTTACCGCTCGGTCCGCTCGGGAGCTGGGAAATGACTACTAAGACCTATCGAACCGCCGCCGTCGACGAGGTACTGGTACGCCACGAGTCGCGGATCGCGGTGATCACCATCAACCGACCCCATGCGAAGAATGCCGTCACCCGAGCGGTGTCCGAGGGCATCGCCGCCGCGCTCGATGAGCTCGACCGCCGCGACGACCTTTCCGTTGGCGTCCTCACCGGGGCCGGAGGCAGCTTCTGCACAGGAATGGACCTGAAGGGTTTCCTGCGCGGTGAGCGGCCGAGCATCGAGGGCAGGGGATTCGCAGGCCTGACCGAGGCACCGCCGAAGAAGCCGCTGATCGCAGCGGTCGAGGGATACGCGCTCGCAGGCGGCTGCGAGATCGTCCTTGCCTGCGATCTCGTCGTCGCGGCGCGGACGGCCAAGTTCGGCATCCCGGAGGTCAGGCGGGGTCTGGTCGCCGCCGCCGGTGGGCTGATGCGCCTGCCGCACCGCGTCCCCGCGCAGATCGCGATGGAACTCGCCCTGACCGGCGACATGATCACGGCCGAGCGCGCCTACGAGGTCGGCCTGGTCAACCGACTCACCGAGGAAGGCGACGCCCTCGAGGCAGCGCTCGCGCTCGCCGGCACCATCGCGGCGAACGGCCCCCTCGCCACTCTCGCCAGCAACCGCGTGATCAAGGAACACGAGCAGTGGCCGGAGACGGACAGGTTCAGCCGCCAGCGCCAGATCATCGATCCCGTCTTCGCCTCCGAGGACGCCCAGGAAGGCGCCCGCGCGTTCGCCGAGAAGCGCCGGCCGAACTGGCGGGGACGATGAGCCACGACACCACACCGTCCGGTCCCCTAGCAGGGATCCGGGTCATTGAACTCGGCGGCATCGGCCCGGTCCCCTTCCCCGCCACGGTGCTGGCCGGCCTGGGTGCGATGGCCCAGGTGGCGAGCCTCCTCCTGAGCGACTACGCGGGCTACATGACAGCGGCGGAGCTCGTGCTCGACGGCGGCCGCTCGTTCGGAAAGCTGTGACGCACCATGCAGAATCTCCATGAGAAGGACGCTCGGCGCTCCCAGCCACTGCGGGGCATGCGGATCATCGAGATCTCGAGCTATGTGGCGACTCCGCTGAGCGGGATGACCCTGGCTCAGCTGGGTGCTGACGTGATCCGGATCGAGCCGCTCGACGGTGCCGCCGACCGCACCCGCTGGCCGCTGGCCGAAAGCGGGACGAGCCTGTACTGGTCGGGGCTCAACAAGGGCAAGCGCGCCATCGAGGTGGACCTGTCCTCCGAGTGGGGACGCTGGCTCGTCGGTGATCTGATCGTCAGCGGAGGACGCCGCGGCGGGATCGTTATCAGCAACTCCGAGCGCTATCCGGACCTGACCTTCGAGGCGTTGCGTGCACGCCGCCCTGACGTGATCGACGTGCTGCTCACCGGTCGCCGGAACGGCGGAACCGCGGTGGACTACACCGTCCAGGCGGCCACCGGATTCCCCCTGCTGACCGCCGCGGACATCGCCCCGCCGGTGGACGGCGTGACCGGCGACGTGCGCAACACCGAGATGGTGCGTTGCGACGTCCGGTACGCCCGTCGGCTCGGAATCACCGGCAAGCTGTGCATCCACCCCCGCCAAGTCCCGGTGGCCGAGGAAGCGCTGCGTCCCACCGATGACGAGGTGCGGTGGGCGGCATCGGTGGTCGAAGCCGCACAAACCGACGGCGTCGTCGTCCACGAGGGACAGATGGTGGACAAGCCCGTGGTGGACCGGGCGCATCGGATTCTGCGAACAGCACGTTGCGGACGACAGCGATGAGTGCAGTTGGTGGGCAACTGCTGGCCGACATGGCAACCAAAGTCCGGGCGGAGCGGCCTGTCGAAGGAAGCCGTGCCGATATGGAGGTCGACCATCTCGGTGGTGGTGATGGTGTGCGGTTCCCAGCTCATCGGTCTACATGAACCTTCCGCCGGTCACTTCCAGCACCGTGCCTGTCAGCCGATGATCCTAGGCGAGGCGCCAACGAGATCCAACGGCAACGTGATCGCAGCGCAGTTGATCGCGCGGGACAAGAACAACCGGACCAAGGGAAGTTGATCACTCATGGCGCTACTTGCCAACAAGACCGCGGTCATCACCGGCGGTGCTCAGGGCCTCGGTCTCGCGATCGCCGAGCTGTTCGTCAAGGAGGGTGCGAGGGTCGTCCTCGGCGACCTGAACCTGGATGCCGCCGAGGTGGCGGCCAAGGAACTCAGCGGTCCCGCTGTGGCGCGAGCGGTGCGGTGTGACATCACGAGCCCCTCCGAGGTGGACACGCTGATCCAGGCCGCGCTGGACGCCTTCGGTGCGCTGGACATCTTGTCCTCCTACATGACAGGCACGGTGCTGGAAGTGACCGGCGGAAGGTTCATGTAGACCGATGAGCTGGGAACCGCACACCATCACCACCACCGAGATGGTCGACCTCCATAACGGCACGCCTGCGATCGGGCCGGGAAATGCGTTTGCCACCGCTGTGGCACTGGGTGGCCCTGTCCCACTGGCCCTCCTCGTCCGCGCTCGGCGTGGACGGTCACCCAGCACGCGGGTCGTTCCTGCCTCCGGTGGAGCTGCCGCGGCGGATGTTCGCGGGCGGCGAAGTCGTCTTCCACGCCCCCCTCACGATGGGGAGCACGGTCCGCCGGGAGGCGTCCGTGCAGTCGGTGACCGAGAAGTCCGGACGCTCGGGCCGGTTGGTCGTCGTGGTCGTCGAGACCAGGCTGTACGACGAGAACGACCGGCTCGCGATCGAGGAGAGGCAGGATATCGTCTACCGGGACTCCGGAGCCGTCTCGTTCGCGGAGAGGCCGGCGAAGCCGGCGGCCGACCTGGCCTCCGCCGGTGCTCCCTTCACCCGGACCGGAAAGTGGGCCTGGAATCTCGCAACGGACCCGGCACTGCTGATGCGGTTCAGTGCGGCGACGTCGAACCCCCATCGGATCCATTACGACTGGCCGTACGCCACCCGGATCGAGGGGTATCCCGGCCTGGTGGTACACGGGCCCTTGATGACGCTCGCCCTCGCGGAGGTTCTGCGTCTCGAGGGGAATCAGGCCCGCGTTGCACGCATGCGGCACAGGAACCGGAAACCCCTGTTCTGCGGCCAGCCCGCTCAGCTCCGACAGACCGAGGACGCCACACAGGATGCGATCACCCTGGGCCTCTTCGGCCCGCATTCCGGCGCAGCCGACCCCATACCCCACACCACCTTGACGATCGAGTTCGATCCCCACCAGGAAGGCACCGGTAATGCGTGAAGCGGTCATCTGTGAGCCCGTCCGTACCCCGATAGGCCGCTACGGCGGGATGTTCAAGAGTCTGACGGCAGTCGACCTCGGGGTGACCGCCCTCAAAGGACTGATCGACCGCACCGGCATCGCGCCGGAGGCGATCGAAGACGTCATCCTCGGCCACTGCAACGCGAACAGCGAGGCGCCCGCGATCGGCCGGGTCGTCGCGCTCGACGCTGGGCTTCCCGTCACCGTCCCCGGCCTGCACATCGACCGCCGGTGCGGCTCCGGTCTCCAAGCCGTCATCTACGCCGCTATGCAGGTGCAGACCGGTGTCCACGAGGTCGTCGTGGCAGGCGGTACCGAGAGCATGAGCAACGCCGCGTTCTACTCGGTCGACATGCGGTGGGGCGCGAAGAACGGCATCGCGATGCACGACGGCCTCGCGCGCGCCCGGGCAACGGCAGGCGGGAGGAACCATCCCGTCCCTGGCGGCATGCTCGAGACAGCCGAGAACCTCCGCCGTGAGTACGCGATCCCACGCGACGAACAGGACGAACTCGCCCTCGCATCCCACCAGCGGGCGATCAAGGCGCAGGCCGACGGGATCCTGGCCGAAGAGATCATTCCGACCACGGTCAGGACCAGAAGCGGCGACGTCGTGATCGACACCGATGAACATCCGCGGGCCGACACCTCGTTGGAGTCGTTGGGCAGGCTCAAGCCGATCCTGCTCGATTCCGACCCGGAAGCAACGGTCACGGCAGGCAACGCCAGCGGCCAGAATGATGCGGCCGCCATGTGCATCGTTACCACGCCCGAGCGCGCCGAGCAGTTCGGGCTGCGGCCGCTGGTCCGCCTTCTCTCGTGGGGTGTCGCGGGAGTCGCTCCGAAGACCATGGGTATCGGCCCGGTCCCCGCCGCCGCAGCCGCCCTGCACCGCGCCGGCCTCTCCCTGAACGACATGGACCTCATCGAGCTGAACGAGGCATTCGCGGCTCAGGCGCTCGCGGTCATGCGGGAGTGGAAGTTCGGTGACGAAGACCTGGAGCGCACGAACGTCCATGGCTCCGGTATCTCACTGGGACATCCGGTCGGGGCGACCGGTGTGCGGATGCTCGCGACGTTGTCCCGGGAGCTGCATCGCCGGGAAGCCCGGTACGGCCTGGAGACCATGTGCATCGGCGGCGGCCAGGGGCTGGCTGCGGTCTTCGAGCGGGTAACAGCATGACCGTGCCGGTCCTGATCCGGCTGGGTGAAGATCTGCTTGGTGCCGGCCAGTATTCGCGGTGACTGGCCAGCGAGTTGGTGGGCGCGTTCCTGAGCGCGTTTAAGTACCGTATCCGAAGGGACCATGTCGTCGATCAGTCCGATGCGGAGTCCTTCGGCGGCCCGGACCTCTTCGGCGAAGAGGATCATCTTCTTCGCCTGCGCCGGCCCGGTTCGCTGGGATAGGCTCCAGAACAGTCCGGTGTCTGCAGTGAGCCCCAGGCGCCCGAAGGACGCGACGAATCGCGCGTCCTCCCTGGCGACGACATAGTCGCAGGCTGCTGCCAGGGAGAGTCCAAGTCCGAAAGCGCCACCGTTGACCGCTGCGGCCAGCGGCTTCTGGCCGGCGATGCCGTTGTTGGTTCCGAACATCGACCGGAACGCCGGTGTGGTGTGGCCGAACTCCATGGCGAGCTCGACATCCTCGGTCATCGTGCAGCCGAGTCCGCCGTACTCCTCAGGCAGTGCGTAACCGAACAAGCCCATCTCGGCCGCCTTCGAACGGATGGCTTCGGGAATCTCGTCGGTTTCCTCGATGAGCTCCTCAGCCGATACGACCTCCTTGCGGACGAACGTCCGCACGGCGTCGAGCACCCCTCGGAAGGATTCCGCGTCCATCAGTTCGCTCCGTTCTGCGAGATCGGGTCGGTCACCGCACGACCCCTTCGGCCAGCAGGCGGTCGACATCGGCCGGCGAGTGACCGAGATCGGCCAGGACCGCATGGGTGTCCTGTCCTGGCGCGGGAGCCGCCGTGGGCCGAGGACATGGGGTCAACCCGAACCGCGGTGAGGGCGCCGGGTGCTGTGCACCGTCCGTGTGCGTGAAGAAGCTCTGTCGGTGCGCGTTGTGTGGGTGACGGGCCACTTCGGCCATGGTCAGCACGGGCGTGACACAGGCGTCGACGCCTTCGAATCGCTGGAGCCACTCGTCGCGGGAGCGGCTCTTGAATGTATTGGCGAAGCACACGCGCATCGTGGGCCACGTGCTGCGGTCCCGTTGCCTGTCTGTGTCGACGGTGTCGGCAACACCCAGGACACGTACGAGGTTGACGAAGAAAGGCTTTTCGATCGCCCCGACGGCGACGTATTCCCCATCACTGCATTCGTAGACGTCGTAAAAGGGTGCGGCTCCGTCGAGAAGGTTGTCGCCGCGGTTCACTGTCCATGAGCCGCGCGCCAGCATGCCGTAGATCATCGACATCAGCAGCGCGGAGCCTTCCACCATGGACGCGTCCACGACCTGGCCGCGTCCGGACGATCGAGCGTGAATCACTGCGGCGAGCACGCCGAAGGCCAGCAGCATCCCACCGCCACCGAAGTCGCCGACCAGGTTGAGCGGGGGTGTCGGTAGCTGCCCTGGGCGGCCGATCGCCGCGAGCACGCCGGAGAGGGCGATGTAGTTGATGTCGTGGCCGACCCGATCGGCGAGTGGGCCGTGTTGCCCGAAACCGGTCATCCGGCCGACCACGAGGCGGGGATTTCGCTCGGTGAGTGTCGCCGGCGCGAACCCTAGCCGCTCGGCGACGCCTGGCCGGAAACCCTCGAGCAGTACGTCGACCTGGTCGATCAAGCGGAGGACGATTTCGACGCCACGCGGATCCTTGAGGTTGACGGCCAATGACCGTCGCCCGCGGTCGAGGACGGGATTCGGCGCGGCCGACTCTGTCGTGCGGTGGATCCGGACGACGTCGGCTCCGAGGTCAGCCAGCAGCATCGCGGCGAAGGGGCCGGGGCCGATTCCGCCCAGTTCGATCACGCGAATACCGGCGAGAGGCCCGGAGCGCGCCCTGGCGTCGTTCACCGGGGACGCTCTCCGCGCAGGAACGCCTTGAGGTCCATGCCCGCGCGGAAGCTGCCACCCGCACCAGTGATGACACCTACCGACAACGCCTCGCTACTGTCCAACTCGTCTAGAGCGGCGGCGGCACCTAGAGCGATGGCTCGCGTAGCGGCGTTCTTCGCCTGTGGCCGGCTGAGGGTGATCACCAGTATGCGTCCCTCGCGCCGGACGAGTACTTCGTCGGTCGCGATCGTCGTCTCCACTGCCGCGCAACTCCTTCGTCGTTCGTACGCGGGGCTCGAGACAAGTGCACCACCGGTACTCTCCGTCTGACCAAGACGTAGCGGCGTACGAATCGATCGTTAGCACCTATGACAGCTGGTAAACCGAGGGGAAGGACTACGCTCCAAAGTCGTGGATCTCCGCCTGGTCGAATACTTCGTCGCCGTGGTCGACCACGGTGGCATCACCCAAGGCAGCGCTCTGCTGTGAACATGGTGCGTCGCCGACCTGGACCTGCTGCGCGCGGACAGCATGGCAGCGGTCTCAGCGGGCTTCGCCGCCAAGGCGTGCATCCACCCCTCCCAGGCCGCGGTCGTGCGCGAGGCATTCCGGCCGACGCCGGAACAGATCAGATGGGCGCGGGAAGTGACAGCCGCGGCCGACCACGTCGAGCTGGACTCAGCGCGGGTCGGCGCCCGCCTCGGCATCTGGGTCACGAAGCCACCCACCTACGCCCAGGGCAACCAGCAGTACCCGGTGGTGTATGTCACTGATGGCAACGCGCAGGCGGCGTTGACCGCTCCGCTTTCGCATGCGATGACTCTTAAATTAAGCGGATCACGGTCCGTGAGATCGAGAAGCTGGGCCGCCCGGCGGTCGACCCCAACGAGTTGTTCATCGACAACCTTGAGGTCCGTGACGACGAGGTTGTCGGCGAGGTCGGCCGCGGGTTCTACTACCTGCCAGACGGGCTCAACCCCGAGCGGATCGTGGTCGGATGGAGGGGGTCGGCCTTGGCTGTGCGGCCCTGGAACTGGCGACCAAGTACGCCAACGAGCGTGTCGTCTTCGACTGTCCGATCAGCAAGAGCCGGGGGTGCCAGAAGTCTGCGTGGCCTGTGAGCTGCGGCGACGCGCTTGGGTCGGACGTAAGACATGATGATCATTCGTGTCCCTGCGCTTGCTCTACCTCATGTTCGTCCAGCTCTGCGGCTGGCTGGTCCTGCTCGGCCGGTCATCGGCCTCCAAGGACGCGGAGCTGCTCGTGCTACGGCACGAGATCGTCGTGCTGCGCCGCGCCAATCCCCGGCCCCGGCTCGACTGGGCCGACCGGGCGGTCCTCGCCGCGCTGATCCGGCTCCTGCCGGGAACGCTGCGGTTACACCGGCTGGTCACCCCCGGCACCGTCCTGCGCTGGCACCGCCGCCTGGTCACCCGCAAGTGGACCTACCCGCACCGGACAGGACGACCGCCACTCAGCGCCGAGATCGCCGCGCTCATCGAGCGGCTCTCCACCCAGAACAGCGGCTGAGGATACCAGCGGATCCAGGGTGAGCTGCTCAAGCTCGGCCACCGGGTCAGCGCATCCACCGTCCGCAGGGTCCTCAAGACACTGAAGATCCCCCGGCGCCGGAGCGGCACACCGACGCGACGTGGCGGCAGTTCCTGCACACGCAGGCATCCATGATGCTCGCCACCGACTTCTTCCATGTGGACTGCGCGGTGACCCTCCGGCGCCTGTACTGCCTGTTCGTCATGGAGGTCGTCTGGTTCCGCGTCACCAACACCGGCACCGTTACCGGCGACGAGGTCCCGCAGGTATACCTCGGCGCCCCCGCCAGCCCGCCGGCCGGGACCGCGTTCGCGGCCAGGGCGCTCGCCGCCTACGACCGGATCGCCCTGCGGCCGGGCGAATCCCGGACCGTCTGGCTGCACATCCCGCTGCGCCAGCTGCGGTACTGGGACACCCCGACCGGGTCGTGGGCGACCGCCACCGGGCCGCGCACCCTCTACATCGGCGGGANNNCGACGACCATCACCGTCACGGCAAGCTGAGCAGCCGGTTTTCGTCCACGCCTGCCCGCCCGCCCAGGCGGCACCGTCGTCCGGCCGTAACTGACGAGCCGGCGACGGTGCCGCCGCGCCGGGTTGCGCACCGAGCGCGGCCCCGAGCCTGGTCATCATCCCGGCCATCATCAGCCGCGCGGCGCGCACACACGCCGGACCAGATCTTGCCAGCCTTGCGCGATCCGCTCACCCAGCTGGGAGGCGGCTTCGGTGACGTCGGACGCTGACAGGTAGAGCAGGAGGGGGCCGTCCAGGGCGGCGGTGAGCTGGACGGCTAGGACGTCGAGGTTGGCGGTGCCGAGCTGCAGCTGCCCCAGCAGCATCCGGATGTGCACCTGGGAGATGGGTGTCTGCGCTCCGGCCGGGATGGGCTGGCTGCCGTCCAGGGCGGCGCGGGCGATCTCGTGGTGCTCGGTCAGGAATCCGATCCGGGCCCGGCCGTAGGCGATCAGGCGGTCCAGTGGCGCGGCGCCCGGGCCGAGCGGCGGCGGGCCGGACAGGACTTGCTCCTGGAAGGCCCGCTCGTCGTCATCCAGCAGCGCCTGGAAGATGCCCGCGCGGGTACCGAACCGGCGGAACACCGTCCCCTTTCCCAGGCCCGCCCGCTCAGCCAGGCCGTCCATGGTCAGTGTGTCCGCGCCCTGCTCGGCGAGCATCTCGCGGGCGGTGGCCAGCAGGTGCCGCCGGTTGCGAGCGGCGTCGGCGCGCTCGGCGCCGGGAGCTGCCAAACGATAGCACGGTCTGGTCCACGGGATTTACTCTACGGCCGGAATACTAAGCGGGGTAAAGTCCGGTTACACTTGGACCTGGCTATGCGCCAGGAGAGGAGCCCGGCGCCGCCGGCGCCGGGCCCGCACGAAGGAGGATCAGCAATGAGCATGACCGAGGCATCTGACCGCTTCACCGCGCTGCCTGACGACAAGACGCTCGCGGTCACCGTCGTAGCGCTCGAAGAGCACGGGTTCAGCGCCGAAGTCGTCGACGACCTGGACGCGGCGCGTCAGGCGGCCCTCGCCCGTATCCCCCAGGGGTCCTCGGTGATGACCAACACGTCCGTGACGCTGGAAAAGACTGGCATTGCGGGCGCGATCAATGACGGCGGCCCGTACGAGTCAGCACGCAACAAGATGTTCGCGCTCGATTTCGCGACCCAGGCCCAGGAGATGAAGGCGATCGGCGGCCAGCCCGACCACGCGCTCGGCAGCGTCCACGCGGTCACCCGTGACGGAACGCTCGTCATCGCCTCGGCCTCCGGCAGCCAGCTCGCCTCCTACGCCTGGGGGGCCGCCAGCGTCATCTTCGTCGTCGGCGCGCAGAAGCTCGTCCCTGACCTGAAGACGGCGCACGAGCGGATCTACCAGCACAGCCTGCCGCTGGAGGACGCCCGCGCCCAGGCCGCCTACGGGCAGCACAGCTCGGTCGGCAAGATCCTCGAGATCCACCAGGAGCTGCCCGGCCGCATCCACATCATCCTCATCCGGCAGCCAGTCGGCTTCTGAACGGCCCAGCCCCGCAGAAGCCGGGCGAGACCCCAGGACGTCCCTCGTCCGCGATTCGGTCAGATCACAGTCGATTGGCGCCTGGCTTCGCTCTCACCTTCTTCAAACGATGGTGACCAACCCGTTGCATGGCCGACAGCGCTCCGCTCCCTCTTCACGCGGCTTGAGCTGCATAGAGGTGGCGCCGGCGCGCGGCCCTCGCGAGTATGAAAGGACATCAGCATGACGGTGCAACCAAACCAGGCGATCGACCCCTCGCAGTTCGCCGGGAAGTGGACGCTTGATGGCTCCCGATCTTCAATCTCGTTCCGGGCCTCGAGCCTGTGGGGACTCATGAAGGTCCGGGGAAAGTTCACCCGTCTCCGCGGCGAGGCGATCATCGAGCCGAATGGAAGCGTGCGCGGCCAGCTCGTCGTCGACGCCTCGTCGATGGACACAGGCAACACGAAGCGAGACAACCACCTTCGCTCCGATGACTTCTTCAAGGTGGCGAAGCACCCCGAGATCGTCTTCGAGCTGAGCGGCATCGTGCCCGGATCCGACGAGCATCGCCTCACCGGGACGCTCCGCATCATCGGAAACAGCCAGCCGCTCCAGCTCACAGCACGGATCCGGGATCTCGACGCGTCCGGCCTCACCCTCTACGCCCGGACGACCGTCGATCGTTCCCGGTGGGGAGTGACGTACCGCAAGAACGGCATGGTCAACATGAACACCGGCCTCGAGATCTCTGCTCGCTTCAACCGCGAGGGATGAACTCAGGCAACCAAGTTCCCGGGATGCTCAAGGGAACCAGGGCACCCAGCTTGGCGGCCCCGTCGGCCCCGGCTGCCGGGCGTTTTCGGCATGTCGACCAGATCCCGCCGCGGATCGCGGTGGCGTACCAATAATCGGCCGAACTCGCCTCGGTCAGCGCGTCCGCGGTCGCGTGACCGGCGGTGGCGTACAGAGGTCTAGCAACCGCCTGGTGTCGGTCTCATGCGCGTCGGCCAGCAGCTGCAGCGCCGTCGGGAAGGCGTACGGCGGAGCGGCCCCTCTGGGCGAGCGGTGGAACGGAGTGGTCTGGTCTGTCGTCCGCACTCCTCTCCCACTCGGTGCCAGACGCGCCGCGAGGGCCACCGTCACCGCGCCCGGGCATCTCGCTTCCCGAAGCTCACCCCTTGGAGTTGGCCCGGGCCGCCAGGCGAGTCTTGTCGATTGCGGCTCTGAGAAACGATTCTAGGTTGCATTATCGATAGTGGGGGAGTACAGTCCTCCGTTGAGTGGCTCGGGTGCGCGTACCTAGCCAGGAGGCGCACCCGGCCGTTCGCCGAGGGGAGGGAACGTGGTCGACAAAGATTGGGAACTGCCCTTTGGGCGGACAACCGGCAGTGAGTCCGGCTCCGCCGTCGAGACCATCAGCGGCCGTGCAGCGGTCTGAAGCGATTCGGAGAGAACAGCGTGGCTGGTCGTGGTCAGGTCGGTATACCGGCCCCTCCGTAGTTGTGCAGGGGGATGAGCAGGAGACGTTAGTGCCCTTCCGGCCTTCGGCCTCGCGCCAATCGGAGAGCCTCCGAGGGCCGCTGCGGATGAGATGAGCGATTGGCCACGTCGGTGACACGTATGAATCGGACAACCAACGTTCGAGAACCTTCACATAAGGAGCGCACATGAGGCGACAATCCACTATCGCAGGGATCGGTATCGCCGTGGTTTTGCTGACTGCTTTGGCCGCCTGTGGTAGCAGTAGCTCCCACGGGTCAGCTGGAGGAAGCGCCGGCACCGGGACGAGCGGCAACGCCATAAAGCTAATGGTTATCGGGGAGTTGTCCAGCCCCGTTATGGCCCTGCCTCAGCTGGTCGTTGGCGCCCAGGCCGGGGTCAACGTGGTGAACGCTGCCGGCGGCGTCAACGGACGGAAGATCGTACTGTTGTCCTGCAATACACAGGCTGATCCGAATGTCGCGGCCAGTTGCGCTCGCGAAGCCGTGACCGAGAAGGTGTCGGCAGTCGTCGGCATGCTGAGCCTGGAGGGCAACGCTGTCCAGACGATCCTCGCGCCGGCGAAGATCCCGACCATCGCGAACCAAGCGCTCGACCCGCTTGATTACACCAGCCCCAACTCGTTTCCCATCGTCACCGCGCCAGTGTCGATCGTGGGCATGGCCCTGACGATGCCGGGTTACAAAGATTGCAAGCATCCTGCTCTGCTCCAAGTCAACAACCCGACCGCGCAGGTGGGCGGCGCACTGGTCAAGCACGTGTATGCCCAGCTCGGACTCGACCTGAAGATCGTCAACGTGGATATCCAGTCCAATGACATTCGTCCGCAGGTTGCGACGCTGTTGTCCGGTGGCACCGACTGCGTGTTCGGAGCCGTTCCCCCGACGCTCGGTCTCGGTCTCGTCAAGGCGGTGGGGGACTCCGGCCAGAAGGTGAAGATGTCGCAGGTGATGACGGCGGTCCCGCTGGGGTCGATGAGGCAGCTGGGTGCCGCCGCAGAGGGGGTGTATGCGAGTAGCCCGTACCGCGAGCCTGGTACTTCCGATGCCGCCAACAAGTTCGCCCAGGCAATGCGCTCGATCGACCCCAAGGCCCTGCAGGACGACGCAGCAGAGGGGGCCTATACCGGTGTATTGATATTCGCCCAGGTTGCGAAGTCGCTGTCCGACTTCTCGGCGCCGAACGTCCTCGACGCGCTGAACCATGCCAGGAACATCGACGTCGGCACGATCGCTCCGATCCCGTCCTTCCCGGCCAACGGGGGCGTCCCGGGAGCGCCGCGTATCGACGTGACCCAGATGTACTCGTATGTTTTCTCCGGCGACAACTTCAAGCTGGTCTCGCCGGTCCCGGTGGACACCAAAGCGGGGTTGACGTGACGGAAGGACCAGCCCACGGGGTGGAGTCCCGTGGCGCGAGCGGCCGCGGAACTCCACGACGCGGAGCGACAGATGTTCGCTGCTGGATCGCCTGCACGGACAGTCCTGGATTCGTACGCTCCGACGAAGGGCCGGTGTCTACGAGATTTCCGACCTGGGCCTCAAGTTGCTCAGTAGGAGCGCCACCGTGGAGACCGTGATTCGCTTCGCCCTCTTCGGACTGGCCACAGGCAGCCTTTACAGCCTGCTGGGGCTCGGACTCGTTGTCGTTCACCGATCATCAGGTGTAGTCAACTTCTCCCACGGTGCGATCGCGACGACTGCGGGCTACATCTACTTCGAGGCCCAATCCCACGGGGGCTCGAAGGTGGCGGCGGTCCTGTTGGGTCTGGCTAGCGGTGCGTTGCTGGGATTGCTCGTGTACCTACTCGTCATCCGACCGCTCGGACAGGCGAGCGGACTGACCAA
>WNFJ01754466.1_pt1 | contig 20182 bp, 22 predicted proteins | sample 5400461 | NCBI WGS metagenome assembly WNFJ01 (sample SAMN13153349, study PRJNA577476) | soil metagenome | isolation source: 115 cm saprolite on Douglas fir-dominated hillslope | place: USA:California | collected 2013-09-17
AGCTCGACCGGCGGCATCGGCGCCGCGACCTACGCCGTGACTTCGGGCGCTTTGCCCGCCGGGCTTACGCTGACGAGCGACGGGACCCTCTCGGGGACTCCCAGCGTCGCACGCACGTTCCCCTTCACGGTCACCGCGACCGACACGGCGACCTGCAAAGGGTCGCAGAGCTATTCGCTCCCCATATATTGTCCCTCATTCACGTTCTCACCGAGCTCGCCGCTCGCCGACGGCACCGCGGGGACCGCGTACACGGTGGTGATCAGCGTGACCGGCGGCCTCGGAGCGGTCACGTACACGGTGGGTAGCGGCGCGGGAACACCCCCACCCGGCATGACGCTGGCGAGTGACGGCACGCTCAGCGGCACCCCCACGCAACCGGGAACGTTCGTCTGGATCGTCTCGGCGACCGACTCGAGCTTGTGTATGCACAGCGCGCTGTTCGAGTTGATCATCGATCCGAACCCCGACGCCGGATCGGGCGACGCAGGGTCGGACGCGGGCTCGCCCGACGCAGGCTTCGACGCCGCCGTGGAAGCGGGTACCGACGCCGCGTCGCTCGCCGACGGCGAGCCGACCGGTAACGATGCGGCGACCGGTACGGATGCCAAAGCGGGTGCGGATTCGGCAACCAGTGCGGATGCGGCGACAGCCGAAACCGGTATCGATGCGGCAATCATCGAGGCCGGTGCCGATGCAGCGATTGTCGAGACTGGTGCCGATGCGGCGATTGTCGAGACTGTTGCCGATGCGGCGGTCGTCGATCTTGGCGAGGATTCGAGCGCCCAGACGGATGCGAATGTCGCACCCGACTCCGGCGTGACGGGCACCACCATGACCGATGCTCCCGCGGCTGTCGGTGAGAGCGGCTCGCTCGATCAACGGGACGGCGCGATGGAAGGCGCCACGACGACCGAGGCATCCGCCGAGAAGGCGGCCCTGTCCGAGAATCGTGGCCGCTGGGCGGAATTGCGATTGTCTTCCTGGCGGCCCGCCGCCGCTCGTCCGCAAGGCAAGGCGGAACGCGCGGGCGTCCGCGGGAGCCTGGCAACCGGAACGAATAAGCTACGGGCCCCAGAAAGCGCCACCACATCGGGTTCTCGCCAGCGTTAGGAGTGCCTCTCCAACTCGTAGATGTAGGCCATAGGGTGCTTCTGCATCGTCGCTTTGCGAGACGCTCTGAACTTGTTCATGGTCCCGAGGACGCCACCGACCGCCACGGGCGTGCCCGCCATCGTGAGGGCAGTGGGGACCGCAAGATGCAATCCGAACGCCATGCCTGCAAAGGCGGCGATTCCGGTGAGAACCGTGACCACTATGTCTTTGGAGAATATGAAATCCTTGCCGGCGACCCCCAATTCATCGCGGAGATCCTTCAGGTCGGTGCTCATGTCATCTTGAAAGCACCGCTGCAGTTCCGTGTAATCCGCCACTGTCTTGGATTCGCGAACGGCATTGATGTGGTCCTCAATGCGTTGCAGATAACGATGGCGCAGAGCCCGCAACTGGTGTCCTCCAGGTCCCGTTTCTCGTTTCCTGAACCGTATGAGCTGCTTTAGCGAAATGTTCGACAATTCAAGCGTCTTGAGCGTGAGAGGAACGACGGCGTCGTAGGTGGCCTGTATCGGTCGTTTCTCATCGACCACAAGGTTGGTGATGGTCGCGTACGCCGCCCCACGGTCGGTGATGCGTGAGCGGGTCTCGCCTGCGCAGGAGTCCGCGAGCATCGACATGATGGTCAGGCCAGTCGCATCGGTGGCGGGGTAATCTGAGTTTGCGAGAGGCTTACTCGTAAGCTGAGCTTTTTGAAGCATTTGCCACGTGTCGTAAAGCAGCTTCTGCGGATATATTTCGTACGCCTCGGACTGGCCAGGAAGAGAACGATAATAGAACACAGGAGGGAGATCGCGTGCGACGAACTCCTCCAGCTTCACGTGAACGTCTTTCTTCTCGTCCTCGGTCGGACATCGTTGAACGCCGATGAGTTCGACGGCTTCCGAAACCGCTGCGTCCGGATACGAGGGCTTGTAGCCCGGGTCGGGAACGAGAAATTCTAGCTGGTCCCAGAGGAGGAGCGAAGTCTTGAGCAGGCTCGTGCTCTGGATCTGCGTATGTGGGTAGTAGAGTGCCGAACGCATCATATCCCTCCGCTCAGTCGAGGTTTCTCGTTGGCAGTGCGCGCTATCCCGGAAGCCTTTCGATGGCACGAACACACCCCTTTTTGCCAAGTGGTGCCCTCGACGAAACAGACGCCTTCCCAAGCAACGTGGCCCTCTCCGAGTACATTGCTGATAACGGCATGCTTCGACCTAAGGCGCCCCGAGCCCGGAAGTCCATAGTCATTTGTTCGCGGCATGATCGGAGCGGTTCCTACCCGCAGGAAACTCCGCGGGGATCGCATGCCGCTGTCCCAGCTGATATTGCCGTTCCGCTGGGCCTCGTCGCGTTCTGTTTCACCCGCGCGCGGCCGAAGACGCCGCGACGATTGAGACTTGGTGGCGGGCGAGGCGCGGCTGCGAAGGGCGGAACGGCCTACGACACGCCCTTGCGTTCCGACGTTTCAGCGAGCGCAAATGCATGGTGCAAGACCTCGTTGACCGAGGCACGCCTAGCATCGGCCGGCGTGCGCAGCTTGATGTAGCGGAGGCTCTTGCCCTTTCCTTCGAGCAGACCATCCGGGTCATCGAGCTCGCTGCCGCGGGCGAAGAACACTGACGCGTGCTTCGTGAAGGTGCCGATGGTGACCACGACTTCGCCACCGACGACGTAGCGCACCAACTTCCACATCATGCTCGGGGAGCGAGGTCTTTGGCTCTGGCACGCGATTTCCTCCGCTTCTGGAGCAACGCTCCGCACCGTCTGGCGCGCCGCTTCGACAATAGGGCGCACCGCGGACGGAACGCCGGCAAACGGGTCGGACGCAGAGGAGCTGACGGCGCGCGCCTTCATTCAACCAACGATAGCGCTCATGGTGGCCTCGATGTGCGGGTGACATACTTTGAGGATGGTCTGGCTGCGGGCGTCGAGCGTTCGCCGAGAGGGTCTCCATCTGCTCGATGACGCTCACAAGAGCGCTGAGGATTGGCTCACCGCGCACCCGACGGGCGCATGGGTAGCGCAGCGCATGGTCGAGGCTGTCGGCGACGCGCCGCCACGTTATCTGCTGTGCGACCGCGACAGCATCTACGACGCGCGCTTGCGTGCTCGACTCCGTGGTCTCGGGGTGCGATGCCTTCTCTCGCCGCCGAGAGCGCCAAATGGCGATCGCGATTTGCGAGCGCCTGGTGGGCACGCTCCGACGCGACTGCCTCGATCACGTCCTCGTCCTCAGCGAGCACCACGCCGAGCGCATCCTGCGCGAATATGTCCGCTACTACCACGGACGACCGCATCGCAGCCTGCGCATCCAGCCGCCCACGGGCGCGCGCTGGCTCGCTCCGGCACGAGCAGGCACATCCCGTGAGCTGACCGCGATCCCCGTGCTCGGCGGCCTCCACCACCGATATGCCTTCCCATCCGCCGGCCCCTCCCCTCCTCCGTAATCGTTTCCGAGTTTCTGCGGCGGACAGCCCTTCCCGACCTTGCCGGCCCGATCACGTACCTCTCATCCGCCCACATGGAACCGATAGGCGGCCCCATGCGCGCGGAGCCAGCGACGATTTACGGAATGGCGCACCACTGATCGGCGCTTTAGCTGATCTTGTATAGGCCGCCGTCGACGACAAGCGCCTGACCCGTGACGAAGGCCGCATTAGGACCCGAAGCGTCAATCAATGAGCGCTTGCGCCGTCTTCGGAGCACGAAGGTCACGGCAAACGCAGGGGCCGAGAGGTAACCATGGGGATTCTCCTGTTCTCGTGGTGTTGTTGGTTGGACAGTCGTCTTTCGGTTCGCGTACGTCGGCTGGTTGTTTGAGGAACTTCAACCGTTCGTTCGACAAAGCGGCTTGGCGAACGAGAAAAGCGTCTTCGAGTTTCTTCCAAGCGGCTTTGTCTAGGCGCAAAGCATCTTTTGTTGTTGTCGGACCCTCTCGTCCGGTGGGGCGAGCGCTGTTTCTTCTTGTCAGCCCGGCTTTTTCCACGGGAGGAGCGCGTTTTTTTCTTGGTAGAGCGTCTCTGCCAATCGTTAGGGCGTCCGTTCTTCTTGGCAGAGCGTCTTTGGCAATGAGTCGAGCGTCCTTTCTTCTTGGCAAAGCGGCTTTGCCAACGGGTCGAGCCCCGTTTCTTGTTGGCTGATCCTCTTGCCAACGGACAAAGCACGGCTTCTCGTTGACAAAGCATCGTTGCCAACGAGTCGAGCCGCGTTTCTCGTCAACCGAGCGGCTTTACCAACGGGTCGAGCCGCGTTTCTTGTTGGCCGAGCGGCTTTGCCAACGGGTCGAGCCCCGTTTCTTGCTGGCAAGCGTCTCGGCCCATCGACGAAGTGGCTTTTCTGCTTGAACGAGCGACGTTTACTTCCTTCCGCGCGTCGCGCATCGAAGTCGGAGCGGCTTTTCGTGAAATGAAAGCCGCTCCGGCTCGAGACCATGAGGGCCTTCGTCGAGCCGGAGCGGCTTTCGCGGGAGAGGACGACGCGTTCCAGGACGACGTCGTCCCCTCTCACTTGCTTAATCGGGATCGACCCAATTCGGTCTGACGCGGGACCTGGTCCAGTCGTGCGTCAGGTTCGTGAAGACGCCGAACGCGGAGGGCCACGCACGCGCGAAGCCTCGGGCGAGCGCCTCGCTTGTCAACTCGATGGCCGGAAGCGCCTCCGCGATCGAGCGCCGCGCGCATCGTCGCGAGGAACCCGTCGAAGTCTCGCGTCGCGTCGAACGGCGCATCGTCGAGGAATGAGCCGAGCGTCGTCGTCTGCGCGACGGGGCGGCCGATGCATGCGAGGCACGCCGCGACCCAGCGCGTGGTCGACGTCTTGCCGTTCGTGCCCGTGATCCCGACGGTCGTGATCCGACGATTCCATTCGGGAGGGCCGATGCTTGTCGCTGGCATGGTGACTCCGGGGACCCACCCCGCCTTCAAGGTAGCGGGATCACCGGCCGAACGGAAAATTCGACACTGGACGGCGACGGAAGCGGACGGGATGCCGCGCGTCTTTGGGCCCCCTAGTGATCGCGATGGGTACCTCCGTCCACCCATAGACCGGAAACTCAATGAAGTTATCGCTGCTATTTTCAATTGTCGCTGACGCGGACACCGCATGCACACGACCGTTGCACGGGGCCGGAAAGGGGCCATGGCGCTCGGGACGCTGGTGGGGATGGCTAGCGCTCGGCGCTCTTTCCACGGCGAGCGCCTTGGCGTGCGGCGCCAATATCTCACCGGTCAGCAACAACAATGGTTCGGACGGCTCTCCCGATCAAACTGGAAACGGCGGTGCGTCCGATGCGGGAAGCTCGCATGACGAAGCGGGCATCCCTGCCCCCGTCGGCAACCCAGATCCCACTGCCGGGACGGACAGCGCTGCCTCGGGATCAGACGGGACGACCGCCGGGACCGATGGCGCTGCCGCGATGGCCGACGGCCCTGTAGCGATGACCGACAGCGCTGCCGCGATGACCGATGGCCCGGGCGACGACGCGAGCGGCACGGTGACCGATCCGGGAACCATGGGCGATGGAGTTTTCCAGATTGCGGCCCCGTTCACCGCCTCCCCCGATATGACTGACAAGCCGGGCGTGGCCAGGGGCAAAACCATTCAATTCCAAATGGGCAACTCGAAGACGTTTGGCGACGGCGGGCGGGCCGCCGCCGTCTACGTGCCGGCTGGATACGTCTCCGGCACCGAAATTCCGTTCATGGTCGCGCAGGACGGCCTAGGTTTCTCGGGGGATATACGTCCGCTCCTGGACAACATGATCGCCGACGGCCGGCTGCCGGCAATGGCCATCGTCTTCGCCGACCCGGCCGGCAATCGTACCGTCGAATACGACACGGCGACGGACAAATACTATCAATTTGTCGAGACCGAGCTCCTTCCGCAAGCCATCGCACAGGTCATGACGCAAGCGAACCTGATGCTGAACCTGACCAAGAATCCGGAAGGGCGCGGCACCTACGGTGGCAGCTCGGGCGGCGCGGCCGCGTTCACGATGGGATGGTTTCATCCCGAGTCGTATCGGCGCATTTTGACCATCTCGGGCAGCTTTATCCCATTGCAGCTCACCCCGCCGGACTTCCCCAACGGATGCGCGGATTACTTCATGACGGCCATCCCCAACACGACGCCGCCCAAACCGCTGCGTGTGTTCATCGAGGCCGGGTCGAATGACCTCGTGTGTTGCGGCAGAACCTGGAGAGCCGCCAACGACTCGATGGGGAAGGCGCTCGCCGCGAAGGGCTATCACTATCGTTACGTTCAGGCCGCAGGCGCCTATCACGAGGACGCTGGGGCGAGGCACCAATATCTGCCCGACGCGATGCTCTGGCTCTGGCGCGGCTACCCGATCACCAAACGGTAAGCCGTAGTGGCTATCTACCCGTGCCATCCGGGGCGAGATGCGCGCATTCACGCGGCCCTTCGCAAAGCTTGGGGCGGCCCATCTTGGCGAGGATCTCGGCACCCGCTCTTCCGTCCCTCGGGATTTAGCCGCCGGGATCGCAGCTCGATCGAGAGAACTGCGCGGCAGGCTCCTCAAAGGCCGAAATCGAACGCGTTCGCGAGGTCCGCGGCGGCGGCATCGCGCGTTCCGAGCGGGGCCAAGCCCCAACGGTGTTCGATGAGCGCAAGGATCGACGTCGTATCGTACACGGTTGAATCGATGTTTCCCTTGCGCGCAAAGGGCGAGATGATGATTGTTGGCACGCGTGTGCCTGGGCCCCATCGGTCCCCGGCCGGGGGCGCGATATGGTCCCAGAAACCGCCGCCCTCGTCGTAAGTGACGATGATCGCCGTGTCCGCCCAATTGGGACTGTTCCGTAGGGCGTTGATCAACGTTTTGGTGTGAGCTTCGCCTATCAGGACGTTCGTGTAGTTCGGGTGCTCGTTGTCGATTCCAGAGGGTTTCACGAACGAAACGGCAGGCAGCGTCCCTGCCTTGGCCGCAGCCATCAAGTCCGCTTCGTCTTTCAAGTGCGAACGTCCCGGCGCGCCTTCCGCGTAGTTGGCAAAGTAGACGAACGGCTGATGGTTGTATTGAAAGTTGAGCCCATCGGCGTCGGGCATTCCCGCGATCGCGGCGTTCCAACCTTCGGCATACCAAGCCCAATCGATACCTTTGGCCGTAAGGCTGTCACCAATGGTCAAAGAGGTCTGCGGAGGAACGAGTTGGTCGGCGGGCGCCATCGCAGGACGCGGTGCGTTCGCGGGGAAAAGCGTTCCAATCACGTACCCGTCGGGTGTCAGCGGACCGTCGCGAACGGTCCCTGAGTCTGGGTCTTTGACGGGACGGCCGTTGGCGTCGAGCACCGCGTAGAGCGTGCCGGGAGCGTTCGGGAAATTCGCAACTGCAGCCGATATGAGGAAAATATGATTCTGCAATGAACCGCCGAAGACTCCGTGAAAGAAGTGATCGCAGAGGGTGTAGTTCTTAGCCTCGGTCGCCAGCGGTAGATCGTTCGTATGAAAGTAACCCATGGTCAGCCCCTTGGCGCCGCTCAGCGCGACGAAGCGGTCCATCGCGCCATGGTCGATTTGCTGCTGTTCCGTATAGAACTTGTTGGTTAGGTCGATTGACGTGTCTTGATCGACCGGCAAGTACGGGTCGAGAGCAAAAGGAGCGTTCGGCAGTCCGGTCCCTCCCTGGACGCCGGCCTCAATGAGATGCGCTTCGGTCTCGGGCAGTGTCACGTAGGGTGCGCCCGTTTGTGGATCGACCTGGGGAGGCTGTGCGCCGCAGAAACTCGATGCGGTTGCCGCAGAGAGCGCATGGGCGCGACGCGGCTGGACCTGCGAGACCGCGGGGCCGAGGATCGCTCGGTGATCGACCTCCTTCGCAACGTTGTCGCAGCCGCGTTGAGATTCTTCGCTCCGCGCGCGGTCGTCGCCGCCGAGAATCTCCTGCTGCGCCACCAACTCATCGTGCTCCGCCGATCCCGGCCGCGTCCCCGGCTTGGCCGGCTCGACCGATGCCTGATCGCAACGCTGGCAACGCGAACGCGTTCCCTCCTCGAGAGCCTGATCGTCGTGCGACCCTCGACCGTTCTCCGGTGGCATCGTGCCGGATGGCGACTTTGGTGGTTGGCGTTCGAGCCGTCGGGTCGGCCGGCCGCCGATCGACACCGAGTTGAGGGGCCTCATCCGGCGGATGTGGCGAGAAAACCGCCTGTGGGGCGAGAACCGGATTGCCGGCGAGTTTGCGAAGCTCGGGTGGCGCGTCTCGCCGCGCACGGTCGCCAAGTACCGCCCGAAGCACTTGGCGCGTGGCCGCGGTCGGTGCTGGAGGACCTTTCTCCGGAACCACGCCTCGCAGATCTGGGCCTGCGACTTCTTCACGGTGGTCACCGTGCATTTCCAGACCCTCTACGCATTCGTTGTCATCTCCCTCGAGCGCCGCGCGATCGTCCACGTCGGTGTCACCGCGCGCCCGATGGGCGCGTGGGTAGCGCAGCGCATGGTCGAGGCGGGCCGCGACGCGCCGCCACGTTATCTGCTGCGCGACCGCGACAGCATCTACGACGCGCGCTTGCGTGCTCGACTCCGTGGTCTCGGGGTGCGAGGCCTTCTCTCGCCGCCGAGAGCGCCAAATGGCGAACGCGATTTGCGAGCGCCTGGTGGGCACGCTCCGTCGCGACTGCCTCGATCACGTCCTCGTCCTCAGCGAGCACCACGCCGAGCGCATCCTGCGCGAATATGTCCGCTACTACCACGGCCGCCCGCATCGCAGCCTGCGCATCCAGCCGCCCACGGGCGCGCGCTGGCTCGCTCCGCGACGAGCAGGCACATCCCGTGAGCTGACCGCGATCCCCGTGCTCGGCGGCCTCCACCACCGATATGCCTTCCCATCCGCCGGCCCCTCCCCTCCTCCGTATGCGGCGGACAGTCAGCCCACCGCCCGCCCCGATTCCCCGCGGTACTCCCGAGTCGGCGCGTCGAATCCGCAACTCGCTCCATCAGTGACCTGCACTTTGTCCTCCCACGGCAACCGATAGCGTCCCGCCGCGAGGTCGCGCATGTACGTGTACGGGCAGTCGCGCGCGCCGCCTCGCACGGCCACGAAGCCGCGATGTCCGAACTGATAAATATTGTTCTCCACGCCCCAGAGGTGCCGCGCTTCTGCGACGAGGTCTGGGCGAACCTCATCCGTCACGATTTCGTCGGGCAGTCCGCTCCCCATGACGAGAGGGGTTCCGTCGAAGTTGACGATCATCCCTTCGCCCATTGAATTGAAGACACCGTCGCTTCCGCACATGCACACGCTCGCTGTGTACATCAAATTGCAGAAGGCGTTGGCCTCGTTGGTGATGCGCCAGGCGTGGCGAATCGGGCTGGTGTAGCCGGCCGTCCGGAGCATGATGTCGGCGCCCTTGTACGCGCATTCGCGGGCCATCTCGGGGAACATCCCGTCGTGGCAAATGATGAGCGCAAGCTTGCTGCCGTTCGGTCCGTCGCACACGGGGATGCCGAGATTGCCCGGTTCCCACGGTTCGACGGGCGTCCACGGGTGCATCTTTCGATAGTAAAGGCGAAGCTCGCCCGACGCGTCGATGATGACCCCGCTGTTGTACGGATTGCCCGAAGGGTTGAGCTCCATGATCGAGAAGCAGCCCCACACCTGCTCGCGCGCACATGCCGTCTTGAACGCTGCGACTTCGGGCCCGTCGAGGCGACACATGAGCGCTTCGCTCGTGTCCATCGACAGGCCATGAAGCGCGTATTCGGGAAAGACCACCAGATCCAGGTTGGGCGATCCTTTCTTGGCCTTGGTCACCATCGCATCGATCTTGCCCACTTGAAGGCGAAGCTGAGCCGCGCTTGCCACAACGGGGAGCTGCAACTGCACCAGGCCGATGACGACTCCGCATGGAGACTTGTTCAAACCTCCGAGACCGCTCATGGCGCATGCTCCCTTCGGAGTCCTGCTTTGGGCTGTCCGCGGAGCCAATGTCGTTTCGATGGCGTTTCGATGAGTCGAGACGCGCACAATTCATCGGACGGCAACGCCGCGGAAACTCGGCTCCGCCTAACTGCATCCCAATGAAGGGCACGCTTCGACTCGATTCAGGCACAGCGACACCATTCGCTCTGGCGGCCGCCATCGTTTTCATCGCGATAGGCTGCCAGAAGAAGAGCGAGGACAAGCCGTCGGAAAGTCAGACGAGCGCTCCCTCCGCGGCCACCGCGGCCGACAAGCCCTTCGTCGCGGGCTTCATCTACGTCGGGCCCAAGGGCGACTACGGCTACAACCAGGCCCACGCTCAGGGCGCACTCGCCGTTGCGAAGATGCCCGGAGTGAAAATCCGGGAGGAAGAGAACGTTCCCGAGACGGTCGCCGTTCAAAAGACGATGGAGAGCATGGTCTCTCTCGACGGGGCCTCGATCGTCTTTCCGACCTCGTTTGGATATTTCGATCCGCACATCCTCAAAGTGGCGGAGAAGTTTCCCAACGTGTCCTTTTTGCACTGCGGCGGCCTTTACCAAGAAGGAAAGCACCCGAAGAACGTCGGCAGCTACTTTGGCTACATCGACGAGGCGCAGTACGTAGCGGGAATCGTTGCCGGAATGACGACCAAGACGAACAAGCTCGGCTTCATCGCCGCCAAGCCCATCCCGCAGGTTCTTCGCAACATTAACTCGTTTACGCTGGGCGCCCGCTCGGTTAATCCGAAGGCGACGACCTCGGTCGTGTTCACGGGCGACTGGTCGCTACCGGTCAAGGAAGCCGAAGCCGCCAACAGCCTCGTGGACCAGGGCGTGGACGTCCTCACGATGCACGTCGATTCGCCGAAGGTGGTCGTCGAAACGGCGGAGCGCCGGGGGGTATTCGTTTCTGGTTACCACGCGGATCAGTCGACGCTCGCACCCAAAGGGTACCTGACGGGCGCCGAATGGAATTGGCCGAAGATCTACACCGACTACGTCACCTGGGTCCGTTCCGGCCAAAGCTACCCGCGTCTCTTGCGAGGCGGCATGAAGGAAGGCTTCGTCAAAATGTCCGCCTATGGCCCGGCGGTTTCCTATGCGGCGAAGAAGAAAGCGGACGACGCCAAAGCCCAGCTCATCGAAGGCTCGCTCGTCATCTATGCGGGCCCGATCAAAGACAACAAGGGCAAAATCGTGATTCCCGCGGGGACGAAGCGGACGCAAAAGGACATTGAGCTCGAGAAGATGAATTACCTGGTCGAAGGGGTCGTCGGACAAATCCCGTCGTGAACGCGGGAGTGAGAATCCGCTGGATGGCGGGTATCGAATCGCTCCTTCTCCCGCTCGGAGCCTTCACCGTCTCGCTCGCCCTCTTTGGTGTGTTTGTCACGCTCGAAGGAGCGAACCCGATCGACGTCTATTACCAGATGTACCGGGGTGCTTTCGGAACCTGGTTCTCGCTGCAAAATACGGCTCTTCGGGCAGCTCCGTTGATGCTCACCGCCCTTTGCACGGCGCTGCCCGCCCACTTGGGTTTGGTCGTCATCGGCGGCGAGGGGGCGCTGGTTCTCGGCGCGCTCGCTTCGGTTGTCGCGGCCCATGCCTTGGCATCGTTCAATTCTTGGGTCGTCGTGTCCTCAATGGCCATGGCCGGAGCCGCGATGGGGGGGATCTGGATTGGCCTTGCGGGAGCCTTGCGCACGCTGCGCGGGGTGAACGAAACGATCAGTAGCTTGCTCTTGAACTACATCGCGATCGGAATCTTCAAGCACGTCGTCGAGGGGCCGATGCGCGACCCGGCCAGCTTGAACAAGCCGTCCACGCGGCCCATCGGTGACGCCAACATGCTCGGATCCATCCCCGGCATGGACGTGCATTGGGGGCTCGTCTACGGCCTCTGCGCTTGCGCTCTCGCTTACGTCTTGATGCGTCGCACGGTCTTCGGGTTTTCGGCACGCATGATCGGTGGCAACGTACGTGCGGCGAGGCTCAGTGGCCTGCGCATGCATCGGCTGGTCATTGTCACTTGTGTTCTGGGCGGCGCCGCGGCCGGTCTTGCCGGCATGGCCGAAGTGGCTGCGGTTCATGGCACGGCCAACGCGTCCATCATCGTGGGCGATGGATACGCGGGAATTCTGGTGGCCTTCTTGGCTCGCCAGCATCCGCTGGCGGTGATCCCGGTGTCTCTCTTGCTTGGCGGCATCGGGGCGAGCGGCGGCCTTCTCCAGCGAAGTGCGCACTTGCCGGACGCCGCAGTCCATGTGCTTCAAGGCATCCTCTTCATCGTCATCCTGGCCAGCGAGACGCTCCGGGGGCGCCTCATCGAGCGCGCTCCACGTGCGGAGCGCGCGTCCGGCGTCCCTGAGGCGAGTTTGAAGGCGACATGAGTGACCCTTCGATGGGCCTCTGGGGGGTTCCGCTCGCCATCGTGGGCGGCGCGCTTCGCGTGAGTCCCCCGTACCTTTTTGTGAGTCTCGGAGAATGTCTCACGGAGAAGAGCGGGAGAATCAACCTGGGACAGGAGGGGACTCTGGTCATGGGCGCGATGGCGGCCTACGGCGTCTCCTACCTCACGGGCTCGCCATGGCTCGGGGTCCTGGCCGCCGGACTCGTGGGGGTGCTGCTTGGGGCGCTGCACGGTTGGCTTTGCTCCTTGCCGCGGGTGAACGACATCGCCGTCGGAATCGCGCTGATGCTCTTCGGGATCGGCGTCGCCTTTTTCCTGGGCAAGCCGCTCATCCAACCCACGGCGCCGCGGCTGGGGGCGCTGGCGCTCGGGGGGTGGAGTCCTTATCCGCCCCTTCGAGCGGCTCTGCAAATTAACCTGCTCTTGCCCATAGGGATCGCTGCCGCGTTCGCGATGCGCTTCCTCTTCCAGCAGACACGTTGGGGCCTGGTCTTGCGTGTCGTGGGCGAAAGCGCGGACGCCGCGCGCGCCATGGGCCACGACGTCGGTCGCGTGCGGGTAGCAGCGACCGCGGCGGGCGGCTTTCTCGCAGGAGTCGGCGGTTCGTTTCTGTCTCTGTACTATCCGGGGAGTTGGAACGAAGGTTTGTCGAGCGGGCAGGGGCTCATCGCCGTTGCTCTGGTGATTTTTGCCAAGTGGAACCCGGTGCGTTGTCTTTGGGCTTCGCTCCTGTTTGGGGGTGCGGGCGCGATCGGTCCGGCGCTCCAATCCGTCGGCATCAACTTCGGCTACAACCTCTTCGCTACCCTCCCTTACGTACTGACGCTCGGTATCATGATTGCCACGAGCTCGGCTCGTCGAACCCTGGCCGGGCAGCCGGACGAGCTCGCGGTGGCCCGATGAACCCGGCGGCTGTTGCACTTGGTGGCGCGACCTCACCCCTGAAGCCTCCGCCCGCGCTCGAAGTGGTCTCTCTCGACAAGACGTTCGGCGCCTTTCGCGCACTCGACGGAGTGTCGCTCAAGCTGGCGCCCGGCAGCGTTCACGCGCTGCTCGGTGAGAACGGCGCCGGCAAGAGCACACTCGTCAAATGCATCATGGGGTATCACCGCCCCGACAGCGGGAACATTCTGCTCGGAGCGCGCGAAGTCACGCCGCAAAATCCGCGTGAGGCGCAAGCCCTCGGGATCGGCATGGTCTACCAGCACTTCACTCTCGTGCCCAACATGACTGTGGCCGAAAACCTCGTCCTCTCGCGCACCGGTCTGCCCCTCTTGATCGACTGGCCCCGCGAGAAGAAGTCGCTCGCGGAGTTTGCCTCACGCATGCCCTTCAAGATGGACCTGCAGGCGCAGGTTCGGTCTCTCTCTGCGGGAGAAAAGCAGAAGCTCGAGATCTGTAAGCAGTTTTATCTCAAGAGTCGGATCGTCATCCTGGATGAGCCGACATCGGTCCTCACGCCCGCCGAGGCGCAAGAAGTGCTCACGATGCTGCGCGCGATGGCGCGCGCGGGCACCGTGAGCATTCTGATGATCACGCACAAGTTCCGAGAGGTGACCGAGTACGCCGACGAAGTCACCATTCTGCGTCGGGGACGCCTCGTCGGGCACGCGCCCACAGCGGACCTGACGATCCGTGCGATGGCCGAAATGATGGTGGGCGGCGCTAAGCTTGCCGATGCTCCTGAAGCCGAAGAGGGCACCGCCGGCGAAGTGCGCCTGCGCGTGGTCAGCCTCGCGGCCGATGACGACACGGGAGTACCCGCGCTGCGAGAGGTCAGTTTCGAGGTTCACGCCGGCGAAATCGTCGGGGTGGCCGCTATCGCGGGTAACGGGCAGGAAGAGCTGGTCGAGGTCCTCGCCGGCCAGCGGACTCGAACGGCGGGACACGTCCAGGTATCCGGCAGGGACTTTGCGCCGACACGGCGCGAGCTGCGAGTCCACAAAGTACGCTGCCTGCCGGAAGAGCCCCTTCGCAATGCATGCGTTCCCACGATGAGCGTGGCTGAAAACATGGCCTTTCGGACCTTTGACCAGCCTCCGTACACCGTCATGAGGTGGCTTCTTTCACCCCGGGCCATGACGAACGTCGCGCAAAAATGGATTGCTGAGTACGGCGTCGCTGCACCATCGGTTCATGCCTCCATCGCGCAGCTTTCCGGGGGCAACGTGCAACGAACGGTCCTCGCACGCGAGCTTCACGGCGAAGTCGACGTGCTCATCGCGGCCAACCCATGCATGGGTCTGGACTTCGCGGCAGTGGCGGAGATCCACGCACGCATCCGTCGCGCGCGCGATGCGGGAGCCGCCGTTCTCTTGGTGAGCGCCGATCTCGACGAAATCTTCGCGCTCGCGGGCCGAATCTTGGTCATGAGCGAGGGCAAGATCGCGTACGCATCCTCGGAAAGTACATGGCCGGTCACGCGTGACTTTGGCGGTGGGGCTGACATCGTAGCTGACCCGACCGTAAAAAAAACGACTGGGCATCTCGGTCTGGCCGGACCCCGTTCGTCTTCAATGGGTGGTAGCGATCCAGGTCTCGTCCCAGGACGTGGACGCATTGCACTCGCGGTGCGCCGGGAGGACGAGATGTGCGCCGTCATTGGGGATCTTCCCCCCGTCGTAGAGAATTCGCGGGACGACGTGCTCTTTTGTTAGGTGTGCGCAGGCTCAGCCTCTCGGGCCGCCGGAGGTAGGCCAGGACAGTCGCCAGGACGAGCAGAATCAGGGGCAGCGGGATGTTGCGAGTCTCGGCGTGGGTAACGTGCGTCAGCACGGCACCGACCATCGTCGGCAGCATCAGCGCAGCCCCGAGAGTTTGAACCCTCCTGCAAAGAGGAAGATGAACGCCAAGAGCCCCGTCAGCACCCAGGCCCCGATCTGCTTGCCCTTGCCGTCGGCCATCGAGAACCTCCATTTCAAGAAAAAACTACGGAGTTTTCGACAAGTTCACTCAGCTCTTCTCGGCAAGAATGTCGACACGCTCAATCTTTGGGGGCTCGGCGAGCAGTTCGCCCGCCTTCGCCATGAGCGCCGCCGCGAGCCGTCCGCCCAGGTGTGCTTGACGCGCACTCTCATCTGCGAAGGCGTCGAAGATACCGAACGTCGAGCCATCGAAGCGCACCGCAAACCAAAGCGGTGTGCCGCTCTCCTCTTGAACGATGGCGCGCCCCGCCATCAAGAGCCGCTCGACTTCCGTCGCCTTGCCCGGTTTTGCGATCAATCGAACGAATATGCCTACGTTGACCATGGGCCCTCCTTTGCACGCGGTGACGTCAGCTCAGATGGGTTGCTGCGCGTTTCGCCGTTGTTTCGAGATGGATTCGTCCAGCCACCGCTCAACCCGACGAAGTTGTTGTCCGAGAAGCGCGCGCGACCGCATGGTGTGTGCGATGAGCATTGTCCCCTGAACGGCAGCGACGAGATCGGTGGCGAGAGCACGAGACTCTCGCCGACCGTAGCCAAGCGAACGGATCTGCTCCTTCGCCCACTCGATGTAGACGGCTAAGAGGCGCGCGGCGGCCTTGCCGAGGGGGGCGTCGCTGCCGAGCTTCTCGAGCTCCTGACACAGGCTGCCGTGGGGACATCCGAACTGAATGACCCGATCGGCAGCATCAAGCGGTGCGCGCACGAGACATCGCAGCCGCACTCGCGGGTCGCTGTGAGCCTTCGCCCACCCGGCGAAGCGCTCACGCAGGGCGTCCTCGTGAGACGCGATCACGGCTTCGGCGAGGGCCTCTTTGGTCTTGAAGTAGTAGTAGAGGTTGCCGAGCGGCACCTCGGCGGCCCCGGCGACATCCGCCAGCGTCGTTCGTTGGAATCCCTGCTTGTGCAAGAGCTGGGTCGCCGCTCGCACGAGCTCGGAACGTTTTGCGGCGGCAGCGTAGGGCTCGGGCATCGGCGGAAGTGAGTTACATGACTAAGTGATCGAACGGCTGCCTGTCAACGCGCCGCTGGGCCGAACGAAACTTCTCCTGGGGACTGGACGTATTATTAGAACGTACTAATGTACTGGCTGAAGGACGGTCGGTAGGCCGAGCCGGGAAGGTCGGACCCATGCCCCAGGAAAAAGAAGCCCGAGCCAAGAAGGCGACACTCGCGGGAGCGGTGCTCGCCGCCATCGCCGCCTCGTCGTGTTGCATCGGTCCGCTCATCCTTGCCGCTCTCGGCATCGGTGGGGCGGGCGCGTTCGCAACGCTCGGGGCGTACCGTCCGTATATCCTCGCCGTCACCGCCGTGCTCTTGGCCGCAGGCTTCTATCTGACCTATCGCAAGCCAAAGGTCGTGCAGGGAGATGAGGCGTGCGCCTGCGAGAGTCCGAAGCCCACAGCAAATCGAACTGCGCGTCTGGGGCTCTGGATTGCGACTGCCGTGGTCGCGGTCTTCGCGTCCGCACCCCCCCTTCTGGCCGCTGTGTCGCACCGCGAGCCGGTACCTGTGGCTGCGGGTCAGAAGGTCGAGCAAACAACCATCCCCGTGCAGGGATTGGACTGCGAGGCGTGCGCAGCCCCGATCCGCGCCGGGCTCACAAAGGTCGGTGGCTTCCATGCGCTGAAGCTCGACCTCAAAGGGCAGAGCGTAACAGTCACCTACGAGCCAGCCCCGGGACGCCTTCAAGCGTACGTCGATGCGATCAATGGCCTCGGTTACGAGGCCTATTTGTCCGGCGTCACCAACGCGGTCCCGCGATAGGGGCCAACGTCAGCCGCCACCGAAATCCAGGAGAGCGAACGATGCCCGTCAAGTGCGACCCCCCCGAATCCAACCGCGATGTTGTCAAGCGCTGGAAAAAAACGATGCAGTTCACGCCCGACCTGGATGAGCGGGCCGCCATCCTGGACGTGGTGGCGCAGCCGACTCGCCTCCGACTCTTCTTCCTCCTCGACCAGATTGGCGAAGTCTGCGTGTGCGACCTCGGTGAGATCCTCGACGTCACCCAGTCGGCGGTGTCTCAGCACCTCGCGAAGTTCAAGGCGTACGGGCTGGTGACCGCTCGGCGCGACGGGCAGACGCTCTACTACAGCCTCTCGGACAAGGCCGAGGTCAAGGTCCTGCGCAAGGTGGGGCTCGGCGGGATCGAGATCACATGAGCCAGCCGCTCGCCGAGTACTGAAGGCCATTCATCGCGTTCCAGGAGCTTCTATGAAGACCGAATCCATACGTCTTACGATCGAAGGAATGACCTGCGACCACTGTGCAACGACCATCGGCACGGCGCTCAGCGGCGTGAAGGGCGTCAAGGACGCCCAGGTGTCCTTTGCAAACAAGAGCGCCGTTGTTCATGTCGAGCCTTCGGTCGGTGCGCCGGATCTCGTGCGAGCGGTGGAAGGTGCGGGCCGGTATCGTGCGCACGCCGAAGAACCGCGCCCGACACAAGGGGGCCCACGCGCCGGCGGGGGGCCGGAGGGCTCGAGCCTCGTCATCCTCGGGGGAGGCTCCGCAGCCTTCGCGGCGGCGATTCGAGCGGCCGACCTGGGCGCCTCGGCCACGATCGTCGAGGCGGGCACGATGGGCGGCACGTGCGTCAACGTCGGCTGCGTTCCGTCTAAGACGCTGATCCGCGCCGCAGAGAAGATGCACGGCGCCAACCGCAACCCCTTCGCCGGCCTGTCATTGTCGGCCCGCGTGCTCGACTATGCTGCGACTGTCACCCAGAAGGATGCCCTCGTCTCGGCGCTCCGGCAGGCGAAGTACGCCGACGTTCTCAATTCGTATCCCTCCGTGTCCTACGTGCAGGGGACCGCACGGTTCGTCGGCGGAGGCGAGCTCACGATCGACGGCAACCCCGTGAAGGCGCCGAAGATCGTCGTCGCTACCGGAGCGCGACCGTGGGAGCCGCCCATCCCGGGCCTCGCCGAGACGCCCCACTGGAACAGCACCGACGCGCTCGCCGCGACCAAGCTGCCAGCGCACCTCATCGTCATTGGCGGCGGAGCCGTCGGTATCGAGATCGCCCAAATGTTCCTGCGCATGGGCAGTAAGGTGACTCTCCTGGAGGCGCTGGCCGGTGTCGTCTCGAACGAAGACATCGACGTGCAGGCCGGGCTTGCCGCTACCCTTCGAGAGGAAGGCATGTGCGTCGAGCTTGGGGTCCGCATCGGCCACGTAGGCGGGCGGCAGGGCGCTTACGAAATCGCCGTCGAGACGCCTAACCGAAGGGAAACCTTCCGGTCGGATGCGCTGCTCGTGGCGACGGGCCGGCGTGCGACAACAGCCTCGCTCGGCCTCGCCGACGCCGGTGTCGGTACGAACGAGCGGGGAGCCATCGTCGTTGACGAGTTCCAGAAGACATCGAACCCAAACGTCTACGCGGCCGGCGACGTGACGGGTGACCCGATGTTCGTCTACGTCTCAGCGCACACGGGGTCCGTGGCCGCCGAGAACGCGCTCCTCGGGGACCGGGTGCGGCGCGACATGCTCGGCATGCCGCGCGTGACGTTCACCGATCCAGCCGTGGCAAGCGTCGGCATGACCGAGGCCGAAGCGCGAAAGACCGACTCCGAGATTCTGGTCTCCCGTCTCGCGCTGGAGCATGTCCCTCGGGCGATTGCCGCCCGGGACACCCGTGGTTTCATCAAGCTTATCGTGGACGCCAAGACGCGCCTCTTGCTTGGGGCACACGTCCTCGCCCCGGAGGCCGGCGAAATGATCCAGGAGCCGGTCCTGGCGATTCGCCACCGCATCACGGTGGACGACATCATGCGGGCGATGCACCCCTACCTCACGCACGCCGAAGGCATCAAGCTCGCGGCGCAGGCGCTAGGCAAGGATGTGAGCAAGCTTTCGTGCTGCGCGGCGTAAGCGCGCCGATCTCACGTCGTCTTGCACCCACCTTGGCCCTTGCATGCGTTCTGGCCCTTGCATGCGTTCTTGTCTGTCTTGCATCCGCCCTGCCCCTTGCAGTCGTTCATCCCCTTGCACGCGTGCTTCGCGGTGACGGCGGGCGAGCTATGGGGGGACGACATACCTGGTTGCGAAGCGCTCGGCGTCTGGGCGGGCGCTTCGTTGGGTGTACAGCCGCCCAGTGCGCCCAGAATACCTGTGGCCGCTGCAGCGATCAGCGTGTTGGTGAACGTCATGAACTTTATCCTCTATAGATGGGGGTTGGACAGCAGGCACGGCCGCGATGACCAATGCGTTCGCAGTAACGGCTGTACGTACGCGCGCCGAGCTGGCGCGTTTCCAAAAAACTGCCCGACTGTGGCGTCCACCCCAGCGTCACACCGCGACGCCTACCCCGCATCGCCGCTGTCGCGCAAGCACCCTAGCGTGCCAGCGTGGCGTCGATGGCCGCGAGAATCTGCGCAGTGCGCGGCCGGGTCTTGTAGTCGGGGTCTGCGTGGGCCCAGCGAATGATGCCGCCCGTGTCGATGAGAAAAAGCGCCGGCACCGCGAAGCTGTGGTGCTGGCGTCCAGAGGCTTGCTCGATATCTATGCCGTACGATTTCAACTTCGCCGTCTCCGCGTCGTCCGCATGATGAATGACGCGATACGCCTGGTGCGCATGCAGGTCCGGATCGCTCAGAACGGGGAACGGGATGTGATAGGTCGCGTTTGTTTTCGCGGCCTCCTCTTCGCGGTCGACGCTGATCGCTACCGGAGTCACGCCGCGCTTCTGGTAGTCGGGGTAGGCGGCGGTGAGCTCGTGAATTTCGAAACTGCAATACGGGCACCAGCCGCCGCGGTAGAACGCGAGTAAGATGGGGCCCCGCTTCATCAGGTCCGACAGCCGAACCGCATGTCGATCGGTATCTTCGAC
>WNFJ01416060.1_pt1 | contig 20173 bp, 20 predicted proteins | sample 5400461 | NCBI WGS metagenome assembly WNFJ01 (sample SAMN13153349, study PRJNA577476) | soil metagenome | isolation source: 115 cm saprolite on Douglas fir-dominated hillslope | place: USA:California | collected 2013-09-17
CTATTGGGGCTGCCCGATCCCGGTGATCCACTGCCCGACATGCGGTGTGGTGCCGGTGCCGGACAAGGATCTGCCGGTGGTGCTGCCGGAGGACGTCACCTTCGACAAGCCCGGCAACGCGCTCGACCATCATCCGACCTGGAAGCACGTCACCTGTCCGCAGTGCGGCGGCCGCGCTAGCCGCGAAACCGACACCATGGATACCTTTGTCGACTCCTCGTGGTACTTCGCGCGCTTCACCGATCCCTGGAACGAAAACGCGCCGACCACGCGCGCGGTGGTGGACCGGCTGATGCCAGTCGACCAATATATCGGCGGTGTCGAGCACGCGATCCTGCATCTGTTGTATAGCCGCTTCTTCACCCGCGCGATGAAGGCCACCGGCCATATCGGCATGGACGAGCCGTTCGCCGGCATGTTCACGCAGGGCATGGTGGTGCACGAGACCTATCAAAGGGCCGACGGCACTTATGTCACGCCGGTGGAAGTCAGGATCGAGACCGGCGCCAATGGCCGCCACGCATTCCTGATTGAGACAGGCGAAGAGGTCTCGATCGGCGGAATCGAGAAGATGTCGAAGTCGAAGCGCAACACCGTTGACCCCGACGACATCATCGCGAGCGCTGGTTCATGCTGTCGGATTCGCCCCCGGACCGCGACGTGATCTGGAGCGACGAGCGCGTGCAGGGCGCGTCGCGCTTCGTGCAGCGGCTGTGGCGGCTGATCAACGAATCCACTGACATCGCCAAGGCTGCCCCCGCGGAGCGGCCGGCGGCGTTCGGCGCCGACGCGCTGGCGCTGCGCAAGGCGGCGCATGGGGCGCTCGACAAGGTCTCCACCGGCATCGAAAGACTGCATTTCAACGTCTGCCTCGCCTATATCCGGGAATTTTCCAACGCGCTGGGCGATGTGTTGGCGCGCGAGGGCCAGCGTTCGCCCGACCTGACGTGGGCTATCCGCGAGGCCGCGGTCATCCTTGTTCAACTGTTCGCGCCCATGATGCCGCATCTGGCCGAGGAAAGCTGGCAGGTGCTGGGACAACCGGGCCTGGTTTCGGAGGCCAGTTGGCCCAAAATCGAACGCGATTTGCTGGTTGAAAACACGGTGACGCTGGTGGTCCAGGTCAACGGCAAGAAACGGGGTGAGGTCACGGTGGCTAGCGGCGCCCAAAATCGGGAAATTGAGGCTGCCGTTTTGGGCCTCGATGCGGTAAAACAGGCACTCGGCGGCAAAACCGTCCGCAAAGTGATTATTGTCCCCATGAGGATCGTGAATGTCGTTGGCTAGCACCCGCATCGCCGCTCGGCTTTTGGCCGTAGTCGCCCTCGCGGCGCTGACGGCCGGCTGCTTTCAGCCGATGTATGCCGAACACAGCGATGGCACGCCCGGGCTGCGGGAAAAACTGATGGGGGTGGAGATCCCGCCCGTCGACAAGCCCAACGCCTCGCGCGAGGCACGGATCGGGGTGGAAATCCGCAATGCGCTGGCGTTCAAGCTCTACGGCAATGCCACCGGCATGCCGCCCACCCACCGGCTGGTGCTGCGGTTCAACACGAGCCGTACCTCGCTGATGACCGATTCGACCCGACCACTGCTCTGCCCTCCAGCGAGAATTATGGGATCGATGCGCAATACAATCTGATCGAGATCGCTTCGAATAAATCTGTCATGACGGGCTCCACGTTCTCCCGCGTATCCTACGACATCCCGGGGCAGCTGCAGCGCTTTGCCCGCGCCCGCGCCTTCCGCGACGCCGAGGATCGCGCCGCCCAGGAAATCGCGGAGAATATCCAGACCCGGCTGGCGGCGTTCTTCGTCGCGGGGACATGAGCCCTCGGTCATTCCGGGGCGCGAATGCAACGAGCGAACCCGGAATCCCGAAGTTTGTTGGCACGAGATTCCGGGTTCGCGCTTGGCGCGCGCCCCGGAATGACAAACGATAGGCTGATCGTGGTCGCGCTTCGCGGAAAAGAAATCGACGCTTTTCTCGCCCGGCCGGATCCGGGCCGTCCCATCATCCTGCTCTACGGTCCCGATGCCGGCCTGGTGCGCGAACGCGCCGACGCGCTGCTCGCATCCGCGGTCGACGATCCCAACGATCCGTTTTCGCTGGTGAAGCTGGACGGCGACGAGCTTTCGGCCGAACCATCGCGGCTGATCGACGAAGCAATGACGATGCCGCTGTTCGGCGGCCGCCGCGCGATCCGTGTGCGCGCCGGCTCCCGCAGTTTTGCCAGCGGCGTCGATACGCTGGCCGATACGCCCATCAAAGATTGCCGCATCGTGATCGAGGCCGGCGAGCTGCGGCCGGAATCGCCGCTGCGCAAGGCCTGCGAGCGCGCCAGGACGGCGGTAGCAATCGGCTGCTATCCCGATAGCGAGCGCGATCTGGCAAAATTGATCGACGATGAATTGCGGGTTTCCAGTCTGCGCATCGCGCCGGAGGCGCGCGCGGCATTGACGGCGTTGCTTGGCGGCGACCGCCAGGCCTCGCGCAACGAGTTGAAGAAGCTTGCGCTCTATGCGCATGGCGAGCGTGAGGTCACGCTCGATGACGTGACGGCGGTCGTCGCCGACGCTTCCGAGTTGAAGATCGACCCGATCGTGGATGGCGCATTTGCTGGAAAGCTCGACCTGGTCGAAACCGAATTCGCCAAGGCGATGACGTCAGGCATTTATCCCGGTTTGATTATTTCCACAGCCCAACGCCAGGCGGCGTGGCTGCACAGATCCGCTCTTGCGGTTGCCGAGGGAACGCCGCTATCGACATTGCTCGACAGCGGGTTTCCGCGGCTGCATTTTTCGCGCAAGGGAAACGTCGAGATAGCGCTGCGCAATTTCAATGCGGCGCGGCTGGTAGCGATCATCGAGCAGCTCGCGACCGTGGCGCTGGAAATGCGCAAGCAACCGGCGCTGGCGGCCGCGATCGCGCAGCGCGCGCTATTGTCGATCGCGGTGAATGCGAAGCGAAGGGGATGAGTTTGCGCAAGTCCCTCCTCTCGGTCGTCCCTGCGAAAGCAGGGACCCATAACCATTAGTATTAGTTGAGGATAGGATTGCGGCCCCAGCCTGGCACAACGTAGACATTGGTGGTAATGGGTCCCGGCTCGCGCTTCGCTTGGCCGGGACGACGGAAATTATTTCTGCGCGGCGAACTCAGTTCCCCTTATCCAGCCTGCGCACGATGTCATCGAGCTGTTCGAGATCGCGGTAGCGGATGTGCACGGTGCCGCCGGGATCGCGGTGATCGACGCTGACCGCTAGCCCGAGTGCGTCGCTGACGCGCTTTTCCAGCGCAACCGTGTCGGGATCTTTCGCCTTGCCGCCGCGCGCCTTCTGCGGTTTGCGCACTGGCACGCCCTCGACATGCGCCAGCGCTTCGACCTGACGCACGTTGAGGCCTTCTTCCACGATGCGTTTGGCGGCTGCAGCCGGATCGGGCACGCCGATCAGCGCGCGCGCGTGGCCCGCCGACAACTGGCCCGATGCGATATAGGCCTGTACTTCCGCGGGCAACTTCGTCAGCCGCATCATGTTGGCGACATGGCTGCGGCTCTTGCCGACGATTTTTGCGATCTCGTCCGGACTGCGTTTGAATTCATTGGCGAGCGCGTGATAGCCCTGCGCCTCCTCCATCGCATTGAGATCTTCGCGCTGCACGTTTTCGATAATCATGATCTCGAGCACGTCGGCGTCGCTGACGTCGACCGGCACCACCGGCACTTCGTGCAGGCCGGCGATCTGGGACGCGCGCCAGCGCCGCTCGCCGGCAATGATCTCATAGCGGTCCTGTACGCCCCGCACCGGACGCACCACGATCGGCTGGATCACGCCGTGCTGCTTGATCGAGTCGGCGAGTTCGCCGAGCTCGGTGTCGGAAAAATCGCGGCGCGGATTGCGCGGATTGGGCTTTAAGAATTCGATCGGCACCTTGCGCTGCGCGCGCGGCCGATCCAGATGCGCGGCCTCGCCGCCGACATCTCCGATCAGACTTGCAAGACCGCGGCCCAGTCGCGAACGCGCTTCGTCGGCCATCGCCAGCTCCCTTGGATTCAACTTGAGCGCTCCTGTTTCACTTCGTCTCATCATTCCCGTCATTCCGGGACGCGCGTGAACCGCGCGAACCCGGAAAATCTCGACCTCTCTTCACCACCTCGAGATTCCGGATCAATCCGCCGCTGCGGATTGTCCGGAATCACGTCGCGGAGCTAAGTCGTGCGCAGTTCGCGCTCGCGCTGGATCACTTCGGTTGCAAGCTTGAGATAGGCTTCGCTGCCGACGCATTTGAGATCGTACACCAGCACCGGCTTGCCGTAGGACGGCGCTTCGGAGATTCGCACATTGCGTGGGATCATGGTCTTGTAGACCTTGGCGCCCATGAACTGCCGGACATCGGCAACGACCTGGTTCGACAAATTATTGCGCGAGTCGAACATGGTCAGCACGATGCCATGGATCGACAGATTGGGATTGAGCGTGGTGCGCACCTGCTCCACGGTCTGCAGCAATTGCGACAAACCCTCAAGCGCGAAGAACTCGCACTGCAGCGGCACCAGGATCGCATCCGATGCCGCCATCGCGTTGACGGTGAGGAGATTGAGCGACGGGGGACAGTCGATCAGCACATAGGTGTAATCGGTGTCAGGTGTGGCATTGGTGTTCAGCGCGGTGATCGCATTGCGCAGCCGAAACGCGCGATCGCGCGCCGATCCGAGTTCGAGTTCGAGGCCTGAAAGATCCATCGTCGAGGTCGCGATATGCAGCCGAGGTACCGCGGTCGGCACCACCGCATCGCGCAGCGGCGCCTCGCCGATCAGCACGTCATAGGTCGAGCAGTTGCGGCTGCGGCGGTCGATGCCGAGACCGGTTGAGGCGTTGCCTTGCGGGTCGAGATCGACGATCAGCACGCGCTCGCCGATCGCCGCAAGCGCGGTGCCGAGGTTGATCGCGGTGGTGGTCTTGCCGACGCCGCCCTTCTGATTCGCCAGCGCCAGGATGCGCGGATGGCCGACCGGATTTGGTGCCTTATCCTCTTGATAAATATCATCAATTACGGTCATGCGCGGGCGCCATCAACTGTTGCGGATGGAGCGCCGCTCGATGCGGTCGAGTTCGACGACCCAGCCGCCTCCGCCGGTGCGGCTGGGATGCAGCTGCGGTTTTATCTTCCAATATTTAGTAGCGTCGGTCAATTCCGCCTCTACATCTTGGCCTTTGAGAAACAGGGCCTTTGCACCCCGCCTGACCAGCGGCTCCGCAAAACCGATGAGCTGGTGTAGCGGAGCTACCGCCCGCGCGGTGACGCAATCGATGGGGCCGGTGATTCTATCCACAGTATCCCCGATATTGGCCAGATGAACCATCCCCGGCGCGCCGGTCACGCGCAGGGCCTGGCGAAGGAAGGCGGCCTTCCTGGCATTGCGCTCCACAAGATGGACCATCGCGCCGGATGTTTCCGCCAGTGCGCAGGCCAGCACCACGCCGGGAAAACCTCCGCCACTGCCGAGATCGACCCAGACTTTGGCCGCTGGCGCGAGCGTCAAAAGCTGCAGCGAATCTGCGACATGACGGGTCCAGAGGTTTGGCAGCGTCGAGGGCGCCACGAGATTTGTTTTCGCCTGCCATTCCCGCAACAGGTCGACATAGCGACCTAGCCGAGCTTCCGTTTCACGTGAAACGGGAGTGAGGGCAAGGGCTGCAGCTTTGTCGTTGGCGGAGATCGGCGAGGCGGACTGTTTTGGTGCTTTGGCCATTGGTTTGATAATCGTTGGCGAAGGTCGTCGTCCTGAGGTGCGAGCCGTCTTCGGCGAGCCTCGAAGAACGAAAACGGTTCTTTCTGGCGGCTCTTCCGTCGAGGCGCGCCAGAGCGCGCACCTCAGGATGACGTCCGGGTATCAGGCGTCCCCCGTGCCCGTTTCACGTGAAACAACCCTAGGCAGACGCCTCCGCTGAGGTTTTCCGCCGTGCTTCCCTTCGCAGATAGGCCGCCAGAATGCCGAGCGCGGCCGGCGTCAGGCCATCGAGCCGGCCCGCCTGCCCCACCGTCCGCGGACGCGCAGCCTCAAGTTTTGACCGGGCCTCGTTGGAAAGCCCGGGCACCACGCTGTAATCAATATCGCTCAGGATCAGCCCCTCGTCGCGCCTGAAGCCATCGACGTCAGCGATCTGGCGCTTGAGATAGACGTCGTATTTGGCATCGATCTCGAGATGAACCGCGATCACTGGCTCAATGGACGACAATTCCGGCCAGATGCCTCGAATTTCGGCCCAGCCGATCTCCGGATAGGCCAGCAGTTCAAACGCCGAGCGGCGACGGCCGTCCCTGTTGAGCGCCAGCCCATACCGGGTAGCCTCGTTCGGGGTGACCGTAAGGGATTTTGCCAGCACCTTCGCCGCGTTCAGCGCGGCCATCTTGGCGCCGTGGCGGAGCGACCTCGCCTGCCCGACACAGCCCAGCCTGGTTCCTTTGTCGGTCAGGCGCTGATCGGCATTGTCGGCCCGCAAGGTCAGGCGGTATTCGGCCCGCGAGGTGAACATGCGATACGGCTCGGTGATGCCGCGCGTCACCAAGTCATCGATCATCACGCCGAGATAGCCGTCGGCGCGGTCGAACACGATCGGCGCCGAACCACCTGCGGCCAATGCTGCATTCAGGCCCGCAACCAGTCCCTGCGCCGCGGCTTCTTCATAGCCGGTGGTGCCATTGATCTGCCCGGCGAGAAACAGCCCCGGCAGCCGCTTGGTCTGCAGGGTCGGATCGAGTTCGCGCGGGTCGACGTGGTCGTATTCGATGGCATAGCCCGGACGGACCATCCGAACGCGCTCGAGGCCGGAAATGGAGGCCAGAATCGCTAGCTGCACCTCTTCCGGCAGCGAGGTCGAAATGCCGTTGGGATAAACCGTCGTGTCGTCCAGCCCTTCGGGCTCCAGAAAAATCTGATGTCCGTCGCGGTCCCCGAAGCGGACGATCTTGTCCTCGATCGAGGGGCAATAGCGCGGTCCGGTGCTGCTGATCTGCCCGGAATACATCGGCGAGCGATGCACATTGGCCCGGATCACGGCATGGGTTGCGGCGGTGGTCCGGGTGATGCCGCACTGGATCTGCGGCGTCGTGATCTTATCCGTCATCACGGAAAACGGCTCAGGTGGATCGTCCCCCGGCTGCATCTCTACGGCCGACCAGTCGATCGTCGTGCCATCGAGCCGCGGCGGGGTGCCGGTCTTCAGCCGGCCCAGTGTGAAGCCGGCACGCTCGAACGACTTTGAGAGTCCCAACGCCGGCGCCTCGCCGACGCGGCCGGCCGGCCAGTTCTTCTCCCCGAGATGGATCAACCCGCGCAGGAAAGTCCCGGTGGTGATGACGACCGCTGCTGCGGACAGCTCGCGGCCATCGCCCACGCGGATGCCGGTAACGCGGCCATCACAGACGATCAGTTCGTCCGCCTCGCCTTCGATCACGCTGAGGTTGGCGGTCTCGTCGATGGCGGCCTGCATCGCGGCGGCATAGAGCTTACGGTCGGCCTGGGCGCGCGGACCTCGCACCGCCGGACCCTTGCGCCGGTTGAGCATGCGAAACTGGATACCCGCAGCATCGGCGACGCGGCCCATCAGCCCGTCGAGTGCGTCGACCTCGCGGACCAGATGGCCCTTGCCGAGCCCGCCGATCGCCGGATTGCACGACATCGCGCCGACGGTTGCAAAACGATGGGTCACCAGCGCCGTTGTCGCACCCATGCGCGCGGCTGCCGTCGCAGCTTCGCAGCCGGCGTGGCCCCCGCCAATGACGATGACATCAAATGATTCTTGCCGGGCGATCATGGCGGACTTCTATCGCGGGACGACAAAACCCGGAAGCGGTAAGTTCGATGCGGGCCCATGCCTTGCGTTAAACAAGTGTCCCCGATCCACAGGCGCGCTGTTTCACGTGAAACATATTCTAGGTATGAAATGAACGAAGAAATATTACTTGCCTACACAAAACTCCCGGAAGATCGCATCCAAGATATCCTCGACGTCGATCCGGCCGAGCAGCCTCCCCAAGGAATGAGCTGCGGTTCGCAGCTCTTCCGCGACGAGTTCCTCACCCTCCCCGACCACCTCTATGCCGCGCTGTAACGAGCCCGCCGTTTCCTGCAGCAATTTTCGCTGCCGCTCGCGCCCGATCAGACCAGCTTCGGCCGAACGAAAAAAGTCCTGCGCAAAGTTGACGACGGCGGCCATCAACTCCTGCATCCCGTCGCCCCGGCTGGCCGAAATCGGGAAATCAATGCTGTCCTGCTTTCCAGCAACTCCCGCATCCAGATCGATCTTGTTGCGCACCAACCAAACCGGCGCGTCGCCCTGGTGTCCGCTTTGCTCGTGCTGCGCATCGATCATCCACAACACCAGGTCAGCTTCCGCCGCGCGGCCCCGTGCACGACGCACGCCCTCCTGCTCCACCGGATCGTCGGTCTCGCGAATCCCGGCGGTGTCGATCACCGTCACCGGATAGCCGTCGAGATCGAGCTGCACTTCGATGATATCGCGCGTGGTGCCGGCATGCGGCGAGACGATCGCGACCTCGCGGCGCGCCAGCTGATTCATCAGCGTCGACTTGCCGACGTTCGGCGGACCTGCGATCGCAACCACCAGTCCCTCGCGCAGCCGTTCACTTCGTCCCTGCCCCGCAAGCACTTCCTGGATTTCGCCGAGCAGCGTTTTGATTTTTGCCAGCGCCGGCACGATCAGCTCTGCAGGGACGTCGCCTTCGTCGGAGAAATCGATCCCCGCTTCAATCAACGCAGAGGCTTCGATGACCCGCGCGCGCCAGTCGCGCGCTTTGTCACCGAGCAGACCTTTCAGGTGACGCAGCGCCTGACGGCGTTGCCGATCGGTGTCGGCATGAATCAGGTCGTCGAGGCCTTCGGCCTCGGTGAGATCCAACTTGCCGTTCTCGAACGCGCGCCGGGTGAACTCGCCCGGCTCCGCCGGACGTACATTCTCAAATCCCGAGAGCGCCGCGAACAGCGCCGCCAGCACCGCGCGCCCGCCATGGACGTGAAACTCGGCGACGTCCTCACCGGTCGCACTTCCGGGTGCCGGAAACCACAGCACGATCGCATCGTCGATCGGCTGTCGGTGGGCATCGCGTAGCAACGCCCGTGTCGCCATCCGCGGCACGGGAGTCTTGCCAACGAGCGAGGCAAGCGCCGTCCCGGCCTGCGGCCCGGATACCCGCACAATGGAAATGGCACTCGGCGGCCGGCCCGATGATAGCGCGAAGATGGTCTGTTCCCGCGGATGCATCGTCTATTTGTTCCCGAGCCCTTTGTAGAGGCAACGCAATTTCCACTTGCCCGCTCATTCCGGCGGACCAGGGCAAGGGCAATGATGTTTGCGGTTATCTCTGCAGCACCGCCGCGGTATTTATGCTGCGGAAATCGGGCAAATTGATCAATTGCTTTGCCAGCTAATCCAAATACACAAGCAACTCAGGTAGTTATGGACGGGCGGCCGATCCGGCCGCAAAATTTTATGCTGCAGTTCTGCTGCAGCATAAACCGCCACGTGGACTTCTGGACTGGCACGAGAAGGGGCGCCCCGTGCGAGGGCGCCCCTTCAGAGCCGGCAAGACAGCTCAGGTATTCATCGATTCGAAGAATTCGGCGTTGTTCTTGGTGTTGCGCAGCTTGTCGAGCAGGAAGTCGATCGCATCCATGGTGCCCATCGGGTTGAGGATCCGGCGCAGCACGTACATCTTCTTCAACACCTGCGGATCGGTGATCAGTTCTTCCTTGCGGGTGCCGGAGCGCGAGATATCGATCGCCGGGAAGGTGCGCTTATCCGAAACCTTGCGATCGAGAATCAGTTCGGAATTACCGGTGCCTTTGAATTCTTCGAAAATCACTTCGTCCATGCGGCTGCCGGTATCGACCAGCGCGGTCGCGATGATGGTGAGCGAACCGCCCTCCTCGATGTTGCGCGCGGCGCCGAAGAAACGTTTTGGCCGCTGCAGCGCGTTGGCGTCGACGCCGCCGGTCAGCACCTTGCCGGATGACGGCACCACGGTATTGTAGGCGCGCCCCAGCCGCGTAATCGAGTCCAGGAGGATCACGACGTCGCGGCCGTGCTCGACCAGCCGCTTTGCTTTTTCGATGACCATCTCGGCGACCTGCACATGGCGCACCGCGGGCTCGTCAAAGGTCGACGAGACGACCTCGCCCTTTACCGAGCGTTGCATGTCCGTGACTTCTTCCGGCCGCTCGTCGATCAGGAGCACGATCAGATAGCATTCCGGATGATTGGCCGTGATCGAGTGCGCAATGTTCTGCATCAGCACGGTTTTGCCGGTGCGGGGAGGAGCCACGATCAAGGCGCGCTGGCCTTTGCCGATCGGGGCAACGATGTCGATAACCCTTGCGGAAAGGTCCTTTCTGGTGGGATCTTCGAGCTCGAGCCGGAAACGCTGATCGGGAAACAGCGGCGTCAAATTGTCGAAATTGACCTTGTGCTTTGACTTCTCCGGATCTTCGAAATTCAGCGTATTGACCTTGAGCAGCGCAAAATAGCGTTCGCCTTCCTTCGGGCTGCGGATATGGCCTTCGATGGTATCGCCGGTGCGAAGCCCGAAGCGGCGGATTTGCGAAGGCGAGACGTAGATATCATCCGGTCCCGGCAGATAATTGGCGTCCGGCGAACGCAAGAATCCAAATCCGTCGGAGAGAACCTCGACGACGCCTTCGCCGATGATGTCGGTCTCCTGGATCGCGAGTTGTTTGAGGATAGCGAACATCAGCTCCTGCTTGCGCATGGTGCTGGCATTTTCGACCCCTTTCTCTTCCGCCAACGAGACGAGCTCGGCTGGCGTCTGGGCTTTGAGGTCTTGAAGTTTCATTTCCCGCATTGGGGTGGTCCTGTGGAGTAATTTTGGGAAGGATTGCGAGGTGGCTTTAAGAAAATGCGGACGCGAAATAAGGAAGGTCCGCAGGTCTGAGCAAGGAAAGCGCCGGAGAGGCTTCAAACCTGATGCGGCGGCCGGCTCAACGAAGAGGCCGGAACGCAACCACATCCGCCTGCGTGGGGTGGGATTTCACTAATATAGAAAATCGGCCGGCTTTCCGCAAGCAGGCCCGGCGTTCGAGCTGTTGATGGTTACCTCCATCAAAACGGCTTCACCACCACCAGGATTACGATCCCGACCATTAAAATGGTCGGTACCTCATTGATAAAACGGTAGAATCTCTGGCTTCTGATATTTCGGTCGGCCGCGAAATCCTTGACGCAACGGGAAAAGAAACCGTGGACGCCCGACAGCACGATCACCAGCAGAAGCTTTCCATGTAACCAGGGCGCCGAAAACCAATGCCCGGCCCAGGCGAGGTAAAGTCCACTCAGCCAGGTCAAGATCATCGCCGGGTTGATGATCGCCTTCAGCAACCGTCGTTCCATCACCTTGAACGTCTCGGACTGCTTCGATCCGGCCTCCGCATCGCAATGATAGACGAACAGCCGCGGCAGATAGAGCATGCCCGCCATCCACGCGATGACGGCAATCACATGCAGCGCTTTAATCCATTCGTACATCGTCGAAGCCTTACTGGTTTGCGGACGCGTTGAGCTGATCTTGGCGTCATCGACACCCTGGTCTCAAGGTCAATGCAGACATATCCGCAAGCAGCACTTTTCTAAAACAATAATTTTAGAATCTTAGGTTTGAGTCTAAGTAGCGGTGGATTGGGCCCGCGCAAAATTGTCCCGCAATTCTCACGCCTTGTTCACATCCGTCAACAATCTCGGCTGTTTGCCGGGCGATCTGAATAACGCTACTTGCTTCAAGTGCTTGGCCGGCTTGGTCGCCAGCTTATGAAGAGACAAGTCCACATAACCTCATTATCATTGGATCAGCTGAATGGACTTATCCTTAGGTAGTGGCCTGTGAAGAAAAAGCCGGGTTATCCCTGATCGATCGACCCAGGCAGGATTCTCTCAGGTAAGCTCCACAACGATTCACAGGATACACAGGGGTCACGGTGCCCACGACCGGCAACTATTTCCATCTTCACCTGGTCTCCGATTCGACCGGTGAAACCTTGATCACGGTGGCGCGCGCGGTTGCTGCGCAATATGCCAACGTGACGCCGGTCGAGCATGTCTATCCGCTGGTGCGCAGCCAGAAACAGCTCGATCGGGTGCTCGATGAAATCGAGGAGGCGCCCGGCATCGTGCTCTTTACCTTGCTGGAGAAGGATCTGGTCGGCCGGCTGGAAGCCAAGTGCCAACAGATCAACATCCCAAGTCTTTCGATCATCGGGCCGGTGATGCAGCTGTTTCAGGCCTATCTCGGAGCTCCGACGACCGGGCGCGTTGGTGCGCAGCACACCCTGAATGCGGAATATTTCAAGCGTATCGACGCCCTGAATTATACGATGATGCACGATGACGGCCAGCATGTCGAAGGATTGGAAGAGGCCGATGTGGTTCTGGTAGGCGTGTCGCGCACGTCGAAGACCCCGACCTCGATCTATCTCGCCAACCGCGGCATCCGCGCCGCGAATGTTCCGCTGGTACCGGGCATCGCGATTCCGCATCAGCTGGAGGCGCTCAAAAAGCCGCTGGTCGTCAGTCTCCATGCGACGCCCGAGCGCCTGATCCAGGTCCGGCAGAACCGGTTGTTGAGCATGGGCGCCGGTCCCGGCAATGATGATTATATCGATCGCCAGGCGGTCGCGGATGAAGTGGCGTTCGCGCGGCGATTGAGCGCAAAATTCAATTGGGTGCAGCTCGACGTGACGCGGCGATCGATCGAGGAAACGGCGGCCGCGGTGCTGAAGCTGTTTGCCGACAGGCAGCGGCAACGGTTTTTCGAATGACACGGCGTTCGCAATGAGCCTGTGGCGCGGAAAATATCCGTTGATACTCGCCTCGCAAAGCCGCGCGCGGCAAATCCTGCTCGCCAATGCCGGCATCGCCTTCGAGGCCGTTGCGGCCGAAATCAATGAGCGCGCCGTGCAGCAAGCCTCAAGCCTTTCGGCGCCCGGCGACATCGCGGCACGGCTGGCGCGCGAGAAAGCGCTTTCGGTGTCAATGCACCAGCCCGGCAAATTTGTCATCGGCGCCGATCAAACACTTGCGCTCGGGACACGGCTTTTCAGCAAACCGGCGAGCCGCGCGCAGGCAGCGGAGCAATTACGCATGCTTGCCGGCCGCAGCCATGAACTGCACTCCGCGGTTGCCGTCGCGCGCGATGGCAAGATATTGTTCGAAGGCGCCGATGTCGCGCGGATGACAATGCGGCGGCTCGGTGAAACCGAAATTGAGGTCTATCTGGATGAGGCTGGAGCGGCGGTTACAACGAGCGTCGGCGCCTATCAGCTTGAAGGGCTAGGCGTCCATTTGTTCGAACGGATTGAAGGCGATCATTTCACCATTCTTGGTCTGCCGCTATTACCATTGCTCGCGTTTCTGCGAAGCGAGCGGCTGCTTGCGGTGTAGATTCGAATCCTGATGATGCGGCGATGGCGGTAATCGAATGATAGTCCTTGGGCTGACCGGCTCGATCGGGATGGGGAAATCAACCACCGCAAAACTGTTCGCGGAAGCTGGCGTCCCGGTTTACGATGCCGATGCGGCCGTTCACAGGATTTACGAAGGCGAGGCGGCACCTGCGATCGAAGCGGCATTTCCGGGTACGACCGCCGATGGCAAAGTCGATCGCAACAGGCTTTCGGAGAAAGTGGTGCATGATCCAGCCGCGATGAAGCGGCTCGAGCAGGTCGTTCATCCGATGCTCGGCGCCTCGCGTCAAAAATTCCTGGAGGAAGCCGAGCAATCGGGCGCACCCGTCGCGGTGGTAGACGTGCCGCTGTTATTCGAGACCGGCGGCGAGAAGCGCGTGGATGCGGTGGTGGTGGTCACGACAACGCCGAAAATTCAGCGCCAGCGAATCCTGGCGCGCGACAACATGACCGGCAAAAAACTCGAAGCCATCCTGGCGCGGCAGTTGCCCGACGCCGAAAAGCGCAAACGCGCGGATTTCGTGGTGGATACTTCGCATGGCCTCGACTCCGTGCGTGCGCGAATCCGGGACATTCTGGATCAGGCTGCTAAGATGCCGCGACGACGATCCTGATTCGTCTTATGCCCGGTTGTAGCTGATGCGCGAAATCGTTCTCGATACCGAAACCACTGGCCTCGACCCGCTACGCGGCGACCGGCTGGTTGAGGTCGGCTGTGTCGAGATTTTTAATCGCATGCCGACCGGGCAGACCTTTCATCGGCATCTCAATCCAGAGCGCGAGATGTCGGCCGAAGCATTCGCCGTGCACGGTCTTTCCAGCGGGTTCCTCGCCGACAAACCGCTGTTTTCTCATGTGGTCGAGGAGTTCCTGGAATTCATCGGCGACGCGCCGCTGGTGATCCACAACGCGTCGTTCGATATCGCCTTTATCAATGCCGAGCTTGACCGCCTCAAGTTGCCGCCGATTGCGCGCGAACGGCTGGTCGACACGTTGCTGTTGGCGCGGCGCAAGCATCCCGGCGTGTCGAATCGTCTCGATGATCTCTGCTCGCGCTATGCGATCGATAATTCCCGTCGCACCAAGCACGGTGCATTGCTCGACGCGGAGCTTTTGGCCGAGGTCTACATCGACCTGATCGGAGCCCGGCAGTCGCAATTGATCCTGGCCGCCGAATCCCGCGATATCCGCATCGGCGGTTACGGTGAAATGCCGCGGCGGCAGCGCGAGATACCGCTGACGCCACGGGTTAGCGAGGATGACCGCCTCGCGCCCCGGGCCTTTATCGCCACTTTGGGCGACAAGCCGATCTGGAACGATTTTCTGGGCTTGGCGTGAGAGCTGGCGCTTAGCTCGGCTTTACTTGCGCAGCCTGTGCGGCAGCCTGCCGTTCCAGGTTCTGGCGGTACAGGCCGACAAAATCGACCGGGTCCAGCATCAGCGGGGGGAACCCGCCATCGCGCACCGAGGTCGCGATGATCTCGCGCGCAAACGGGAACAATAGCCGCGGGCATTCGATCATGACCAGCGGATGCAGGTTTTCCTTTGGCACGTTCACAATGCGGAATACGCCGGCATAGGCGAGATCGAAGCTGAACATCACTTTGCCGGCATTTTCTGCCTTGCCTTCTACCGAAAGCGTTACTTCGTATTCGTTTTCCGCGATATTGTTGGCGCTGACGTTGATCTGGATGTTGATCGCGGGTTGCTGCTGTTGCGGCGCCAGCGAGCTTGGAGCGTTCGGATTCTCGAACGACAGGTCTTTGATGTACTGCGCCAGCACGTTCAACTGGGGAGGAGGGGCCGCCTCGGGCGGCGCGCCGTTGCCGTTGGTCATGGAAATCTCTCCTGGAACGTGTTTGAGCGAGCCGGCACCGGTTTTGCGTCTGAATTCGCTGGTCAGCTGCGAAAATGCCTTGTCGGGGCGAGTGGCTATCATAGGCCCGGCTCATTCCACAAGGACGACAATCGCGTGCTGCCCACCAAGGCGCGGCTGAAAGGATCGGGCGGCGCGGCAAATACCGGGCATTGGCGTCCCGGGTGAACTCTAAATTATTGAATATGCGCGATTTCCGGGCAGCATCGGGGTTTCCCCTCACAGCGAAAACGCGCTACAATTCGCCGGTGGCAAAGGGTAAGAAGCCTATTTCCACCGGCATGGCTGTTCATGCCAAACAGGCGCCATTGGCTAGGCCGGGTTTCGTGCCTACATGTTGCTGACCCATCCATGATGTAATCTCCGCCGTTCCCTGAGGGAACGCTCAAGCGCCGGACCCGTTGCCGGCGTGAGAACCAGAAAGCGAATGCGACGTGGATATTTACACCATCATCTTCCTGGCGCTGGCAGTATTCATCTTCCTGCGTCTGCGCAACGTCCTCGGACAGCGCACCGGAAACGAGCGCCCGCCCTATGATCGCGCCGCGCGCAACGTGGTGCAGGGGGCACAGGACAATAAGGTCGTTCCGATGCCGGGGGCGGTGATCGATCAGGCGCCGCTGGCGCCCACGGCGGACGTCGCGCCGCCGACCGATCGCTGGAAAGGTTTGGCCGAACCTGGCACGGCCCTGGCTCAAGGGCTCGACACCATTGCGGCACAGGATCCCTCGTTCGATCCGCGGCATTTCCTCTCAGGCGCCCGCAGTGCCTATGAGATGATCGTGCAGGCGTTTGCCAATGGCGATCGCCGCGCGCTAAAGGATCTGTTGTCGCCCGAGGTCTATGAGAGTTTCGAGGCTGTGATCAGGGATCGCGAGAAGCACGAGCAGAAGACGGAAACGCGGTTCGTGTCGATCGACAAGGCTGAACTTGTGGGTGCCGAGACGCGCGATCGCTCGGCGCAGCTGACCGTCCGCTTTGTGTCGCAGATGATCTCGGTCACCCGCGACAAGGCCGGCACCATTGTCGACGGCAATCCGGATAAGGTCGCCGATATTACCGATGTTTGGACATTTGCCCGCGATATTACTTCACGCGATCCGAACTGGAAGCTGGTTGGCACGGGAAGCGCTCACTGACGCGCGTGATTTGCGGCGCTACGCCGCCGCGTGTTGTGGGATCGCGGTCGCGTTGTCGCTGGCTCCGTCTGCCGCGCATGCTGCGCGCGGTACCCACACCTCGCATGGCGTGCGTCCGCATCTTCCACGTGCCCGCCCTGTCCCATATCCCCGTCTCGCCTGGCCGCTTCAGATCGGCGACAGCCAATATGTTCCGGTCGCGTGGGCCGATCTCGCGGGCTGGAGCGAGGACGACCATCTGCAGGCCTACAAGGCGTTTCGCGTAAGCTGCAGGCCGATAGCCGCGCAGCGAAAACTACCGGCTGATCCAAAAGCCCTGGGCATTTCGCTACGCGATCCCTGCCGCGCGGCCAAAGCTCTCGATATCTCCAATGGCGCCAAGGCGCGGGCCTTCTTCGAAGAACATTTTGTCCCGTTGCGAATTTCACGACTTGGGGAAGATGACGGCTTCGTCACCGGCTATTACGAGCCGGTCATCGACGGCTCCCGGACCCAGACCGACGTCTACACTGTGCCGGTCTATCGCCGCCCTTCGAATCTGTTCGTCCGCGGCGTCAAACAGGGCGCCGTCGGCTTGCCCAACAAGGGACAGGTGTTTCGCAAGATCGGCCGCCGCAAGCTCGTGCCCTATTACGACCGCGCCGAGATCGAAGACGGCGCGATTGCCGGCCGGGGCCTCGAAATCTGCTGGCTCAAGGATCAGACCGATTTGCTGTTCACGCAAATCCAGGGTTCGGCGCGGGTCCGCCTCGAGAATGGCTCGACCATCCGCATCAATTACGACGCCCATAATGGCTATCCCTACACGCCGGTCGGCCGCATCCTGATCGATCGCGGCATCATCCCGAAAGAGCAGATGTCGATGCAGAAGATCAGGGAATGGATGGATCAAAACCCTGATGGCGCCAAGGAATTGCGGCGGCAGAACCGGTCCTACGTGTTCTTTCGCGAAGTGCAGCTTTCCGACAAGGATGAAGCGGTGGGCGCGCAAGGCGTCCCGCTGACGCCGGGCCGGTCGATTGCGGTCGACAAGGCGTTGCACGTCTATGGCACGCCGTTTTTTATCGAGGGCGAGCTGCCGATTGATTCGGAGCAATCGAAGACGCCGTTTCATCGGCTGATGATCGCGCAGGACACGGGCTCCGCTATCGTCGGACCTGCGCGCGCAGATCTCTATTTCGGCGCCGGCGCGGATGCCGGACGGGTGTCCGGCCGTCTCCGGCACAATATGCGTTTCGTCATGCTGGTGCCGAGGAGCCTCGATCCGATGGCGCGGGGCCGCAAGATGCCGCTGCCCGATCCGAGGCCATCTGAGCAAATCGCAAGGCTGTTTCCGCAAACCGATCCTTTGAAGGACCGGCAAAAAGATCAGAACAGCGGCGCGAAGCCGCCGGAGGCTTCGGTCGCTGCTGGCGCAAAAGATACGGCCAAGGCCACGCAAGCTGCGAAAAACACAGCTCCTGCAGCGGCGCTGCCTGCCGGCGCCGTCGCGCAAGCTTCGACGGCACAAATTGTTGCCGCGAAAGCTGTACCGCTGCCGGAGGCCCGGCCGAACATCAAACCGGTTCGTGACGGGCGTCACCACTCTTACTATCGTCATTATCGGCGCAGACGATGAAACGTCAGCCCGCAAATTCGATCCCGGAATTGTCGGGATCCCCGCGCCGCAAGCGCAGCCTGAGCGAGGAGGAGCGCGCGCTGTGGGAGATCGTTGCGAAAGAGATAAAACCGCTGCGCAAAAAACCTCGCGCCGGAAAGGCAGAGGCTGCGTCGGCGGAAGCGACGGCCGCTGCAAAACCAGAAACTCCGCCCAAGCCACTTTCGTCAGCCAACAATCCGCCGGCAACCAAACCGATAGCGCCGCTGGCGCCGCTTGGACGCCGCGAGCGCGCGCAACTTTCACGCGGGCGGAAGGAGATCGATGCCCGGCTCGACCTGCACGGTATGACGCAGACGCGCGCTCATCGCGCGCTATCAGGCTTTTTACAACGCGCCCACAGCGACGGCTTGACGTTCGTGCTTGTCATCACCGGCAAAGGCCGCGAAGCGGGAGCCGGTCCCGAGCGCGGCGTGCTGCGCCGCCAGGTACCGCAATGGCTGAGCCTGCCGGAATTCCGCTCCCTGGTGGTCGGTTTTGAGGAAGCGCATATCGGCCATGGCGGCGAGGGCGCGCTTTACGTGCGGATCAGGCGATCGAAACTGTAAGCGTTTCAGAACGGTCTTACGATCCCGACGCGCGGGATCAGCGTCACGATCCAGCCGAGCACCATGGTCTTTCGATCATCCGTCGAGATCAGCGGCACGGCCTTTGAGCCGGGCAAGGTCTTCACTGCATGCAGGATCAGGAACATGCACACCGCCCAGTTCGAGATCCATCGCGAATAATCGAACACGATCGCGAACATGATGAGATAGGCCGCGCTCACCATAACGATCGCGGCAATGACGAGGCGGCGGTGGAATTCATCCGACAGCGATTGGATCAAATTGACAAAATATCTCCACAGCGGGGCGTGCAGCCAGATCAACAGCGCAAACACCGGAATACCCAGCAGGTTCGACGGCATGCGACCCCAGGTATCCTGAATTTCGCGAGAAAGCGGCTGATACCAGATATAACTGAAGCTCAAGAGATTGCTGCGGGTGGGGTCGGCCATGCGGCTTTCCAGATAGCGGACGAACTCCGCCTCGGGTACCGCCAATGATCCCGAGAATTGCGCCGCGAAGAACAGCAGGCCGACGCACGCGATCGCGGCTATGCCGGCGAACGCATTTTGCCGCGTAAAGCCCTGCACGAGATAATAGCGCAGCACCACGATGACCGCGATGGTCGGCACATACATCAGGAGATGGATGTGGTGGATCAGGATCAGGATCATCGAAGCAAGGGCTGCGAGCAGCACGAAAACAATCGAGCGCGCCGGCACCAGCAGCAGGCAGATCGCAAACGCACAGCCGTAGATATCGAAATGCCCCAGCGTATGCATGAAATTCTTCAGAAAGAACGGCGAGCCCGCCATGAACACGAACAGCGGCATCTGGGCATCGCCGAAGCCGAAAGTTCGCTGAAACAATTTTATGAAGAGCCCGAGCGTGATGAGCCATACCGCGCCCGAGAGCGCGAACACCAGCCACACCGGCACTTTTGCGAAGAACAGCGACACCACCGCGCCGATCAGCGCGCGTTTCGTAAAACCGAAATGATAATCGACCAGCAGATGGATGTAGGGGACGTAGGGCTCGCGCGTGATCTTGTAGAGAAAAACCCCAAGGAGGACGGCGGCATTGACGGCAAGCATCAGGCGCCAGGGGTTTTCCCGCACACGCAGATTCATTCGGCACCCGAAGTGGTCACGAAATTGAGCGAACGAACTATCACACAGCGAAAGCGCGCCACGCAACTCGCGATTATTCGATGTCGTTCCGGCATTTGCGATGTCGTCCCGGCCAAGCGAAGCGCGAGCCGGGACCCATAACCACCAATGTTTATGTCGTGCCAGGCTGGAGCCGCTATCCCCTTTACCATCAAGATTGGTGGTTATGGGTCCCTGCGTTCCAGGCCGTGCAAAAACCATCCTGTGGTGATGTAGCAGGGTGGTGGAGATTGATTCGGGGGCGGGATGGCACACATTATTGGACAGTCGCGGTATCAGGCGACGCTGTAC
>WNFJ01247734.1_pt4 | contig 20172 bp, 21 predicted proteins | sample 5400461 | NCBI WGS metagenome assembly WNFJ01 (sample SAMN13153349, study PRJNA577476) | soil metagenome | isolation source: 115 cm saprolite on Douglas fir-dominated hillslope | place: USA:California | collected 2013-09-17
CGGCCTCGAGCACCAGGCGCCGATGCCGCAAGTGCCGCCGCCCGAGCAGCTCAAGCCCATGTCGGAGCTGCGCGAGAGCTGGCTCGCCGAGGCCGGCGACGTCCCGCCGCGGATCAGCGAGGCGGTGCGAATACCCGCGCCGATCGAATTCCGGCCGGTCGACCCGTGGAACCCGCTCAGGCCCACGGTGGCTCCGCCGGTGCAGCGCATCTGGTTCCGCGCGGTCGATCAGATGCCCGACGATCCGATGCTCCACCAATGCATTCTCGCCTACGCCTCTGACTTCAACTTGATCCCGACCGCGCTGCGCCCGCACGCCCGCAGCCTCTTCGGCGGCGACATGGTGGTGGCGAGCATCGACCACGCGATGTGGTTCCACCGCAGCGCCCGGGTCGACGAGTGGCTGCTCTACGCGATGGATTCGCCGACCGCGCAAGGAGCGCGGGGCTTCGCGCGCGGGCTCATCTACGACCGGCGCGGCCGGCTGGTGGCGAGCGTCGCGCAGGAAGGGCTGATCCGCGAGTCGTCACGGTAGGCCGTCGGGCTCGTGGGACGCCTTGCGCTCCTGCGTGCTCACCCGGTACGCCGGATTGCGCGCGCGCATCATGCTGCCGAGCGGGCGCAGCTCCTCGAGCGCGTGCCAGGGATCGAAGGAGAAGCCTTCCAAGAGTTCCGCCAACCGCCGCCCGCGCTCGGAGGCGACGTCCTGGACCGGCAGCGTCAGCCGCGCCACCGTGAGATATGGCGTGGGCCAGTCGACCGACGCGTCCTCGATCGGCGTGGTCTTCTCGTCCTCGAAGAACTGCAGCTGGAAGTCGTACTCGACGGGCTTTTTGCGCAGCGTCGCGGTCAGCTCCTCGGCGAGGAAGTCCGGCGAAGTCCCGTGCACAGGGCCCGCGTCCTGCTCGAGCGGACGAAGCGCGTAGCGCACGCGTAGGCACCGAAACGGATCGGCACCGCGCTGAAGTAGTGCGTCGCCGAGAGCGGCCGCTGCGGCTGCGCGAACTGGTGCGAGGCGCGTTTCAGGATCTGCAGCGTGCGCGAAAAGCCCAGCTTCGCGATCACCTTGGGCAGCCCCGTCAGCGGCGAGACCGACGCCATCACCGCCGGCACGAACTCGTCGGCGGTGCGGAACGGCGTCGTGGAGCTGCGGATGAGGAGGAAGTCCTGCGTCGTCGCAGCCTCCATCCCGGGGATCAGCTTCTTTCCCGCGACGCCCAGGACCTTCACCGCGATGCCGCGCACGTCGGGCTTGCGGTCGTCTTGCCGCGCGCCCGAGCCGTTGGAGTAGCGCACGCAGGCGCGGAACTTCCCCGGCGCCGCGAACAGCCCGACGCGCGCGTGCTCCGGCAGATCGGGCAGCACGGTGAACGCCGCCTCGAGGCCGAGCTGTCCCTTGGCGTGCAGCGCGCGCGCGACCGGCCCTTTGCGGGCGCGGCGGCGCTGCAGATCGCGGAGCTGCTCCGCGTACGCCTCGAAGCGCTGCAACTCGCCGGGATCCGTCTTCTCCTGCCAATCGGTCGAAGGCATCCCCGCAACGTACCGCACCTGGGGCGGCACGCAGCGGGCTGCCCGCAGTAGACTTCGGCCATGAAGCCAGCTCCGCCCGCCGACACCCGCACGGACTTTCCCCATCTCGCCGAAATCCAGACGCGCTGGGCCGACAACGACGCCTACGGGCACGTCAACAACGTCGTCTACTACGCGTATTTCGACACCGTCATCAACCGCTACCTGATCGAGTCGGGCGGGCTCGACATCCACGGCGCCGTCATCGGCGTCTGCGTCGAGTCGCAGTGCAGGTTCTTGCAGTCGATCGCTTTTCCCGAGCGCCTCGAGGCGGGGCTGCGCGTCGCCCGGCTAGGCAAGAGCAGCGTGACGTACGAGATCGGCATCTTCGGCGGCGAAGGCCTGTGCGCGCTGGGATCCTTCGTGCACGTCTTCGTCGATGGCCGGACGCGCCGGCCGGTGCCGATTCCGGATCCGCTGCGCGCGGCGATCGAGCGGCTCAGCCCGGCAGCGTGAAGTGCCTGGTCAAGAGCGCCTGTGTGAAGGTCCGCCGCAGGTAGAAGGCGCGCGGCGCCGTGCGGGAGACGGCGCCTTCTTCGTCGAGCGCCCAGCGCAGCGCCTTGCCGTCGCGGCCCTTCGGCCGCAGCTGGAGGAAGGTGCCGGTGCGCGCGGTGACGCGGGCGCCATCTTGCAAAAGCTCGACGATGTCCTGGTAGTCGCCGCGCAGTTCCTCTTCCTCCTGCGCGGTCGGGCTCCAGATCAGCCCCGCTCCGCACCGCCGCTGCGCGAGCGGGATCCGCGGCGAGCCCTGCACCGCGACCCAGGCGACGCGGGCCAGCTTCTTGCGCACCGCCGAAGTCTCCCAGCGCAGGTCGACGGCCGCCAGGTCGAGCGAGGCGACGAAGCACGACTCGAGCGGGCGGCCGCTTTCGTCCACCGGAATCGTCTTCAGCTCGATGCCCAGGTCCGGAAAATCCGGCTCGGCTCGCGACCCGCCTGTCGCCCCCAGCGCGCGCTCGAGAAGCTGGCCCACCCAGCCCTTGCTGCGGCGCAGGCCGCCGTCCGGCACCGGCACTGCGTGCTGCTCCGCGATGGCCCCGAGGGGAAGGCCGGCCAATCGCCTGAGCCGCATCTGCAACTCGGCCTCGTCGCGCGGCGGCGGTTGCACGGCGCCATTCTCGCCTACAATTGCGCGATGATCATCCTGGCGGCGGCGATGGCCCTCTCGCTCGACTCGACCGAAGCCTCGCGCTTCGCGCAGCTCGCGCTCAAGTGCGTGCGGCAGGAGTACCCCAACAAGCTCGACCACGTCATGAGCGGGCCGCAGGAGGTGCTCTCGCCGAAGACGCTGCACCCGTCGTTCTACGGCTGCTACGACTGGCACTCATCGGTGCACGGGCACTGGATGCTGGCGCGCATCCTGCGCAAGTTTCCCCAGCTGCCCGAGGCGCAGGCGATCCGCGCCGCGCTCGACGAGAACCTCGCGCCGCAGAGCATCGCGCAGGAGGTCGCGTACTTTGGACAGCACAACCGCAAGAGCTTCGAGCGCACCTACGGCTGGGCCTGGCTGCTCGAGCTGTCGGCGGAATTGCGCAGCCAGGATTCGGCCGAGGCGAAACGCTGGGCGGCGCAGCTCCAGCCGCTCGCCGACGTGGTGGTGGCGGCGTTCGAGACCTTCCTTCCCAAGCAGACGTATCCCATCCGCACCGGCGTCCACCCCAACACCGCCTTCAGCCTGCGGCTCGCGCTCGACTACGCGCGGGCCGCGGGCGACGCCAGGATGCAGGAGCTGATCGAGGAGCGCGCGCGCACCTACTTCCGCGGCGACCGCGATGCGCCGCTCTCCTGGGAACCCTCGGGCGAGGACTTCCTCTCGCCGGTCCTGGAGGAAGCCGCGCTCATGTCGCACGTCCTTCCCGCGCACGAGTTCCGCACCTGGCTGCGCGGTTTTCTGCCGGGGCTGCTCCGCGGCGGCAAGCTCGCGCCGGCGGTGGTCTCCGACCGCACCGATCCCAAGATCGTCCACCTCGACGGGCTCAACTTGAGCCGGGCCGACGCGCTCTATACCCTGTCGGCGATCGGCGGCCGGCAGGGCAAGATGCTCTTCGAGCTGGGCGATGGGCACGCGCGGGCCTCCTCGCCGCACATCGCAAGCGGAGCCTACGAGGGCGAGCACTGGCTGGCGACGTTCGCGGTGCACATGCTCGCCTCGCGCGCGGCGGCCGCGAAATGACCTCCAGGCAACGCGGGCAGCTCCGGGCGCTCTTGCAGAAGATGCGCGCCGCGGCGATCGAGACCGGTCCGCAGCGCATCGAGCCCAACCGCAACGACGACGGGGCGGTGGGCGTGGCCGACGAGGACGCGCAAGCGCTCTCGGAGATGCTGCAGGCGATCTCGTCGTCGCGGAACAAGGGGCAGGCGGCGATGCTCGCGCGCATCGACCGCGCGCTGCTCAAGCTGCGCGACGCGCCCGAGGACTACGGCTTCTGCGAGGAATGCGAAGAGGAGATCGCGCCCCGCCGCCTCCAGCTGATGCCGCACGCGACGCTCTGCGCGGTCTGCCAGTCCAAGGCCGACCCGCAGCGCGGCCTCGGGCGCAAGAGCATCACTGATTACAAGGATTAGAACGACCTTAAAGGCCGCTGACAGCAACTGCGTAGCCCCTGAAGCCACCTCCGGTGGCCGGGGCTATCGCAATGCTGCTCAGATAAGCCGTGCTCGTGCTCGTGAACGTCCTCGTCCTCGCTTGAGACACGAGCACGAGCACGGACGATCGGCGCTAACCGTAGGCATTGGGGCTAATCTGCCGAAACCTCAGAGCCGCCCGAGGTGGCGACCTTGGTGCTGGCGCCGCCCGTGACGTGGAGTTGCGACCCGCCCGACAGCGCGCCGCGGATGGTGCCGGTCGCCTTCAGCTCGGCCTGCGATCCGCCGCTTCCCTGCACGTCGGCGTCGCGCGCCGAGAAGTCGCGGCCGTGCATCTGCGACCCGCCCGAGAGCTGCAGGTGGAGCGCATCGGCGCTGCCCGACACCCGCACGATGGAGCCGCCCGAAGCCTGCAGGCGCACCGAGATCTCGCTCCCGCCGCTCGCCTCGACGTCGCTGCGGTCGGTCCTGGTGAACGACGCCCGCACGATCGATCCGCCGCTCGCGCCCACCGCGTGCAGCTGCGGCGTCTGCACCGAGACCTGTACCCTGTGGTCGCCGCGCATGCTGGTGTTCGGCTTGTAGTGGATCTTCAGCTCGCCGTCCTCCACCTCGGTGACGATGAGCGGCAGGACCGCGTCGTCCGCCTCGATGTGCAGCGCCTTGCGGCGCCCGATCTCGACAGTCGCGTGGATCCCGGCCGAGACGCTGACGGCGGTGAAGGCGGGCACCTCGCGGTCTTCGCCATTGGCCATCGCTGCGGTGGAGACGAGAACGGCTGCCAGAATCAGGACCGGACGCATGGAACCTCCAGGGTCTTTTGTGAAGTGACCGCGGGCGGCCAGCGGTTTCACGGCTGCAGCGCGACCTCGTTCCAGCTGCCTTTTTTTTCAGAGCGCTGCGCATCACCTCGCGCACCTGGGCAGCATGGACCTGGCACCAGAAACGGTGTCCGCAGGTCAACGCGAGATTGTCGCGCGCCCGTTGCGAAACAATAGCTGAGGATCTATCTCGTTGTCACCGATGGCCTCAAAGCCAGTCCTTGCGTTCGAGTCCGATGTCCCGGTGGGGGGGCTGGCCCCGGCCGGCCGCGGAACTGTTTTCGAGCAGATGGTCCGGCGCGTCACGGGCGACGGGCTGCTCAACCTGATCCGCGCCCGCGGCGAGGTGATGGCGGCGTTGCGCGGAGGGGAGGTCTCGCCCGACGCCGGGTTCGACGATGCGCTCCCGCTCAACGCCATTCCATCGGTGGCCGCCGGGCGGAGCGAGGACCGGGTGCTGGCGGAGATCGATCAGGATGGCTTCGCCTTCGCCCTCGATCCGCTGGACGAGGCGTACTTCAACCGCCGCAGCATGCGGGTGCGCCGCCAGCAAAATCTCTTGGACGTGGTGCTGCTCGAGGGGCGCGTCTGCATCCGCAAGCGCTTCCGCAGCTTCCGCCTCGGCGCGCGCCGATGGGGCGACCGGCGCGTGCCCGCGCAGGATTGGGCGCGCCGCACCTTCTGGGTGAACCTCGGGCTCTTCCTCTACAGCGAGGCCGCCGCGCTGCTGCGGCTGCGGGAGCTTCCCTTCGCGCCGAAGGTGCGCGCCATCGACGTCGCCGACCGCGCGCTCTACATCGACTACGTGCAGGGCGAGAGCCTGCGCAGCCAGGCAGCGCGCAGCGGAGCGGCCGTGCACGATCGCGATCTGATCAACGATCCGGACCTGGGCCGCCTCTCGGCGCGGGAGTTGGAGCGGCGCGAGGTGGCGCTGCTCGAGGCCTCGTGCGGCGCCGACTTCCGCAAGGAGATCGCCTCCATGGTCCGCGAGGTCAACGCTCGCGGCGTGGCCCCGCTCGACATCAAGCTCGGCAACTTCATCCGCGGAGCCACCACCGGCCGGCTCTACTGGATCGACTTCGAGATCTCGCGCCTCTCGTCGCAGCCGCGCTGGGAGGCGGACCTCGCGCTCGAGCGCGAGATGCTGGAGGAAATCTTCGAGCTCTCCCGCCACCACCTCGCGATCCGAATATCGGGGTCAGGGAAAGCTCTTGAACAGGTCGGCGAGGTGCTTGGCGTTGGCGGCGTCGTTGAGGAACGGCGTTACGCCAAAGATCTCCTGCACCGACCGTAGCATCGAGCTGTGCGTATAGGAGACCTGGCTCGCGTGCCCCGCCTTCGCCAGCGGCGAGAGCACGATGAAGCCGATGGGCACGTTGCTTCCGGCGCTCTCGTCCCAGGTGATGAAGAGCGCGCCACCCTCCCGGTACGCCTTGGAGGCGAGGATCTTCGGCACTTCCCGCGAGAGCCACGCGTCGCCCGCGCCGATGCCGCAGTCGTGCATGTCGTTGCACAGGTTCGGAGTGATGAAGGCGTAGGCCGGCACCGTGTTGGCTTCGAGATCGTTGGTCAGTTCCGCGTACGGCCGCACGTGCGAGATGCAGAACGCGCTCGCGGGATCGGCGCCCCCGTTCACGTCGGTGAAGTAGACCATCGGGTTGTGCTTGGGCGCGTACCGGTTGACGTAGGCGAGCGGGCAGCCGGTGCCGGTGATGTCCTCCTGGTACGACTTCCAGGTGACGCCCGCGTTGGAGAGCATCGTGACCAGGTGCTGCCTGGTGGTGAGTTGGTGGTTCGCCGGCACGTCATCGTCGGTGACGCCCTGGTTCGATCCCGATTCCAGCCACAGGTAGTTCGGCAGGCTGGGGTGCAGGTTGGGGAGGTTAAGGTAGTTCTCGGCGTGCGCGCCTTGCGCGAGCAGGGCGCCGTTGATGTACGGCGCCGACGAGTTCCCCTTGATCGACGTCCAGTCGCTGTTCTCCATGACGATGACGAAGACGTTCTTGATGTGGTTGGACAGCGTTACCGACAGCGGACTCGAGGAGAGGGCGGTGCCCGCGCCGCTAGTCGCGCGGATCGAGAGCGTATGGACGCCGTTGGACGACGAGAAGCTGTCCCAGGCGGTGGCAAAGGGGGCGGCCGTGACGGTCGCGAGGGTCGCGCCGTCGAGCAGGAAGTCGACGCGCACGGTGCCGTCCGCGACCGACGCGTTGAGCGCGACATGGCCCGACACCACGGCGCCTGCCGAGAGGCCAGCCAACGCCGGCGGCGCGGGAGGAGTGCCCGCGTCTGCGGGAGGAGGGCCCGCATCTGCGGGCGGAGTTCCGGCGTCGGCGGGCGAGCCGCCGGTCGAGGGGTCGCTCGGCGGCGGCGGGGCCGGATCCGTCGAAGTGGTCCTGTTGGCACTGCCGCCACACGCGAAGGCGCGTCAACGAAGCTCCAGGCTTGAGTGAAGCGGGCCTCGACGCAACAGGAGCGGAGCCGCGCCTATTCATGCCTCGCGAAAAATTCAACGGGGGCGGGCAGGCGAGCAGGCGCTGGCAGGGCCGGCGGCCTCCTAGAACGCTTCCTTGAACGCCAAGGCCAGCCCGGTCGAGGAGTAATGATCGGTGGACCAGCCGAGCCCGTAGTACGCGTCGAGCTGGAGCTCGTCGAAGAGGAAGAGCCCGAGGCTGACGCCGGACGAGCCGGCGAGCGACGGCTTCTGCGCGCCGTCGTCGCGCGGCAGGTGGCGCCAGACGCCGGTGTCGTTGAAGACGCCTACCTTCACCTTGTCGCGCAAGAGCGAGTAACGGAACTCGAGGCTCGCGCTGCCCACGCGGTGCGTGTACTTCTCGAGCCCGAAGCCGACGCGCAGGTGGTCGGCCAGCGCCAGCTCGTCGACGAAGAGGATGTTTCCCAATTCCCCGGTGGCGTGGGCGCCGGCGCGCAGCTCGTGCCAGCCGAGGGGGAAGATCCAGCGGCCCTGCAGGTCGAAGCGGAAGTAGCCGTCGCCGGCGGCGGTGGGCTGGTAGGTGTCGAGCTGCAGCGCCACCGAGTCGCGCAGGTCCTGCCGCAGCTCGCGGGGGTTGAAGGTGTATTGCGAGTTGAGGCGCAAGAAGCCGCGGCTGGAGACGCGCGGCACCTTGCCGACCTCGGGCGCGAGCGCGCTTCCGGCGGCGGGCGTCACCTCGGTGAGCCAGCGCCGCTGCAAGCCGACGGTGAAGTAGAGCGCGAACTCCCGCGTCAACTGCGCGCCCGCGCCGGCGGGCAATTCCAGCGTGCCGATGCGGTAGCTCTCGAGCATGAGATCCCGGCGCTGCAGCGTCCAAAGCTCGGCGCGCGGCACGATGGTCATGCGCAGCCCGCTGGGCATGCCGTTCCACGAGCGCGAGAGCCAGCGCACCGAGAGATAGTCGTTGGTGTTGACGAAGCGCGAGCCCGCGTCCCTGGGCAGGTACGGGCGGATGGCGCCGCCGGTGCGGAAGTGCCACTGCCAGCGGTCGCCGGACTGGAGGATGTCCTTCCAGCGATACCGGCCGCCGATGCCGAAGCCGATCGGTCCGTTGAGCAGGATCTCCGGCGAGAAGCCGGTGCCCCACGGCTCGGTCTTCGCGAAGATGCGCAGCTCGTAGCCGCGGGCGGGGCGCACCATCGGCATCGCGCGCAACTCCTCGACTCCGGCGAGCATCGAGGCGTTGTCGGCGTCGACCAGGTGCACGGGCCACAGCTCGTAGGTGTAGCCGCGCATGCCGAACTGCTTCGCCAAGAGCGGCATCTGCAGCTCGAAGAGGCGGCGGTTGAAGATGTCGAGGGGCAGGTTCAGCGTGGCGCGAAAGCGCAGCGCGCCAAGCCAGCCGACTCCGGCGACGATGATCTTGTCGAGCGCGCCTTCATCGATCTGCACCTCGATCTGCGCGCCCTTCGCCTGGGCGCGCACGCTGGCCAGCTCGTAGCCGGCCTCGCGCAGGAAGGTCGCGAGCTGCGTCGCCACCTCGCGCGCGGTCTGGTGGCTGGCTTGGGCGCCCTCGGGCAGCTTGACCACGGCGCGGTAGACGAACTCGTTGAGCAGCTGCGTGCCGCGGAAAACGAGGAGCTGCTCGCCCCTGACCTGCGCTGCGGTCTGGTTGGTGCCGCTCAGGACCGGCCCGTCGCGATCCGCGGCCTGCGCTGCGGCCGAAAGCACGGCGGCGAGCAGCGCGGCGCGTGAGGCCATCCGTCGACGGNNAAGCCGCAAGGCACGGCTCGCCATGGGCTACTTGAGCACCACCCAGGTTGCGCCCGCCGAGTGCTCCGCCCTCGCCATGGAGCGCCGCGGCGGTGTGGATCACGGCCCGAAGCTACTCTGGCGCCGGCTCAGGGCCCAGAGGCGGGAATGCTCAGCTTCTTGAGCCGCTCGTAGACCTTGAGCACGTCCGGCGCGTAGCGGTTCTTGGGATCCTTCCCGCGCATCAGCGCCATGTCGACCGGACCGGGGCCGCGGTTGTACGCGGTCAGCGCCATCTCGATGTCCTTGTACATCTCCATGTAGAAGCCCAGCACCTCGAGGCCGTACTTGATCGACACCTCGGGGTCCTTGAGGCTGCCCGAGATCCCCAGCACCTTCTCCCACTGCGGCATCACCTGCATGAGCCCGACCGCGCCCACCGGCGAGACCGCGTTGGGATTGAAGCGCGACTCCTCGGCGATGATGGCCAGCACGAGGTCGGGGTCGCGCTTGTAGAGCGCGCCGTAGTGGTGCGCGTGCTTGGCGATGCTGCGCCCGAGCGCCAGATCGATGTCCGGCTTCAGCACCAGGATCTTGAGGAAGATGACCTGCTCCGCAGAGCTCGAGGTCATGTACTGGCGCAGCTCGGTGCCCTCGGACTTGATGGCCAGCGACTGCTCGGAGAGCTCGGACAGGCGCGTGCCGATGTCGCCGGCCTGCCGCGAGATCACGGCTGAGCTCGACGAGAGCGCATCGAGGCGGATCTTGACGTAGTACGCCGCCAGAACGCCCGCGACGATGGCGAAGGCGTGCAGACCCACGAAGGCCGCGATCCACGGGTGCAGCACCTGCGCCGGCAACTTCTCCCATTGCGCGCCGGCCGCAGCCTGCTGGGTCGGAGCGATCTGGATGGTGGCAGTGTCCGGTCCCGGCATGTGCGCCCCCTTTCAAGGGTTGACGAAGTTCTAAGGATTCTGCGTGTGTGCCCGCAAGGACCCAACGTGGGTCACAGGCCTGCACCGGCCCCTCTGGCAGCATGCGTCGCGCGCTTGACAGTCGGGGGTAGGTGAGGCGCTCCTTCCACCATGGACCACTCCGCGCTGGACGCCGCTCACGCAGCCGCAGTGCGCTTTCTCGACGGACTTTCCCATCGCAAGGTCGGCGCAGCCGCGGATGCCGCTGCCATGCGTGCCGCGCTCGGCGGCCCCTTGCCCGAAGCCGGCGAGGCGCCTGCCCGCGTCCTCGAGGAGCTGGCGCGCAAGGCGGACCCTGGCCTCGTCGCCACCGCCGGACCGCGCTTCTTCGGCTTCGTCATTGGCGGCAGTCTGCCCGCCGCCGTCGGCGCCGACTGGCTCACCAGCGCCTGGGACCAGAACGCCGGCCTCTTCGTGCTCTCGCCGGCGGCCGCCGTCGCCGAGGAGACGGTGGCCGGCTGGCTCAAAGGTCTCTTCGGCCTGCCCGCCGGCGCCAGCATGGGCATGGTCACCGGCGGACAGATGGCCAACACCACCTGCCTCGCGGCGGCGCGCCATGCGGTGCTCTCGGCGGCCGGCTGGGACGTCGAGGCGCAGGGGCTCTCGGGCGCGCCGCGCGTGACCGTGCTTGCGGGCGACGAAGCCCACATCACCGTCTACGGAGCGCTGCGCCTGCTCGGGCTCGGCGATGCGTCGGTGATTGAGGTGAAGAGCGACGGGCAGGGCCGCATGCTGCCCGACGCGCTCGGGGAGGCGCTCGCAGCCAGGGAAGGTCCGGTCATCGTCTGCGCGCAGGCCGGCAACGTGAACACGGGCGCGATGGACCCCCTCCGCGACATCGTCCGCGTGGCGCGATCGCGGCCGCACGTCTGGGTCCACGTCGACGGCGCTTTCGGCCTCTGGGCGGCGGCCAGCGCGAAGCGGCGCCACCTCGCCCTGGGCCTCGAGGGCTGCGACTCGTGGGCCACCGACGCGCACAAATGGCTGAACGTCCCCTACGACAGCGGCATCGCCTTCGTCCGCGATGCCGAAGCGCACCGCGCGTCGATGGCGCGCAGCGCCGCTTATCTGCAGAAGTCGACCACCGACCGCGACAACTACGAGTGGACGCCGGAGTTCTCGCGCCGCGAGCGCGGCTTCGCGACGTACGCCGCGCTCAAGTCGCTGGGGCGAAGCGGCGTCGAGGCGCTCATCGATCGCTGCTGCGACCACGCGCTGCTCTTCGCCGAGTTGCTCTCCAAGGCGCCCGGCGTGCGGGTGGTCAACGAGGTGGTGCTGAACCAGGTGCTGGTTCGCTTCGAACCGCCCGGCGCGTCGGCGGAGGAGGGCGATCGCTGGACCCGCGAGGTGATCGCCCGCGTGCAGCGCGACGGCACCTGCTGGCTCTCGGGCACCGTCTGGCGCGGGAGGGTGCTGATGCGCATCTCGGTCTGCAACTGGAGCACGACTGCGGATGACGTGCGCCAGTCCGCCGCGGCCATCCTCGCGGCGCACTGCTGAGGCGTCAGTTTCCTCGCAGCCGCTTCTCGCAGATCTCGATCCCTCGCCGCGGGTAATCGCCGTACTTCGACAGCTCGACGAAGAGGATCGAGTCGGCCGGCGGCTGCGCGCAGGCGATGGCGCTGCGGTACCACGCCTTCGCGAAGTCGTATTCCTGAAGCTCGCCGTAGCAGTCGGCGATCAAGCAGTGCGTCTCGGCGTAGCGCGGATCGATGCGCAGCGCCCGGTACGCGGCGTCGATGCAGTCCTGTCGCGGGCAGCCTAACCAGCCGCCGACGATGGGGCTGCGACGTCCACCGGTTGCGGCTTGGCGCCCTTGATCAGCGCCCGGACGATGGCAGCGCGCCGCGGATGCTGACCAGAAGCTGGCTGCGCACGAGGCCGATCAGGCTCTCGAACTCGGAGTCGCTCACTTTGAGCCGCTCGCGCAGCCGCGCCCGCGTCTGCTGGTGAAGCTTCTCGCGGTGGGCGGCGAGCCTGCGCGCGATGGTCGAGCGGTGCACGCGGTAGAGGCTCGCCATGCGGTCGATGCTCAGCCCCTCGACGTAGTGCAGGCGCAGATAGAGCCGCTCGCGGCTCGAGAGCGTGGAGAGCGCGCCGCGGAACGCCTCTTCGCAGGCCCCGCGGTAGCGCAACTTCAGATAATCCAGCTCCGGGGCGCCTGCGCCGAGGAGCGGATCGCTTCCGTCGGGCGGCGGGCGGTTCTCGGCCTTGCGCAGGCGGAGCGCGGTGCGGATGGCGACGATGCGCAGCCACGCGGCCAGATCGCCGCGCCCCGAATACGCGGAGATCCCCGGCGGCTTGCCGGCCGACGGAACCAGAAGCTCCGCCCGCAGCTCCTGCGCCACCTCGTCACAGAGCGCGCCCGAGGCGTCGAAGCGCGAGAGGAACTGCGGCAACTGGGAGAGCAGTTTCGACTCGAAGAGGCGCAGTGCAACCGGATCTCCGCGCACGCATCCGGCGGCGAGCTCCAGGTCTTCGCTGTGCAGGCGCTCGTCGCGCGCGCTTCCCACCATGCGCGCTAAGCTAGCAGATGCATGGCCTGCCTTTCTCCCGACGAGCTGGTGGAGTTTCTGGAAGGACGGCTCGCCGCGGAAGCGACGGCCGCCCTCGAAGAGCACGCGCAGGGCTGCGACGCCTGCCGCGCGCTGCTCGCCGAGTCGGTGCGCGCCGCCTTCCCCGAGTCCGGTCCCGCGAGCCGTTACCGGATCGTGCGGCCCATCGGAGCGGGCGGGATGGGCGTCGTCTACGAGGCGCACGACCTCCAGCTCCACCGCGCGGTGGCGCTCAAGATGCTGCGGCCCGCGGCAGACGCGGAAGGGCAGCGTGAGCGGCTGCTCCGCGAGGCGCGGGCGATGGCGAGGCTCTCGCATCCGAACGTGCTCGCGGTCCACGAGGTGGGCATGCTCGGCGACGCCGTCTTCCTCGCCATGGAGCTGGTCGAAGGGAGGACGCTCACCGCCTGGCTTCATGAGGGCAAGCGGCGCTGGCAAGAAATTCTCGAGGTGTTTCTCGCCGCGGCGCGAGGGCTCGCCGCTGCGCATGCGGCCGGGCTGGTGCACCGCGACTTCAAGCCGGACAACGTCCTCGTCGGCAAGGACGGGCGGACCCGCGTCACCGACTTCGGGCTTGCGCGCACCGCGGCTGCGCCCCTCGACGCGGGACCGGGCGGCGCGGCGCCGGTCGTCGCCTCGAGCTCGTTCGCGGGCAGCCCCGCGTACATGGCGCCGGAGCAGATGCGCGGCGAGCCGGTCGACGAGCGCGCCGACATCTTCAGCTTCTGCGTGGCGCTGCACGAGGGCCTCTTCGGCGTGCGGCCCTTCGAGGGCGAGACCCTCTCTGCCCTCGAGCGATCCATTGCGCGAGGCGAGGTGCGCAACCTGCGTGCGGCGGTCCCGGCGCGCCTGCGGCGGACGGTGTGGCGCGGCCTGCGGGCATCGCCGTCGGAGCGGTACGATTCGATGGACGCGCTCATCGCCGCGCTCGAGCAGGCGCGGCGTCCGGCGGTGGCGTTGCCGCTCGCCGCACTCGGCGCGGCGGCGGCCGTCGTTGCGGCGTTCTTCCTGCGATCGTCCCCGCCGCCTTTGGAGCCCGACGAGCAGATCCGCTCGCTGCTCGCGCAGATGGACAAGGAGACCGACGCCGCGCGTCTGACGGAGATGGACGGACGGCTCGGCCAGCTGATCGTCGATGCCCAGCGCAGCCGCGACGAGTTGCGCAAGCGGAGCGGCGCCGCTCCTCTGCCGCCCTCCGACGAGCTCGACGCGGACCTTCGCTCGCTCTTGCGCAAGTTCGGCGCCGAGACCTACCTGGTGCCGCCCATCTTCAAGGAGCGCGTCCGCTCGCACCTCGCGCGGCTGCTGAAGAGCCCGCAGCTCGCCGAGATCTACCAGCGCAAGCAGCAGTACTGGCCGCTGCTGGCGCGGGAGCTCGCGGCCGTCGGGCTGCCGGAGGAGATGGGCTACGTGGTCTGGACCGAATCGCACTTCGACCCGGCCGCGCGCAGCCCGATGGGCAGCTTCGGGCTCTGGCAGCTCACTCCGCAGATTGCTCGCAGCTACGGGCTGCGCGTCGATGCCGGGCTGGACGAGCGCGGTGACCCCGTCAAGACCACGCGCGCCGCGGCGCGCCTCCTCGCGGACCTGCTCGCCCAGTTCGGCGCCGACTCGTTCATGCTAGCGCTCGCCAGCTACAACTCGGGCGAGCAGCGGATTCAGCGCGCGCTCCAGAAGGTGGCCCAGGAGCAGGGCGGCTTCTCCCGGGACAAGCGCGACTTCTGGCACCTCTATCGGAGAAAGCTCCTCTCGCAAGAGACGAGCGAATATGTCCCCAACGTGCTGGCGGCGGCGATCGTCGGCAGCCACCCGCAGCGCTACGGCCTCGCACCCGGCCGGTGAATTTCCTTTGTCGCCCAAAGCCTCGAAACCCGCGCGTAGAGCGGGCTTGCGCGATTTCTTCGCATCTCCGGTGCGACGGTCTCGTCGCCGCCTCCACATCTTCATGGAGCCCAAAAAGGAGACCCTATGATCGCCTTTCTCGCCTTTGCAGTCCTGTTCGCCGCGCCCGTGGAGCAGAAGGACCCCCTCGATGCCGAGCTGCGCGCTGTGCTGCAGAAGTTCGGCGGCGACGCGGCCGGCCTGCCCGCCACTTTCAGGGACGACGTCCGCCGCTACCGCGACGAGCTGCTCGGTCGCAAGGACCTCGCTGCCATCCTCGAGCGCAAGGACCGATACTGGCCGGTGATCGCGCGCGAGCTCTCGGCGAAGTCCCTGCCCGAGGAGTTTGGCTTCGTCGCGCTGGCGGAGTCGCACTTCGACCCTTTGGCGCGCAGCGAGATCAGCGCCGGCGTGTGGCAGTTCACCGCGCCCACCGCGCGCAAGTTCGGGCTGCGGGTCGAGGAGGCGGCGGACGACCGGCTCGACGTCGAGAAGTCCTCCCATGCGGCGGCGGCTTACCTCTCCGCGCTGGTCGGCGAGTTCGGGCCCGAGTCGTTCATGCTCGCGCTCGCCAGCTACAACGCCGGCGAGCAGACGGTGCGGCGCGGCCTCGAGCAGGTCGCGCACACGCGCGGCGGTCTGCGCAACGCCGCCCACGACTTCTGGGACCTCTACCGGATGAAGCTGCTCGGCGAGGAGGTGCGCCAGTACGTGCCGAAAGTGATCGCCGCCGCGATCGTCGCCAACCGCCCGCGGACGCGTGAGTAGTTGGGGGGTCAAGGGGGGAGCGAGCTCCCCCCTTGTGGAGGCGCGGAGCGCCGGATCGACTACGTTCCCGTCAAGGCACATGGGTCAACTCAAGCGAATGGTGTGGTTAGAAGCGGGGGTCAAGGGGGGAGCGAGCTCCCCCTTTGTGGAGGCGCGGAGCGCCGGATCGACCACGCTCCCGTCAAGGCACACGGGTCAGCTCAAGCGAATGGTGGGGGTTAGAACCGGAAATCGCTCGATGGGCGCGGCCGCTGGGTGAAGTCGAAGGCGGACGCCAGATCTCTCGCAGCGGTGTCGCGGTTCTCTTTGACGATGATGAAGATGTGGTGGATGGGGCTCGGCGCGGCGGCGGTGGGCTTTCCGACCGGACCGCGCTGCGCGGCCTGCCCGGCCGCGGCGTCGGGATCTCCGACGCCGCCGCAGCCGTAGAGCATGACCAACGTGAGTGGAAACGTCGCCCGCATTCAGCACACCTCCGCGCGCAGCGGAACTCTTTTGCGCGCCTGCGCGCATCGGGTGAATGACCGAAGCCGGAGAAGATGCGACTCAGCAGTCCCGGAAGAGCGGCAGGAAGCTGCGCGGGGCGCGCTTGCGGCGGATGCAGCGGATGCTCTCGCTCATCAGGCACACGCTCAAGGCGCGGCGCGTGGCGGCGGTGCGGTTCACGCCAGAGCGATGCCAGAGATGGTTGTGGAGCAGCAGGCATTCGCCTGCGCGCGCCGGCAGCGGGATCGCGCGCCCTTCGGCGCCATGGCGGGCGGCCACGTCGTCGCCGCCGAGCGGCGTGGCCAGACCCTCTTTGTGCGAGCCCGGAATCACCTCGACGCATCCCGATTCCAAAGGCGCGTCGTCGAGCGCCGTCCAGATCTGCAGCGACGGATCGCGAGAGAGCCCCCAGAAGCTGCCGCCGTCCTGGTGCCACGGCAGCTCGGTGCCTCCCGCCGCCGCTTTGGTGAAGAGTACTGCGCGGCAGAGCACGACGCCGTCGTCGATGCGCGCACGGGCCACGCGCCCGAAGAGCGGGTTCTCGAGGAAGGCGCGGAAGAGCGGGTCGCGCTCGAGCTTCTCGATCTTCCGATAGTGCAGGGACGGCCCCTGCCAGCCGATGCCGCGCGGGAGGTCGCCGTAGCGGCCATCGTGCGCGTCGTGCTGGAAGAAGAGGCCTCGGTGGACGACCTCGCCCAGCATGATCTGGTCGGCCCGCGCCCGCAGCGCCGCCAGCGCGGCCTCGCCGACGACCGGCCCGAGCCGCGCCCAGCCGTGCGCCTCGTAGTGCTCGAGCGCCGCGGCGAGCGGCAGCGCTTCCGCGCCGGGCAGGAGGGTTCCGTCGAGGGCAGGTGGCAGGGTCAAGATGACTTCGTATACACCCGCTCAGTCGGGAGCACTCCGGCTCTTTCTCGAAGCGACGTTGGTATATTCGCGTCCTTGATCAAACTGCCGCCTGGCGATCCCGACGCGGCCTCGGCCGTCCGCTGGATCGCGACCTCTCCTGATGAAACCAAGGGCGTGCTCGCCGCCGAGCTCGCCGCGCTTGGAGCGCTCGAGGCGCGGCCCATCTACCGCGGCGTGGCCTTCGAGGCGAATCTGGAGACCGGCTACCGCGCGCACTTGTGGTTGCGCACCGCCAGCCGCATCCAGCGGATCGTTGCGGACCTGCCCGCGGGATCCACCGGAGAGCTGGAAGCCGCTGCCGCCGCCATCTCCTGGCCGGCGTGGCTCCTCGCCCGGCACCCGTTCACCGTCTCGCCCATCCTCACCGATGCCGACGCCCGCTCGGTGGGAGAGCCGGCCGTGCGCGCCGCTGTGGCCGGCGCGGTCGCGCGAAGCTTCTCCGCCGCCGCCCTCCCTGCGCCGCGCTTCGACCCGGACGCGAAGGACCCGGTGACGCTGGTGGCCCATCTGCGGGATGGGGTCTGCACGCTGGGTCTCGATACCGCCGGACGGGCGCTGCACAAGAGAGGATGGCGCCTCCCCGGGCATCCAGCGGTGCTCAAGGAGACCCTCGCCGCGACGGTGCTTCTCCTCGCCGGCTACGACGGCAGCGAGGCGCTGCTCGACCCGATGTGCGGCTCGGGGACGCTGGCGATCGAAGGCGCGTACATCGCGCTCGGGAAGGCGCCGCTCATCCACCGCGGCAAGGACGACTTCGGCTTCGAGCGCCAGGCGGGCTTCGATCGGGCCTTGTGGCGGCGCGTTTCGGAGCAGGCGCGCGCAGCCAGGCGTCCGGCGCCGGCAGCGCCCATCTTCGCTTCGGACATCCGGCAGGTCTACGTGGACCTCGCCCGAAAAACTGCGCTCCGCGCTCGCGTGGAGAAGCACATGAAGTTCTCGACGGCATCGCTGCAGGACCTCGAGCCTCCAGCCGCGAGCGGCCTTCTGGTCGCGAACCTTCCCTACGGCGAGCGCATCGGCGCGCTCCCGACGCTCTACCGGGAGGTAGGCCGCGCCCTGCGCGAGCGCTTCTCCGCGTGGCGGCTGGCGCTGCTCGTCCCTGCCGCTGCGCCGGCAGACGCGCTCGGCCTCACACCGGCCCGTGAGATCGCGCCTTCGGCACTCTCCGCCGTCGCGCCTTCGGCTTTCTCCTCCGTCGCGCTGAAGAACGGCGCCCTCGACGTGCGCCTCCTGCTCTTCGCCGCCCGGCGCTGACGCGTAGCCCCTGAGCTAACGGAGCGAATCGATCTGCACTGAAAAGACCAGAATTGCATTCGGTGGAACCGCCAAGTACCCGTAGGGTCCATAGCCCAGCTCAGGAGGGATGATCAGCTGGCGCGTGTCGCCGACGTGGGCGCCAACGAGGCCTTCATCCCAACCCCGGATGACCAGGCCCGCTCCGAGCTGGAACTCATACACATTCGATTCGAACTGCGTGCCGTCGGTGAACCAGCCTGTATAGTGCACTTGCAGGATTCTTCCCGCGGCCACCGCGACGCCGGTTCCGGAAACCAGGGTGCGGTAGTATTCGCCGTTCGCCATTTTCGTCGAGGCGGCGAGGTTCACGTTGAGCGAGGGGGCGAAGGTCGTAGTCTCGATGGTGGGCGGCGGCGCCGAAACTCCGCCACAAGCCGTCAGGATGAACGAGAGCACGAGCGGCAGAGGTTTTTTCGGGAAGGTGGTCATGAGGGCCGCAAGGATATCGCAAGTGGATCGCTAGGTGATGAAGTTGCCGGCGATGGCGGCGAGGCTCAGGCCGGCCATCGCGATCCAGATGGCGACGCCGAGCGCCAGCGGCCGCGCGCCGACGGCGCGGATCGAGCTTCGCGTCAGGCTCGCGCCGATGAAGAAGAGCGTCAGCACCAGCGCCTGCTTCGAGACGCCCGCGACCAGGTGTCCTGCCTGCTGCAGGCCGGGGATGTAGGTCGCCAGCGCCGCCGCCGCGATGAAGCCGGCGATGAACCACGGACGCCGCGGCTTTCCCTTCGCGCTCGCGCCGCCGCTGCGATTGTGCCAGTGCCCGATGGCGAGGGTGAGCGGGACGATCCAGAGGGCGCGAGCGAGCTTGACGGTGGTGGCGATCTCGACCGCCTTGCCGCCCCACGCCACCGCCGCCCCGACCACCGAGCTGGTGTCGTGGATCGCGAGCGCGCTCCAGAGTCCGAACTGCGCATCGGTGAGGCCGGCCGCGTGCCCCATGGGAGGACAGATGAAGAGCGCGACGGCGTTGAGCAGGAAGACGGTGGCGAGCGCGAGGGACACCTCGTGCTCCTGCGGGCGCAGCACCGGGACCACCGCCGCGATGGCGCTGCCGCCGCAGATGGCGGTGCCCACGGTGATGAGCGTTCCCACGTTCCGGCCGACGTGCAAAAGGCGCGTGAGCAGCGCGCCCAGGGCGAGGGCACAGACGATCCCGAGGACCGTGTAGACGACGCCATGCGCGCCGACGCGCGCGACCACGCGCAGGTCCATTCCCGCGCCCAGGCCCACGATCGAGAGCGGCAAAAGGACGTGAGTCGCTTTCCGCGTCTTGTCCAAAAAGGGGTTGCCGAAGGCGAGCGCGAGGAGGAGGCCGAAGAGGAGCCCCAGCCCGGTGGAGACGAAGGGAAAGAGGCACAGCGCGGCAGCAGCGGGCAGGAGGAATTGCCAACGGCTCCCACGCTTCGGCTCCGTGGCTTGCGCCGCAAGGCCTTCCATGGCGGATAGGATGCTGGACATCCGCTCGAAAAGCACGCGCCATCATCCGGCGTCAGATTTTGCTGGACGCGCGAGCCGCCGTCCCTTTTAGTCGCGGTCGCCGCAGGCTTGGCGACTACGCCTGTGGCCGTACCAACGGGTATGAGATGTGCTCTAGTCGAAACAATCCGGTGGCCCGGGGGCTGCCGCAAAGGAGGCTCTCCGTGTCCCAGGCTCGCTCGCAATTCATCACGGCCGTGCTCTGCGCACTGCTCGCGTACCCGTTCGCCGCCGGCGCGGCCGGCAAGCATCATTCCCTCAAGGCCACGCCCGACACCGTGGCGTGGGAGGTTCACCTCGCCGTTGCCCTGGGCGCAGTGCGAGTCGCCCGTCCAGATGAGGCCGCCTTCGAGGAACCCCGGCACGAAGATGGTCGAGCCCGCGACCAGCTCGTTGATGTCCATGTTCGAGCCATTCTTCCACGGCCGCAGCGAGCTGACCGGGCCCATCTTCGTCAAGGGCGCCCAGCCTGGCGACGTGCTCGAGATCCGCATCCTCAAGATCGTGCCCAAGAAGGCGGGGACCAACTTCAACCTGCCCGGCAAGGAGTTCCCCACCATCGGGGCCCTCGCCTCCGAGTTTCCCGAGGGCCACGTGCAGTACTTCGCCATCGATCCGAAAAAGCCCACCGTCCAGTTCAAGCCGGGCATCGAGAAACTCGGAGG
>WNFJ01307287.1_pt2 | contig 20161 bp, 20 predicted proteins | sample 5400461 | NCBI WGS metagenome assembly WNFJ01 (sample SAMN13153349, study PRJNA577476) | soil metagenome | isolation source: 115 cm saprolite on Douglas fir-dominated hillslope | place: USA:California | collected 2013-09-17
CTGCGGGAAGGCCTCGGCCGACAGGCCCTCCATCGTGCGCCGCAGCGCCAGCGCCGTGAGCTGGTCGGTCCCCGGCGCCCGGCCGATGCCCAGGTCGATCCGGCCCGGGTGCAGCGCCTCGAGGGTCCCGAACTGCTCGGCGACCACCAGCGGAGCGTGGTTGGGCAGCATCACCCCGCCCGAGCCGACCCGGATCGTGGAGGTCGCCGCGGCCAGGTGCGCGATCAGCACCGCCGGCGCCGAGCTGGCGATGGCCGGCATGTTGTGGTGCTCGGCCACCCAGAACCGCCGGTAGCCCAGCTCCTCGGTGCGCCGGGCCAGTTCCGTGGTCTGCCGTAGCGCCTGGCCCGATGTCGTACCGGCAGCGACGGGAGAGAGATCCAGAACGGAGAGCGGCACATCAATCACACAGCTCGCCAACTCCCGCGCGTCTCGCATTCTTCCCAGGCTCGCGGCCGCCCGTGCGCTCAACGGGGACGATTCTCAGGTCCATGCGCGGAAAGACGTCCCAGCTAACGCGATCATGCTGCGGCAAGGGGCGGCCGGGTCGCGGGTCGGCCCGGTCCAGCGGCAGTAAGGGCGGGTCGGCGCTGAACGCCGCGGTTCCCCGGCCCGCCGCGAGACACGGCGGGGCCAGTCAGGGCGGGGACACGTCGAGGCGGCCCTGGAGCACCGCCCGGTGGATGCTGGCGCGCAGGCTGGCGCAGGTGTCGATGAGCGCGGTCTGCTCGCCCGCAGCCACCCGCTCACTGAACTCGGCGCAGGCGCGCACGGACGCCAGGCTCCACTGGACGCTTGTGTGCTGCGGGCTGAACTTTGCCACCAGCGCCGTCGCACCGCACCGCTCGCACTCGACCGGCCGGGATCCCGCTTCCCGCTCGTCGGCTGGCGTGAGCATGTGCTCCGCCCTGGCATGCTGGCCGTTGGCGGCGCTGCCCGCGTGCTCCGCGGCGAGGCGCTGCCCGTCGGTCACGGTCAGCGTGCCTCTGCCTGCTGCGCGGCGAGGTTCGCCGCCACCTCCGTCTCCCATTCGGCCACGGCCCGGCTGGTGTCCACCTCGAACTCGTACCGCGCGACCATGTTGGGCTTGATGTCCTCGACGTCGGTGTAGAACTGCTGATACCAGCGGCGCAGCTGATAGACCGGGCCGTCGTCGGCGCAGAGCAGTGGGTTGTCGACGCGGGTCTTGTGCGTCCAGATCTCGACATCCTGCTGGAACCCCAGGCCGATAAAGTCGGCGAACTTGGCGGCGAACTTGTCGGCCTGCGCGCCGGAGAGGCCGGGCAGCTTCTTGACGATCACGCCCCACTGCAGCATGAACGAGTTGGGCGTGACCGGATAGTGGCAGTTGATCAGGACGCTCTCGGTGATCATGCCGCGGTAATCATGCCACAGCCAGTCGATCATGTACGACGGCCCGAAGTACGAGGCCTCGGACCGAAGCGTGGTGTCCCCTCCCGCGGCGTAGTTCGAGCCCTGCCCGATATCCGGCCGCGCCCGGGTACGCAGGTACTGCGAGGCTATGTGTCCCTCGAGCACGTTCTTGAAGTACGTCGGGAAGGCAAAGTGAATGTAGAAGAAGTGGGCCATGTCCACGACGTTGTCGATCACCTCGCGGCAGTTCGCCCCCTCGACCAGGATCGAGTCCCAGGTCCAGTCGCTCCACTGGTCGGAGAACGCGCCGTCGATCCGGGGAATGGTCACGCGCTCGGGCGGCGGGTTCCCTTGCGGGTCGTTCCACACGAACAGCTGCCGGTTCTGCTCCAGCGCGAGCCAGGATCGGGTCCGCGCCGCGGCCGGAACCCGGTTGGCGTAGGGGATCCGCGCGCACCGGCCGTCCGCGCCCCAGCGCCAGTCGTGGAAGGGGCAGGCCACCTGGTCCCCCTTGACCGTGCCCTGGCTCAGGTCGCCGCCCATGTGCCGGCAGTAGGCGTCCAGCACGTGCAGCTGGCCGGCCGAGTCCGCGAAGACCACCAGCTTCTGCCCGAACGCTTCGACCGCGTGCGGACCGGATTCCCGGAACCTGTCGGCGAGCCCCAGGCAATGCCAGCCGCGCGCGAACCGGGTCGGCGGCGCGCCGGCCACGATGCTCCGGTACCCGTTCCGGTCGCTCATGGGACCTCCATGCCAGTGCTGCTACCCCCTAGACTAGAACATGTTCTAGTCTAGGGGTACTGCGGTCGGCTCCGGCTGCCGGCGCGATCGGAGGGCATCAGGTGAGCGAGAACGTCGGTCAGGCGGTGATTGACGGGGTCCGCGAGCTGCTGCCGGTGCTGCGGGAGCGGGCGCAGGAGACCGAGGACAGCCGCAATGTGCCGGCTGAGTCGGTCAAGGCGCTGACGGAGACCGGGTTCTTCCGGGTGCTCCAGCCCAGCAGGTTCGGCGGGCACGAGGTCGACCCGATCACGTTCCTGACCGCGGTCCGGCTCATCGCCAGCGCCTGCGGGTCGACCGGCTGGGTCGCGTCGGTCCTCGGCGTGCATGCCTGGCAGCTGGCCCTGTTCCCGCTCCAGGCGCAGGAGGAGGTCTGGGGAGCCGACTCGGGCACCCGGATGTCCTCGTCGTACGCGCCGACCGGCCAGGCCGAGACGGTCGCCGGCGGGCACCGGCTCAGCGGGCGGTGGAGCTTCTCGTCGGGCTGCGATCATGCCACGTGGGCGCTGCTCGGCGCGATCGTGTCCGGCGCCGACGGCAATCCGGCCGACTTCCGCACGTTCCTGCTGCCCGCCAGCGATTACGTGATCGACGACGTATGGGACACGGTCGGGCTGCGCGGCACCGGCAGCAACGACGTTGTCGTCTCCGGCGCCTTCGTGCCCGAGCACCGCTCGCTCAGCTTCAACGACGTCTTCCGCTGCGCCTGCCCCGGCCAGGAGGCCAATCCCGCGCCGCTGTACCGGCTGCCGTACGGCTCGCTGTTCTCCTACGCGATCACGACGCCGATCATCGGGATGGCGACGGGGGCCTACGAGGCGCATGTGGCCTACCAGCGGGAGCGGGTGCGGGCCTCCTACGTCGGCCAGAAGGCGTCCGAGGACCCGCACTCGCAGGTACGGGTGGCCGAGGCCGCGGCGGACCTTGACTCGGCCTGGCTGGCCCTGGAGCGCAACATGGCCGAGCTCATGGAGCACGCCCGCGCGGGCACGAAGATCCCCGTACCGCTGCGCCTGCGAGTGCGGCGGGACCAGGTGCGCGGCACCGGCCAGGCGATCAGCGCGGCGGACCGGCTGTTCGAGAACTCGGGCGGGCGGGCGCTGCGCAGCGGCACCCCGATCCAGCGGTTCTGGCGCGACGCCCACGCCGGCCGGGTGCACGCGATCAACGACCCGGAGCGCGCGCTGTCGATGTTCGGCCGCGGCGAGTTCGGCCTGCGCATCCAGCCGGACGGGATGATTTGACGGGACCTGGCTGATGACGGCTAAGCCGGTGGAGTTCGCTACGACGAGCCGCTTCGCTCCGGATGCTCGGACGGGATGGGGCTGATGACGGCTGAGCCGGTGGAGTTCGCTACGACGAGCCGCTTCGCTGATGCGGGCGGGATGCGGCTGCATTACCACGAGGCCGGGCCGCCCGGCCCCGCGTCCGCCGGCACGCCGGTGGTCATGCTGCACGGGGGCGGGCCCGGGGCGTCCGCGTGGAGCAACTTCGGCCGCAACCTGCCCGTCTTCGCGGCTCGGTTCCGCTCGCTCATGATCGACCAGCCGGGATTCGGCAGCTCCGCCAAGCCGCCGGTGACCGGCCACTACTTCACGTTCGCCGCCGACGCCCTGGCCAGCCTGCTGGACAAGCTGGGGATCGGCCAGGTGCACCTGATCGGCAACTCGCTCGGCGGCGGCACCGCGGTCCGCTTCGCGCTCCGGTTTCCCGGGCGGGCGGGCCGGCTGGTGCTGATGGGGCCGGGCGGCCTGAGCCTGAACGTGTTTGCCCCGGACCCGACCGAGGGGGTCAAGCGGCTGATGGAGTTCGCCGCGCCGCCGGGCCCCAGCCGGGAGAAGATGGCGGCCTTCCTGCGAACGATGGTCCACGACCAGCGGCTGGTCACCGACGAGCTGGTGGAGGAGCGGTACGTCACCGCGAGCACCCCCGAGGCCATCGCGGCGATGGCCTCGATGGGCGCCTCCTTCTATGACCCGGCTCATGCCGAGGAAGGGCTGCTGTGGCGGGAGGTCCACCGGCTGCGGCACGAGGTGCTGCTGATCTGGGGCCGCGAGGACCGGGTGAACCCCCTGGACGGCGCGCTGGTGGCGCTCAAGCTGATCCGGCGGGCGCAGCTGCACGTGTTCGGCGGCTGCGGGCACTGGGCCCAGCTGGAGAAGTTCGACGAGTTCAACCGGCTGGCGATCGACTTCCTGGAACGGGGTGCCCATTGACCGGGATTGGTTCGCTAGGGTACCTGCGGGTCGAGTCCACCGACGTTGAGGCCTGGCGCGAGTTCGGCGTTCGGGTCCTCGGCATGGTCGAGGGCCGCGGCCCGGACTCCAGCGCGCTGTACCTGCGGATGGACGACTTCCCGGCCCGGCTGGTGATCCTGCCGGGGGAGCGGGACCGGCTGCTCGCGTCCGGCTGGGAGGTGCCCGGCGAGCGCTCCCTCGCCGAGGCGGGGCGGGCGCTGGATGAGGCTGGTGTCGCGGTCAAGGCCGGCACGGCGGCCGAGGTGGCCGAGCGCCGGGTCGCGCAGATGCTGCGCTCCGATGACCCGGCGGGCAACGCCCTGGAGGTCTTCTGCGGCGCGGCCCTCGAGCATCGCCCGGCGATCAGCCCGTACGGGAACCGTTTCGTCACGGGCTTGATGGGCCTCGGCCACGTGGTCCTGCCGGTATCTGACGAGGAGTCAGCGCTGCGCTTCTACACCGAAGTACTCGGGTTCCGGCTGCGGGACTCGATGCGGATGGCGCCCGAGCTCTTCGGCCGGCCAGCCGGCGGGCCGCCGTTGTGGATGCGCTTCCTCGGCTGCAACCCGCGGCACCACTCGCTGGCGCTCGCGCCGTTCCCGGCACCCGCCGGGATCGTGCATCTCATGATCGAGGTCGCCACGCTGGACGACGTCGGCCGCTGCATGGACCGGTGCGCCCGGCGCGGGGCCAAGGCCAGCGCAACGCTCGGCAGGCACGCCAACGACCTGATGGTGTCGTTCTACGTGGCGACGCCGGGCGGGTTCGACATCGAGTACGGCACTGACGGCAGGCTGGTCGACGACGCGACCTGGGTGAGCCGGGAGACCACCGCGATCAGCCTGTGGGGGCACCGGTTCGCCGCCGCGGACGGCACTGAATGACTGCCGCGCCCCACGTTACGCCAATGGCGTTCGAGCCGGAGCCGCGGCGGTTCCGTCAGGTGCTCGTCCCCGCTGAAGCGTGTGCGGAAAGTGTCGTGGCAACAGCCCTTTTCGCGCACAAAGGGCTTGGGTGAGACCACCGGGAGGGCGGGGCGGCGGTAAGAGCGCGGAGATTGCATAGTTTTGTCGGCTTGTGTCGGCCTCTCGCGGCGGGGTGCGATCAGGCGGGCGGGTACGACAAGCCGATCTGCCGGCGGACCTCGTCCATGGTCTGCATGATCGTGTATGTCTCGTCCAGCGGCATCAGCGGGCTCTCCAGCAGCCCCGCTCGGAGACAGCGGCCCACCTCGGCCGCCTCGCCGCGCAGCCCGCGCCCTTCATACGGCTTCGCATAGCGCTCGAGCTCGGTGCCGTCCCGGGCGATCACGCGGAACGTGGTCGGCGTGTAAAACCAGCCGTCGATCTCCATCCTCGCTTCGGTGCCGTAAATGGCGGCGGGGTTGCCCGATGCGGCCAGCAAGGTCGTGGTCAGCACCGCGTGGGCGCCACCGTCGTACTGGAAGATCATCGAGGTCGTGGCGTCGACGCCGGTAAACGCCGGATCGCTGACGGCCGTGATCCGCGTCGGGGTGCCCAGCACCAGGCTCGCGAACGAGACCGGGTATATGCCGAGGTCCAGCAGGGCCCCGCCGCCCAGTTCCGGCGCGAACAGCCGGAACTGCGGATCGTGGGGGAACCACTGCCCGTGCTCGGCGGTCAGGTATACGAGGTCGCCGAGCGTTCCCGCGGCGAGGATCTCACGCGCCCGCGCAATGTGCGGCAGGAAGCGCGTCCACATGGCCTCCATGAGGAAGGTTCCCCGCTCGCGCGCGGCGTCGATCATCTCGCGCGCCTGGCCGGCGTCCATCGCGAACGGCTTCTCAACGAGCACGGCCTTGCCCGCATTGATCGCGAGCAGCGCGGCGTCGTGATGGCCGGGATGTGGCGTTGACACGTACACCACATCGACATCCGGATCGCTGACGAGGGCCTGGTAGCTCGCGTGCCGGTGCGGCACGCCGAATTCGTCCCCGAACGCGTCCGCCGAAGCCCGGGATCGGGACCCCACGGCGACCAGCTCGCAGTCGGGCTGCAGCGCGAGATCCCGCGCAAACGCGTGGGCGATCCCGCCGGTCGCGAGGATTCCCCAGCGAATCGGGCGGTCATCCGATTGCGTCATCCGATCACTCCCTTGCTATGCGGCAATGGCCCGGCGCCGACGGCCCGCCCGGCGCAGCACGGTCGGCCGGCCGGTTCAGGGGACCAGTGCTCCGCCCAGCGTGACCATGGCCTTCTCGCGGTCGCCCTCCCAGGCGATGGCCTGAGCATCGGCCGGCACCCTACCCCACAGCATGAGCAGAAGGTCCGCGGCCGTAGCCCGGATCGTGGCCACCGGGTCGCCGGGACCGAGAATCCAGGATGATGGCGAGCCGGCGGCGATGAGGCGGACCGCGTGCGGGGGCGCGGCGATGCGGCCGAGCCGGACCTGACGCGGTGCCATGGTATCGATGACCTCGGCGACCCCATCGGCGGCCAGCGCCGGGTCCAGCCCGCCGGCAGCCCCGAGCGCGTGCTCGGCATCCCAGCGGTGGATCAGGGTCTCCAGGCACCTGCGCCGCTGCCAGAACCCCACCGTCGGCGGCGGCGCAATCGTCCACGCACCGGCGGACGGATCGGTGTCCAGCGCAGCCAGCAGAACGCCCGCGGTGTCGCCGAACCACCTCGCGAGGGCGGCCTGGTCGCGCGGTGCGGGGGACGCCTCGTAATCACCCCGGTTCTCGGTCACCGCCGCTGCCGCCCACAAATTTTCCCGGCCGAGATGGTCGGCGAGATCGTACAGCGTCCAGTCCCCGCAATGCTCGACCCGGGCCGACAGGTCTGCGGCCAGGCACGCCTCGAAGACGTCGAGCTCGCGGCGCAGGTGCTCCAGGTAATTGGCAGAGTCCATGCCCAGACCGTACCTGTCACGTCGGCGCCCGCCAGGTAGGTACTTCCGGCTCGCCGCAGACGGGTGGGAGGATCGCAGATGGCGCCAACCCGACGGTGGTGGCGACCAGAGAGGAACAGCCATGTCCGATGTGACGGCATGGCCTGCTGACCGACGGATCACGATCCGCGACCTGCAGGCAGCGACGGACCGGGGCGAGCGGTGGTCGATGCTCACCAGCTACGACACGCTGACCGCCGGCATATTCGAGCAGGCCGGAGTCCGCGCCCTGCTCGTCGGCGACACCAGCGCGGAGATGGTCCTCGGCTACCCGGACACGGTGCCGGTGACAATGGACCAGATGGTCCCGATGGTTCAGGCCGTCGTCCGCGGGACGCGGACGGCGCTGGTGGTCGCCGATCTGCCGTTCGGCAGCTATCAGGCTGGCCCGAGGGTGGCGCTGGCCAATGCCGTCCGGCACCTGAAGGAAGGCGGCGCGCAGGCGGTCAAGCTCGAAGGCGGCCGGCGTGTACTGCCGCAGGTCGAGACGATGGTCGGGGCCGGCATCCCGGTGATGAGCCACCTCGGGCTGACCCCGCAGAGTGTCAACGTCCTGGGTGGGGTCAGGCGCGTCCAGGGCCGCGGTGATGCCGGGGAGGAACTGCTCGCCGACGCGCTGGCCCTGGAGGCTGCGGGAGCGTTCGCGGTGGTGCTGGAGTCGGTGCCGGCCGGGCTCGGGCGGCGGATCTCCGGAGCGCTGCGGATACCCACGGTCGGCATCGGGGCAGGCCCGGACTGCGACGCCCAGATCATGGTCTGGCAGGACATGGCTGGCCTCACCACGGGCAGGCTGCCGCGCTTCGTCAAGCGGTACGCCGACACCCACGGCGGGTTGCTCGACGCCGCCCGCCGGTATTCCGGCGACGTCGCCGCCCGCCGCTACCCAGATCTGGCCCACAGTTATGCATAACGGCACGTGCGCGCGCCGTCGACGAGGCTGAACGCGGACCCGTCAGACTCCGTGGTCAAGGTGCGCGGTGTCGTTGAAGCTTCGCACGATCCAGCGGTCGCCGGAGATCACGAGCCGAGAGATCGAGGCGTTGTCCGCGCCGATGAAAGCGAACGGCCGGGACCCGCTGGCCTGCGTGAGCGCCTGACCGATCACGCCCCCGTGCGTGAATGCCGCGACGCGCTGCCCAGGGTGACTGGCCGCCAGCCGCACGATCGCAGCCCGTACCCGGCCGGCAAACGCGGCGGCGGGCTCGGCGCCGGGAATCACATCCCAGCGCTCCTCGGCGAGCACCCGCTGGCTGATGGGGTGGCCGTCGGCCACCATCTTGCGCAAAACGCCGCCTTCCCACTCACCCAGGTACACCTCCCGGAGCCCGGCCTCCACCTGAGGGTTCAGGCCGAGCTGCCCGGCCAGCGGCGCCGCGGTCTGCGCGGTACGCAGCAGGGTGGTCACGTAAATGGCGTCGATGCCCGCGGTACTCAGCCGTGCGCAGACTTGCCGAGCCTGCTCCCGGCCCGATGCTGACAGCGGCGGATCGCCGTGCCCGCCCTCCAGCGGGAACGGCTTGCCATCCACGTACGCTTCCGATTCGCCGTGCCGTACCAGCACCAGCTCCACCGCCCCTGGCGGCAGCTCGAACCGGCGCTGCCGAAATGAGGCTGGCTCCGGTCCCAGGCCTTCTACTTCCGTCATAAGCCACGAATCGTACCGGCCATCGAACGCAGGTGGAGCCGGACTCCGGGGCGTCAGCGGCGGTTTGAGTACCCGCTGATCACTGCAGGGTGACCCGCCGCCAGGCGTTTCGGGACGACCATGCGCCAGGCTTCGGTGACGAACTCGCGCATCTCAGCCGGGTCGAGCAAGGCCATGCGCGCGTCTATCCAGTTGAAGCGGTGATCGCTGGGGCGATCCAGAAAGAACCTGTCTGGCTCGGCTGCGATCAGCGCGGCGCGCTCTTCCCTGGGGAAGCCGAAGCCCATGATCGTCTCGTCGGGGGAGATCGCGACATAGACGATCTTCCCGACCCGGAACTTGACATGATCGCGTATCAGGTGCTCCTCCGTGCGGGGGAGGGACAGCGCTACGGCCCGCACGTCCTGCGCGGTTATCATCGGCTCGGCTTCCTCTGGTACGTCAGCAGTACGGCGCCCTCCATGGACAGCCACCCGCCGGGGTAACGACTCCCCGGGGGCACGCTATTCACCCATGCCCGCGGAGGCGGGGACGTCGGCCCGGCGGCCGCGGCGCTGGCAGTTCAGTGTGTAGGAGTCGACGCCGACCACGAGCCGATCCCCGGTCAGCATAACCGTGGCGTGGACGCCGTGGTCGAAAGAGCCGATCGCGCCGATCGCCACCAGGACGGCCGGGTCGTGCCCTGCGTAGCCGACCGCCGTGCTGGCCAGGGCGCTGGTCGTGAAGCCATCGCTGGTCGTGCGGTAAGCCCCGCTGTGGAAGTCGACGTTGTCGTCGGCGCCGAACTGCCCACCCGGCGAGAACCGCAAAGCGACCTGCAGCCGCGCCGGAATGCTCGTTACCTTTCCGTTGTGGCTGATCGCGACGACTTGCCAGTCGTACCCAGTGAACCCGGGCGATACCGACCTGGCTGACGTTGCCGAGCCGCATGCGGCCAGAGCCAGCGAGGTCAGGCAGATGCATACGGCGGCGAGCGCAAGGAATCGGACACGGTGCCCCATGGGCATAGTCTGCCTCCGCCGCGCCGCGTTACCCAGGGTGGCTGACCGCGTGGCCTGGCCGGGCGCGCAGAACGCGCGCCGGTGACGCCGCCGAAGAAGCCGAGTTCCGGCTTGGGGGCACGATTGACGGCCGGATCCCGCCGGCGGGCGCTCGAAGATCCCTCGATCCGCGGGATGAGGCCGGGCTTATCATCAGGGGGAACATCAGGCAGGGTGGGGCATGCGCGGCCATCATGATCACCGGCGGGTCACGGGTGACGCGGGGCCGCCGGGCCCATCCTGGCCACCGCCGCCGGGGCGCGGTTGACCGGCGGGCTGCTGGTCAGGATGAACGAGGCGTGAGAGGGGCCCGACGGTGACGTTCTCACGCCCGGCGCCGGGACCGCCTGCGCGGGATGCCCGCCGGGACGCCATGGCTGGCCTCCCGGCCAGGCCCAGCGCCGCCGCCAGTGACGGCCTGCCGGTGCCAGCGGCCAGGCCATGGCTGGTCAGGAGGCTGTTCCCGCTGCTCGCCACGGTCGGTCTGGTCGCCATCGGGATGGCCGTCACCACCTGGTGGGGACCCGACCTGGCCGGGAAGTCAGCCTGGTCGCTTCCCGGCGACCTGTGGGGGACGCTGGTGGCGGCCGAGCGGCTCGCGCACCTGGACGTCGGCGGCCTGTACACGGCTCCGACCGGCCTGGTCAGCCTCCCGGGCGCGGCCGTGATCCTGGTGCCGGTCGCGGCCATCATTGACGCGGCCGGGCTCTCGCTCCAGGTTCCGGGCGCCCATAACGCCCACCCGGGCGCGTGGCTGCTGGCCGGGCCCTACCAGATGGCTGTGTCGGCCGTGGTGCTGTTCGCTGCCGACGCGATCGCCGAACGCCTGGGTGCGACCTGGCCGAAGCGCGCGGTGCTCGCGGGCGCGGGCGCCGTTACGTTGTGGAGCGTTGCGGTGCTCTGGGGTCATCCCGAGGATGCCGTGGCGGTGGCACTGCTGCTGTTCGCGATCGTGGCGCTGTCCGACGCGCGAACCGGGCGGTCGGCCTGGCTGACCGGGGCAGCGGTCGCCGTGCAGCCGCTGGTGCTGCTCGCGCTGCCGGTCATCGGAATGGTCATCGAGCCGCGGCGGGTGCCCGGCTATCTCGCCCGGGCCGCCGCCCCGGGTGCGCTGCTGCTGGCCGCCGCGGCCGCGGCGAACTGGACCGCCACCGTTCACGCGGTGACCAGCCAGCCCAACTGGCCCGGCGTTGACCACCCCACTCCGTGGAACTCCCTGGCCCCCCACCTGGCCGGCGGGGCGGTCGCCGCCGGGCCCGCCCGGGCCGTGACAGTCCTGGTGGCCTGCGGGTGCGCGGTCGTCGCCGGGCGCCGGTGGCGCGCGGCGCGGCAGGCCGGCCCGTGGAGTCCGGAAACCCTCCAGGAGGTCGTGTGGTGGGCTGCCGTGGCCCTGGCGCTGCGCTCGGTGTTCGAGCCCGTGATGGTCGCCTACTACCTGTGGCCGGTGCTGGCGGTGGCCCTGATCGTCGCGTCGAGGCGCTGGCCGTACCTCATCGCGACCTCGGTCGTCACCACGGCGCTCACCTTCGGATCGCAGGTCACCTGGCGGGGCACGTGGAACTGGTGGGCGCCGATGGTCGCGGGGCTGGCCATCACCCTCGTCCTCGCCCGCGTCCCGCTGCGCAAGAGCGCGCCCGGCCTGCCCTGACCCCCGGTCGGCGAAACGCGCGAGGGCGGCCCGGAGTCAGGCGTGAACGACGTTCGTGTGGTGGCAGAAGTGCACCCGCGCCGCGCCCGTGGAACGGATCCGGCGCAGCGAGTCCCGCCAGGCCGCCGGGTCGCTCGCCTGGCCAGGCGGCAGGTCCTGGTCGGCCGGGCCCTGGTACTGGCGCGGCGTGTAGGCCGCGTCCCCGATCAGCACGTCGGGTGCCCCGTCCGCGGCCTGGACGAGAACCGACTGATGACCCACGGTGTGCCCGGGAGTCGTGATCACGGCCAGGCCGGGCAGCACCTCGGTGTCCCCGTCGAGCAGCTCGAACCGGGCGTTCATGAAGTCGAACCAGTCATACAGCTCGCGTGACTCGCGCTGGGCGCGGCTCACCTCCGCGCGCTGGACGTAGAAGGCGGCATGCTTAAATACGGCATTCTGGCCGCAGTGGTCGAAGTGCAGGTGGGTATTGATCACCAGCCCGATGTCACCCGGGGTCATGTCCAGCTCGGCGAGCGCGTCCGCGACGGAGCGGTTGACCACGCGCCAGTCGCTGAGCAGCTGGCCGGGCCCGCCCACGCCGGTGTCCACCAGCACCGCGCCACCGGGATGGGTGACCACGAAGCCATGTACCGGCCACTCGAGGCCGTCCACGCCGCGCAGGCTCGCCAGGTGCAACCGCTTGACCTCCAGCGTCATCGGTGACTGTCTCCCTGCTTCGCGGCCAGAGCGCATCCGGCCGCACCGTATCATCGACGCACCTCATCGTGGCGGCACGGGGCTCCAGGGTCCAGGCGCACGCGAGGGCGTTACCGGGCTCTGCTCCAATAGGGACATGTGCACGGCGATCCTGAGTATCGAGCCGGGCGCGCCAGCGCTGGTGGCCGGAATCCGCGACGAGCTTGTCGACCGGGCCTGGGTACCCCCGGGACGGCACTGGCCCGACTATCCCGGGGTGGTCGGCGGCCAGGACCTGCTGGCCGGCGGAACATGGCTGGCGCTGGCCCCGGAGGCGAGACGGGTGGCCTGCGTGCTCAACGGCCGTGGCCGGATGGCGCCCGCGCAGTCGCGGCGCTCACGGGGCGTGCTGCCCCTTCAGGCCGCCGTCGAGGGAAAGCTGGGGCGCGCCGGACTGGCGGACTTCGACCCGTTTCACCTGCTGAGCGCGGAGCCGGAGACGGCCACGCTGTGGAGCTGGGATGGCGAGCGACTCACCGAGCGGGAGCTGACGGCCGGCCTGCACGTCGTGGTCAACTCCGGCCTGAACAGCGACCTGCGAGCGGGCGATGCCCCGGGTTCCGGCTCCCCGGGACGGGATCACGAGCTGGCCCGCATCGCTCATTTCCTGCCGCGGCTGCGCGCGGCGGCGCGTCCGGCCCCCCGGCCCGGCAGCCCGCTTCCGCAGGCCTGGGGATCGTGGCTCCCGCTGATGAACGGCGATGGCCTCGACCCGTCCGATCCGCGAGCGCTGATCGTGCGGCGTGATCTCGGCGAAGGGCGGATCTGGGGGACGACGTCGATATCGCTGGTCGCGCTGGCGCCCAGCGGGCTGCGGTATGACTTCACCGACCGGCCGGGAGACCCGGACGCCTGGTACCCGGTACCTCTGGGCTCGTAGCCGCGCTTGGCGAGCAGCTCATAAAGGCGCGAGCGAGGGAAAGTCAACGGCTGCCCTTAGCAATACGGCAGGGCCCGGGCAACGCCACGCCAATCCTGGCACAATTATTCGCGGCATGGGACACTGCGGTGGTCTGGTGGCCGGTGAAGGGCGCACGCGATCATGGCTCAGCCCGAGGGCAGTTCTGGCGTCGGCGCGGAAAGTCAGGGTGTCCACGGTATGACCGGGGCGTCGGGCGGCGGGCCGACGGCGCTTCGGATACTGCTGGGCGCCCAGCTGCGGCGGCTGCGCGAGGCGCGGCGGATCACCCTCGATGAGGCCGGGAACGTGATCCGGGCTTCCGGGTCAAAGGTGAGCCGGCTGGAGACGGGCCGGGTCGGCTTCAAGGACCGTGACATCGCGGACCTGCTGACCTTCTACGGGGTGACCGACCAGCTGCAGCGCAACTCGCTGCGGGAACTGGCCCGCAGCGCCAGCGCCCGGGGCTGGTGGCACGACTATTCCGACGTGCTGCCGCCGTGGTTTGAGGCCTACGTCGGCCTGGAGGAGGCGGCGACCAGCATCCGGGCCTATGAGATCCAGTTCGTGCCCGGCCTGCTGCAGACCGAGGACTACGCCCGGGCCGTCACGCTGCTCGGCCACCATGGCGCGCCGACCGATGAGATCGACCGGCGGGTACGGCTGCGGATGGCCCGCCAGGCCCTGCTGGCCGAGCCCCGCTCCGTGCACCTGTGGGCGGTGCTGGATGAGGCGGCGCTGCGCCGCCCGGCTGGGCGTCCCGGCGTCATGCGGCGCCAGCTCCAGCATCTCATCGAGGCCGCCGACCGCCCGAACGTGACCATTCAGGTCGTCCCGTTCAAGGCCGGGGCGCACGCCGCGGCCGGGGGGCCGTTCAGCGTTCTGCGCTTCGCCGAGCGTGACCTGCCCGACGTGGTCTACCTGGAACAGCTCACCAGCGCCCTGTACCTGGACAAGCGCGAGACCGTCGACCATTACATGGCGGTGATGGAGCGCCTGTGCCTGGAAGCCGCGCCGGCCGCCTCCACCGCCAGCCTCATCAACGCCGTCCTCCGGGACCAGTGACAGTGCCTCCCGCTCTGCTCTGTCTCCTGCTCGCCGCCCGCGCGTGAGTGACGTTACGACGTACGACGAGCCCGCCTGCTATCGCGTTCAGGCGCGTGGAAGTGATCGTCCTCGGACGGCTGCGAACGCTGCCCCATCTGCTTCCAGAACTGCTTGAGATCTCCGGGCAGCGCTTCCTGCCAGGGTGCCGCCCGGCGCCTCATCGATCCGCCCGCCATCAGCGCATGCTGCCTGCGGCAGAACGCCTCGCTCAGCTCCATACGGTAGTTCTCCTCGCCTTTCGGCGGGTACGGGCAGAGCTCGAAGGGACAGCCGCGCTTGCAGTTGGATCCCGGTTCCGAGGTCGCGGCCATGCCGACGGTGCGGGTCGGGTCGAGCGGAGCGCGGCTCCCGGCCAGGCACGGGGGCAGGTCATGCCTGCTGGTGCGCTGGAGCCGCCGGTTCCGGTCGGCAGGCTCTCCGCGTTCGGCCAGGTTGAGCAGCAGGAGCACGTCGGCGACGAGTTTCTGCGCGCGCGGATGCAGCGCGGTCCACCCGGTGGACGGCGGGATCCACAAATTGTGCTTGCGCGGCGACCCCGGATTGGCCGGACGAGACCCGATCTTGGCGACCACGCCGCTCTCGTCGATCCAGAGGAAGCGCTCGGGCTGCCCGGTTTCCAGCGCCCATGCGGCCAGCTTGCGCGCCTCGATGACGAACGGGTGCTCGGCCTGACCGCCCGAGAACGGGGCCCAGTGCTCGACGAGCGTGCCGTGCTCGGCGTCGCGCCTGCGCGCGCGGAGCCTGGCGGCTACGTGATGCGCCGGGCCGTCGGTCAGTGACCAGAGGCACAGCGCGTGCACGAGGGTCAGCCGGGAGAACCAGAAACTGGTGCCGCGCAGCATCTCCCGGGCCTGCTCGACCAGGAAGGCCCGGGTCTCGGGGTTGGCGTGGGGATGCCGGCCCCGGCGGTTGGCCGCGTACTTGAATCCCTGAGCGAGCGCGACCTCCAGGGTCAGGCGCAGGTCGGACTCACCTCGAGTGCCGTCACGCTCGCCGACGAACTGCAGCCACTGCCCGAGGTTCCTCTTGGCGTCCCGCACGTTGTCCGTCACCGACCCGACCAGCAGTGGCGCGAGCCAGGCCCGGACTACCATTTCGCGCCACTCCCGCTCATCCTGGTGCCGTGCCGCGGGGTGGCGGCCTGCCGGTGACTCGGGGCCAGGCGCCGTGTCTCCCGCCTGGCCCGCCTGGCCGGGTGGGGCCGCCGCCTGGCCGGGTGGGGCCGCCGCCTGGGCGTTAGGGAAATAGCTCGGGTCGAGCGGGCCGAGATGCCCCTTCAGCGCGCTGAACGCCTGGTCGCCGCCTGCCCCTATCTCTTGCGCGCCTTCCACCCGAATCGAATAGGACGGCTCGTCGATCGTGATGTTGTAGAGCTGGCAATAGGTATGAGCCGGGTCGGAGGGACGCTGGCTGGCGATCATCCTGACCGCCTCGCCAAACCGGCGTACGAGGTTGAGCTTGGCCTCCTCCAGGCTCCTCTTATCTTGCGCGGACATGTCCGGCCAGGTTTCGGCGATGTCCGCGGCGATATCCCCGTGCGCCGGGTTCTCGTCGACGCTGTCGACCTGGAGCGAGGCAGCGAACAGGTAGAGGGCCTTCACGTGGTCGTTCTGCCTGGCCTTGGTGCGCAGCAGGCTCTGTAGCCGGCCGTCGGGGCCTTCGCCGGCGGTGGGATCGGGAACCTGGGTTCCCGGGACGGCGGGGGCGGCCGGGCCAGGGCGGCCTGGCTGAACCTTCGTCCGGGAGTTCATCACCAGCGCGATGAGGAGCTCCCGCCCGGGGTCCGCCAGGGCTTCCTCGGAGTACTGAGGATCCTCCATGGCCAGGTCGATGAGCCGGGACCCGAGATAGGCCTGGATGATGCTGTGCGGGAAGCGCACGCCGTTCCCGCGTGCCTCTACCAGCCCCAGCCGCATGCCCCAGGTCGCGGCCAGCCGGATGTCGAAGCCGCGCGAGAGCTCCTTCAGCCTGCGCTCCACCTCGGGGATGATCGGGGGAGGTGGCCTGAGTCTCCGCAGCCTCTCGAAGTCGTCGAACCTGACCTGCAGCCGGTCGCGCTGCAAGCCGATGCAGGCCAGCACCGAAAGCTGGTCGACGGTGGCCTGCCGATCCTCGCGGCTGAGCGGCACGCCGGTCGCGAAGTGCCCGTCGATGAGCGCCTGGGTCCAGGTCTCCAGCAGGCGCAGCCGAAGCTCGGACCGGTCGACGCCGCGGGTGTCGAGCCCGCGGCCGCGCCGCCGGGGGGTGAGGTGCTCCATCAGGCCGGCCCGCTGCAGCTGGCGGGTGATCTGCAGGTAGAGGGGCGTCTCGGCCACGTCAGCGGTCTCCACCACCCAGTCGAGGCGACGCTCGTCCTCGCCCGAGCCGCGCTGAAGGTACTCCAGCGCCGCCTCCTCGCTCAGCGGCTCCAGCTCCACGATCGTGGCCTCCATGTCGCGGAGCGGGTCGTGCGGTCGCGAGGCAATGATGAGCGGCAGTCGATGTTCGGCGGCCTGACGGATGGCGAGCCGGATGCGGTTGTCGCGTTCCTTGTCCTCGATGAGTGCCTCCTCGAGGCCATCGGCCAGGATCACGACGCTGTCGTTGCGGCAGAGCTGCCGCCAGACCCTCTCCCCTTCCGCGTCGGACTGGAGGGCGGCATTCGCGTCGGCCACGAACCGCTTGCGCGCGAGCTCGCGGAAGTCCAGATCCTGGGCATCCCGCAGCCGCACCGGGACCGGGACGGCGCCCCGCTCAGCTAAAAGCTGGGTGAGCCGGACCAGGAGCGCGGTCTTTCCCGTTCCCACCCCGCCGACGATCACATGCGGGCGGCGGGTGTCGCGGTCGCGCAGGTCCTCGATCATTACGTGGCACAGCTCATCTCGGCCGACCACCTCGCCGACGATGCTGCCCGCGGTGTCGACGAGCTGATGCGGCACCTCCCGCGCCTTGCGCACGTACGGCCTGCGGACGAGCCAGAGCCGGACCACCAGGAAGAGCGCGGACGCGAACGCGAGCGAGAACAGGGGCCCGAGGGTGCCGGCGAGAATGTCGCAGGAGAAGGCCGTGCTCCGGCAGGCCCGGTCGACGTTAACCCCGAGAAGGCCCGACGGCCTGCCCCTGACCACCACGTACAGCGACCAGGCCACGGCCACCAGAAGGAACGCCCCGCCGACCACAGAAGCGGTCTTGACCATCCCGACGAGCGGGCGGCCGGGCGCCCATGTCCGCCGCTCGTCGATGCTCCGGCGTCTCCTGCGGGCGCGACGCGACTTGGAGATGCGGCCCACCGGCCCGAAAAGGCGGGACCGCAGCCGACGCAGCCGAAGGCGCAAGCGGCCCGCCACGCGGCGCGGCCGGACCTGGTTACCCGAGCGAGTCCGGAACGAATTCACGCCACACCCCCATAGCCGCCGAGTTCCCGTTCTGTCCCCATAATCAGGCCAGAACCTCAGTTGATCAAGGAATGGCCGCCGCTCGGGGGCCCCGGCACGGCTTTGTGGGCAGAATCGGCTGATATCACAGCCTGAATCGCACACATTCCGATCGTGGATGCCAGGACAGGCGAGCGCCTGCGGGTCTGCCCGAGGCGGCAGGGGCGTTCACGTGAAGCAGCTCGCGTGGTTGAATGAAACTAGAACACGTTGCAGTTGTGCCAGCGGGAGACCGTGCTAGCGGAAGGCGGAGCAGCCGTGGCCGAGCCCAGCACCGCGCAGCGGAGCACCAAGCAGCCCAGCATCCCGCCAGGTTTCGACTTCACCGATCCGGACCTGTACACCCAGCGCGTGCCGGAGGAGGAGCTGGCCGAGCTGCGGCGCGCCGCGCCGGTCTGGTGGAATCCGCAGCGCCGGGGCGTCTCGGGCTTCGATGACGAGGGGTACTGGGTGGTGACCAGGCACGCGGACGTCGTCGCGGTCTCCCGTGACAGCGACGGGTACTCCAGCTGGGAGAACACCGCGATCATCCGCCATCAGGAGGGCACCACCCGGGACCAGATCGAGCTGCAGCGGTTCGTCCTGCTCAACATCGACCCGCCGCAGCACACCAAGCTGCGCGGCATCGTCTCCCGCGGGTTCACCCCCCGGGCCATCGCCGGCCTGCGCCAGGCCCTGGCGGCCCGGGCGGAGCGGATCACGGCGACCGCGCTCGCCCAGGGCACCGGCGACTTCGTGATCGACGTGGCCGCCGAGCTCCCGCTGCAGGCGATCGCCGAGCTGCTCGGCGTGCCGCAGGAGGACCGGCGCAAGGTCTTCGACTGGTCGAACCAGATGATCGGCTACGACGACCCGGAGTACACCGCCGACCCGGCGGTCGCGGCGGCCGAGATCATCGGCTACAGCATGGCCATGGCCGAGGACCGCCGGCGGTGCCCCCGGGACGACATCGTGACCAGGCTCGTCCATGCCCAGGTCGACGGCGGCAGCCTCTCGCCGGACGAGTTCGGCTTCTTCGTGATCTTGCTGGCCGTGGCGGGCAACGAGACCACCCGCAACGCGATCTCGCACGGGATGCTCGCCTTCCTCGACCACCCGGACCAGTGGGAGCTGTACCGGGCCTCACGCCCTGACACCGCGGCCGACGAGATCATCCGGTGGGCGACCCCGGTGACCGTGTTCCAGCGCACCGCGCTCGCCGATACCACCCTGGGCGGGCAGCAGATCCGGGCCGGCCAGCGGGTTGGCCTGTTCTACCGGTCGGCCAACTTCGACGAGGAGGTCTTCGACCACCCCGAGCGGTTCGACATCCGGCGCAGCCCCAACCCGCACCTGGGCTTCGGCGGCAGCGGCGCGCATTTCTGCCTGGGCGCCAGCCTCGCCAGGCTGGAGATCGACCTGATCTTCAACGCGATCGCCGACCGCATGCCGGGAATCCGCCGGATCGGCGATCCGGTGCGGCTGCGCTCGGGCTGGCTGAACGGCATCAAGAAGCTGCCGGTCAGCTACCGGTAAGGCACGGGATTTTCAGGCCCGCGGCCGTCTCCGGGCATCTTGACGGCAGGCTGCCTGTGCCCTACGTGGTACCCTACATGCATGAGGAAGACCAGCGTCTATCTCGACGACTCAGACGCAGAACGGCTTCGCCGGCTTGCCGCGGAGGAGGGCCGTAGCCAGGCGGAGATCGTGCGGGCCGCGCTGTCGGCGTATGAGCGGGCGCGCACCGCGCCGCGGGACTTCGCACTCGAGGGCGCGTGGGCGGGGGACGGGTCTTCGGTCGCGGATGTGCCGGAGGAGGAACTGCTGGCCGGGTTCGGCGCGTGACCCTGATCGTTGACGCCGCGCCGCTGGTCGCTCTGGGAGATTCCCGGGACCGGCTGCACGTCGCGGTCGGTGACGTGCTGCGCGCGGAAGGCGGCGACCTGGTTGTCCCCGCACCGGTGTCGGCCGAAGTGGACTATCTCATCCGGCGTCGCGGGAGCGCAGTGGCGGCCCGGGCGTTCCTGCGCGACGTGGCGGCGGGGCGGTTCCGGGTTGAGGGGCTGACCGCTGATGAGCATGGCATGGTGGCGAGGCTGGATGAGCAGTACGCCGGCCTTGATCTCGGCCTGGCAGATCTGTCGGTAATGATTCTCGCTCACCGATTCCGGACGAGGCGGCTGCTGACGTTCGATGAGCGTGACTTCCGTGCCGTCACCCCGCTGGCAGGCGGCAGTTTCACGCTGCTTCCTCGCGACGAGCCACCCCCTCAGCTCACGCAGGGCTGAGGCCTCATCCAGGCGTCGCGGCCACCACCCACATGGAGAAGTACTGCGACCCGCCGCCGTAGGCATGGCCGAGCGCGACGGCGGCCCCGGGCACCTGGTGGTCG
>WNFJ01286559.1_pt2 | contig 20151 bp, 15 predicted proteins | sample 5400461 | NCBI WGS metagenome assembly WNFJ01 (sample SAMN13153349, study PRJNA577476) | soil metagenome | isolation source: 115 cm saprolite on Douglas fir-dominated hillslope | place: USA:California | collected 2013-09-17
TGGTTTGAAGGATCAGGGCCAGGTCGGTGAGCAGGGATGGATCCTGAATATAGCGGAGATCGTAATAGGCTTTGTCCTCAGATGCGCTTTCTTCGCGCAGGCCGTGCACCTGAGCCAGGCCGGTCATTCCCGGTTTGCAGATAAGGCGTTGCCGCTGCCAGTCAGAATACCTCTTGACGCGCTCTTCGGTTTCCGGCCGCGGCCCTACCAGGCTCATGTCTCCCTTGAGTACGTTCAGCAATTGCGGCAGTTCAGTAACGCTTAACATCTGCAGCAGCCGTTCCAGTGTGGAAACGCCGTTCATACCGCGGCGGCTATTGAAACGGTACATGCGGAAGGGCTGCCCGTTTCGGCCGCAACGCTTTTCCGCGACCAGCGCTTTGCCCTTTTGCATCCACAGCAGCAGCCCGCTCAGAAGGAGTAGCGGAGAAACCGCCAGCAACAGCATAAGACTTACCGTCAAATCGAAGGTGCGCTTCACGGCGGACTGAATGAGGCTGGTCCTGCCATCTGCAAAATGGAGGAGTGGCAGGCCGTCCAGATCGAGCAACGCTGGGCGGTTTACGTACAGCTGGTAGAGATCCGGGACGACGCTGACGCGGATACCGCGGTGGCGGCAATTGGCCACCAGGTTTAGCATCTCGCCCGGGTCGGGGACCGGCGCGGCCAGCACGACTTCGTCGACGCCTTGCTGCTTCAGCAACGAGTCAATTTTCAGGGAGTTCAACTGGGCACTCTCGGCGGCCAGCAGGATAGGGTCCACGAAGTCGTCCGCCGAAGGAAAAAGAAAGCCAACCAGTTCCCATCTCATTTCCGGGTGTTTTTCAATCCGATCGGCCAGCTCCTGCGCGACCCGTCCCTTGCCCAGGATCAACACGCGGCGCCGGCTGCCCTTGCCGGCAAATCTCCGGGCCAAAGCTCGCGCCGCCAGCCTTCCCGCAAACGCGGCAAAGAAGAACAATGCGGCGAAACTGGCCAGCAGAAGCCTGGAGCCATCTTGGTGGAGCAGGAAACTGGCTGAGGCCACCAGTAGCACAAGGGCAACTGTCCCTGTGAAAAGCTGCGACAACATGGCTGCGATCTGGTATCCACCATAAAAGCCGTCGAGCTTGAGCCGATGAAAGACCAGAAGCCAGGTCACCCCGGCCGTTGCCATCAAGAATGTGGATTCATGAAACGCGATGCGCAAATGAGCGGCGTTCCAGGGATCGCCGCTTCGCAGCAGGTAGGCGGCGACAGCTGACAACGCAAGCCACGCTAAGTCTCCGACAAAAATGGTATGTCGTATCGCTCTGGGATTCATGAGAGCTTTTGGATTCTTTGATCCTTCAAACTCTAGCCGAGGAATTTAGTTGCAAGCTGATCGTGTCGAAAATAACACGATTCGGGGTCCAAATTCCCGTAAAAAAGTTGTAGAGGGCATCAACAGTGCAATGACCTATTGAGTTCTGGATGCGCTGGTAGACAGGGAGAGTTGCCTTCTTTTCCAGTCCCAAGCAGAGGAAATGATCTCCAGCAAGGCGGAATGAGCGGGCCTCCAGTTGAGTTCTTGCATGATGCGCCTGGGGTTGGCGCAAAGTACTGGCGGATCTCCGGCCCGGCGCTCGCCGATGCGCACAGGGATGGATTGCCCCGTCACCTGTTCCGCAGCGTTGCAGATTTGACGAACCGAATAGCTCTCACCCAATCCGATGTTAAAGGCCCGCATGCCCGGCTGGTCTATCTTCTGCAATGCGGAGATGTGCGCCTGAGCGATGTCCAGGACGTGAACGTAGTCGCGAAGGCACGTGCCATCGGGGGTATCGTAATCGTCGCCATAGATCGTAAAGTGCTTCTTCTCCCCGGCCACGGCCTGCAGCAGCAGCGGGATGACATGGGTTTCCGGATCGTGCCTCTCGCCCTGCTCGGTGGTCGCCCCCGCGGCATTGAAATAACGGAACGCGAACACGCTCCATCCATAGGCCCGGGCATACCACTCCAGCACTTGCTCCAGAATCAACTTGGTTTCGCCGTAGGAGTTCACCGGCTTTTTGGGGCTATCTTCGTCGATGGGAATGTGTTGCGGGATTCCATAGACCGCGGCCGAGGAAGAAAAAACAAAATTCCTGACCCTTGCCGCGCGCAGCGTTTCCAGCATGGTTATCGCGGCGGCGACGTTCTCCTGGAAGAACAATCCCGGATTGCTGACGGATTCCGGAATCAGCGCCTTGGCAGCAAAGTGAAACACCGCGTCGAAGCGTGATTTGCGTAATAGAGGTTCCAGGGCATCGCGGTCGCCGATGTGGAGCTGAACGAATGCCGCCCCCGCAGGGACAGCATCGCGGAAGCCCGTCGAGAGATCGTCCACGACCGTGACGGAATGCCCGAGGCGCAGCAATTCAGCGCAACAAACCGAACCTACATATCCGGCTCCGCCGGTAACCAGCACGTTTGCCATCAGTAAGCTCCAGATCCTCGAACGACGCGGATGGGTGTCTTCATCAGAATTTTGAAATCGAGCCACAGCGACCAGTGATTCACGTAGAACAGGTCCATTTCCACCCGCTTGTCGTAGGAAACTTCCTGCCGGCCCTGGATCTGCCAATATCCCGTAAGCCCTGGCTTCACGAAACGAAAGATCCAGCGGGCGGCGCCGTACTTCTCCAGTTCAACGGGAGTAATCATTCGCGGTCCTACCAGGCTCATCTCTCCCCGCAGCACGTTCCACAATTGCGGCAATTCATCCAGGCTCGCTTTCCTGAGGATGGCGCCGACCGGAGTGATGCGGGGATCGTCTTTCAGCTTGAAATTGACTTCGAACTCCTCGCGCAACGAGGAATTGCGCTCAAGGATTTCATCCGCGTCCACCCTCATGCTGCGCAACTTGAAAGCGTCAAAGTCGCCCTTGCTTCCGACCACGCGCCGGCGGTAGAAGACCGGCCCGCCGTCCTGGAATTTGACCAGAACGCCAAGGATTGCGATGAGCGGGGACAGCAGAACCAGCAGCGAGGCGGAAGCCACAACGTCGAGCGCGCGCTTGAAGAAGCGCCGCGCGCCGGTCATCGGCGAACGCCGCGATGAAGCATCGAGTTCCATCCGCTCAGCCGCAGGAGCCGGCACTCTTACACCCCAGCGACGGCGGTGCGGCTGGCCATGGAGTGCCTCAGCGCGTTGAGGTCAGCCTCTACCATGACCTCTACCAACTGCTGGAAGCCGATCTCCGGCTTCCAGCCCAGTACCTTGCGCGCTTTGGCGGCATCGCCGCATAGGTAATCCACCTCGGCCGGGCGAACCAGTTTCGGATCGATCTCTACGTATTTCTTCCACTCCAGCCCGGCGCAGGAAAATGCGGCATCCAGAAGTTCCTGGACGCTGTGCGTCTCGCCGGTGGCAATCACGAAATCGTCGGCCTGCGGCTGCTGCAGCATCAGCCACATGGCGCGGATATAGTCGCCGGCAAAGCCCCAGTCCCGCTGGGCATCAAGGTTGCCCATCTTCAATTTGTCCGCCAGCCCCAGCTTGATGCGGGCCACGTGCTGGGTCACCTTCCGGGTGACGAACTCGCTGCCGCGGCGCGGCGATTCATGATTGAAACAGATCGAGGAGCACGCAAAAATCCCGTAGCTCTCGCGATAGTTCACCGTGATGTGGTGTCCGAAAACTTTGGCTACACCGTAAGGGCTGCGGGGATGGAAGCGCGTCTTCTCCGATTGCGGGCTCTCTTCAACCTTGCCGAACATTTCAGAACTGGAAGCCTGGAGAAACTTGGCCTTCGGACAGTGCCTGCGAATGGCCTCCAATACGCGCAGAACGCCCAAGCCGGTAACGTCGGCGGTCAGCACCGGCTGGTTCCAGGACACGGGAACGAAGCTCTGCGCCGCCAGGTTGTAGACTTCGTCCGGCTGGATCTGCTGCACGGCCTGGTCCAGCGAACTTTGATCGGTCAGGTCGCCTTCCACAAAACGGATCCGCTCGGCGATCTGCTCCACGCGGTCATATTTTTCCAGGCTGGTTCTGCGCACCACTCCGTAAACTTCATACTTCCGGTCCAACAAGAACTCGGCCAGATAGGATCCGTCCTGGCCGGTGACTCCTGTAATCAACGCTCGCATTCTACGCGGACTCCATCATGGGATTATTTCTTCAACCCGCGCGACCGCGGGAACTCTGCTCGTGTGTTCGATGATATACCGAGATCGTCTGCAAAGCGGCTTTGTGCCAGGAAAAATCCCCGGCCCGCCTCAAAGCGGATACTCTCCAACGATGTAGTTCATCAGGGCTACGCAACAGCCCGGCGACAGCTCGGGCCATGCCTGCGACATCCAACGGCGCGAAGACCTGAGCGCCTTCGCCAGCAACCTCCGCCAGCGATCCGGCGTTGGACGTCACCACGGCGCAGCCGCAAGACATGGCTTCCAAGATGGGCAGCCCAAAGCCCTCGTACAGCGAGGGCATGATAAAAGCATGAGCATGGCGAAAGAGCCTGGCCAGGTCCTCGCTGGCAATATAGCCCAAGGCTTGTAAATTCAACTTCTGCCAACGTTCTTTTGCATTCAGGGCGTTGATGCCCTCTGCCGGGCCGTAGACCACGGTCTGGAATTCCACGCCAGTCTGGGACCGAGCAATCTCCAAAGCCTGCAAAGCGCTCTCTAAATTCTTGGTTCGCCAATTGCGGGCGCTGGCCGCCACTACATAAGGAGGATGGAGCCCATACTTTTTCTGCAAACACCCGAGTTCTTCCGCCGGCCCCTTGGCTTTGAACTCCTGCCCCGCGGCAATGTGGACGGACCTGACGCGTTCCTCGGGAACCCCCAGAACTTCGCGAACGTCTTTGGCGGTGCTCTGAGAATCGGCGATGATGTGCTGCGCTCGCCACGCCGCGGCGCGATAGCCCACCTTGACCATCCACTGCTTGCGCCACGGATAGATGCGAAACAGAAACGGGATCAGGTCATGCACGGTGACCACCACTGGACAGCCCGGACTCAGCGGCATGACATAGAAAGGGCTGTGAAACAGATCCAGTTTGTCTTGACGGGCGCGCCGGCCGAGTTCCCATTGTTCGAGAATCGAATACTTCGGTGCGCACACAGGAACCCGAACGACGGGCAAACCATCCAGCCCTGGAACCTGGTTCTGCGGATCTTCATACACCACCAGCTCGAAGTCCCGTTCCGCTGCCGCCATCGCTCGCAGCAATCCGCCTACGTAGGCGCCTACGCCCGAGTCGTTGTACCAGCGCGCATCAAAGCCAACCCGCATGGAGGCTCCCCGCCCAGTTTTCCGGTTTTTTCCTCGATGTCATGGCTCTACTGTTCAATTCCCAAAAGAACGGCGCGCATGGACTGCGATTCTGCCCTGCTGCAGCGTGGTCCACGGAGATTGCCCGTCGCGGAGCATCAATTTGCCGGCAGCCAGGAAGCGGCGATAGAGAGGCTTACTGTGGACGATCGAGACGTGCCGAAAACCGCAATGCAGCAGCATTGCTTTGAGGGCCGGCGTGTTGACGCCGCTCCAATTGGTCTCATCGCGGCTTAATTCTTTTCCCGGATAGAAAGCAATAGCCGGCCGGGGCGTGAATTCCAGGTCAGTCGAGGTTTCAACGATCAACAATTCTTTGGTGACGCTGGCCGCGCTCTCCAGCGCCAACATCGGATGTTTCATGTGATAGAGAACGCCGGCGAAGAGTACGACATCCCACATCCCAACCGTTTGGGGCGAAATGTTGACCGGCTCAATCTCCATGTCTTCAACTTTGGAGTTCAATAAGGTCCGGGCGGTCAGAAAGCCCTCTTTCGATCTTCCTGGAACCTTTCCTTGCCAGACGTAGGAATCGGTGGCCAGGACACGAACGGCCCCTCTCCGCTCGGCTTCGAAAGAGAAGAATCCGTCCCAGGCGCCTATGTCAAGGAAGGTTTTTCCCCGCAAATCGTCGGGAAAACAGAGCTCTGCCAGCTTTCTGGGGCTGTCGTCGTCCCCGGGGGTCACGATTCCCTGTCCGAGATCGATGCGATGAAACCAGTTGATGGCCCTGACGCGGCTCGCGATAGGCTCGGTGTAATCCGCACGTCGCAGTGTAGTCTTTGGATCCACGATTCTAGCCTCCAAGTAATAAGGACTGCTGCGCAGTTGATGGGAGAATCTCGCCGCGGCCGGGCCCGCTCTTCTCCAATTTGGCGCCGACGAGCCAGAACAAGGTGCCGCTCGGACGTTTAGTGATGATCTTGATGCTGGAGGTGCATCCCGGGGAAGCTGCGGTCCGCGGTATTATCATTTGGCTCCCTGATTTGCGCCGAACATGGTATCGGCTGTCACGATAAATGCTTCCCCGCCAGCTTCGGCCGCCTGGCAATTATTGTTGCTCACCAAGTCCCGTTTTTCCCGCTTGCCCGAGAGGTTCACACAAGAGCGATAGTAATGGGCGTGGCTGGCAAAGAAGGAATTTCCCGAAATCACGTTATAGGCGCTGTCCACAATGCGAATGGCGTCATACTTGCCAGGGTCACGGTACGTGCCGCTGACAAATTGGTTGGATGAGATCAAAAGCCCCGTGGACGAATATCCGCCGTTGTAGCCGGTCAGTGCAATGTCAGCCTGATGGTTGTTCCCGAACTGATTGCCCAAAATGATCTCATTGCTGGAAGGCAGGGACGGGGTCCCATAGAGGTTAATGCCGTCGCCCAGGTTTCCGCCGAGGTCGGAGTGCTCCACGCGTATGCCGGCAGAGCCGTTGATCTCGATTCCATGCTGGCCGTTGTTCTCAAACTCGGAAAGAGAAACCATGATGTCACCCGTGCGGAGAATATAAAGACCCGATTTTGCGTTGGCGATGGCCATCACTTTCTGCAATTTGGCACAGCATGAGTCTGAAGCCCCTTTGGAAAAAACCTCAAAACCGTGACCTGGCGCGTTCTGCACGGTGACCCGGAAGATCTCTGCCCGGGAGGCGTTGTTCACCAACAATCCGACTCCTTCACCCTGGTTGTTCTTCCTATTGCCGTCGACGGTCACGTCCTGCAGGGCAGCGAGCGATCCGTCAATCTGCACCACGGCGGCTAAGTTAGTATTTGCCCCCGCCTTGATGACCGTTGCACCCTGGGCAATGCCGATGCCCAAGGCCGAGGGCAAACCCACGATTGAACTCTTCGCCTGCAGAACTACCGGTTTACTCACCACCAGCGTGATCGGCCCGAGCAGCAACTGCACGGGCTTCGCCGCAGCGCCAACGGTAAACCCGGCCGCCGACCGTTGCTCGCCGGTAAAATTTCGGGCATCGCAGATTCCTCCTGACTCAGGTAGCGCCTGGATGCACTTGGAAATTTTTTCTCCTGTGTCTCCGCCGGGGAATTTGTCAGCGTACAGGACCACCTGGGCTCGCATTCCCAAGCCGCAGAACAAGAGCAAGAGCATCGCTGCCAGTTCTTTCATCATGGTCGATCAAAACCTCTCAGGAGCTTCCCTTTCTGCTTGTCGCAGGACGATCCGCATTAGAACCGGGGGCGTCCGGCTGATTGAGGCGCCTGGCCGCCACGAACAAGCCGAACAGCATCCATAACATCGCGCCGAACTGCGGCACTTCCATATTCACTTCAACCGTTCCATGCAACATCAGAGTAGTCACGGCGCCAAGTACCGCCCCGCCGAACACGTAGTCCATTTGGTGCGAAGCTTTTTTCCGGCTCTTTAGCGCCATCAGCACGACCACAAGAATCAATGCCAGGAAACACACAAATCCCAACATGCCGGTCTCCGACAGCAACTTGAGATAGAGGTTATGTGTGTCCCACACGTTGTTGGGGGAGTCTTCGCCCATGAGGGGGTTCAGGTGAGACCTGAAATTGCCGAACCCTATACCGAAAAAGGGAGCCGACACAAACATTCCCCAGGCGGACGCATAGATGAACAACCTGACTAAGGTGCCTTCATCGAGGCCTTCAAAACGGTCGGATGCGGCTGAGGCGCCGCTTGGCGGCGTTGCGACCTGTACGGCCACATAGGAGGTGATCGCGCCGATTGCGAGGGCCAGCACCGCGTCCAGAACAGCAGTCCACCGCGCTTTTCTTGTTCTCACAAAGAACCGTAGAACGATGAAGACCATCGGAACAAAGCCAAGAAGTCCTCCACGGCTCTCTGTCAGGACCAGGGCCACAGCGCCCACCACAAAGCATGCTCGGCCCGCGACTCGCAGGCTTTTGGGCAAAGAAGGGCAGCCATAAGTCAACAAAGACAAGGGCAGAACCAGATCCAGGTACCCGGCAAGAGGATTGGTACGATTAAAGACCGATGTAATTCTTCCTGTCCAAGGTTCCGAATACTCCTGTGCCAGTTTGCCATAGAGGGCATCGTGCCAGGGCCCTGGATCGTCGATCACAACTTGCGCGAAGCCGAGAAGACAAACCGCGATCGTGGAAGCAAACAAAGCCCCCATCACTTTCCGCAACTGCGATTCGGAGCGGACCCATCCGGTGACGGCATAGAAAAGCGCAACGTACGATGCCAGTCTGAACAGAGACTGCGCCGCGCCAAGCTCCAGCGGATTCACGACGGTAGCGGAGACGACCGCAATCGCGCAATACAGAAGATTGATTTTCTGAAACAGACCGCCCGCCAGCCAGGCCATAATTGGCTCTCCCTGCGCTAATTTCCTGGCCAGCACGCCAGCAAAAAGCGCCAGCCTCGCCAGGCCGGCGACGTCATGGATAGGAAAGTCGCCCACGGAAATCAGCGGGGCTACCGGCATGAGAAAGACCATCACATAGAGCAAGGGATCGAAGCGTACGAAGGCAATGATGGCGATAAGTAATCCGGCCAAGACTAACGACACGCTGGGGGAAACATAAGGCAGAACAGTCAGCATTACCGCCACCAGAGAAATGACGGTGGCGGGCTTAGCCGCTTCTCTGCGCCCGATCTTCAGCCCGTGGGTGATCTGTGTCGCGAGCATCTTCATTTATCTTCGATCACGATCGGCAAGATTCAGAAATGGCCAAGGTCTCTGGGGCGCAACGACCCCAGTCAATGCTACGCGTGATTTCTCCCCTCTTCGCCAACCGTTGTCTCGCGCCGCATGCCATGGCCTCCAACGGAGGTCTATGACTCTTGTCTCTCTCAAGGTTCTTCAAAACCCCTGCAGGCTCCAAGTGGTGTCATATCCGCACCCCGTTTGCGGACAGGTAATCACTCCTTGCTCGCTGTGATAAACCACGAAGGTAGTCCCTGCGGGCAGCGTTAGATCGACGTCAAAAGAGCGCTGAACACTCCCCACCACATCCTCGTGCTTGTCATACTGCGCCTTGAACTCTCGCCAACTTCCATCCGGGAATATGATCTGGAGCCGGGAATCGCTCTCAAACACCTGTCCGGCGTCGGTGCCGATCCACACGTCCAGCATCCTAACGTGCATTGGGAACGGCAAGCTGATGCTGAAGCCGTCCTGAGAGGTGTTGTTCGTTGGGCCAAAGCGCAGTTCCAAGAAGCTGGGATTAGACTGCATAGCAATGCAGCCGGTGGGGCACACGGATTCCTGATGGGGCGGGTTGAACAAGGCCGTGGGCCCTTGCGCATGGACACGGGGATTCAGTTGCCCGCCGCAACCCACAGCCAAAGCCCCAATCAGCAGCGCCGCGACCATCTTCAGTTGTGCCTGGTTTGTGCTCAACATGGTAGTCCTTTCTTGCCTCTCCTGCTTTTTTCTGGTTTGGATCTAAATGATTGCCATCTTCACGTTTCATGAGCACTACTGCCTTCTCAGCACGTCCAGGGTTTCTTCCGCGCAACGTCTCCAGCTAAAGCAGGCAGCCCTTTCCCTTCCTCGCTGCGCCAGGCCCTTTCTGGTATCGCCGCTCTCTAGAACCTGCTCCATGCACGCTGCCATCTCTTTGACGGACGTTGGATCAAAGTACTTCAGCACTCCTCCCGATACTTCCGGCAAACACGAGGCATTGGCAACGATCGCCGGAACGGCGCAAGCCATGGCTTCCACCATGGGCAAACAAAAGCCCTCATACAACGACGGAATCACCACGAGACTTGCTCCCTTGATCAGCATCGCAAGATCTGAATCATTTAAAGCGCCAGGGAGAATCACCCGTCCCTGGCGACCGTCGCCGTTTCCGGCCGCGGCCAGAGTCTCTTCGTACTCCCAGCCCAGCGGTCCCGCCAAAACCAAGTCAAAGTCCAGACTGCGACTCCTGGAAAGTACGAGCCGGTAGGCCTCGATGAGCCGCTTGAGGTTCTTTCTAGGCTGAATGATGCCATGGTGCAGCAGGTAAGGCCTGGTAATGCCAAGCCTGCTCAGCAGTTCCTGCTGCGCCCCGGGATCCGGGGCAGAGTCATTGAAGATGGCAGCATCATAGCCGAGGTAAACCACCGAGACCCTGGATTCCGGCAGTCCGTAAATTCTTATCAGATCCTTTTTTGAGCATTCCGAGTCTGTGATAATCGCCCGCGAATAATGGCAGGACCACCACAACAAGGAACGCAAAAGCCACGTGACCTTCCGCGAATGCGAGGGCGTCAAGATGGGAGTCACGTCGTGGATGGTGCAGACCACGGGCACGGTGCCGAGGGGCAGGATATTGGACGTGGGCGAAAAGATCAGGTCCGCATGGGCACGGGCCGCCGCCAAGTTCGCGCCCCCCAAACGCCACAGGCGGTCTCGAGCCAGCAAGCGGGTGTTGGACAGCTCAAACCCGCGTCCCGGCTCGATCGAGTTGGCATCATTCGAGTTGCCGTGGCAGGAAAACAAGCAAAACTCCAAGCCAGGGTTTTTCGCCGCGAGCTGCTTGAATTCGCCGATCAAGTTCTGGGCGTAGCCGTAGGTGCCGTGGTGCCGGAACCGGCTGGCCAGCGCCCATGAATCGAATGCAATTTTCGCTTGACTTGACTCATGGGCATATTGCCCGGCGTTGCTGAGATCCTGATTCACTACCGTACAAACCATAAGCTAAACTTCCGTTCGGTACGCGATAGACGGGGAAGTGTGATCTGGTAAATTCGTTCAGCCATCCCGTAACGCCGTTGACGCCACGTCGCCCGTAATCGTGCCATATGATTACGCTGCCTTCGTGGCAACACTCAAGGGCCTTAAGGGTATCGTTCTTGACGTATTCGTAGGTGTGCGCTCCATCTATAAAGAAAAGATCGATGCTCCTGGAGTAAGGGCTAAAATCAAAAGTGGCACTGTCTCCAAGGAGCCGATGGATCCTGCCGGCCTCCTTTCGTCCTTGGAGACTTGCTCCCTTTTCCACGCCGGCGAACCGTCGATCCATGACCGTGATGGGCAGAACTGTGCCGGCATCCTGGGGGAGATCAAGCGTGAACACTTCGGCATCTGGCGCATTCGCGGCGAACTGCAAGGCCGTATAGCCTCTCGCCGTTCCTATCTCAAAAATGCGTTTGGGCTGAACCAGCCGGGTGATGAGACATAGACTGAGCAAGTCCGAGCCGCCGCTGGGCACGTCATTGATCCAGAAGTCATCGCTCGCCAGAAAAAAGGTAACGTCCTCATATTCCCTGTGAGGGAGGACCTCCCTTACGTTTTTTACCGCCAAGCCGTTGCGGAAGAGACAGTCGTAAAAAAACAGCGCCTGGGTACTATAGAACGCCAACTGACGAGGATTAACCAATTTGGCCAAAGAGCGGAGATTGGCGCCAAGCAAGATGTTGCGAATGCCGATGATCGTGGCACGAACATTTTGATTCATTTCATGGCCTCGACAGCAATCAAAATCTAAAAAATCCAAGTCAATCTTAAAGGGCGTGTGTCGCACACGAATTACCTCTCCTAGCCACTCGAGCCAGTACCGTCAGCGTCTGCTCGGCACAGCGCCGCCAATCGAACAAGTCGGCGCGCACCCTGCCCTTTTCCGCCAGCTCCCTTCTCAGCGTTTCATTCTCTAGGGCCTCTTCCATACAAGACGCCATATCGTCGATCGACTCCGGATCAAAATAAAGCAACACGCCGCCGGAAACTTCCGGAAGGCAGGAGCGATTGGCGGCAATCGTGGGAACGCCGCACGCCATGGACTCGACCAGGGGAAGGCAAAAGCCTTCATACAGGGACGGAATTACAGCCAGGCTCGCTCCCTTGACCAGCATGGCCAGCTCCTGGTCGCTGAGAGCCTGAGTAAAGATCACTTTGGCCCGCGATCCCTCGCAGCGTTGGACTTCCGCCAGAATATCCTCGTACGCCCATCCCAGAGGTCCGGCCAACACCAGATCCAGGTCCAGGTTGGAATTTCGTTCCACTAAGAGACGGTAAGCCTGAACCAGTCTCTTCAGATTCTTGTAGGACTTGATTACACCGTGGTGCACGATGTACGGTCTGCTGACGCCAAGTTTCTTGACCAAGGCCCGGTGCAATTCCGGATCCTGCGGCAAGCTATTGAAGGTGTCTTTGTCGCATCCAAGATACACCACGGCTATTTTGGATTCCGGGATCTTGTAGAGGTTGATGAGATCACCCTTGGAGTGAATCGAGTCGGTGATGATGGCGTGGGAAAACTTTGCCGCCGACCATAACATGAATTGCGCGATGCGAGTCATTCTTTTTGGCCCCCAAGGCACCATTACCGGAATCAGATCGTGAATGGTCACAACCGTGGGCGCAGGAAAGCCGAAGAACAGGGTCGTGCACGATGGGCTGAAGACCAGATCCGCCTTGCCCAGGGAGGCCGTCAGGCCTGCGCCGCCCCACCGCCATGACCGGCTGTGCTTCAAGAGCCGGGTCTCTCTCGGAATGAAGCCGGGGGCCGCTGCAAACTCGTTGGCGCCGTTGTCCGTGGCCGAGGACACATAGGGCGCAATCTCCACGGAGTATTGGGGACACATTTCGCGGAAATAACCCAGCAACTTCTTGGCATAGACGTGGATACCGTGGTTGCGGCCATGAGAACCCAGGACCCAGGTGTCGAATACGATCGTCGGATTGGACTTCGTGCTGTTCACCTGGTCCTCTCCTGCGGGGCAGCTGCTCGAAAATTGCGGGGGGCGGTACTTATTGTGACCGCAAAAATCGCGAACGCTACGCATGCAAGGAACCCGGCCCAGAGCCGGGGAACGCCGCGCTGCAGCAGCCAGAAACCGGCGAGTAGGCCGGCGAAGACTGCCGTAATCTTCAGCCCGTCTTTGGGAAGGACCACTTGTCCCATGAATTTCTTGACCAGATAAAGGTTCTGAGCCAGGAGTAAACACTCAGTCAGCACCGTGACCACCGCAGCCCCAATAAATGAGAACCGTGGAATCAGCAACAGATTCGCCACAATGTTGAAAATCGTGCATACGCTGGCTGTCCACAGGAATACTTTCTCTTTGCCGGCGGCGAGAAAAACCGTATTCAACGCAAAGTTGAGAAACGCCGGTATGGCGGCCCAAACCAGAATTTGGATCGTGATGATTGACTTCTCGTAGCTCCGGCCCAATAACCGCAAAATCACCGGGCCGGCGAAAGTGAGAGTCAAGAACGCAATCAACAAGGCCGCAAGGTAAAGGAATCTCATGACGCTGGAACAGGTCTGCGGAGTGTTGTGCTTCGTTTGGGAGGACGAAAACACAGGCAGTAAGGCCCCCATCACGCTGTAAGGAATGATCTGGAGCGTGGCAAAAGCGCGATAGGGCAGCGAATAAATTCCAGTGGCAAAGTTTCCGGCCAGCTTCGACAGGAGAACGACGTCGAGCCGGTCATAGACGTTGACGATAAACGGATAAGCGTTGAAAGCAAAGGTGGAGCGCAGCAAGTCACGGAAACCGCGCGGGTCAGAGCCCGCGAAGTCCAACCGTCCGGCAACGCTCCAAATGGCAATCGCGGCGCCGCCGATGGCGCCGAGGATTTCCGCGGCAATCAGACCTCTGGTTCCGAGACCCTCCAAAATCATAATCGGGGCGACCGCCACAACCACGGCTCCCTGCACAAATTCAATCCATGGCAGCGGAACAAAGCGCCGCAGCCCCTTCAACAAGCCTTGGGCAGACTCTCCAACCGCGCGCGGTATCAGCGTCAGCGACAACAAAACGCCGTTGAGAACCAGCGATGAAGGAAAATGCAGGACGATCAGCGCCAGCACCGCCAGGCCAACACTCGGAACAATGTAGGACAGCCGAAGCTGGGTTACCCTCTTGCCCAGCGGCCAGGCCGCGTTCGGGCGCTGGGCAACTTCCCTCGTCAGAAAATCCACGTAACCGTATCCGGAAATGATGGCGATCATCTCCACGATCGTCAGCAACAAGGCGTACGCTCCAAAACTCTCCACGCCGAGCATGCGCGCTGCCAGGAAAAGAACCGCCATGCGAAACAAACGCCGGATCACTTGAGAAACAGACAGCAGCCGAGCGTGAGGAACAATAGAGTCCAAGACTGGCTCTTCTCTCAGCACAGGCCTGGGAATCACTGCGCTCATACGCAAACCGCCTTCCCCAGGGCCAGGCCCGCGGCGTGCTCATAGGCTGCCAAAGTGCTGCGCGCGGCGCTCTCCCAACTGAAGCGCCGTCGGTTCTTGAAGCCCTTCTCGACCAACTGCTCGCGAAGCGCATCATCGGTAAACGCGCTGTGCAAAGCAGCGGCAAACTCCTGCGGACTTCGCGGATCGGCGTAGAGCGCGGCGTCGCCTGCAATTTCCGGCAGCGAAGTCTCCGCCGAGCAAACTACCGGGACCCCGCAGGCCATGGCTTCCAAGACTGTGAAACCAAAGCCTTCGTAGAGTGACGGGCACGCGTACACGCGGGCGGCCGTGTAAAGAGACGGCAAGTCGCAATCAGGAACAAAGCCCGCAAAAATGATTCGCTCAGCGATGCCGAGTTCGGCCGCCAGCCGTCGTAGCTCCGTTTCACCGTCGCTGATCGGCCCCGCAATCACCAGCTTCGCCTTCCCGCCGCTCTTGAGGAACTCCCGGAAAGCCCGCAAGAGCCCGGCGTGATTTTTGCGCAGTCTGTAAATACCCGTGTAAAGGATGTAATCCTCATTGATGCCATACCGTGAAAGCACCGGCTCGATCTTTGCTCGTTCGCTCACCCGTTCGAATCCGGGATGCACCGCGGGATAGACCACCTCGATCTTCTCCGGATCAGCGTGCAGATGGTGGACGATATCCTTCTTGGAAAATTCCGAGTCGGTCAGGATCCGATCGGCCAGCCGCACCGACGCTGCCATCATGCCGTGATAGTAAAGACGCCCGAGGCGCGAGGGCATGTCTTGCCTGCACGCCAGGTAGATCACGTCGTGGATAGTCACTACAGTGGGACACGGCCGGAACAGCGGCAAGTTGAAGTGGGGCGAATGCAGCAAATCCACTTTATGGCGGCGAAGAATGCGCGGCAGGTCCACTTGTTCCCGCACCGAATAATAGCGTAACGAGGGGAAAATTCTCTCGATCCGCCTGCACTCAACTGAGATCAACTCCTCCGCTTGAGGCGGGAGGATCAGCAGGTATTCGTGCTCCGGCGCCTGCGTCGGGACCGCCTCTGCCAGACACTGCATGTACCTCCCGATGCCCGGGTTCTTGATTCTGCGTAAGTCGAAGGCAATCTTCATGCGGTGGAAAACTATCTGTCGGATCGCCCCGCTCCCGCCGCCAGCGCTGCTGGCTTACCGGCGCTCAGTCTCTGCCGCACGGCTGTGAAGATCGAGTGCAGCATGGCATGATGCATGTCTTCGATCATCTGCATGTTGTCTGACGGGACAACCGCGCAGATGTCGCAAAGGGATTTCATTTTGCCGCCCTGATATCCGGTGAGACCCAGGGTGAGGGCGCCGTTTTCACGGGCCGTCTGCAAAGCCAGCAGCACGTTGGGCGAATTTCCGCTGGCGCTGATGGCAAAGGCGAGGTCACCCGGGCGGACGAAGTTCTTCAATTGCTCGGAAAAGACGCGATCGTAGCTGGAATCATTGGCCCAGGCAGTCAGCAATGGAACATTGTCGGTCAGCGCCATCACTTTTAAGCGCCTCAACTGCTGCGGCTCGGTGGTCCCTTTGTTCATGTCACACATCATGTGCGAAGCCGAGGCGGCACTGCCTCCGTTGCCGAAGACAAACACCGTCCGCTCTTCCGCAAAAACCTTCAGAATTAGGGCGACGATACCGTCCACTTCCGCATACGGAAGCCGGGGAATGAGCTCCAATAGCCGGCGAAAATACTCCCTTGCAGAGAGCGCTCCTTCTCCGCCGGCTTGCCGCGCCGGGTTTTGATTTTCACCAGGCACAACCGTCTCCTGCTTCCAAACGTCAATGATCCAAACAACCGTCTATGAAGCGCCGCGCCTCATTTTTTTGATCGAGGCTCTCAAGTCGCCCGCGACCTCCGCAGCCAACAGGCGGCGTGGATCTTCGGCGGAAAGCTGCTCCCACTGGTTCCGTCCGAGGACCCAAAAGCAGGCCAGTGCCAGACCGCCCAAGACGCTCAAACCGGTGATGAGCAGACGAATGGGTCCTGATTTTCTCTCCGGCTTCACCGCGCGATCCATGACCCGGACAATCGGCAGCTCTTTGGCTTCCCGAATCTTCGCCATTTCGTACTGCTGCGTCAGGAACTCATACACCGTCTCCTGGATCTTGGCTTGCCGGTAAAGGTCGGAGTACTGATATCCGAGCAGAGGCAGCGTCCGCATGGAGGGGTAAAGACCCGAGGCAGCTGTCCCGGGTTCCGCAGCGGTCCCGGAACTGCCCATCAGCTTTTTCAATTGCGCCTGGAGTTCGCCGATTCTTGCTTTCGTGGTGCGCACTTTCACGTTGTCGTCGGAGTAAATTTCCTGGTAGCCCTTGAGCTCCGCCCCGGCGGCGATGAGTTCTCCCTGAATCCTGGCGGCTGCATCCATCATGGTTCTGCCCTGGCTCTGAGGATCCATGATGGTGTTCTTGCTGGAAAACTGGCTCAGCGCCAGAGAAGCCTGGTCCAAGTCTTGCTTGGCTGACTGGAGGCGTTCCTCCAGGAAGAGTCTTTCGCGATGAGCGTCCGAAGTGTTCAGGTCAGAAGCAAGGCGATTCAGTTTCTCAACGTAGTCGTTGGCGATGTCCGCCGCCGTTTGGGCATCGTAATCGGTGACGGTTATGGTGATCACACCGCTCTTTTTGTCCTCGTCGAAGTCGGTAAAGCTCTTCAGTTTTTTGCGCGTCGTGTAGTAGCTCGGCTGCAGCCAGCGCAGCCCGAACTTGCTCTTGTAAACGCCCGGGAACAAGCGTCCCAAGATCGTGTAACGCCGCCGCAGGTCAAAGGTGTCAATCACCCCGTCCTGCACAGTCCGGCTTTTCATGATCTCCACGTAAAACGCGCCCGGAGTTTTCAGCCCCAGGAGACTGCTAGTGTCCAGTCCCAGGCCAAGTCCTCCGCCAGCGGAACCGCCCGCGCCCGCGAGCTTGCCGAGAAGTCCCATGCCTCCGCCCTGGGCTTCACCGGGAACAATCTTGGTTACTCCTTCATAATGCTTGGGCAGCAGAAAGGCGACAGCATAGGCAAGAATCGCTGTCTTCCATGCCACACTCCACAGGAAGCGGCGGTCTCGCCACAGGAGCGCCATCTTCTCGGCCTTTCCGCCGCCCGGCTCCGGCGCGTGCTCCGGGTACCGCCTCTCCAGGTCCGGAGGGCTCGACGGCTCGTAGGCGGGAACGACGGCGGGTCGGCTAGCTTCCACGTTTGAATCTCCAGTGCGGCCAATATGTCAGCTGAAACGAAGCAGTGAAATCATTTTGCTTCTTGCCCGCGGTCAGCAGCGGAAAGTTCCACCACTCATATTGCACAAAACTTGAAAGTGACACGCTGTTATTAAAACTCCATTCCGAACGCAAGTACATGTCTCGTAAGTTCCCGCCCTGAAGGAACATGTTGTCGACGATGTTGCTCCGGTAACCGACTTGTATGGTCTTGTCCGAGGCAAACCAGTACGTGCTCTGGGCGCGCAGGGAGATTCCCTGCCGTCCCACCGTCGCGTTTCCGATGAGGTTTCCCTTGTTGGTGTAGCCATCCAGGTAACGGACGTTCCAGTAGAAGAAACCGCCGCCGAGCGGCTCGAGAAACTCCGGAAGGTTGGTAAACGCCGCTTCTACCCGGCAATCCAGATGCGCCAACCCGGGGAAATGGGACAGGTAAAGGCCCGGATTGTGAGCGGACTGCTGAGGATACCCAAGAGGAGAAACCTCGTCTTCCGTGAACGAGTCGTCATAAATCGTGAGCCAATTCCTGAGACCGGGAAGCCGATAGCTGAAGTCGACCGTGGAGCGCCGGTCGCCGGGATCGTTGCCACGTCCTGCAGCGTTCGTTGTGGAAACCAAGGAAAGCCTGGTGGTATGAAAGGTGATAGGAAAATCCGGGCCGCCCAACAGACCGGTCTTGCCCACACCGAATTCAAAGTTCGGCGTCGGCTTGAAGTTGACTTTCACGCCGTTGACCATCGGCTGCCGCGAAAGCGTGCGGCCCTGGGAAACGGCGACGTTTCCGTCCTGGGTGTTCACATAGTGCTCTCCAGTCAGCTTGCCTACCCAAAATTCCGTGCGCATTGGCCCCAAGAGGCCGAGGAAACCCGGAAGCTTGCTGGGAGTGGTCTGGTCCACGCGCAGCATGTACATGGGCTCGGCGTTGCTGCTGGACAAGAATGGGTCTTGTGTTGGCCCAAGCCAAAGCGTTTGTTTTCCGAAAGAAGTCTGCCAACCCTTAATGTTTAACATTATGTATGAATCGAGCAGACGGAACTGATTGAAAGCGGCAATCGGAGATGCCGGCTGAAAAATAATAGGTGCTCCAGCTGCTATTTCGTTTGTGGTCTTTGCGTCTCCTCTTTGAATCGCATCTTGGACGGCCTGTGAGACGCCCGCTGCGGAGGGCGCATGCTCGAACTCGCCCCGGATGTAGAATCCCAGCGCCCCGGCGGAGCCGCTTCCGGAAAATCCGGTCAGACCGTTGGCGCCCTGCTGGTAAGGCCGGCCGAAGTTATTCACGATGGTCTGCCCGAAATGATATCCATCGGTGAGCGGCTTTCCGGAAATGCCGGTGATGCCCGCATAGACGGAATCCAGTGACACATATTCGGTTTGCGACCCCTCGAGTTCCGTGGCAAATTCCCGTGCCAGCGCGGCGTACAAGCGCGAACCTTCATCCGCGTCGGGAGAGTTCTCATTGACCGAGCCGGAAGCTTCCTCCAGCAGACGCGCGCACTCCTGGCGCGTCCACGGACGCAAACCGGCAAGACCGCTTTGCACCACACCCAACGCCGTTAGCCGGTCTAGAGCAGGATAGACCCAGCTATCCATGGGAACGTAAGGAGAAGACCAGCTTCCCAGGCCGGGTCCTTCCCTCGGCGTGCTGCGATCGAATGTGCCGTAACCTCCGCCCGGGATCTCAGCGTTGTGGTGTGCGGCGTACACCTGTCGTCCGATAAGCCAGCCCATGGTGCTACCGACGAGAACGTCGCTGGGGAAATGAGCTTTTCCGCCGACTCTGGCCAGGCTCACTCCTGTGGCCAGGCCGTATCCCAGTACCTGGGTCATCAATCCGGGATACTCGTGGGCCAGAACGCTGGCCGCCGACCAGGCGAGCGCCGCATGGACGGATGGAAACGAAGAATTCAAGGCGGTCCCACTCCCAAACTTCCCCTGCCCGGTACCATCCGTGGGACGTTGACGCCGGGTTATCACCTTGAACGTTTCCGCGATCACCAGGCTGTTGATAGCGGCTTCGCCCGCAAGAATGCCCGTCTCCTGCTGATGATCGTCGCCTCTTAGCTTGCCCAGAACATACAAACTTCCGGTTCCGCCCACCATCAGGGCCAATCCCGCGTCAGAGATGGTGCTGGAGTGTTTGGTGAGCGTGCCCGTGCCTTTAATCCGCGAAGAGATTTCCGCGTCCGCATTGACCAAGCCCGCAGTGAGCCCGGCCACCGGCGCCAGCCAGTTCAAATCCTGGATCCTGGCCTTGAAGGGACTGGTCCAGATGGTTTTCTGATCGTCGGCGAAGTTGCGCAGGAACGCCGCCGGCGACGCGCTGGCAGGGTGCGGATTATCGTTCTCTGAAGCGGACGGAGAAGAAGTTCCCGGAGGAATGCCGGCGGGCGCAGGATCGCTTTGGCTCTCCCTCGGGGTCCCCGGCGCGCCTTGGTTTTGGGCGTGCTGGGGTGAAGTCGTCTGCCCCGGAGAGGCCGAGGGAAAAGCGAGCGTGAGAAACAAAAACATTAATGCCGACCGGCTGTGTCCGT
>WNFJ01692719.1_pt1 | contig 20146 bp, 20 predicted proteins | sample 5400461 | NCBI WGS metagenome assembly WNFJ01 (sample SAMN13153349, study PRJNA577476) | soil metagenome | isolation source: 115 cm saprolite on Douglas fir-dominated hillslope | place: USA:California | collected 2013-09-17
AGCATCAAACCAGACGGAGGGCCGTAAATGAACACGTACAACGTCACACTGAGCTATGAAGATCGCAAGGGAAGTTCTGAAGGCCGCACGATCAAAGTGGATGCATCGAGTATCGCGGGAGCGATTGGAAAGGCCACCAGAGAGTTTGTGAAAAGTTTGGATCGCAAGCAGCGATTCGACATGAACAAGGGACTTAAGGTCGAGGCTGTGCGAGCTACGACAGAGAAGGCGGAGCCGACAGAGGCAACATCCGAGGCGGGCGCTTGAAGCTTAAAGCTGGCGACACGGTTCGAGTCGTCGTCAGAAGGGGGTACGGGTGCCGGAACGTGAGCAAGGGAGGTGGAAGTGGCACCCGTTAGGCGAGCGAGATTTCGTCGGTTCTCGCCACCATGCGCCGATAAAGTTAGCATTAACTCGGGAAGTAAAACTGTTCCAAACAGAACGGTCTGAGAATTAGCTCTTGCGCTTTGGATGCTCGGCACACAATGCGACTCAAACGCCTTGTCGCGCTCCCGTTCGAAGTTGTGTTTTATTTCGGTCAAGGTGTTGCCAGCGGGTATGCCTGAACGGGGTCGCCTGTGTGTTGGGAAAGCCACCATGCGTCACCATAGTGGGAAACACTTTTGTACCAATTTGGGGACGTCACGGTCTGTCTCGTTTAGGACAGCGGAGCCTTGTCGAACAGGCCCGAGCTTTCATCACGGGGCCGGAACTCAAATCTTCCTTCAATGGCTGCGTTTCATTCGCTAGGAACTTTCACCGATCCAGGCAGGAATACGTTGTGTAGCCCGTAAAGGACCCCAGTCGATGCTCGAACCCTTGGATATTTTCAAAATACAGAAAACGTACGTAGGGAAGGCAGCGGGGACAACTTTTGAAGTTGCGACATCGACGATTGAACAACTGGCCAGCATCGCACCCGGCGAAGGGTCAGAAAAAACTTCGGAAACTTGGCACCGACAGCTTCGGACTCTGCATCAACTGTGTGGGCGCGGAACATGCGTCCGATTCACCTAACGCAATCCCTCCAAAAAGGAGCATCCAGCCATGCTCGCACCATTAGACATTTTCAAGATGCAGGAAGACGGGACCTACGTGTGGAAGGCGGCGGCGGAAAGTTTGGAGCTTGCGGAGTCAACCGTTCAACGACTGGCGATTACTGCCCCCGGCGAATACATGATTTTCAACCAAACAACACAGAACAAAACGCTCATGCCACTCGATGGTTCAACCAAGCGAAAGTAAGCAGGCAAACGGGACGCACCCACTCGCGTCAGCACAGGCAGCGACTCAATTCCAGCCGAATTACAGCCCCGAATCTCAGCGGCATAGCGGTTTGAATTAGGCGGGGAACCAAGTCCCTGACAGCGGCACAGTTGTTGAATCGGTTTGGATATTGCAGGTTGCAGGGCAGATCAGGAATGTCGTTTCGATTTCGTGTTTGTCGAGGCGTTGGAAGCTGGAACCTTCCGGTCCACAGGTTTCGACTTTCTCGATGGTCCGGCATGAACCGTTTCGGTTTCCTGAACCAACGCTTCCGTTGCGACAAATCTCCGATCTACATGGGGCTGCCGGCGTGGAGCACCGGAGTATCGTTCACAAGGCGTTCCGGGGGAGACACCACACGTAGGACACGGCACAGAGAATATTTGTTTGGCGGTGAGTTGCCTTTTCATTCGAGACAGGATGCAATAATCGGCCCCCGAAAGGCAATCCAATTTGAAACATTGTTTCATTTTGGACATCGGTAGGGGACCCACAGGCAAAGACAGTGTTCAACCCACCAACTTTGGGCTCACATTGGTGGTGAGGGTAAGCTGAAAGAACGTGCGTAATAATTGGGCGTTTTTCGCGCAGGTTAAGAGCGTCGTTTCGCTTTCCCGTTTGTTACGGCCTCAACAGCGGCAAACTTCCGGTCCACATGAGGTACTTTTCGCGGGACACCGGTGTACCGCTCACAACGCATTCCGGCAGCAACTCCACACGTCGGACACGGAACAGAAGACAGTTGTTTCGGCGTTAGTGCTTGGCCCCTCATCTGAATAGCATGCACAACACCAAGCCGCGAATCTGTCCTAGAATGCACACTGGGTCCAGGGCGGGAGCAGAGAGCGATTTCTGGCCCAAAACAACGTATACTCGCCGACATACCCTTGATTCTCGCCCGAAGAAGACACGGAAAATGCCAGACGAAGAATGGATTAAGACACTCGAAGACGGCAGAAAAGTGAAATTCATCTACCAAGAACTGCCGGAGGACGCGGCGTTTATCACTGCGCAGCTGGCAGGCAATGAGGTCGTCTATTCGGTCGTATTGAACAAAGCGAGAAACCCTCTGAGTCGTGAAGATGTGGAAAGCCATTTCAAGGGCGAGCTTTCGAAGAAGTAGCGACACTCACGGCCCGCAGTGGGTAAAGCAATAGCCTTTGTGTGGCATCGAACAGACGAAAACCACGGATTGCGCTTTCATCTTGCGTGGAGCCATAGAATCAGTTTTATGAAGGGCAGCAACAAACAATTCAAGAGAAGGCCCAAGAAAAGAGACGCATTCGATGCTCACGCTTTTCTCGATTCGGCTGGTGTGGCGAAAAAAGTCAGGCAGTTCAAGAGAGCAGAGATTGTCTTTTCTCAAGGAAGCTCGGCCGACAGCGTGATGTACATACAAGCGGGCGGCGTGAAGATTACCGCGCTTAGTGCGGGTGGCAAAGAGGCGATCGTGGCAATTTTGGGGCCTGGCGACTTCTTTGGCGAGGGTTGTCTGGCGGGTCAGCCGCTTCGCATGGGGAATGCTACAGCCACTACGTTTAGCACGGTGCTCGTCATCGACAAGAAGGAAATGCTAAACGTGCTGCACAAGCAGCATGATTTATCCGACCTGTTCATCAATTTCGTGCTGAGACGCAACATTCGCGTCGAGGAGGACTTGGTCGACCAGCTATTCAACTCAACGGAGAAGAGGCTCGCACGCACTCTTCTGCTGCTTGCTCGATACGGGAAGCAAGACCAGCCTCAAGGAGTGCTCCCAAAGGTATCGCAAGAAACGCTGGCGGAGATGATAGGCACAACGCGCACGCGGGTCAATTTGTTCATGAACAAATTCAAGAAGCTGGGCTTCATCAGGTACAACGGCGGGATTGAGATCAATACTTCGCTCTTGAGCGTCGTGCTGCATGACTAACGCAAGCCCTGTGCGGGTGCCACCATGCATCACCATCCGTGACGATGGTTGTAGCACGGGGGTTGCTACCAACATTCGACCCAATGTCGAATAGCCGTCAAGCCACTTAAGTTCCCTAACCAACCACATCGGCAAGCTTGTTTGAACAAGCGAGTGCCAACGTGTTCGCGGTCCAGTTCCTTGCTGGAACAAGCGACAGTTACAGGCCCAGCGCATTTGGGACACCTGAATAGCAGGACGTGAGCAAAACTCCGCTCTTCGAGATTTCGTGTATTAGCGTTCGCTACCGAGGTCGATTCCACGAGGAATTATTCCCGGTCTAGCTGGAACGGAATATCCCCAGCCGCCTCCACCGTAAAGCGAACACGGTTCCCAGTGTGTTGGTCGAGAATGAGGTAGTCACCGGGGGAAGAGAGCGCAAGTCTTTGGATACGCAATTTTGCGGCTACAAAGGTTTCTGCCGCGCCACGCCAAAGGACCTCGTCGCCGGAGACGATTTTGAAGATATCGAGAGAGGCAAACATGGTGTCACCCACCCTTCTGGAAGGTCTTTTGTACCAATTGTCCGCGATTCTGGTCTGTCGCGTTCAAGACACCAGATTTTGGATTTGTGCATGCCGGAAATGAATGGATTTGAAGACGCCACGGTTCTTCAGAAGACAATGCCGCAGGTTCCCCTCTTCCTATTTACCTCTCACCAGAACCGCGACGTTGCATCACAAGCGGCATCGGCGGGAATACGCGCCGTGTCTTGCAAGCAAACGGATATCAATGGACTTGTGGAACAAGCGAGCGAGTTGTTAGGCGAGCCGCAGCCACAGCCAATGTCTCAACTTTGCGAGCGTTTTCGTACCCCACGGTTCAACACCACCGTCATGAGCACGCCAATTGCCGCGCCGAATGCAATCCATTTTCCTATGCTGTGTGTTGCGGCTCCAATCGCCGCTCCTATTGCGATACCGAGAGCAATTCCGATACTCATTACCATAGCTGTTTCACCTGACGGAGCGTTTTTACCGATTTTTGCAACGCACGTCTGCCCCATAGAGCATCAACCGCTGAACACGCACAGCAAATTCTTCGACCACCTTGCGGATGACGCGGAGGGAATTCTCGCGACAGGCCAGCAATCAGTATTTGCAGGATTCGCTTACCATCTTGATCGCGGTAATTGTCAAATGGCCGTGCTCTTTGTCGTCTTTCGTGACGCCACTGTCTTTAGCCGTCTCTTTCGCGTCTTCTTTCAGGTTGTGTAGTTTGGCATTCGATACTACGCCCGTGGCGGTCACGGTGTGACCCACATGGTCGGAAAGCGATACCTGACTGTTGCTATTGTCGCTGCTGTGGACTTCCCATGTGCTTCCGTTTTTTCCAGTGAGGAGATACTCGTCCGCGCCTTTGGCCTTCGATAGACAGCCAGTGATTGTTCTCACTTTTGACTTAGGCTTATCCTGGGCGAACGCGGAGCTGGCACAACCACTGAACAGAAGTACCCCCGCTAAGAACATAATTGATTTTCTCACTCTTCCCCCTTGCTAGACTCAAACTGCTTCCAGTCTCGCTAGAAGGATAAATTAGTGAACGCTAAAGGTTCTGTCCAATTCGGGACACTGCAAGCGGCGCGTCACGTAGAGGCATTCGGGACACAGACGGCGTGCCTTGCTTCGAGGATAGACAGGAGCTTGGCCTTGTGGTTCAATCTCGCTGTCGAAAGTCTGGAGTAACCAGAGGCTAGCTATGTTGCCACCATTCGACATTTTCAAGGTGGAAAGCGGCGGACTTCGCTGGATGGAAGTGGCGGTAGACCTAGAACGTGCCAAGGCGCGTGTGAAAGTGCTCGGGGCATCTTCGCCTGGCGAATACATCATTCACAACCACAACACAGGCGAGAAGATTTCCATTAAGCCGCCAACCAGGCGGATCGTGTTCCAAATCGGCTATGACGAAAAAGGATTGAATGCGAGGGCGGAACTGTTGCGGCGTTTCGGCCACGAAGTAATCTCGGTGACTCACAATGAAGCCGCTAAAGTCGCTCTACGGTCGTATCGTGATATAGACGTATTTATTGTTGGCCATACCGCGCCCGAACAAACAAGAAAAGATATGGTCGCTTGGCTGAAGGCAAATTATCCGAAGGTCAAGATCGTGGCGCTGAATCCGTCCAGGGACCAGCTCGTCGGCGCCGATTACAACGTGGTCCTGAATGAACACGATGAGTGGATGTCGCTTCTCGCTGCCGCAGCTAGTTAGTTCGGATCGCGGCATTCTTTAATTCCAGCTAATGACGTCCGTTGATGTCATCGATCTGTACACGACGCTTGAAAAGTTGGGCGTCGAAATCTGGATCGATGGCGGATGGGGCGTCGACGCACTCCTTGGTGAGCAGACCCGCCCGCATAATGACTTGGACATAACCATTCAGCAGAAGGACGTCCCGATGCTCCGTCAATTCCTGCAAAGGCGACAGTATAGAGACATAAAGCTGGAAGAGGCCAGAGCTTGGAATTTTGTCTTGGGCGATGAAAACGGCAGGGAGATCGATGTTCACGTCATCGTGCTTGACGATAGGGGAAATGGATTGTACGGTCCGCCCGAAAAAGGCGAGATGTACCCCGCTGCTTCATTAACGGGAGTGGGCGAAATAGATGGCCGAACGGTGAGATGTATTTCACCTGAGTGGGCGGTGAGGTTTCATTCCGGCTACCAGCTAAAGGAAAAAGACTTTCGAGACGTTTCCGCTTTGTGCAGGAAGTTTGGGATTGACTTACCAACAGCATACGAACAGTTCGAGAAACCAAAGTGAAGAATGTTATAGCCATCCTGCCAAAGAAAAGTCAAAACCCGCACCCTTCACCAAATGCAGATGCATGATAGGGATGCGGCACCGAGAGTTTTCCCATCTAGCGGCCACCGGCCTTATTGCGGTGTGGTAGCATCGCTGGCAGTATTCAGCCTCAGTTTCTCTCACCTTTTCCAGGAGATCAGATGAAACGGACTTTTCATGCTTTCGCTTGGATGTTTGTGCTGAACCTGGCCGCGATCTCGGCGGTGTGTTCGGTTGCCGCTGGCGCTGGCGCTCAAGACAAGGCGATTGCTTCGCGCATGGAGGACGTGGATGGGGTGCGGTTGCATTACTTGACGGCAGGCAAGGGGCCGGCGGTGATTTTGTTGCATGGGTATGCGGAGACTTCGCGGATGTGGAGGCCGATCCTTCCGGTGCTGGCAGAACGGTTTACGGTGATTGCGCCGGATTTGCCGGGGATTGGGGATTCGGCGATTCCGGCGGACGGCTTGGACATGAAGAGCGCGGCGATGCGCGTTCATGGGCTTGCGCGGAAGCTTAGTGTGGAAAAGGCGCGAGTGGTTGGACATGACATCGGGCTGATGGTGGCTTACGCGTATGCGGCGGAGTTTCCCACGGAAACGGAGAAGCTGGCGGTGATGGATGCGTTCCTGCCGGGCGTGGAGGGCTGGGAGCCGATCTACAACAGTCCGGATTACTGGCATTTCCGCTTTCATGGGCCCACTCCGGAAGCGCTCGTGAAGGGACGGGAACGCACGTACTTCGAGTATTTCTGGAATGATTTGGCGGCGGACCGGAACCGGTCGTTGCCGGAGGCGGACCGGGTGGCTTATGTGGCGGCGTACTCGCGGCCGGAACGGATGCGAGCGGCTTGGGCATACTTCGCTTCGTTCGCGCAGACGGCGAAGGATTTTGCGCCAATGGCGCGGACGAAGCTGACTATGCCGGTTTTGTCGATCGGCGGGGAGAAGTCGTTGGGAGATGCGCTTGCGCAGCAGATGAAGTTGGTGGCTTCGGACGTTACTGTGGTGGTGGTGAAAGGTAGTGGGCATTGGATCATGGAGGAACGGCCTAAGGAAACGATTGAGGCGCTGGTGAAGTTTCTGTGAGGGAGCAGTTCAGTTTCAGTTTTCAGTTTTCAGTTTTCAGTTTTCAGTTTTCAGTTTTCAGTTAGTTTTCAGTTGTCAGGCCGAAGATGGCGCCCTGAAGGGACGCCGCTACAGTTTTTAGTTGTTGGTAGGCAGAACGGGACCGAGCAGGGCGCACAGGCAGAAATCCCTGTGCCAGGGATCGTTCGAGGGGCAAAGCAAGTCAACGGGACAGGGATTTCACCGCAGAGGCACAGAGGACGCAGAGAAAGAAACATTTTCTGTGATGCACCTCTGGCGCTCTTAGAGAAAGACGCCCGACTGAGCAGGGCGCACAGGCAGAAATCCCTGTGCCACTGAGACGGCGGCTACCTTGAGGCTACTACTTGCTTTGATTCGTTATGGGAGGCGTGGGCTTGCAATACGCGGACGAGATGGCGGCCCGATGCTGGGACCGCGACTCTGTTGTGCAGCAAGATTGCTTTTGCTGTGATTTTGCGGCCGTAAATTCGCTCGTTGGCTTTGTTGTCGGGGCGGAGGGTGGAACCCTCGAGGGAAATGCCGGCGAATAGTCCGCGGGAACGGGAATAGCTGAGGATCTCGGCACGCATCCAGAGATCGGTGTCCGCGGAGGCGTCGCGGCCTTTGGGACCTGCAGCGGCGGATGCGTCTCCACCGAGCTTGATCTTGCTGCTGAGGATGGAAGCGGCGCCGCGCTGGTTCATGACGAGAAGAATCAGATCGGTGGATTCGCCGCCAATTTGCATTCCGAGGCTATCGCCTTCGAGGGCGTACATTGCGGGTGCGGCAAACCATGGCGCCGCGGCCGTAGTCTTTGCCCATTCCGAAGGCCAACTTCAATACGGAGGGGAACACGATGACGCACTCAGCTTTTGCCAAGACCTGCTGGGGCAGATTATCGGGAATGTTCAGGATTTCCTGCATGACAATGCCGCACTTTTCGAGGCGCTTCTGTTCCTTGGTTGCGGCGTAAACGGTGGCGGCGGCAAAGAGAAGACAGACAGCAACTAGAAAATATCGCTTCATTGCTCAGCTCCATCGCAGAAATACTTTTCCAGACGTTGCGCTTCGTCCGAGTCGCTGACGGACGACCCTATCGGCGGGCACACTTTAGAAGGGCTTACGTTGAATACGGTGGTCAACACAACATCTTTTCTGCAAAACGATCGTAGACGCCGGGGAGACGCGTGTCTGTGCAGTTGTGTACAAGTTTGCGGTCTTTTTGCGCTGAGATAGAACGAGGAAGCGGTTAAGCAGACTCCAGACGGAAATCAGAATGGCTCGCATGAGTGGCGTGGCCCGTCACGCGTCCAAAGTGAGCCGGCGGCGGGGAATCTAATTCCCACCTTGCCGGGAACTTCCATTTTGCGATCGAGGATGGCTGCAGCAATACGCCTAAGAGGGACCAAGATCCTTAGAAACATAGATACCACGTTGAGAACTTAGCTATCTGTTCGAAAGGGTACACAAACCGCCCGGCATCTTCTTCGCTACGCTCAAAAAAGTACCGGAGAGAAGCGGGTTTTCGGTGTCATTTGTGTGATGTCGGGCTTGCGTGTGCTGTATGAAACAGAAATTATTGGGCTCAAGGCACATAGTCGTAGCAGCTGTTCCAAGGGGTGGAAAACATGATATGCCCGAGCTCGAAGAGGGATTCTGCCCGCCGACACCGAGTTCGATGGGAGCACGCCCTACGCGCAACCGCAAATGCCGCGTTAGTTCTATTTCTTCTTCTGTCTCCGACATTTGTGCGGGCGCAGGCAACGGTTCCAGACAACCCGAGCGGACCGGCACCCGAGCAGCAGAGTCAGCAATTGGGGCGCACGGGAGATTCCGCAACGCAGCCGGACGGCGGTACGGAGCCAAAGCCTCAGGTGGCCGCGGCCGCTCCGGCGCCGGACCCAAGCGCAATCGAGCCGAAGACAGATAGTTCCGAAGGCAAGCAGACCAAGCGCATGTTTTGGATCATTCCAAATTTTGCGGCCGTGAGCGCGGACACAGAGCTTCCACCGTTAACGACCAGGGAAAAATACGCGCTCGCACTGCAGGACAGCGTGGATTACTCGTCGTTCGTCTGGTCGGGGATGCTGGCTGGGCAAAGCATGGCTTTGCGATCGTATCCGGAGTTGCACAACGGAATGGCTGGGTATAGCCGCTATTACTGGCGGGCATTCGCGGATCAAGCGTCTGGATCTTTCTTTACGGAAGCATTTGTCCCGGCGCTGATGCACGAGGACCCGCGTTACTATACGCGAGGCCATGGAGGATTTTTCCGGCGAGCGGGTTACGCGTTATCGCGCATCGTCGTTACCAAGACCGATTCCGGAGGCGCGAGGTTCAACTTTTCCGAGATTGTGGGGAACGGAATGGAAGCGGGATTGTCTAACTTTTATTACCCACCGGAGGAGCGCGGTTTGCACAACACGGCAATCAACTGGCTATCGCAGTTGGAGGCTGCCAGCATCAATAACATCGTCAGGGAGTTCTGGCCGGATATTCGCCACAAGATGCTTCGACAGAAATAGTCAGGTCGTCTTAGCCGACGGAATAGAAGGAGATGCTATGTCATTCGGCCTTTACTCGATTGGGTTTGCGATCGTGATCGGCGGGCTAATTTACGCCGCGTACTTGCTGCACATGCCCGCGCACTGGATTGCGGTGGGCGCGACGGTGCTTTTAGGGGTGGGGATTCTGTGTAAAGGCGACGCGTCAGAAGGATCCTGTGGCGTAACGGTATTGCAGAATGTGACTCGGTGGACCGAATTGTCTTTGAGTTTCACGACCGACGCAATCGTTTGCGCCGGGAAGGATGCTTCAGAGGTTTGCTTACCGTCAGGCAGAAGATGAAGGCGCTGCGCGCCGGGCGCTGAAGGCTTCCTTTACGAGATTGAGGATGGTGCGGCGGTTCTGGGCAATCGTCTTGGCCCAGGCGAAGCGGCCCATCTGAGGGAAATAGATGCCGCGAAAACATAGGCGGGCGATCAGGATATTGACACGGTATCCGAGGGGCTTGTGAGCGATGGAGGCTACTGCTTTGCCGATAGCTTCCGGGCTGTAGGATTTCGCCCAGCCGTGCTGAACTTCTGCGTGGGCTTCCGGGATGGTCATCTTCAGCGGAGTGTGCGCCATGGCAAACGGTATGAACTCTTGCCAATGTTTGGGGCGCGTTAATCGGCCAGCGGCCTCGAGCCTTTTATAAAGCGGCGTGGCGGGCAGCGGGGTGAGCAAGCCAAAGATTGGCAATCCTGGCGGCCACGTGCGGATCTCTTGCAGCGTGCGGTCTGCCACGCCGGTGGTGTCGTTGTCCATGCCAAAGATGAACGAGGTAATGGCGAACACGTTGCGCTGGGCGAGTCTCTCGAGCACGGCGGCATACTCGCCGGGCTTGTTGAAACCTTTGTTGACGTCTTTCAGATTCGCGGGGTCGATGGACTCCATACCGATGAAGATCCACTTGCCACCCGCGGCGGCGATCAGATCGACGAGTTCCTCGTCGCGCAGCAGATTGGCGCTGATTTGGGCGACCCAATGCACCTGGGCGTTGGCGGCGATGATGTCGCGGAGCAGAGACTTGGTGCGCTTGACGTTGATGGCGAAGTTGTCGTCAATGAAGAAGACGGCGATCTGACCGCGCTCGCTGCTGGCGCGAGCTTTCAGTAGTAAGAGCTCGTCGACGACACTTTTGTTAGTGCGAAAGCGGATGGAGTCGCCGAAGAAACCGGTTACGGTGCAAAACTCGCAGCCGTAGGGGCAGCCGCGACCGGACTCAACAGGGATGATGCGGAAGGTTCCCCAACCGGCGCCGAGTTTTCGGAGCATGGGAGTTGCCATCTTTGGAACTATGTTGAACTGGTTGAGGTCGATGGTGTCCCAGGGAATCGGCGGATAGGATTGCAGGGAAGGCTTTTGCTCCTGGCCGAACGCGTCGACGGGAGCGTAGATATCCTTGAGCGTGCCCTTTGCTGCATCCTCAACAATTTTTGGCCAGGTCTCGTCGGCTTCGCCGAGAGCTACAGCGTCGGCATGGCGCGGACCACCGGCTCGACCGAGCGCCTCATCGGCCATTTCCGTGACGTGCGGTCCGCCCATCACCACGGGCACTCCCACCGCGCGAATTGCGTCAGCCATCCGGTAGGCTTTCGCGATCATTCGGGTCATCGCGCCGATGCCCACGAGTCCGATCTTTTCTTCAAGCACGAAGCGCGCGATGCCAGCTTCATCCATGGGCTGCGCGTTGCCATCGATCAGCAACACTTCGTGGCCCGCTGGAGTGAGAGCCTTCAGCAGAAACATCCATAGGTGAGGCATGAAATTGCGCGTGACACCGTTGTCGGGGTTATAAAGCAAAATTCTCATAGCTCTTCTTTCTCAACCGAATGAGGCCGACGTCACGCTGCCGGAGGGAATGCGATCACAACAAGTCAAACCGTGAAGGGATTCCGGAAACTCGCAGTGCAAAGGTATACGATGTCACCGCTGGTGACAATGGTTGTAGCACCGGGGTTGTCTATTAGCAAATAGACGCGCGGGTTCGCACGTGGCCGTTAGTATTGGCGTTCTGAGTGGATAGGGCTAAACTACGCATCCGACCGTGCTCAGTACGTCTTCCACTGAGCTGGCCGGCGTGGAAACCCCCAGCGTGACATAAACCTTGTGACCTGTTATTTCGTCGAGGATAAGGTATTCACCGGGTGAAGATCTTTCTAAGTTTTCGATGCATGACTTGGCCGCCGCAAAGTCTTCCACCGCACAGAGCCAAAGCACCTGACCGTCTGGATCGGTTTTGAAAATATCGAGAGGATGAAACATTGTGAAGTGCCTCTCTTTCCGCGAAGAGCATTTTCCACCAAAGCTATACAACCCTGTCTGTCCTGTTCAGGACACCTGAATCTGCCAGTAGAAACCGCGGAGGTACGAGGTCACGAAGTGTCCAAAATTGGACAGACGCGCGCCCTTGCGGGCACTAGTATTCATCTGGCTGGGAGCTAAAGGGCTGCGGTCAGACGAGTTTACGGACCCCAAACAAGCGAAGGCGACTCGCTGAGTTCCCGGTGTGTGCTCTTTCGATCTTGAACCAAACCCTAGGAGGTAAAGGATGAAAGTAAAGATGACGATGGCATTTCTTGCGTTGTTCCTGTTTGCCGGTACGGCCGGACTGGCTGCGGCGCAGGACGAAACAAAAACCACCCACAAGAAAACACGCACGCTGCGGGGCTGCCTTCAAAAGGGCGACGACGCCAAAGAGTATAGGCTCACCACGGCTAAGGGCAGCACTTGGGAGATCAAAGCCGACTCCCTCAATCTCGGCGAGCATGTCGGACATACGGTTAGCGTTACCGGCGTGGTCTCGCATGCCAAGATGCATGGCATGAAGGAAGACGCGAAGGACGAGGCGAAAGAGCACGGCGTGGATAAGGACGCGACCGAGCACGGTCACATGACGGTGACAAATTTGAGTATGGTTAGCGAGAGTTGCCACCAGTAAGACTGGCTGGTCACCAATGGAATAAGGGTAAGCGACGCCCTGGTGAAGTTTCTCTGGAGACCTGGAAGTTCCGCGCGTTAAGTGAGCGCTCCCTGCGTGATTGACTGCTGGGACGGTACGCAGTCTTGTGTCTACAAGAGGGTACACGTCCAGATGCGCCAGCGTACATGTTTCGAGGTGGTGCGCTACCGTTCCCGCCTTATAGTTACTGTCCGGTCCTACCGTTATTATCTGGATTCAATGGGCAATGAATTGAATTTCACGGGAAGGATTACGAGGGGAAAAGAATTTCGGCGGCCTAAGCCTCAGTAAGGTTGACGAGGAGCCTCAGGACCTGAGAAGCGGGCTTGAGCTACAGGCTAGCGACGGATTGGTTTTTCTTTTGGAGCGGCACTTTTTTAGTGCTGCTCTTTTTTTTATGCGGCTTCGGGGATTTCGTCGGGCTCGGCGGCTTGGTGCTGGAAGAAGCTTAGGGCGGCGTCGCCTTGGCGGAGGATGCGGGTTTGCAGGAGACGACCAATGCGCTGGGGCAGCTCGAAGGTGCGGCGGTGCTCGGCGATTACTAGGCTGCCGGTGCTGAGGAACGGGGCGACGCCGAGGAAACCGAGAACGCGGTCGTACTGATCTTTTTCGGCGTAGGGCGGGTCGACGAAAACGAAATCAAAGGGGGCGTGGGTGGGCTTGTGGCGGGCGGCGATTTTTTCGAGGGCGCGGAGGGCGTCTAGCGGGAGAACTTGCGCACCGCTGGTGATTGCGAGCGATTCGAGGTTGCGGCGGATCAAGACGGCGGCAGGAGCGTGGTTTTCGATGAAGATTACTTCTGTCGCGCCGCGACTGATCGCTTCGATGCCTACAGCGCCGGTGCCGGCAAAGACGTCGAGGAAGCGGGAGCCGCTGACGTTGGGACCGAGGACGTTGAAGAGGGTTTCGCGGAGGCGATCGCTGGTGGGGCGGAGGGCGTTGCCCTTCAAGGATTTGAGGATGCGGCTGCGGTATTTGCCGGCGATTATGCGCATTTGTTCGTGGAATCGTACGGCGGAATTGGTGTGGGCTACAACCTTAAGAAAAAGATTTAACAGAGAGGGCACAGAGATCGGAACACAGAGGCCACAGAGAGGAAGTGGTACCCGCGGCACTGGTTCGTGGATCACGCTGTGAAAGCGGTAGCCCTTCGTGGCTCAGGATAAACGAGACTACCGCACCCCCAAAAAAGCTTAGCCAACTTTCGCTAAATGGTAGCGGCGCTGCCATTCTGGGGCGAGATTGCGGAGGATGCGGTCGAGGGCGGGCTTTTGCGAGGGGGCGTCGGCGATGGCGAAGGCTTCGCGGCGGGCTTGCTCTAGGAGTTCGCGGTCGCGGAGTGGGTTGGCGATGTTAAAGCCGAGGGCGCCGGATTGACGGGTGCCGAAGAATTCTCCGGGGCCGCGAAGTTGAAGATCGGTTTCGGCGATTTCGAAACCGTTGCTGGTGCGCACCATGGTTTCGAGGCGGGCGCGGGCTTCGTCGGTCAGACGCACGGGACCGACCAGGACACAATGAGACTTTGTAGCGCCGCGGCCGATGCGTCCGCGCAGTTGATGAAGCTGGGAGAGGCCGAAGCGTTCGGCGTGCTCAATGACCATCACGGTGGCGTTGGGGACGTCGACGCCGACTTCGACAACCGTTGTGGCGACCAGGATTTGCACTTCGTTTTTGCGGAAGCGCTGCATGACTTCGTCCTTTTCATCGCTGGAGAGGCGGCCGTGCAGTAGGCCGAGGCGGAGCTTGGGGAAAACCTCGCGGGAGAGACGCTCGTATTCCTCGATGGCGGCTTTCAGCTCGAGCTTTGATTCTTCGATCACGGGATAGACGATGTAGGCCTGGTGGCCGGCATCGACTTCTCGGCGGATGCTGCCCCAGACACCAGGAAGATGCTGCTCGGAGGTGAGGTGCGTTTCGATTGGCGTGCGGCCGGGGGGCAGTTCGTCGAGGATGGAGACGTCGAGATCGCCGTAGAGGGTGAGAGAAAGCGTGCGCGGAATGGGCGTGGCGGTGAGGACAAGAACGTGAGGCGCGTGGCCGTGGGCGGCGGCTTTGTCCATGAGGCGCTTGCGCTGGAGGACACCAAAGCGATGTTGTTCATCGATCGCGACAAAACCGAGGCGCGCGAACTCGACGTTATCTTCGATGAGGGCGTGCGTGCCGATGACCAGTTGTGCTTCGCCGGTGCGGATGCGCTCGAGGGCGGCGGCTTTTTCGGCGGATTTCAAGCCGCTTATTAGGAGCTCGACGCGATAGTTGCCGCGTTCGAGAATGCGGCGCGCGGAAAGAAAATGCTGCACGGCGAGGATTTCTGTGGGCGCCATGAGCGCGGCCTGACAGCCGTTTTCAATGGCGACGACGGCGGCTTGCAGGGCGACGATGGTTTTGCCGCTGCCGACATCGCCTTGCAGCAGACGATTCATGGGGGCGGGCTTTTCGAGGTCGGCGGCGATTTCGGCGAGGACGCGTTTTTGCGCGGCGGTGGGCTTGAAGGGCAGGATGCGTTTCAGCGCTTCGCGAATGTTTTCTTCGCGGAGGCGGAAGGCGATGGCGTCTTCTTTGCGGGCGGCGCGGCGATCGAGCGCCAGGCTAAGCTGGTAGAGGAAAAATTCCTCGAAGATGAGGCGCTGCTGGGCTGGAGAGCGGAATTCGTTCAGCGCTTCGACAGATTCCTCGGCGGCGGGAAAGTGCGTTTGCGCTAAAGCTTCGAGGCGCGACGGATAGCCGAGACGGGCGCGCAGATCTTCTGGCAAAACGTCAGGCATACGCGGGTCGAGAGTTTGCAGCGCGGTATAGATCGTGCGGCGAATGGAGCGCGAACCGAATGTGCCGATGGCTTCGTAGATCGGAACGATGCGGCCGACTTCGGTGGAGTCGATTTCTTCCTGGGCGGCGGACTTGTCGGCTTCGTGCGCTGCGGCGGAATGATCGACGCTACTTAGGAGTTCGATTTGGGGATTGACCATTTCGATGCGCGCGGGGCGCATTTTGTCGACTTCGGCTTTGCCGTGAAGGACGAGGAGCTGGCCTTGCTTGAGGCGGCCTTCGAGATAGCCGCCATGGAAAAATTTGCAGGGGAGCTGGCCAGTGGGATCTTGCACGAGAAGATGATAGATGGCGTCGCGTCCACGCATCGTGCGCACGGCCTGTCCGCTCATGACGCGGGCGCGAATGGTGTAGATCCCGTCGGGCTTGATGTCCTTAATGTTGGAGAAATGAATGCGGTCTTCGTAGCGGAAGGGCAGATAGTGAAGAAGATCGTCGAGCGTATAGATGCCGCGTTTAGCGAGGAGTTCCGCGCGGTGCGGGCCGACGCCTTTGATCATGCGGACTTCAGTTGTCAGGGACAGGGACATCGATAGTCTTTTATACCATTGTCGATGAAAGGTATCGTGCGAGCGGCCACCGAATAGGTTTGAATCGCACCGAGATGCGGCGCAGCACTGCTGAACCCCTACGAGGTGGGTTACTTGCGTGGGCAGGAGGCGTATCTATAGAGTGGGTTCCTATGTCTAAGAAGTGAGCCTGATCTGAGAAGTGTCTAAGGATTGACTCTTCATCGTGCAGATTAGTACGGCCCTTACCTCAAGAGGAAACTGCGATTGCGGAGGCTCCTGTGGCTGGTGAACGGCTGAGCGGGTCGGAAAAACGGGCGCTGCTGTTGTGGGTGGTCTTCGGAATCATCGGAACAATTTTCGCTTACAAATATTTCTTCCGGGCGTTTCCGGAAGCTTCGGTGGATTTCCGCGTCACGCGTGGGGAGGCGCTCAAGCTGGCGCAAAGTTTTGTGGCGGGGCTCGGAGAGAACGTTAGCGGGTCCCGGTCAGCCATTGTGTTCAGCGTCGACGACGACTCGAAAACGTACCTGGAGCGCGAGTTGGGGTTGCAGCAAGCGAACCAACTGATGTCGTCGCAACTGCACGTCTGGTATTGGGATGTGCGGTTTTTCCGTCCGCTGCAGGAAGAGGAATTTTACGTGCGGGTGAGCCCGGCGGGAAACGTTGTCGGGTATACGCACAAAATTGAAGAGGCGCGCCCAGGGGCCGCGCTGGATCGCGCGGCGGCGCAGGCTCGCTCGCAGAATTTTCTGGTTTCGAAACTTGGACTCGACCCAAGCCAATGGGATTTCCTGGCGGAAGAAGCAAATTCGACGAAGAGACCGAACCGCACGGATTGGGATTTCACCTGGGAAAAACACGGATTTCGCGCGAAGGACGCGCCTTACCGGCTCACGGTGTTGCTGCACGGGGAAAGCATCGGGGGATCGCAGGAATATTTGCGGGTGCCGGAGGCGTGGGAACGAAGTTACCAGCGACTACGTTCGGGCAATGACACTCTAGCGCTGGTCTTCACGGTTCCTTACATTTTGCTGCTGGGAGTTGCGGTGTGGCTGGCGTTCAAGCTGACGAATGCCGGGCAGTCATCGTGGCGAGGAGCGATTGTACTGGGATTTCTGGTTGCGGGATTGCTGTTTTTACAGAACCTGAATGACTGGCCGTTGTGGGCCGCGAGCTACAACACGAATGCCTCTTACATCGGGTTCATTCTGGCGAAGATCGGGATGGCGGCGCTGTTTTCACTGGCGACGGCGCTGACCGTAACGCTGGTGCTCCCGGCGGCAGAGCCGCTGTACCGGGCTTCGCAGCCTCAACGCTTGCAGTTAGCTAAAGCATTGACGTTGCGCGGATTGCGCTCGAAGGAATTTTTTTCGGCGGCGGTGGTGGGGCTGTCCATGGCGGCCGCACACATTGGGTATGTAGTGGTGTTTTATGTAGTGGCTCAACGTTATTTCGGAGCATGGGCGCCTCAGGAAATTAATTACGAAGAGTCGGTGAACACGCTGTTTCCGTGGATTTCGGGAGCGGCGATCGGGTTGCTGGCTTCGACGAACGAGGAGTTTACGTTTCGGTTGTTCGCGATTCCGTTTTTCAGGCGGTTGACGGGATCGCGATGGATTGCCGTGATCGTGCCGGCGTTTATGTGGAGCTTTCTGCACAGCAACTACCCGCAGGAGCCGCCGTACATTCGCGGGATCGAAATCGGACTGTTTGGCATGGTGGCCGGGCTGGTGATGTTGCGTTGGGGAATCTTGGCGACGTTGATCTGGCACTACACGGTGGACGCTTCGCTAGTGGGACTGCTGCTGATTCGCTCGAACAGTTTGTATTTCAAGGTTTCGGGATTAGTGGTGGCGCTGGCGGCTGCGGCGCCTCTGCTGTTTGCGGCGATTTCGTATCTTTCGCGCGGGGGATTTGAGCCCGATGAAGATTTACTGAATCGGGCGGCGCCGATTCCGGAGATAACTCTGGCTGCGGCTCCGGAAGAAGTTTCCGCGACGGTTTCGACGCGACGCTACGACGCGCTGTCTTCGAGGATGCTGGCGTTTTTGGCCGTGTGCCTGGTGGCGGGCGCGGCGGGCGCTTGGAAGGTCAAACCGGAATCGATCGGCGAATATTTGAAGCTTGCGGTGAATGCGCGGTCGGCACGCGCACATGCGGATGCAATTTTTCAGCAACGCGGGTTGCAGCCGAACAGCTACATACATGCGACGGTGCTGGTCAACGTCACCGATCCAACGACAAATGAGTTTTTGCGGGAGCGCGTGGGCGTTGCGCGGCTCAACGAAATTCTTGCCACACAGGTGCCGGGGGCGCTGTGGCGGGTCCGATATTTTCGAGACTCGCAGCCCGAAGAGTATGCGGTGGTGCTGAAACCGGATGGATCGCTACATGCGATTCGGCACACGTTGGCGGATGAGGCGCCGGGAGCTTCGCTGAGCAAAGAGGAGGCGGTGGCGCGGGCTGAGAAATTCTTGCGCGAGGAGAAGAAGATTGATTTGAGCCAGTGGTCGCTGGTGGAGTCGAATTCGGACAAGCGGCCGCACCGGACCGATCACACGTTGACCTGGCAGCAGAGTGCGCCGCTCGATGGCGTCTTCGGCGCGTCTAGCTCTTCGGCGGCCAAAACGGGCGCTACCGAACACGCGTTCTCGCGGATCGAGTTGATGGTGTTGGGCGATGAAGTCACCAACTACCGAACGTACATCAAGATTCCGGATGAGTGGCGGCGTAAGCAAGAAGAGACAACGCTGACAAAGATCGTGTTTGGCTATGCGATACCGATCCTGGTGGTGGCGGGATTTGCGATTATGGCACTGATAGTTTTCCTGAAGAATCTGCGTTCCGAGGCGGCGCGTAGGATCCCCTGGAAGCGAGTGACGCTGTGGGCGCTGTGGGGACTTGCGTGCGCCGCGCTTACGCTGGTCTTTGGGGACTTCGTGGTCAACGCTTTGAGCAGCTACAAGACGGCCATTCCTTTCAAAACGATGATTGGGGTGACGGCGATCAGCGCGCTGCTGGGCTTGCTGTTCGCGTACGGATTTCTGGCGCTGCTCTTTGGGGTGGCTTGGTATTACGGGACGCGGGCATTCGGCGTAGATCGGATCCCAGAATGGACAGGGATGCCGAAGGCGTACTACCGGGACGCGGTATTTATCGGGCTTGGTGGAACGGCGGCATGGGTGGGACTAGACGCGATTTCCAAGTGGGTCTACCAACATCTGCCTGGGTTGCCGGAAGGGGCCGCGGCGAGCATCGGGGCAAATCTGGATGCCGTGTTCCCGGTGGCGGCAATTCTCGGCTCGGGAGTGCGCAGCGGATTGACGATGACGGCTCTGGTGGCGATCACGGCGGCGTTTATCGCCAGCATGATTCGGACCAAGTGGCTTCGCGCTTCCGCATTCGTGGCTGCGGTGCTGGCACTTGGGGGATTCGGCGCCAACTGGCATGACCCGATGGATGTGGCGAAGAGGATGATCATCGGGGTGGTGTGGATCGCGGTGATAGACTTGGCGGTGCGGTATGTTATTCGGTTTAACGTGTTGGGCTATTTTCTGATTTTGGCGGGGCTGGCGTTACTGGGTGGGGCTGGGGAAATGCTGGGGCATCCGGATTATTTTTATCGGGTGAACGGGTATGGCGTCTTGGTGGCTTTGTTGGTTTTGTTTGGGTGGCCTTTGGTTGCTTGGCGGAGGACGGAAAAGGCTTAACACAGCGCGGCTTAGCGGCAAGCAAGCTCCGAAATGGTCAACAGCCAAGAGTCGAAAGTCCAAAAATCAAAAGCTAACGCCGAGACGCTGAGAACGCAGAGGAGCGCAGAGACGGACGTCCGAAAAAACTGCGTTGGGGCGGCCGCTTGGCGGCTAAATTTGGAAACAAATGGGGCTGGTGGTGCGTTAGCAATAGAGAGAGGTGGCTGCTCACCCATTGGGGGCAGGTCCGTCCAAAATGGGTGGTTCGCGCTGGCCCAGGCTTCCTTCTACGTGCTATAAAGCTGGGCTAAGGTGTTAAGGCCGAGGCCATAACACCGAGAATTGCGAATAGAAAGCGAATATGCCGCTTCCTCGATTGGCTTTGGCTAGCGTTACCGGCCGGGCTACAGATACGGACGCAATGGCCACGGTGGCATCATTGCCCCAGCTTGACGAGCGCTGCATAGTCGCGGAGGCGCAGACGGGGAACCGTGCTGCGTTCGAGGAACTGGTGCGCCGG
>WNFJ01389803.1_pt1 | contig 20144 bp, 17 predicted proteins | sample 5400461 | NCBI WGS metagenome assembly WNFJ01 (sample SAMN13153349, study PRJNA577476) | soil metagenome | isolation source: 115 cm saprolite on Douglas fir-dominated hillslope | place: USA:California | collected 2013-09-17
GAGGAGATCGCGCCGAGCGTGGTGTTTCTGGCCAGCGACGCCTCGTCGTTCATCACCGGGTCCGTGCTCGTCATCGACGGCGGCTACACCCTCTGGTGATAGCGAGCCTTACCAAGGTCACGTTGTCACGCTGGCCGGGGACCGGTGCCGGACGGGCCGGGTCGGCGGTCCCGGACCGCGACAGCAAGAAGCGAGGCACCCCAGACACGAAGATACTTCCCTGATCACATCGTGACCGGCTCAGGCAGCTCGAACCTGGTCGAGGTCTATTACAGCCGACCGGCCTTGACGTCCTGGACAAAGGCTCGCCACGCGTCGGCGGAGAACCGCAACACGGCGCCCGTACGGGGATCCTTTGAGTCGCGGACGGCCATCCCGTTGGGCAACGGTGCAACCTCGACGCACTGGCCTTGATTGGATGAATAGCTAGACTTACGCCAGCGGAGATCACTTTGCATAGCGGCTAATCGCCTCTCGTATCCATGATCCGCGACTGTGTCATTCTGTCTGCGCTATGTGCAGACAGAATGACACAGAAACGGATCTTGAGCGTGCGCCGGGGCGGGGCGGGGGTAGCGGCCCGGGGTACGCCACTCCGGAGGTCTCCGGTCACGGATCGAGCCGGGTCACGCGGTGCACCGCCAGACGGCGCGCCGCGCGGGAGTGCGGCACCTGGGACTGTGCCACGATGCGCACCAATGCCCTGAGCCGGTGACCGGCGAGGCGCTCAGGAAGGAGTCCGTGCCATGACGTCTACTCCGTCTACTCCGTCCGCGGTGGTCACCGGCGCAGGGTCGGGGATCGGCCGCAGTATCGCCAGAACCCTGCTGGCGCACCGACCAAGATGCCGTTCATCGGGCGCGGCTGAAGCCCTGGCCAGCGCCCTGATCAGCGGCCACCCGGCTGTCGGCACCCGGGTCAGAAAGCCGGTGGCGGAGAATGCTCCCCGGCCGGCGGCGACGGCTCGCCGGCCGGCGCGAGGTTGGCGGCGCGGGCTTCGAGGTACCGCCGTTCCGGGATGTTGGTGGCGTAGCGCGCGGCCGTCCGGTAGGCGGTCCGGGCGGCGCCCAGGTCCCCGGCGAGTTCGAGCAGGTGGGCGCGCGTGGCGTGCAGGCGGTGGTGGCGCGCCATACGGTTGTCGGTTTCGAGGCCGTCGACAAGCTCGAGCCCGGCCCCGGGCCCGTGGACCATGGCGACCGCGACGGCCCGGTTGAGGGTGACCATCGGGCCCGGGGAGATGGTTTCCAGTAACCCGTAGAGCGCGAGGATCTGGCGCCAGTCGGTGTCCTCGACCCGGGCGGCTTCGTCGTGGACGGCGGCGATAGCGGCCTGGAGCTGATACGGGCCGAGGCGGGTACGCGAAAGCGCGTCCGTGATGAGCGCGACGCCCGCACCGATGAGCTCGTGGTTCCACCGGCTGCGGTCCTGGTCGGCGAGGGGGACCAGGGACCCGTCCGGGCGTGCGCGGGCCGCCAGCCGGGCCTCGGTGAGCAGCATCAGCGCGAGCAGGCCGGCCACCTCGCCGTCGTCGGGCAGCAGCCGGTGCAGGAGCCGGGTGAGGCGGATCGCCTCGCCGGTCAGATCACCTCGGGCAAGCTCGGTTCCGGCGGTTGTGGTGTAGCCCTCGTTGAAGACGAGATAGAGCACCTGCAGCACAGCCCGCAGCCGTTCGTCGCGCTCGGCAGGCGGTGGCAGGGTGAACTGGCTGCCGCTCGCCCTGATGCCCTGCTTGGCGCGGCTGATGCGCTGCGCCATCGTCGCTTCTGGAACCATGAACGCGCGAGCGATCTCGGCGGTCGTGAGCCCGCCGACGGCGCGGAGGGTGAGGGCGATCTGCGACGACACGGACAGCGCCGGGTGGCAGCACATGAACAGCAGGATCAGCGTGTCGTCGTGCCCGCCGAACTGCTCCTCGTCCGCGGCGGAGGCGACCGGCGGGCCGCTCGGGGCCGCCGCGAACGCGCCCTCGCGGCGGCGCCTGGCCGCTTCGCTCCGTATCTGGTCGGTGAGCCGCCTGGTCGCGACCGTGACCAGCCAGCCGTGCGGGTTGTCCGGCTGGCCACCCTCGGGCCACTGCACCGCCGCGGCCAGCAGCGCCTCCTGCACGGCGTCCTCGCAGGCGTCGAACTGCCCCCAGCGCCGCACGAGCTCGCCGAGGACCTGCGGCGCCAGCGAGCGCAGCAGGTCCTCGAGGCGGACCTCGTCGGTCACATCTCCGCTCCGGCCTCGTGCAGGACGGGCCAAAGCTCCACGGACCTGAAGGACGCGAACGGCACCTTGGCCGCGAGCTCAAGCGCCCGCTCCTCGCTCTCGACGTCGATCAGGCAGAAGCTGCTCAGGAACTCCTTGGTCTCCAGGTAAGGCCCGTCGGTCACCACGGGGAGCCCGTCGCGCACCGCGACGGTCCTGGCCTGCACGACGTCGGCCAGACCGTAGGCGCCGAGCAGCTCACCGGTCGTCATGAACTCCTGGTTGAACGCGTCCTGCGCCGCGATGGCCTCCTGCGCCACGTCGGGCGGGAACGACTCCCACAGTTCCCGGTTGCCGTAGATAATGATCATGTACTTCATCGGCGTGGGTCCTCCGTAAAGCGCGTCCTCGATGAGATTTCACCCGGTTGTCGGAGCCGCGCGGCGGTTCTCGACACCCGTTGGCCCAGCAGACCACATGATCCCGAACGGCTGCCGCGGATGCGGCATCCATAGGTGCGGGGGCCTGCCAGCACGGGGGGCGACCCCCCGGACCCCCCGAGCGGGGGGTCGCCCCCCGGGGCAGTACAGCCCGAACGGCTGCCGCGGATGCGGCATCCACAGGTGCGGGGCCTGCCAGCCCGGAGGGCGACCCCCCGGACCCCCCGAGTGGGGGTCGCCCCCCGGGGCAATACAGCCCGAACGGCTCCGCAGCGTGGCGGCGACGCGCGGAAATCGTGGGTGGGTAAGTCCGAATGCGACAGTGCGCGCAGCCGTTCGGGATCATATTTGTGTTCTTGCCTGCCCAGAGGTGCGGCCGGCGTGGCCGCCGGTCAGGTCGCGGGTTGCTCGTGGCCGAGGCCGCGCTCGATGGCCGACCATCGGAGCAGCCCGATGTCGGCGACCATGTTCACGTGCCGGCGCATCGCCTGCCGCGCGGCACTCGCGTCCCCGCGGCTGATCGCCTCGGCGATGCGGCGGTGGGTGGCCAGCGAACGGGGCGGCCGCCCCGGCTCGCCGAGTGAGCTCCGCCTGGTCTCGGCGATCGGTGCGGCGATCGCGGCCATGAACTCGGCGAGCAGCGGGCTGCGCGCCGCCCTGGTGACCGCCTCGTGGAACAGCCGGTCGCCATCCTCGCCGAGGCCGCCCGCGTCGATGTCGGCGGCCATCTCGTTCAGGGCCTCGGTCATCGCGGCGAGATCATCCTGCGTGCGACGCGCCGCCGCGAGCGCGGCCAGCTGGGTCTCGAGCGCCTCCCTCGCCTCCAGGATCTCGGGGAGGCGGTGCCGCTGCGTCATCAGCTTCATCAGGTGCCCGGAGTCGTTCGGCAGCGACCGCAGGTAGATACCGTCACCGTGGCGGACCTCCAGGGTCCCGCGGACCTCGAGCGCGACGGTCGCCTGGCGGACCGATGCCCTGCTCACCTGCAGCGCCTCCGCGAGCTCCCGCTCGGACGGAAGGCGATCACCGACGGCCAGGCCGGTAACCTCCACGTAGTCGAGCAGCCTGGCGGCTAGCTGCTCGTAAAGCCGGCGCCGGTCCGGTGCACGCAGAGACTCGGTGCTCGGTCGGCTGGCACGCTGGCCCGCTCGCATCGCGTCGATTCAACCTTCTCATCTGGCCGAACTCCCCGTTGACACCCAGGATAGCCATCATTATCGTCGGGCTACTGGTCTAGCCACTGACTCTCTTTGTCACCTGCAGCCCCTAGCCGTGTCGAGGATGACATGAGCACCTTCCTTACCAGCGTCGGCATCGGGCTAGCCACGGCCGCGATCCTCTCCCTGTCAGCGGTGGCGTTCACGCTGGAGTACGCGGTGAGCCGGGTCGCCAACTTCGCGCACGGCGAGCTCCTGACGATCGGCGCGTACGCCGCCTACACCGGGCAGAAGGTCTTCCACCAGAACGTCGCGGCGGCGGCGCTTGTCGCGGCCATCGCCGGGATGCTGGCCGGGCTGGCGCTGAACGGCGGGCTGATCGAGCAGTTCAGGGGACGAAGCGGGATCACGGTCTTCATCGCCACACTCGGTGCCTCGCTCATCCTGCAGAACGTGCTCGTCATGATCTACGGCGCGGCGAGCGTCTCCTATTCGTTCACCCAGGGCGGCCTGCACCACGTCGGGCCGTTCGACTGGACGACCTCCGACATCGAGGTGATCTTCTCGGCCCTCGCCGTCGCGGGGCTCATCTACCTGCTGCTCCAGCGGACGCGCTTCGGCAAGGCGGTCAGGGCCGTGTCGCAGGACCGGACGCTCGCCCAGGTCAGCGGTATCCCGGCCCGGCGGGTGGTCATGCAGACGTGGGCACTTGCCGGAGCGCTGGCCGGGTTCGCGGGATTCGTGCTCGCGGACACGATTGGTACCTTCAGCCCGACGCTCGGCTTCAGCTTCCTGCTGCTGACCATCACGGCCACCGTGGCGGGCGGTATCGGCCGGCCCTACGCGACCTTCGGCGGCGCGCTGCTCGTCGGCCTTGTCATCCAGATCGCCGGCACCTATACCAACTCGGCCTACGAGCTTGTGTTCGCCTTCCTGCTGCTCGTCGTGCTCATGCTGCTGCGGCCGAACGGCATCTTCGTCCGCCCGAGCGCGGCCGCGGTGCGGGCCTGATGTACTGGGTCAGCGTCGTCACCGAGGCGGCCATCTTCGCGATCCTCGCGCTCGGCCTTGACATGGTCTGGGGGTGGTGCGGCGACTTCGACCTGGCGTTCTACGGCTACCTCGCGCTCGGCAGCTACATGACGATGGTGCTCACGATCGGCAAGCCGACCCCGCCGGTCCAATACATCATCGGCTGGCACCTGCCCTACCTGGTCGCGGTGGCGCTGGCCGACGTCGTCGTGGTGTGCCTCGCCGCCGTGATCGGCGCGATCGCGCTCAGGAACCTCCGCGACATCTACTTCGCGGTGACCACACTGAGCGCGGTCAGCGCGCTCTACCTGCTCGTCGAGAACTACACCCCGCTGTTCAACGGCTTCAACGGCGTGTACGGGCTGATCAACCCGGGCCAGACGGCACTGCGGCTGACGTACAACGGTTACCGCATCGTGCTGCTCGGCGTGGTCCTCGTCATCCTCTTCCTCGTGTACCTCCTCGTGCAGCGGCTGTCCGGCAGCCCGTTCGGCCGGATGCTGCGTGCCGTCCGCGAGGATGAGCGCGCCGCCGCGGCGTACGGCCGCGGTGTGTTCTTCGCGAAATACCGTGCCTACCTGTTCGGCGCCGCGCTCGCCGGCCTGGCCGGCGGGCTGTTCGCCGCGTTCATCAGCGCGTTCAACCCGTCCGCGTGGACGCCACAGGAGCTTTTGGTGATCTACGCGGCCATTCTGGTGGGCGGCCGCGGCAACCCGCGCGGTGTCATCGCGGGCGTGTTCGTCGTCTACGTCGCCTTCATCGAGTTCACCCGCTTCCTGCCGTCGCCCGCGTCACGGCCGGAGTTCGGCCCGGCGGCCCGCCAGATCCTCATCGGGCTGCTGATCATCTTGATGCTCAGATTCCGGCCCGAGGGATTCCTCCGGGAGCGGGCGGGCGCCCAAGGGCCGGGGTGGCGGCGGCGGCGCGTGGCAGGCGGCCCCGCGGCGTCCGCTCCGGCGCCCGGGCCTGTTCCGGCGTCCGGGTCTGCCTCGGCGTCCGGGCCCGGCGCGCCTGCCGCGGCGTCGGGGCCTGGCGCGCCTGCGCCTGTGCATGACGGTCCGCCGGCCGGGGACCGGGGCGCCACGTGAGCGCCGCGCTGCTCGAGATCGAGCACTTGAGGAAGTCCTTCGGCGGCGTCAGGGCGGTCAAGGACTGCACGTTCTCGGTCACCGAGGGCCAGGTCGTGGGCCTGATCGGGCCGAACGGGGCAGGCAAGAGCACCGTGGTCGACCTGGTATCCGGCTTCGGGCAACCGGACGAGGGAACGATCCGGTTCGCCGGTGTCGAGCTTGTCGGCAAGCAGCCCAACATCATCTCCAGGCTCGGCCTCATCCGGACGTTCCAGACTCCGCGCGAGTGGCGCAACCTGACCGTCATGGACAACGTCCTGCTCGCGCGGTGCAAGTTCCGGCGCGAGTCGCTGTGGCAGTCGATGACCCGCGCCCGCCGGATCCGGCGCGAGGAGGAGCGCGACCGGCAGGAGGCACTGGCGATCCTTGAGCAGTTCCAGCTGGGCGAGTTGCGCAACGAGCGTGCGGTGAGGCTGAGCGGCGGCCAGAAGCGGCTGCTCGAGTTCGCGCGGATCGCGGCGGCCGAGCCGCGGCTGATCGTTCTTGACGAGCCCATGGGAGGCGTCAATCCCGTCCTTGGCGCGCGGATCGGCACGGCGGTACGGCACTTCGCGCAGCAGGGCCGCACCGTGATCGTCGTCGAGCACAACCTGCCGTTCATCGAGAAAACCTGCGATCAGGTGGTTGTGATGGATCTCGGCGAGGTCATCGCCACGGGGCCGTTCTCCGGCCTGCGCGACAATCCGCGGGTCGTCGACGCCTATCTCGGCATGGATCAAAGCCATGAGTGAGCCGGGGGCCGAGTTGGTGCTCCGGGCGGAGGGCGTGACCGCCGGCTACGGCGGGCCGCCGATCGTCGAGGACATCTCGCTCAACATCCGCGCCGGGAAGATCACCGCCATCGTCGGCCCGAACGGGGCCGGTAAGTCGACGCTGCTCAAGGCACTGAGCGGGGTGCTGAAGATGTCCCGCGGCGAGGTGCACGTGCTTGGCACGAACACGACCAACCTGCTACCGGAGAAGCTGGTCAAGCGCGGGCTCGGCTACGTGCCGCAGGCCGCCAACGTTTTCCCCGATCTCACCGTGCGGGAGAACCTCGAGATGGGGGGGTACACGCGGCGCGGCGGCGTGCGCGAGCGCATCGACGAGCTGTGCGAGCTCTTCCCCGATCTGGGGCTGGCGCTGCGCCGCCGAGCGGCGCTGCTGAGCGGAGGCCAGCGAAGCATGCTGGCGATCGCGCGTGCGCTGGTGCCCAGGCCCGCCGTCATGCTGCTCGACGAGCCGAGCGCCGGGCTCTCCCCGCTGTTGCAGCGGGCGCTCTGGGAGCAGATCGAGAAGGTCGCCGCCACCGGCGTCGGTGTCTGCGTCGTGGAGCAGAACACCCGGCTCACCCTCCGTCACGCGCACTGGGGCTACATCCTCGTGCTCGGGCGCAACCGGCTCGACGGCCCCGCGGCGCAGCTGCTGCACGACGAAACCGTGGTCGACCTGTATGTCGGGCGCATGAGTTAACGACCGCAGCCAGCGGCGCGGGGCCGCGTGCCATGGCTCTGTTCACCCGGGGGAACAGAAAGCATTCACCCGGGGGAACAGAAAGCGGCTCACACGGGCAAAGGAGAAGCTAATGAAACCCCTTACGATCACCAGGGCAACCGGCGCGTGCGCGGCAGCGGTGCTGCTCGCCGCGTGCGCATCATCGGGCGGAGGCGGCAGCGGGTCCGGGTCCGGCCCGGTCACCTACGGCGTCCTGTCCTGTTTCACTGGCCGGCTCGCCAGCCTCGGCCAGGCGATGATCCAGGGCGCGAAGGTCGCGCAGAGTGAGATCAACTCGGCCGGCGGCGTGCTCGGCCGTAAGGTCGCGCTGGTGACCGGTGATACCGGCTGCGACGTCGCCGACGGCGTCACCGCGACGAACCAGATGCTGACCAAGAACGTGAGCGGGATCATCGGCCCGGAGACGCAAGAGATCAACGGCGTGGAACCGATCCTGGATTCCAACAAGATCGTGGATGAGTTCCAGGGCGGCGACACGGCGCGCGACCATCAGACCGACCCCTATTTCTTCCGCGACAGCCCGTCCGACTCGCAGCTCGGCGTGGCCATGGCGCTGTACGCGCACCAGAAGGGCTACACGCGGGCCGTCATGCTGTTCTACTCCGATCCCGCGGCGCAGACCTTCCTGAAGCCGGTGTCCCAGACGTTCACCAAGCTCGGCGGGACGATCCTGTCGACGGTGATCGTCACGCCGGACCAGACGTCGTATCTCAGCCAGGTGCGGCAGGTGATCAACGCGCATCCACAGGTGATCTTCACGCAGGAGGACCCGCCCACCGCCGCCGTGCTGTTCCGCGAGTTCAAGCAGCTTGGCGGGCAGGCGATTCCGTGGATCGGCACGGACGTCACGAGCGGGAGCGACTACCTGAAGGCGATCGGTTACCAGACCGCCAACGCGCACCTGATCTCGGTGTACGGGACCTCGGTCACCGGCGATGCGGCCAACGCCTTCCTGAACCTGTTCAACACGCTGTACCCGAGCCAGAAGTCGGCCGGACCGCTCGCCAACGCCAACTACGCGTACGACGCGGTTGTCTCGCTGGCGCTCGCCGACGCCTACGCCAAGGCCACGAAGGGCACGACGATCGCGCACGACATGATCAAGGTGACCAACCCGCCGGGCACCGCCTGCTTCACGTACGGCTCGTGCCTGAAACTCATCAAGGCGGGCACGAAGATCAACTACGAGGGCGCGAGCGGAAGCCTCGACTACAACAATTACAACAACACCTTCGGGCCGTACGGAGCGTTCCAGGCCAGCACGAGCGGCATTGAGCAGCAGGTCGTCGTGATGTCCGCGAGCGCGCTCGCGGCGGCGACGCCGTAGCCTCGCCTGCGCCGTCCCCGCCGCCTGCGTCCGCGAAAGCGGCAGGCGGGCGGCGGACCGGTGCGGCGTGCTCGCGACCGGCCAGGCCGGCGGCGAGCGGTGCGCCGCGAGCCCGGATGACTGGGGTGTGTCCCGTAGATCTTGGTGGATGCGGGCGGTGTCCAGGCGGCGGTCCGGCAAGGCTGTGCTTGTCTTCGAGGAGCCGATACTGGTTTGTATCGGCGACGACGACAACGCCGCCGGTCGTCGTCTGGGCGCGGATCCGCGCCGCCAAAGATCTGCGGGACACACCTAGCGGAAGGATGCCATGGCTGTGATGGTCCCATCGTCCTCGGCGGGCGCGCGGCCTGCCGAGGGCCCGCTGGCCGGGGTACACGTGCTCGACCTCGCCCGGGTGCTGGCGGGGCCGTACGCCGCGATGCTGCTCGGCGATCTGGGCGCCGAAGTGATCAAGGTGGAGCGGCCGGGCTCGGGCGACGACACCAGGCAGTGGGGCCCGCCCTTCGCGCAGTCCGGTGGCGCGCGCGAGAGCACGTACTTCCTGTCGGTCAACCGCGGCAAGCGGAGCGTCGTCGTCGACCTGAAGGACCCGGCGGAGCGCGACTTCGTTGAGGCGCTGGTGCGCTGGGCGGATGTGCTGATCGAGAATTTCCGGCCCGGGGTCATGGAGCGGCTCGGGCTCGGCGACGAGCGGCTGTCGGAGCTGAATCCGCGGCTGGTCCGGCTCGGTATCAGCGGGTTCGGCGCCGAGGGCCCGGACCGGGATCGGGTCGGCTATGACCAGATTCTGCAGGCCGAAGGCGGGCTGATGAGCCTGACCGGGACCGCCGCGGCCCCCGCCGTGAAGGTCGGCGTACCGATCGCCGACGTGAGCGCGGGGCTTTTCGGTGTGATCGGCGTACTGAGCGCACTGGTGGAGCGCGGGCACAGCGGGCTTGGCCAGCGGGTCGACACCTCGCTGCTCGCCGCGCAGATCGGCATCCACACCTTCCAGGCCACGAGGTATCTGATCGCTGGCCAGGTGCCAGACCCGTCGGGCAATCATCACCCGACGGTCGCTCCTTACGGCGTATTCGAGGCGGCCGACGGCCCCCTGGTGGTCGCCGTCGGTAACGACAGCATCTGGCGGCGGTTCGCGCCCCTGGTCGGGCTTGACCCCGCGGACAGCCGGTTCGAGACGAACGCGTTGCGCCTCGGCCACCTGGCGGAGCTGCACCAGATCCTGGAGGCGAAGATCTCGTCCCGCCCGATGGCCTCGTGGCTGAGCACGCTGCGCACGGCCGACGTCCCCGCCGGCGAGGTGAAGACCCTCGACCGTGTCTACGACAGCGAGCAGGCACGCGTCATCGGGCTGGTGTGGGAGGTCGACCACCCGCAGCTTGGGCGCATCCGGCTGCCCGGCAATCCGCTGCATTTCAGCCGCAGCGCGGTGTTGCCGGGCCTGCCGCCGCCAGCGCTTGGCGAGCACACCGGACAACTGCGTCAGGCCCTGCTCGGCCAAGAGGACGCCGATGGCCAGTGACCGGGCTGCCGCGCTGCCCGAGGAGACAGGTCCGCTCTATCAGCGGGTCGTGGACGACGGGAGCCTGGCCCGTTTCGGCGAAGAGATCGCCGGCGAAGACATGGCTGGCGAGGACACGGCCAGCGAAGACGCCGCCGGGGAGCCTGCCTGGCCGGGTTACGCGCGGGAGTTGCGCGACGCGCGTCGAGTGGCCGGCGCGGGGCACGCCGTCACCACCGGGGTCGCCGCCGTCGGCGGGCAGTCGTGCGTGCTCGTGGGGTTTGAGTTCGCATTTCTCGGCGGCTCGATGGGCGTGGCCGAAGGCAACCGGATCGCCAGGGCGTTCACCGTCGCGGCCGATCTGCACCTCCCGGTCGTCTCGGTCGCGGCCTCGGGCGGCATGCGGGTACAGGAGGGCACGAACGCCCTGGCCCAGATGCACATTGTCGCCCGGGCCATCGCGACAGCGCGCCGGGCCGGAATCCCGCACATCGCCGTCGCGGGCGATCCCACGACAGGCGGCGTGTGGGCGTCGCTCGTCGCCTCCGCTGACGTGCTGATCGGCGTCAGCGGCGCGCGAGTGAGCTTCTCCGGCTCGCGTACCCGCCCGGACGGCGCCGACCCGGCGTCACCGCAGTTCCGCGCGGACGGCAAATGGGCGCGAGGATTCTTTGACGCGATCACGTCCGCGGCCGGGCTCCGCACCGAGGTGGCGACGATCCTCGCCCTGCTGTCACCCCGGTCCCGTGGCGACGCGCCAGGCCGGGCCCCGCTGCCCACGGACCGCCACGACCTGGCCACCGCACCCGGCCCGGCCGACGGCGCTGGCCCGGCGGCCGGAAGTGGCCCGCCTGCGCGAGCTGGCGCGGTGGCTGGGCCCGGCGCGGCGACCGAAGCCGGGGCTGGCCCGGCGGCTGGGGCTGGCCCGGACGTAACGGGCCGAGACGCCTGGGCGCAGGTCAGCGCGGCGCGGGCGCCCCACCGGCCGCGGGCGGACCAGTGGCTGGCGCGTTACTTCAGCCAGGCGTTCGAGATCCGCGGTGACCGCAGCGGCGGGGTGGACACCGGCCTGCGCTGTGGTTTCGGTGCCCGCGAGAGCCAGACCATCGGATACATCGCGCAGACCGGTCGGCCGACCACGCCGGCGGGCTTTCGGACCGCGACGCGCCTGCTCACTCTCGCCGAGCGATTCAAGCGGCCGGTCCTCACGCTGATCGACACCCCCGGAGCGTCGGCCACCCCGGCGGACGAGGCGAGCGGGGTAGGCCCGGCGATAGCGGAGCTGCTGATCGCGGTCGCTTCCGCCGACGTCCCGGTCACTTCGGTCATCATCGGCGAGGGAGTTTCCGGCGGGGCGCTCGCGCTCGCCTCGCCCAGCTGCCTGTGGGTCGCGCAGGACGGCTACCTGACCGTGGTCGCGCCCGAGCTCGCGGCGTCGATACTCAAGCTCCCCGCGCGCGACGCACCCCGGCTGGCCGGGCAGCTCGCGCTCACTCCGGCCGAGCTGGTGCGGCACGGTATCGTGCGCGGCGTTCTGCGCCCGCCCCGCGGATGACCCGTCCAGCCGACCCGAGCCGCCCAGCCGGCCCAGGCCGGCCCGCCGAACTCTCGACGGTTGTACGACGCGCGATATCCGCCTCGTTCTGGACGGCAGCCTGATCGTTGGCCCGGTTATCGGCACCGCGCCGGAACGGGTCATTGTGAGTGCCTGATCGGTTCATTGGATGCCGCTCGCCGCGCGTCAGGTCGGCTCGACGAGCCGGGGGGCAAGTCTCCGGGAGGTCGGCGGCGCGCATGCGGGGTAATGCCGATGGCCGGTCGCCTACGGCGTCACCTTGCGTGGTCGCCGTCTTCCTTGGCCGGTGTTGCTTGCCGCTGGACGCGTTTGCAGCGCATCGACGCCGACGGTGGCGATCAGGTTACTCCTCCGGCTCGGCCTCCGGTGCCCTGCCGGCCCGGGCGATCAGGTCATGGAGCTGGTGACGGCCTGCTATGCCAAGCTTGGGGTAGGAACGGTACAGGTGGGAAGCGACGGTTCGGGGGGACAGGAACAGCCGGTCGGCGATCTCGGCGTTGGTCAGCCCGCGGCTGGCGAGGAGGATGATCTCGCGCTGCTGCGCGGTGAGGCCGGCGAGCGCGCCGGGTGCCGTCGGCGCGGCCGCAACGGTCATGCCGCAGGCTCGCAGTTCCGCCTCCGCGCGCCGGGTCCAGGGCGCGGCACCCAGGCGGCGGAACGTCTCCAGGGCCGCCGCCAGGGCGGGTTTGGCGTCGTTGATCCGCCGCTGCCGCCGCAGCCACCCCCCGTAGTCGAGCTGCAGCTGGGCCCGCTCGAACGGCCAGGCGTCGCCAGCCGGGTCGGACAGGGCCTTGGCGAAGTAGGGCTCGGCGTCGGCGGGCTCCGCAAGCAGTCCGCGGGCACGGGCCGCGAGCTGTTCCAGCCGCGGGCCAGGTGCCGGGTCCACCCGGGCCAGCGCGCGTTCCACCATCGTCCGCGCCTCCAGGTGCCGCTCCGCGCGCACCGCAGCGGCGGCGAGGTCGGCGATACCCAGGTACGAAACATGGTGGTGCAGCGGCGCGCCGTCGGCGTCGAAGAGCTGGCTGAGCTGTGCGTAGCCGGTCAGGTAGCTGCCCTCGGCCAGCGCCGCGATGCCCGCGGCATGCCAGGCCCTGGCGGCGAACCCGCGGTACTCGGCCGCGTCGATCGTGGCGAGCGCGTTGGCCACCAGCGGCCGCACCTGGTCATGGCCGCCGCGCATCGCCAGCACGATCGCCGTGGCCAGGTCGGCTGAGGCGGCGACCGCCTCCATCTTGTACGCGGCGGCCAGGTCGGCGGCCTCGCGGGAAGCGGCGAGCGCCTCGTCCCACCGCCCGGTGTCGATGCAGGCCCACTGCAGCGCGGACAAGGTGGCCCCGCTGTCGCCGCGGACGCCCGGGGCGCGCAGCCGGCTGAGGGATTCGCGCAGCAGCCTGACCGCGAGTTCGGACTCGTCGAGGAGCCAGGCCGCCGCGCCGAGCCTGGCGTGGCCGTCGGCGGTTCCGTCGGCCATCCGGTGCAGGCGGGGGATCACTTCACCCCTGTTCCCGAACGGGTCCGTAGCTGCTCTTATCCACATTCGGGATTCGTCGGCGAGGACGGCCGGCCAGTCCGCGGCCGGCGGTGCCGGTTGCTGCATGCGGTCGAGGGTGTCCCGCACCGCCCGGCGGCCTTCCGCGGTTCCGGTCTGGTAGGCGACGGTGCCGGCCTGCCCGATCGCGTCCCAGGCGATGCCCGGCAGCCGGGCTGATGCCTCTTGCGCGACGGAGATGAGCGTGGCGAGCGCGTCGGCGTGCCGGTTCGACCAGATCAGCGCCCAGCCGATGCGTAGCCGGGCGGTGAGGCGCAGCTGCAGGTCCTCGGTCACAGCGAGGGCGCGGCTGGCCAGCTCCTGGACCCAGTCCGCCTGCCCGGCGGGCAGGGCGAGCGCCGCGGCGGCCAGCAGCCGGCGGGCCTGGTCGCGCTCGCCGGGGCTGAGTTCGGCGGCGCGCTCGTAGGCGCGCGCGGCAGCGGCGGCGCCGCCGCGCCGCTGCGCCTGGGCGGCCGTCTCCTCGAGCAGAGAGGCCACGTGCTCGTCGGGTTCCAGCGCGGCCGCCGCCAGGTGCCAGGCGTAGCGGTCCGGCTGCTCGTGGAGCGAGCCCGCGATCTTCAGGTGGGCCGCGGCGCGCTCGGCGAACGGGACGGCGTGGTAGACCGCGGCGCGGACGAGGGGGTGGGTGAATTGCGGCCCGGATCTGTCCACCCTGATCAGGCCCGCGGTCTCGGCCGGGGCGAGCGCGGCGGCGGTCAGCCCGGACACGGCCGCCGCCGTCATGTCCGGGCTGTCAGCGACGGCGGCCAGCAGCAGCGCCTCCCGGGTCGGCCCGGGGAGGGCACCGTAGCGGGCGGCGATAATGGCGGCGAGCCGGTCGGTGGGCGGCAGGGGTTCGGCGGCCCAGCGCCGCCCGGCGGCCGGGTCGGCCGCGATCATCTGGGACAGCTCGATCAGCGCCATCGGGTTGCCGGCCGCCTGGGCGAGCACCTGCTCCCGGGCCCGGCCGCGCGGCGGGTGCGGCTGGGCATCCAGCAGCCGCCCGGCGTCCTGGGTGCTCAGCGGCTTCAGCAGCAAGTCAGGGAAGTCCCGCTCGAAACCTGCGGGCGGGAGGTTCCCGCGCGCGCCGAGCAGCAGTACGAGCGGTTCTGATTCCAAGCGCCGGGCGGCGAAGGCGAGCGTGTCGAGGGAGCCGCGGTCCAGCCACTGGGCGTCGTCGGCGACCACCAGCAGGGGGCGGTTCTCAGACAGCCTCGACAGCAGGGTGAGCACCGCGAGCCCGGTCAGCAGGGCGCCGGCCGGCGGCGGCTCCGCGGAGAGCCCGAACGCTCCCAGCAGCGCTTCCGCCTGCCGACCCGGCAGGTCGGCCACGCGGTCCAGCACCGGCCGCAGCAGCTGGTGCAGCCCGGCGAACGCCAGATCCTGTTCGGACTCCCGGCCGGTCACCTGCAGCACCCGCAGCCCCGCCGACCTGGCCTGCCGCACCGCCTCGGCCAGCAACACGGTCTTGCCCATGCCCGCGTCGCCCAGCAGCATCAGCACCCGGCTTTCCGGCGGGGGCGGAGCCACGAGCCCTCGCAACCGGGACAGCTCGCTATCCCGGCCGATCAGCCCGGTGTTCTCGCTGGCCAATCCGGAGCCCCTCACGCCGTCCCGCGCCCACTATAGGCAAGCTGACCGCGCGTCCCGGAGGTGAAGTGCAGTCAGGCTGCTGATACCCGTTCCCCCTTCCGGGGGCGCAGAGTAACAGCGTGGATGACACTTCTTCCGCCCGGTGGCGGGCGGCGGCGTAATGCCCTATATCACCGTCGGCCAGGAGAACTCCGCCGCCATCCGGATCCACTACGAGGACCACGGGCTCGGCGCTCCCGTCGTGCTGGTGCACGGCTACCTGCTGGACGGCCATTCGTGGGAGAAGCAGGAAGCTGCCCTGCTGGCCGCCGGGCACCGGGTCATCACCTACGACCGGCGGGGCTTCGGCGCCTCCAGCCGGCCCAGCGTGGGCTACGACTACGACACGCTCGCTGCCGACCTCGCCGCCCTGCTGGACCAGCTTGACCTGCGCGACACCGTGCTGGCCGGGTTCTGCGCGGGGACCGGGGAGGTGGCCCGCTACCTGGCAGCCTACGGCCACCGGCGGGTACGAGCCGCCGCGTTGCTGGCGCCGCTGCCGCCATTCCTGCCCCGGGCCGCCGGCAACCCGGACGGGATCGACCGAGCGGTCCTCGACGAGTTCACCGGCCGCGTCACCGCCGACCGGCCGGCCGCGACCAAGGCCTACCTGGACCGATCCTACAACATCGGCCTGCTCGGCGGCAGCCGGGTCAGTGACCAGGCGTGGCAAAACAGCTTCCACGTCGCCATCGGGGCATCCGCCGCGGCCGTGCTCGGCGGCGCTACTGCGTGGCTGGAAGACTTCCGCGCCGACCTGGCCCGGATCACCGTCCCGGTCCTGGTCGTGCAGGGCAGCCAGGACATGATCACGCCTCCCGAGGCCACCGGGAACCGGCTGCCCGGCCTGCTCCGACGCGCCCGGCATGTGGTCATAGCCGAGGGCCCGCACGCGATCATCTGGACGCACGCGGACCAGGTCAACCAGGCGCTGCTCGACTTCATCCGCGCGGTACCGGCTATCTGACTGCACCTGACGGCCGGGCGGCGGGTGCAGTCAACATGCGGATACCGTGCCGGCCCCGCTGCAGGCCAGCATGAGGACAAACGACCACTCTCCCCAGCAGGGAAGGAACCACCGACATGAATGCCCGACCCAACATCTTCCTCGTCCACGGCGCCTGGGCCGACGGATCGTGCTGGAGCGGCGTCATCGAGCGCTTGCAGGCCGACGGCTACCACGTCACCGCCCCGCAGTTCCCGCTGACCGCGCTGGCCGATGACGTCGCCCGGCTGCGCCAGGTGCTGGAGCTTCAGGATGGCCCGACGATCGTGGCCGGGCACTCCTACGGCGGCCAGATCACGACCGCACTGGGCACCGGCGCGCCGCACGTGGCCGGTTTGGTGTACATCGCCGCCTTCGGGATCGACGAAGGGGAATCACTCGGCGCGCTGCTGTCCCAAGGCCCCACACCCCCGGCGCTCGCGCACCTGTTCACCGACTCCCACGGCTTCGGCTGGCTCCCGGAAGACGACTTCGTCAAGCACTTCGCGGCCGACGTCGACCCGGCCCGGGCCAAGGTGATGCACGCCGTGCAGCAGCCGCTGGCCGGTTCCACCTTCACGGACGTGATGGGCGTCCCAGCGTGGAAGTCACTGCCGTGCTGGTACCTGGTCGCCGCGCAAGACCAGGCGATCCCGCCCGACGCCGAGCGCATGTTCGCCAGCCGGATGGGCGCGACCACCATCGAAGTCCCCTCCAGCCACCTCGCCATGGTCTCCCACCCAGCCGAAGTGACCCAGCTCATCAAGTCGGCAGCCGAAACCTGCGCCACGACAGAGGCATGACCAGCGAGCCGCATGATTGAAGGCAGCCATGACGGCCACATATTCACAGTCCCCCAACAAGCTGACCAGCGCCGCGAACGGCATCGACTACGCCTACCGCGAGACCGGAGAAGGACCGGTACCGCTGGTCCTGCTGCAGCACTTCCGCGGCAACCTGGACAACTGGGATCCCGCGCTGATCGACGCGCTGGCGCCGGCCCGCCGTGTCATAACGTTCGACAACGCCGGAGTTGGCGGCTCGAGCGGGACAACGCCGCCCACCGTGGCGATGACCCGCCATGCCGGACGCGGGCTCCTACGCGCCGGTCACCCTCCTCATCCAGCAGCTGCCGGACGGGGGAACCCGGGTCGCCTACGACAGCGTTGCCAGCGAGATCGCCCCCTACCACGACCCGGGCGCCTCCGAGGTCGCCGAACGGCTCGACACCGAGGTGCTCGGGCTCCTGCGCCAGGTGACCGGGGCACCAGCATCCGCAACCTCCTGAGCCGCCACGCGCTACCGCCCTCATCCGACGAAGGAGCATGACCATGCCCATGATCGACGTCTACGCCACGGCCGGGACATTCGCTGACACCCACCAGCTCGCGGTCGACCTGGCGACCGCAGTCATGACCATCGAGCAAGTGCCGGACATCCCGATGTTCCGGCAGAACACCGCGGCCTTCATCCACGACCTGCCCACAAGCGCCCTTTCCAACGTCGACGGCGAAAGCAACTACGTGCGGATACAGGTCCTCACCAACTCAGGCGCCCTCGACCGCTCTAAGCAACTGGCCGTGGTCGAGCGGCTGACCAACATCGCCGCCGATGCCGCCGACGACCCCAGCCTGGCCAGCCGGACCTGGGTGCTGCTCACCGAGGCACCCGACGGAGGCTGGGGCCTGCGCGGCCACGCCAACACCAACCAGGAACTCGTTGCAGCCGCCCGAGCGCAGATTGAGAGTCTGGCGGTCGGCAAGCAGTCCGACAGCTAACGGCGCCACCTCCGTGCAATCAGGGGAAAGCGATCCACCCAAGCCAACGTCACTTTTTAGGTCCTGGTGCACCGCGCCGAGCGCGGACGGGCTGGCCGTCAAGGGAGCTGTATGCGCGAATGCACGGCGATCAGTGAGACCACTGGCGCCATGAGCAGCGACGTGATCATCGGGCACGACGGGAAGCCGCGCTGCGCCTGGGCCGGCGCCGGCGACACCGCCTTCGGCCGCTACCACGACGAGGCCTGGGGTACCCGCACCCACGACGAGTCGGCGATGTTCGAGGCACTCACCCTGGGCGTGTTCGAGGTCGGGCTGAGCTGGTCGATCGTATTCGGGAAGCGGGACGCGTTCCGGACGGCTTTCCGGGGCTTCGACGTCACCACGGTCGCGGCGATGACCGAGCAGGACGTGGACCGGCTAGTACAGGACGCCTCGATCATCCGCAACCGCGGAAAGATCCAGGCCACTGTCGACAACGCCCGCGCGATGCTGTCCGCGTCGCCGAGCCTCGTGGCGCTCGCGAAGTCCTACGAGATCACCCGCGAGCGGGCACCGCGGTCCCTCTCGGATCTGCCCAAGTCGACCCCGCAGGCGGAGACGTTCGCGCAGCAGTTGAAGTCGCAGCGGTACCGCTTCGTGGGGCCCACGAGTGTGTACGCGTTCATGCAGAACGTCCGCGTGGTCAACGACCATGTCCATGGATGCTTCCGCGCGACCGACTACCCCACCACGTCCCGAAGCCGCTGAAGATCGCAATCCGTCAAGAACGACCACCAGCCAGCCGTCCAGGATTTCATCCATCCCCTACCGCAGCGGGCCGCCGATCTGCCACAGCGGGGACCCCGATCCGGGTGACTCAAGCCCGCCGCGCCACCATCGGTGCTACAGGCCCAGGCATTGGCGTCGCGCTGAAAGCGCCGCGCAGAAACGGCTGATCTGCGTCCACTAGACCAGCATGATCTTGTTATGGCAAGGCGAAACGAGTCGGCAGCGCACGGGACCAGCACCCGGCGGATGCTCACCATCAGTGACGGCCAGGTCTGCTTGATAGCCGCTGCTCCATGAGGTGATCCGAAGCCACGATGTTCACCGAGGTGTCGCCACCGGTAAGGGAATTTCGGTTCCGGTCCTGTTCAAAAGGAGTGTCGCGGCGTCTCCATGAGGAGTGACGCGCAACACCTCTCCGCACTCCGCTGTCAGTCGTCATGTCCTCCGCCGTCTCGGTGATGGATCATCGACAGATCCTCGGCGCCGAGCGCCTCTTCCTCCTCGGCGTCGACGACAGCAGGCTGGAAGAGCTGCTGGGCGATCAGGGTCGGCACGAACGCCGACAGGATGACGACGGTCACCAGCTCGGTGTACTGGGTCCGGTCGATCAGATGGTGCGTGAAGCCGAACAGGCGGAGATGGAGCCGAAGGTTAGCCCGGTGGCCATCAGCAGCGTCGTGTAGGTGCGTTCCCGCCGTGGCAGCTTGAAGGCGGCGGCCACCGGCCATACACCGATCAGCTTGGCCACCAGTTTGACGAGCAGCAGGGCGGCGATCATCCCCGCGCCGGAGATCAGTGCCGGGGCTGAGATCAGCGTCCCAGCGCGCAGGAAGAAGAACGGCGTGAGCAAGGCGAAAGCGATGGAGCGCAGCCGGTCCATCAGCACCCGGTCGTGCAGGAAAACCCCGGCCACCACAAGCCCCGCGACATACGCGGGCAGGACCGCCTCGCTGCCGGCCTGGGTGGCCAGCCCGCCCAGGCCGAACAGCACCACCAGCAGCAGCTTTATCTCCGGCTCGGACACCCGGTGGCCGAATCGCGCGATCGCGAGGCGGGTGAGCCGTGGCAAGAGCAGAACGGTGACCGCACTCGTGACGGCGAAGACGGCCAGCAGCCATCCGTAGGTGGCGAACAGGCCGCCAAGGGCCAGCACCGTGCCCAGGTCGGTGATGAAACACGCCGCCAGGATCAGCTTGCCGAGGTCATGGCGGTTCAGCCCGGTCTCGATCATTACCGCGTACACCACCGCGACCGACGTGGTGCTCAGCGCCACGCCCCCAATCTCAGAAGCGTGCAGATTCCAGCCCAGCACGATCCGGCAGAACCCGAACGCGCCAAGGAACGGCAGCAAGAAAGACACGGCCCCGATGGACAGGCTCGCCTTCCAGTGCCCGCGAAGCGACACCGGATCGATCTCCGCGCCGGCCAGGAAAGTCAAGACCAAGGACCCGGCGCTCGCCAGGAACGTGACGAACTCCGTCTGGCTGATGTACTGATGGACGCCTGGGATGTTCCCGGCCAGCGCGCCGACCACGATCTCGACCAGCGCTGCGGGCACCGCGATCCGGATACTGACCACCGAGGCGAGCAGCGCCATGCCCAC
>WNFJ01692362.1_pt2 | contig 20144 bp, 17 predicted proteins | sample 5400461 | NCBI WGS metagenome assembly WNFJ01 (sample SAMN13153349, study PRJNA577476) | soil metagenome | isolation source: 115 cm saprolite on Douglas fir-dominated hillslope | place: USA:California | collected 2013-09-17
GATCGATATGCCCACGCGCCAGGCATTTGTCGCCGAGATGGTAGGGCGTGAAGACTTGCCGAATGCGATTGCTTTGAACTCATCGCTTTTCAATCTGGCACGTATTGTCGGCCCTGGTATTGGCGGGGTCATTATCGCGTGGGCCGGCGTTGCACCACTCTTCTTGCTGAATGCAATTAGCTTCATCCCCGTCATTATCGGATTGGCTCTTATTGATTTACGTGGACTCTACGCGCGGAAAGAACATATAGTCGGAGGGAAAGGGGCAAGCGCTCCAAGGCAGAGTACCATGCAGAGCCTACGAGAGGGGCTAGCATATGTTGCGCGCACACCGTCCATCTTTTTGATTATCACTGTCATCGGCATTGTCTCACTGTTTGGTATCAATTTCAACGTAGTACTGCCGCTTTTCGCAACAAATGTGCTCAATGCAGGAGCAGAGGGATTCGGCTTCATTTCTTCCGCATTTGGTCTGGGATCCTTGCTGAGCGCCTTGTGGCTAGCGTGGAGCAATCGCAAGCCGAGCATCCAATACTTGCTTGTCAGTGCAATTGTTTTTTGTGTAGTAGCAGCACTTTTTGCCATGTCGCACATTTATGCACTGTCGCTTGTTTTGATTGCGATGGTAGGATTCGCAATGATTGCTTTTTCCGCAACAGCTAACACGACGGTACAAACAGTGACGCCAGATCACCTACGTGGTAGAGTGATGAGCGTTTATATGCTGGTCTTTGCGGGAAGCATCCCTTTTGGCAACTTGTTAACAGGCGGGCTGGCACATCTTTACGGCGCACAGGTTTCCTTGTTGATAGGAGTAGGGATAAGCCTGGTGGCAGCCGTTATTGGTTGGGTATTACGTAAACCAGCAGAAAGGGATCTCGCTAAACCATCACATGTCAATGAATAAATGGCGCATATTGCCGCTCACTATTGCAGATCAACAGCAGCACATCGATTGTGGTGAAATGTTGCTCAGGACGATAGAGCCATGGCATCCCGCGACGCTGTACTGGTCGATAGCGGAACCTGAGGGGCTGGTACTGGGCTTTTCACAAAAAGAGGAAGTGCTCAATCTAGAGGTGGTCGCCCAACAGAAGATACCTATCTATCACCGGCGAGCGGGAGGAACTGCGGTGCTGGTGGGACCACATTTACTCAGCCTGGATGTTGTGCTGCCAGCAGGCCACCCACTCATCTTAGCGGATATAGTGAAGTCTTATGAATGGTTTGGCAAGGTGTGGGTGGAGACGCTGGAGCGCCTGGGTATAGAGGCGCGCGTGGTGTTACCTCAAGAGGCTCGTGAACAACGTATGCTACTCAAACAGCCAGAGACGCAGGTACAAGAAGAACTGCTGCGCCGAGCTTGTTTTGGCTCAATTTCGCCTTATGAAGTCGTGGTGGGGCAGAGAAAAGTCGTAGGGTTAGATATGATTCGTCGTAAGGTGGGGAGTGTTTTACAGGCGGGCGTGCTTTTGCAATGGGAAACTGCGACGCTGGCAAAGCTACTGGGACGAACCCTCGAAGAGCAGGATTGGCTGGAAGTGGGATTGCACGAACGAGCAACCGGGTTGGACAGGCTTGCGGATCATAGAATAAATGCGACAGAGGTTATCACAGCTTTTGAACAGGTGGTATTGTCGATGGACAAGGTGGGTGAAGGAGCTTCTTGACGGATGGGAGGGACATTCTTACTGATTGGCCCCTCATTCGATGAGATTTTGGCGGCTTGACACTTGCTTATAATGCATCCTATACTGAACAAACTTTCTTATTGAACAAACTTTAGAGACACTACATGAGAGGTGTTTGACATGGCAGATAAAAATGCTCCTGGTGCGCTTGATGTGATTACCACACCTGACTACGAGGCGATGGTGATAGGCGCTCATCCTGATGATGACGACTTTGCCGCGGCCGCAACCAGCGCTCTGTGGGTTAAGCAAGGAAAGAAGGTTGTATGGGTGGTGATGACAGATGGCGCTGAAGGCAGCGAGGTTCCGAGCCTGGTAGAGACTGAATTTATGCTGACACGCGAGCAGGAGCAGCGCATGGCCTGCGAGGTGTTAGGAGTGCAGGCTGTTGAGTTCCTGCGTTTTCCTGATGGACATTTGAGGAACACCGAGGCTGCTCGGAAGGCTGTTGTGCGATTGATTCGCAAGTATCGTCCTCGTATCGTTATTACCCATGATCCATCACAGCATTTTTTTGCTCCTGATCCTGACGAGAAGCCAGAAGATACGGCCTACCTGAATCATCCTGATCACCGGGCAGCCGGTAATATTGTACTGGATGCCATCTTCCCGGCGGTGGGCAATCCTCGATCATATCGAGAGTTGTTGGTGGAAGGGTTTCCTCCTTACCGTGTGCATGAGCTTTACCTTTTTGCTACTGAGCATATAAATACATACATCGACGTCAGTGAGACAATAGATCTCAAGACGAAGGCACTGCAGTGCCACGTGACGCAGTTTGGTACAGATGCCAAGATGCTGGAATGGATTCGCAACTGGACAGCGGAAACGGCGAAACAAGCGAAGGAGAAGAAGGGTCTGGATATGCAGTACGCGGAAGCGTTCCGCAGGATCAAGCTCTACGTGCCGAAGCAGGAAGAGAAGTAGAAAGAAGAGAGCAGTAAAAAGGGGTGCTTCCCGGGAAGCACCCCTTTTTACTGCTCTCTTCTTTAATTGGGGCTCAGAATAGCTGAGAAGCCCTCCCACCAATTTAAGAATTGCGCTCGCGTAAGTGAGCGGCGGTTATAAAGCGATGAATCAGCCAGATATACGGAACTACTGTTGCCGCCAATTACTACCAGGAGATGACCACCAGCGTAACGGTCTGGAGGGAAACTGACAATAACGGGGTGACCATGATTGGCGATATCGATGACTTTGTCGAGTGATAAGCCGTGACCCCATGCTGTCTGGAAATTAAAGCGGGCGGCGGTACGTTGGATGCCTACATCTTCTAACAGCCCAAGCTGTGAGGTGATCTCCCCGATCTGCGATTCCACCTTCAAGATATCCGTCACACGATAGTTGTGGCCATAGGAGTTGATCACTTCGGTCATGGCGGCGGCGGAGCAAGCAGAGTAGGCCCAGGTGTTGAATTCCGATGAAGAGTTATATTGACCCGGGTCAAGCTGGCTGAGACGTACCAAAGCTCGAGAGGCCCCGATATAAGGATATTGCTCAGCAGGCGAATTTTGTTGAGAAGTGGATTGTGAAGAGGTGGTAGAGGTAGAAGAATCTAGCCACGAGATAGCCCCAACGAGTGATGTACTGGGCAAAATCGTTTTAAGCAAGAAAATACAGAGCAGGAAGACCGAGAGCAAGATGAGAGTAATACCCATCCATGGAGTTTGCTCACCTCTACGTCGATTAAAAATGCGATGCACCGCGAGTGATTGCCAGAAATCAACTAGACTACGTTGCTCGGTATATTCAACTACTTGCACCCGGCTAGCGCGCATTGGCTCTCGGAGGCGGCGTCCACTGCGATCGATGTAGTAGGGTGTTCGGTATGCTGTTCGCTGTCTGGGTACTTGCTCGGTCTGATTGTTAGAGAGGATAAATCCAACGAGGATAATTATAAGGGAGATAACAGCGAGAAGCATAAGCAGGAGTAGAGGCATAGGGTGTTTGCTCCTAAAGTTCCAGGTTAGACCCGCCTGTCTGGACAAGTGTGTCCATATCATCTAACATGCAAAGTATACCATTACACAGCAAAATTGTACAATGTTACGTCCAAATTTCCCAGGAGGTTGAAAGATTTTTCTGGGGAGGACGGTCTTATAGTAGTGATCAAGTCTGACTGCTCACAAAAACACGAGAGATGCTCAATAAATGATGGTGCAAGTCTACGGAATGTGGGATAATCAGGTTCAGGTGAACCGAGAGGAAACGAGGATAAGAGAGGGCTATGTATACTTATTATGTTTTGCGAGGTACACAGGGGAGTAAGCCTGTAGAGCTCGAGGGTGAAATCGACGAAGAGCATTTTCCGGGCGTAGATCTTGGAGATGGGCGCGAAATACTGGCTTTTCTGGTGCAAGCTGTTGACCGGGAAGCTGGTGTGGCTGGCGCGTGGGAAGAAGCGGAGCTCACCGATTCTTTCTTTGATCGAGAGGACCTGTATATCAACTTCCACGGGCGCTGGATGCGCCGTTCGGATGCGCCATGGCGAAAGGATCGGGACAATTAACTATTTTGTGACGGATGTTGGAGAGAAAGTTCACCAATAACTCAAGCAAATTTTTTTCAAAAGTTAAGAAAAATAAACGCAACATTAAAGAAAGCTGAGAGTTTCCAAAAATTCTAAGATTTTCTTGTATGATGGCTTTTTCATCTGTTATGCTGTTTATGAACACAACTGGATGCGGTGTAGAAGTACATCGCGAACATATCTTCTACTTTCATATAAAAAAGAAGAGAGGAGTACATGATGATCCTACACCAGACTAATGGTCGAGCACGCGGATTAGCAGCGATGAGCCCAGAACGACGTCGTGAGATTGCCAGTAAGGGGGGCCGCACCTCTCAAGCCCGTGGAACCGCTCATCAGTGGACAGCGGAAGAGGCATCAGCAGCGGGCAAGAAAGGAAGCGCACGCTACGCACTGAGACGCGTGGAAAGACCTCGTTAACCAGTTGAGAACAGGGTAAACACTAGAAGCCAGGAACCAAAGCGACCGCACAAACGACCTATTTCAGGACAAGTGCGCAGATAACCTTTACCAGAGCGACCCTTTGTGGGTCGCTCTTTCTTTGGGATCACGGTTCATGATCTATGCCTTCTATTGCCGAGGCGATGGCTTTATTCCCGTGATGGGCAGACCAGCGCAGAACTTCTGCTGCAAGATAGAGCGACCCGGTAGCGCAGACGAGGTCGTTATCGTCCGCGAGATCAAGAGCGAGGACCATGGCCTGGCTACTGCTTTCAGCGGTATAAACACGCACATCAGGGGCGTGTTCAGCAAAAACTGATTCCAGTTGTTCGATGGTGGCAGCGCGGGGATTCGCCATGCTCGTAAGCACAACGATATCACTATCCGCAAGTGCACGCGCCATACCAACAAGATCTTTGTCACGCGCTAGACCCAAAACGGTGATCAAGCGGTGATAAGTAAATGATGAGCGCAATGTTTGCAGCAATTTCTGGATAGAGTCAGCATTGTGCGCACCGTCGACAACGACGGTAGGGGTATGTCCGATTACCTCGATGCGTGCAGACCAGCGCATCGCCCGAAAGCCTGCACGTAATGCTTCTTCATCCCATTGTATATCTCGTTCGCGTAGTTGTTCGAGGGTAGCGAGGGCGGTAGTGGCATTTTCGAGCTGGTGTTCACCTAACAAAGGTATTTCAAGGTTTGAATAGGTGTGTGCCGGTGACCAGATGGTGAAGAACTGTCCATCCACTGTACGTCTCTCAAGGCGATACATATAGCTGAGGGCTGGCAATAGCCCAGTTTTTACTTCAGCCTGGGCAGGGTCGTTTCCAGCAGGGCCAACACGGACCAGACGGGCATGTTGCCGCTGACAGACTATTGAGATAGCAAGCAGGGCCTCCGGAGATTGTGCAGAGGTGACGACAAGGCCACCTGGCTTGATAATCCCGGCTTTCTCTGTTGCGATACTTGTTAGAGTATCGCCGAGAATCTGCATATGATCGTAGCTGATCGAGGTAATCACCGAGACCAGGGGCTGGGTCACGTTCGTTGCGTCTAAACGGCCTCCCAGGCCGACCTCAAGCACAGCATGCTGCACATGTTGACGGCTGAAGTAGAGCAGGGATAGCGCTGTCGCCACTTCATAGGTAATAAATGGGCCAAACTTCTGTTGCTGCTGTATACGTTCAACAACAGTGCGAATCTCCGTCATAAGTTCTGACATTGCCTGTTCGCTGATAAGCTGGCCATTGACGCGGATACGTTCGCGAAAGGTATGGAGATCGGGCTGCGTATAGAGGCCGGTACGAAGGCCAGCCTGGCGTAAAACGCGCTCGATAAATGCCGCTGTGGAACCTTTTCCTTTCGTGCCGGCAATAAGGGTACTGGTATAGTCATACTGTGGATTGCCAAGCTGCTCAAGCAGCCAGGCCTCACGGGGAAGGTTTTCTTCGCGATTGCGGGTATACTGGCCACTACGCTCAAAATCACTTAAGCTGTAGAGATATGCTAAGGCTTCCTGGTAGTTCATAGACGTTTTTCCTGATCAGGGGCATGGTGGGAGGAGGGTGTATCCGGATGCCAGTTTGCTCGTACAATAGCGTCGGCGACTTTCACGACGCGCATCATTTCGTGTACATCATGTACGCTGAGCAATGCCTAATGCAACGGTCGCGGCAGTGCCCTCAAGACGTTCGTCAGCTGGTAAACCGCCGAGCACAAGGCCGATGGTAGATTTGCGCGAAGTGCCAAGTAAGATGGGCCGCCCCAAAGCACGCTGTTCGCCCAGGCGACGCAGTAAAGTGAGATTTTCTACAGGCGTAGTACCAAAACCAATGCCGGGATCGACGATGAGGTGATCCCAAGGGATGCTAGATGATAACGCCAGATCTATGCTACCCGCAAGAAAGCGGGTGACATCACTGACAATTTCGTGTTTCTGGTAGCCGCGCATATTCGCCATCAGTATGATGGGCACACGCCGCTCACTTACCAACGCCGCCATCAAGGGATCGGCTCGCAGAGCCCAGATATCATTGACGAGAGACGCCCCGGCATCCAGGGCCTGTCTTGCAACCTCCGCCTTATAGGTGTCAATAGAGATAATGATCTCTGCGGGAAGAGCACTCGATAACGCTCGAATAACGGGAATGACACGCCCCAGTTCTTGCTCCAGTGAAAGTGTGGAAGCACCAGGGCGCGTTGATTCGCCACCGACATCAATGATAACGGGACCTTCGTTGACCCATTGGAGAGCCAGTGTTACTGCATCATGTATGACCTCGTCTTGCGAGCGTCTGTCCGTATTTTCCAACAGACCATCTCCAGAAAAGGAATCGGGTGTGACGTTGATGATGCCCATGACATGAGTCCACCGGCCCCAATCCAAGCGATGGTTACCCCAAATTGTGGGAGAAAGTGATGATACCATAGTAAACATGATACCTTTTTGATTGCTTCTATGCAAATAGCAATGTTATACTTATCCAGAGTCTATCACTCGACGTATCAATAGTATGGGATATATTTATTTCGCTTTTGGGGAGAAAAGTAAAACATATGCAGGATGCCAAAGAATCAAAACTGCGTCAACGTACTATTAATGCTGCGCGCCGCTGTCATGAATGTTCTGAAGAAGCTCTTGGACGTTGTCCAGATTGCCACCACGGGCTGTGTCAAGACCACTTTCCCAAGCAACAGCACTCGCCATGCGCTGAAAAGCAAATGAAGATGGCGCAAACTCAGGTTTGCTACGTGTGCAGCGCTCAGGTCTATCCCGACCAGTGGTCCAATTCACGTACATCGCACTTCGTTGACCAGTATCGCTGTAAGGGTTGCGGGCGCTATGTGTGTGACGAATTGCATACGCAGCGGAAAATTGATGATGTCTTTATTGTACGCGAGGGTTTACGTGGCCACCGCTACCAGTATACAACTCGCTACTGCGATATCTGCTCGCCAGCCTACCGCATAGGCGGTATTAAAGGATTAGCACGCTGGTTAGTGGTCATCGGGACGGTAGCGGCAACGGCCTTTTTCTATCTACATCACTAAAAGCAGACGGAGAGGGGAGGCTTATGGCGTTAACATCAACACTACAATTAACTCTTTTGCGCCATCAACGAGAGATTCAAGAGGCGCTGCAGCAGGCGTTAATGAAAGCGCGCAATACTGCGATACGATCAGGTGCTGCTGAGCTGCAGGCTTTTTACGACCAAATTCAATACCACCTGGGATGGGTAGACGCAAGCTTCTCACCAGTGACAAGTAATGCTGGGAAAATGTTGCGGCCTACATTGCTACTTTTAGCCTACGAGGCGGTGGGCGCGTGGGGGATGACCAGTTCTCAAGATGGCTATTTACGCCGTGCACTGCCAGCCGCGGCGGCTGTCGAGCTTACGCATAACTTTACCCTTATCCACGATGATATTGAAGATGGCGACGCCGAGCGCCGTCATCGTCCAACGTTGTGGAAACTCTGGGGTATACCTCAAGCTATCAATACGGGAGATGGGCTTTTCGCACTGGCCCGGTTGACGCTCTGGGGAGTATTGGACGAGGGCGTGGAGGGGATAATTGCCGCCCGTCTTGGCGCTGTGCTCGACGAAGCCTGTCTTGTCCTCTGCGAGGGACAATACCTCGATATTAGCTTTGAAGAACGCCAGGATATCTCTGTCGCAGCATACGTAGATATGATCAGCCGCAAAACAGCGGCGTTGATGGCTTGTACCGCACAGATGGGAGCGATGCTGGGAACGGAGAACGAGGAAGCTATCGAACGCTTGCGCAGTGCAGGTCACGCTTTGGGTATAGCTTTTCAAGTGCGTGATGACCTGCTTGGCGTTTGGGCTACAACCGCGGAACTGGGTAAGACACCAGCGGGGGACGTTTATCGACGCAAGAAGAGCCTGCCGTTTTTACACGCGCTGGAACACGCAGAAGCCGACGACCAGCGCTATTTACGCGAGGTATACCAGCAAAGAACTGAGATCACGAGCGAGCAGGTTGAGGAGGTACTGGCCATCTTTGCCCGAAGTCGGACGAAAGCGTACTGTTGTGCGTTCCTGGCAGAACAGTGTAGATTAGCTAGCGAGGCATTGGAAAATGTGCCACGTGTGGGCAATCCCGAGGCGTTACGCGCGATCAGCGATATACAGACGCTGATACATTTTGTTGAAGAGGCTTCTAAAGAGTAATACAAAGAGGGCTTCGCAATGAAAAGGAACCTTTCTGGTACTTCTCAATGCGGAGCCTTTTTTAGTTTGTGAAGCTAGACTGCTTCAGGCTCTTGATCCCGATAGCGTTACCTTCAACGACTCTTTTGGGTGGAGGCGTTTTATCACGCAAAGGGGCACCAACCTCATGCAGGTATGACAGAATCTCTTTGAGCGATTGAACCGAGGTGGTCTCATAGTAGGAAATGGAATGCGATGTACAATAGGCTCTGATAATTTGCTGCGCCTGTTTCAAGTTGTTCCGAGGCATGCTCGGGAAGAGATGATGCTCGATCTGGTAATTCAGTCCACCGTACATGTAGTCATTAAAGGGGTTGGATGTGACGTTACGAGCGGTAAGAACCTGGCGCCGTAGGAAGTCCAACTGGGAGCCTTTTTCCAGGATGGGCATACCTTTGTGATTGGGAGCAAAGGTAGAACCGAGGTAGAGGCCAAAGAGCATCTGATTAACAAGGATAAAGATTATCCCCTGCCAGAAATTGAGATGGGAAAAGAAGAAGACCAGGCCAAAGTAGAAGACATAGTGGAGAACTATGAAGATCGCTTCAGCCGCAGTGTGCCTAGCTTTCCCTTTTAGCAGGTGAGCGATACTGGCGCATTGCAAATCTATGCCAACGAGTGTGAGTAGGGGGAAGAAGAAGAATACCTGGTATTTCGCCAGGAAGCGAAAACCATTGCGCTTCCCAAGAGCCTGTTCTTTCGTAAAGCTAATAGCTGGAATAGCGATATCGGGATCCATATCGACTTCGTTAGGATGGCTATGATGCGCATTATGTTTATCGTTCCACCAGGAATAGCTCATACCGACCAGGAAATTGCCTTGCAGAAGAGTGACGATGTCGTTTTTCCAGGTCTTATTAAAAATCTGTCGATGACCACCATCGTGGCCGAGAAAACCAATTTGCCCAAAGACAAAGGCGAGAAACGCGGCATTCAACAATTGCAACCAGAAGTTATTTACTAGCAGCAGAAAGGCTATTGACAGGGCCAGCAAGCCCACGATGGAGAGTATTTTATAGGTATAGAAGTGAGGCTGTTTTTCTAACAATCCTTTCTTCTTGATAAGCTGTTTCAACTCAGCATACTCGTTGACCCTTGTACGGGGAATAGCACTTTTGACCAAGGGGCGTTCCAGATTATCATCGAGGGTCACCGTTATGGGACTGTTACTCACAGAAAATTTCTCTTTCTCTCATAGAGACGAGGGCTTGTTGCTTCATAGAACAATGCCCAATTATCAAGGTGTTGCATTAAAACACGCTTGTTAGATAGCTTTTCCACGATATATGTTTCAGTAAAAACCGAGCAGTAAAATTGGCACGCAAAATTGATGGGTTTATTGATTTGTTCTCGGAGTTATCTGGACGTGCGTGTGGGTGGTGGGTTTGAGCAAGCCCTAAGCCGAATTCTGTCCCTGTGTTGCCTCGCGGCAGCACAGGTGGCAATCATCTATCTAGGACGCCGGTTACCCGGCGCCTCAAGCGACCTACCCGGAGGTTGACAGGCGAGCAACCTGCAAGCGGGTCCGCGAAGGGACCTGCTATTCCTCCTGTTCGGTCTTGCTCCGGATGGGGTTTGCACAGCCAGCCAGTCACCTGACTGCTGGTGAGCTCTTACCTCACCATTTCGCCCTTACCCGGCAACAAGTTATGGTGTAATGATGTTACCGGGCGGTATGTTTCTGTGGCACTTTCCTTGAGGTCACCCTCACTGGCCGTTAGCCAGCATCCTGCTCTCTGGAGTTCGGACTTTCCTCGAGCTTTGCAGCTCGCGATTGCCTGTCTTCCTCAAACCCACTGGGTTAGGGTAACATATATATAGGTTTAACACAAGGTAAGCTTTATGTATTCCCAGTTACCGCAAGGGCGTTTCATGAAGCATTTATCACGTGACGACTTTGCTGAACCGGATGATACCAATCACTGAATTTCGGTAGATAGCACATATTTTCTGCATTGACGGCATTGATGAAAAGGCGTTACAATGGCAACTGAAGTACACATTACTTTCTCAATGAAGGGTCAAGAATGACAACAGGCCGAAAGATTCGTCTTACGTCACTTGCCAGCTGTGCTGGCTGAGCGTCAAAAATGGGGCCGGAGGCTCTGGCGCAGGTACTGCGTCAACTGACTAAGCATGCTGCTCCACCTGAGCTACTGGTGGGATTACACACGGCCGATGACGCGGCTGTATACCGTGTAAACGACCAGCAAGCAATCATCAGCACGGCGGATTTCTTTCCACCCGTGGTCGATGATCCCTATGTATTTGGAGCGGTTGCAGCGGCAAACGCTTTAAGTGATGTTTACGCGATGGGCGGGCAGGTACTGATGGCGATAAACCTGGTGGCCTGGCCGGATAACCTGGACCTTGCCATTCTCAGTGAGATTTTACGAGGCGGTGCAGATATTGCGGCAGAGGCTGGCGCCGTAATTGCGGGTGGGCATACGGTGACCGATAGGGAGCCGAAGTACGGGCTTGCAGTGACGGGAATGGTGCATCCTGAACGTATACTGACCAAAGGTGGAGCCCAGCCAGATGATATACTCATTCTAGGGAAGCCATTGGGGACGGGGTTGATCACCACTGCTCATAAGCGTGAACAGGTAGATGAGAGCGATCTTGCGGCAGCAGTTGCGTCCATGATGCAGTTGAATCGCAAAGCAAGCCAGGCATTACAACGTCCTGGAGTCCATGCTGTCACTGATATTACAGGCTTTGGCCTGCTAGGTCATGCCTGGGAGATGGCTTCACAGAGCTTGTGCGGAATGCGTATCGAGTATAACGCGCTGCCTTTGTTACCTAATGCGCGACGGTACGCGGAGACGGGGCATGTCACCGGTGGCGCAGGGCGAAACGCGAGCTATCTCATGCCGCACGTGCGCATCGATGAACGACTGAATGAAGTCGATCGCGAAATTCTGTGGGACCCGCAAACGTCGGGGGGGCTTTTCGCATCAATTGAACCGTCATTGTGGCCGACACTCGCGGCATTGGCTCCAGATGTAATGTTCTGGCGCATTGGCGAGGTTACTCAACGAGTGCAAGATGAAACACACGTGTTGTTGGAGGTGCATTAGTGGCTGAATTGCTGGAGGAGGCGCTGGGAATACATTTTCAAGACCCATCATTGCTACAACTGGCCCTTACCCATCGATCCTACATCTATGAGACCCCAGGTGAAGGGCGAAGCTCTAACGAACGACTGGAATTTCTAGGTGATTCGATACTGGCATTTGTCAGCACAGATTTTCTCTATCGCTCCTTTCCCGATTTGACCGAAGGTGAGTTGACCGACGTGCGCGCTGTGCTGGTAAAGACGGAGACCCTGGCAGATTTCGCGCGTGAGATCCACCTGGGCAATTTTTTGCTGATGGGCAAAGGTGAGCAGAGCAGCGGCGGAGGTAAACGCGTGCTTGCCTCAGCATTTGAGGCGTTATTGGGCGCGATCTACCTTGACCAGGGCATCACGGCAGTACAGTCATTCTTAATCCATCGTATCGAGCCAATCGCGCGCAATATCGTGAAGAAACGGTTGTTCAAGGATAATAAATCTCTCTTCCAGGAACTGGCGCAGGCGCACGAAGGGGTCACACCCTATTACCGCTTGGTAAGCCATGAGGGACCATCTCATAATCGAGAATTCACGGTAGTTGTGATGTTGGGAGAAGAGATCGCCGGTGAGGGACATGGCCGCAATAAACAGACGGCAGAGCAGGAGGCTGCCCACGCAGCGCTGCAGAGCCGGGGTTGGATATGAGGATACGACGGATTACACGTGAAGCACAGGAGAGATAGGGCTTCATGCAGCTACAACCATTGCCACGACCAGAACATGTTCTGCGTGCCAGCGCGAAGCTGATTACTTCGAGCGCCATCCTGCATCTCACTGCTGAAGAGCTGGAGCACGCTATCGACCAGGAGCAAATGGAGAATCCCACGTTCGACGTAGATGAACAACTCATCTGCCTCTTCTGTGGAGCCCGGATGTATATGCATGGTCAATCCTGCACCAATTGTGGACGCTATGCACAACCTGTACAGGGGATGAGGGAGATCCCAAGCACTTTCGATAGCGTTACTGAAGTTTNGTGGAGCAATGCTGAGCAGATATTTGATGTCGATAACTATGGTTTCGCAGAAGTTGACACGTATGAGGAATTCGACCCGCTGGTGAGTATTGCCAAAGGGGAAACATTGGCTGAGATATTGCTACGACAGTTAGAGATGCTGGTTTCCCCCGGTGAAGAGCCGATTGCCGAGCAACTGGTGGGCAACCTGAATGAACGAGGTTACCTGGAGATAAGTATCGACGAAATTGCAGAGCACCTGCATGTACCGGTTGAGCGGGTTGAATACGTGTTGAGCCTGTTGCACACGTTGGAACCAGTGGGAATTGGGGCACGCAGCGTGCGTGAATGTTTGCTGATCCAGTTACAGGCTCTGAGTGAGCAGGAAAGCTTGCATCCTCTGGCGTATATTTTGATTGATCGCTTTTTAAACAAACTTGGGCGGAGCCAGTTTCATGAAATTGCACGAGAGCTGGGGGTGCCAGAACAGGAAGTGCGGATGGGGAGCCATTATATCCGTACTATGCTCTATCCCTTTCCGGCACACGCATATAAAGGAGAAACCCAGTACAGTGGCGCAGGTAATGATGCGACGTATATACGACCCGATGTAATTATCCGCTGGGGTGCCGTTGGATTTGAAGTGGAGCTCATCGAAGAGAAGCGCTATCGCTTTCGCATCAGCAGTGAGGCGGTTGTACAGATGCAATCGGACGGGGTCACACATGGAGAAATGCAGCGATACCTGCACCAATACAATGATCGCGGCAAATTTTTTATCGATTGCATTCAACGACGCTGGCGGACCCTTAAGCGGGTGACTGAACTGGTTATCGACTATCAACGAGATTTTTTAGAGCACGGGGTGCGCTTTCTCCGTCCCCTCACGCGTGCAGAAATTGCCTCACGCCTGAATCTCGACGAGGGAACTGTCAGCCGAGCGACTGCCAATAAATACGTGCTGCTACCCAACGGTCGCCTGATACCTTTTGCTGATTTTTTCGACGGTTCACTGGGCGTGAAAGACATGCTGCGCGAACTCATTTCGTCCGAGGAGCCGAAAAGACGACTGAGTGACGAGGAACTGGCACAACTGATACAAGCCCAAGGAATTCCGATGGCGAGGCGGACTGTTACGAAATATCGCGAAGAAATGGGGATTGGCTCGTCAAGAGAACGATAGGCGATGCGCTCATGGTTGGGGATTTTCTGGTGTAACATATACGGTTCGCTCTCTTTCATAGATCACCATACCGGGGCCACCGCCTTTCATGTGGCGGACGTGGCGCTGGAGAGTATAATCAACAGGCGTGGTCGTAGAACCGCGTGCCTGGCTATAGTATGCGGCGATGCCAGCGGCCTGTTCAATGGTACTGGTTGGGATATCGCGACCGGCGGCTTTAACGATGACGTGAGCGCCTGGTACACCACGAGCATGGAGCCAGATATCGTTGGCGGTTGCCTGGTGAAAGGTCACTTCTTCGTTTTGCCGACTGTTCTTGCCAGCCAGTATCGTAAAGCCATCACGGCTCTGCAGATGCAGAGGTACACCGCCACCTGGCGGAACAGGTTTTCCTTTGAGAGGTTTTCCACCTTTGCCTTTCTTCGGAGTTTTCTGGGGCTTCTTCTCCTTTGATGAAAGTGCTCCACCGCCGCGCATATAGCCGGCTGATTGGACTTCAGCCTTGACCAGGGCCACTTCTGCAGGTGTATCAGCCAGCATGAGGTCAGCCAATAGCTGTTCTATCGTCGCTAATTCTGTTGCATTTTGCTCAATCTGGGCGGGGAGAAGTGCTGCGGCACGACGCAATTTGTGATATCTGTTAAAGAGGCGATTGGCGTTACCTACGGCGTCAAAACGAGGGTCAATGGAGAAGGTGATGACGGGCGCATCCTGCTCGTTGTCTCCCTCAAAAAAGTTCTGGAGGGTGATAGTTGTCCGTCCCTGGCTGATTTGCTGCTGATAGGTCAGGAGGAGTTCAGCTTGTAAGCGATATTGCTCCGCCTCCCCAAGCGACTCTAATTCTTGTTGCAACAGGTCAGCTTTGCGCTTACAGCGATCGCGCTGCGACTGCAAAACCTTGCGTACAGGGTTACGAACGCCTCCCATAGCGTCTCGCCACTCGCTGCGAGCGTAGAAATCGTCGATGAGGACATTGATTGACGGTGATTGACGAACGAGAACGCCAGGCACTTCTGCATACTGCTCTAACACATAAGGAGCAAAGGCTATAGGAGTGGTTTGAGGTGATGAGGTCAGGGCGGGTTGACTCTCGCCTGTTGCTAAACGCTCTACTAACTGGGGTTGCCAGTGGTGATTGTCAAAGAGCGCCGCAAGTTCACGCACATTCCAGGCCAGCTCTTCCCAAAGAGCGGCATCTGTGTTAGCCAGCGGTGTTTCCGTGTTCCCAGTGGTACGGTAGACCGCTTCACGGGCGATGAGAGGACTGAAGCCGAGGAGGTGTTTTGTCAATAGTTGCCAGAGAGCCGGTTCTGTGGACGCGCGTTTGCGAGCCTTTGGCGAGGTGATTGTACGTTGACTTTCAGCATGCGCTTCTTCGTTTTCGTTTGCGGCGCAGAGTGAGAGTTGGTCTGCCGTTACGGTGACCGGTTCTATTTTTGGCAAGGTTTGGCCTGCAATGGAGCGGTGCTGAGCAGGAGGCGGCACGTACTGGACATTGGGAGCGATGGTGCGGTAGCGGTTGATTTCGGAGCCAACACGTTTCAAGCTACCCAGGATGATGTTGTGCTCATCGCATAAGATGATGTTGCTGAGGCGCCCCATGATTTCTATGATGAGGCGGTAATGGGAACGATCATCGCTACCTGGACCTGTACGGTGGCTCGCCAGTAGTTCGATGACGCGCTCCCAACGAGGCTGTTGAATGGCTTCGACACGTGCGCCCTCAAGATATTTGCGCAACAACATGACGAATGGTGGTGGCTCGTTGTTTATCTTCGTGGGTCTACGCGCGGTTACATGAGCCCTGGCCAGTTGTGGATGAGCCGAGAGGTAGAGCCATCGGTTCTGTCCGCCGCCTTCTCCATACGCCCCAGGAGCATAACACTGTATGGCTAAAGCGTATTCGGTTGGTTGAATGATGGTATCTATACGCGCATTAGCCAACAGAGCTCGCCATTCGTCGGCAACGGCGGCAAGAGTTATTGCATCTACGCTCATAAGAATTTTTCCTATCTATCGTTTTTTCTTGGGATATGTTTGTCGTTCATGCTGGCAATCTCGCCATGCAGAAGGCAAAACTACCGAATTTGCCTATTCTTGTTGTACAATACTGGCTAAGGACTATTTTCATGGGTCGTTGTAGCATGGCTTTTTGTATCTTCCACCCGAAAAGAGCTTTTACCGAGTATGGTGGTTGTAACGATTCAACCAGTGGCCAGTATAACAAAAGAGTAGCCTGTCGTATACTAACTCACTCTCTGAAGTGCCAGTAGCGTAAGGAATAAACATGCAACTTGAGACGGAGCAGACTGTGCCCCAGCAGGATCTCAAACCACCGGCCCCCGAGCAGGGACTCCTTTTTGTTCTTTCAGCGCCATCTGGTGCGGGGAAAGACAGCGTAATCAAAGCGCTGAAAGACCGAGGCACGGATTTTTACGTGGTTGCATCGGTCACCACACGGGCGCCACGCCCAGGAGAGAGTGAAGGAAACCCCTACCACTTTGTCAGTCAAGAGCGATTTATGCAGATGGTCAAGAACGATGAACTGATCGAGTATGCCAATGTTCATGGTAACTGGTATGGGCAGCCACGCCAGGTGACCAGAGATAATCTGCGCGCCGGGCGTGATGTTCTTCTCAAGATCGATGTACAGGGGGCAGCAACTATTCATAACAAGGTACCGGACGCCATTTTTATTTTTTTAGTTCCCGGTTCACTAGAAGAACTGGCACAGCGCCTGGCACAGCGCCAGACAGAGACTGAACCGCAACTGACAAGAAGACTGTCAGATGCGCGTGAAGAGTTAGCACAACAGTACTGGTATGATTACGTGATCGTCAATCGCCAGGGCCACCTGCAGGAGGCCGCAGATCTGCTTCATGCGATTATGTTAGCTGAGCATGCGCGAAATCGTCCCCGCAACATTGATGTTTAATTACACCAAGGAGATATTATGGTTGAAGATCGTTTTGAGCAATCACGTACTCAAGAGCGCAACCTGGCGATGGAGCTCGTGCGGGTTACCGAAGCCGCAGCCTTAAGCGCTGGGCGCTGGATGGGCAAAGGCAATAAGGAGATGGTAGACCAGGCGGCAGTAGATGCCATGAGACGTGCACTGGACGGCGTTGACATGAACGGAGTCGTCGTGATTGGTGAGGGTGAGAAGGACGAGGCTCCGATGCTCTATATCGGTGAGCGGGTGGGCAATGGTTCACCACCCGAAGTCGATGTCGCCGTTGAGCCAGTAGATGGTACGCGATTACTCGCGCTTGGAGTCCCCGGGGCACTGGCAGTGGTAGCTATCGCAGAACGAGGCAGTATGTATTCGGCTCCTCCAGGAGTATTTTACATGGAAAAGATTGCCGTCGGTCCCGCTGCAAAATATGTCATCGATATTAACGCTCCCGTTGCCGTCAACCTTGATCGTATCGCTCGCGTTCGCGAAGCTCATATCGATGATTTGACGGTGGTTATACTCGATCGGCCACGCCACCAGGAAATTATTCGTCAAATCCGCGAAGTCGGCGCGCGTATTCGCCTGATTACCGATGGCGATGTCTCAGCCGCTATTCAAGCGACAATGGAGGATTACACCGGGGTAGACGTGTTGATGGGGATCGGAGGCGCCCCAGAAGCGGTATTGGCTGCAGCAGCAATTAAGTGTACCGGTGGGGAAATCCAGTGTAAAATCTGGCCTCGTTCAGACGAGGAGCGAGAAAAATTGAAAGCTGATGGGATAGATATCGACCAAGTTTACCGAGTAGATGACCTGGTTAAGGGCAATGATGTATCGTTCGCAGCAACGGGCATTACCAGCGGAGAGCTGGCGGATGGCGTCCAGTATTTTGGCTGGGGAGCGCGCACCTCCTCAGTGATGATGCGCTCACGCTCTGGTACTGTGCGCTACATACACGCGCGGCACAAGTGGCGCAAATCACCAAGACAGTAAGGTCCATCCACGCGATATTTCAGTTATCCGGCAAGGAGCTCAGAACGGGAACGGAAGCTCTGGAAGCCCCTGTTCCCGTTCTGAGCTCCTCATGAGTTATGGTAGTTTTAGCAATTTTTCGATGACGGCATCCGCGACCTGCGAAGTTCCTACAGCGCTGGGATCGTCAGGGCGAGGTTTAAGATCATAGGTGACGTTTTTGCCCTCCGCGATTACTTGCGCAATGGCTTTTTCAAGCCGGTTAGCGGCATCTCGCTCACAGAGATGGCGCAGCATAAGCACGCCAGAAAACATCATAGCCATCGGGTTCACTTTGTTCTGTCCGGCATATTTAGGCGCACTGCCATGGACAGGCTCAAAAATTGCATATTGACTACCGATATTAGCACCCGGGGCAACTCCAAGACCACCGATCAAACCTGCTGAAAGATCTGAGATGATATCGCCATACAGATTCGGCAGAACAAGTATATCATACATTTCGGGCTTCTGCACCAGCTGCATGCACATATTATCGACGATACGATCCTCGAATTGAATGTCGGAATATTCCCTGGCGACGTCCTGTGCGGTTGAAAGGAAAAGGCCATCTGATAATTTCATGATGTTGGCTTTATGGACGGCGGTGACCTTGCGATGCCCATGCGCACGAGCATATTCAAAGGCAAATTTGACGATACGCCGTGTAGCCATCACGGAAATAAATTTGATGCTGATGGCGGAATCATTGTTCAGTTGATTACCGGTCGTATGGGCGATCGTTGCAAGGATCTCCTCGTGTTCAGAAGTACCCCTTTGGAACTCAATGCCAGAATACAGATCTTCTGTATTCTCACGCACAATAGTCAGATCAATATTTTCATAGCGGGAGCGCAGCCCGTGGTAGGTTTTAGCTGGTCGTAAATTAGCATAGAGGTCGAGTTTCTTCCGGAGCAATACATTTGCACTGCGCGAGCCTTTACCGATAGGAGTCGTGATAGGACCCTTCAAAGCGACTTTCGTTCGTTTTATGGATTCAATGACTTCATCGGGTAGCACAGTACCGCATTTCTCTAAGACTTCTAATCCAGCCTGATGGACCTCCCAGATGAACTGTACCCCAGTTGCCTCAAGCACTCGACGTGTCGCCTCCGTAATTTCTGGCCCTGTCCCGTCGCCAGGAATTAGCGTCACTGTATGCGACATGGAATCCTCCACATATTAGACTTAATCCTTACACTAGGTAATTGTTAACTGTTCTTGATTATATCATTGCAGGTAATGTTTTTGCCGGGTCATTACGGCTTCGCGAGGAGTTGCTCACAGCCCATCATATAGAACAGGCCGTCCGCAACTGCGCGCTGAGTGGCCTGTGTCATGGGAAAATTATGGAGGATCAATTGGTGAGTAGATGCTGATAAGGCCCGGGTCAGGACGTGGTTTTCTTTCTGGTTGAAGCTCGCGCAGTGGTTTTTTTCGTCGCTGTTGCACGGGCCGGCGTTTTCTTCGAAGTAGTTGCTCGAGTGGCGGTTTTCGTCGTTTTAGTTGGCTTTGCCGCCGCTGATGCACCTTTTGATGTTGCGGTCGCTCCCATCTTTTTCGTAGTCGCTGCGGCTCGACCCCTGCTCTTTGTATCCGCTGAGGCAGGTTCACTTTCCGCTGTGGACACGGTGGTTTTCTTGTGCGCAGCCCTTTGCGTTGTCTTTTCACCCTGATGCGGTTTTTCCTCGGTGGTGCGCTGTACTGCGACGACCTCTGAATAGCAGACAGGGTCCTGACCAACACGAGGAACTACCATCAGTCCACCGCAATTAGGGCAGGGGTCAGGGACAGGGCGCTCCCAGATAGCAAAATTGCAGGTCGGATAATTGCTGCATCCATAGAAAACGCGTTTCTTCTGCTTTGTTTTGCGTTCTACCAGATCGCCATTACAAATGGGACATAAAGCTCCTGTTTTATTCATAAAGGAACGGCGATAGCGGCATTCAGGAAAGCCTGAGCAGGAGATAAAACGACCAAAGCGGCCTGTACGGATAACGAGACTACGGCCACAGTCAGGGCAGAGC
>WNFJ01594687.1_pt4 | contig 20142 bp, 23 predicted proteins | sample 5400461 | NCBI WGS metagenome assembly WNFJ01 (sample SAMN13153349, study PRJNA577476) | soil metagenome | isolation source: 115 cm saprolite on Douglas fir-dominated hillslope | place: USA:California | collected 2013-09-17
AGTGGATGGGCGGTCCGGGCATGACCATCGCCGCCGAGCCGCTGGGCTCCTGGTGGAAGATCAGCGTGGCCCCCGGTGCCGAGCGTCGCCCGATGGCCGTACCAGAGATGGGCGAGCCGCTGATACGCCTGATCGTCGACACGCACCTCGGAGGCTGGGTCGACGCGAGCCGGCCCGACGGCGCCGACATCTACCTGCCTGCACAGCCCTCGCGCTGACATTCCGTCCGTGCCTCTAGTTCAGCGAGTGATCGCCCCCAACCCAGGTCCGTACACGGGACCGGGCACCAACACGTGGATCGTCGACGCGGGCCCGGTGGCGGTCGTGATCGATCCCGGGCCGAACGACGACAGGCACCTCGCCGCCCTCGACGGACGTCTTGCTTCGACAACCGTGGGCGTGGTCCTGGTCACTCATTCCCATCCCGACCATCTGCCGCTCGCTGAGCGCTTCGCGTCGCTTCACGGGGCGACGGTGCGGCGGTACCCCGACCTGGGCGATCAGGACGTCGTTCGCGTGGGAAACCTGAACGTGACGGCGCTCCACACGCCGGGCCATAGCGCCGACCACCTCAGCTTCTGGCTGGCCGACGACCGCGTGCTATTCACGGGCGATCTCGTGCTCGGGCGCGGCAGCTCCATGGTCACGTACCCGGAGGGTGATGTGGCCGCCTATCTGCACTCGCTCGAACGCCTGCAGGCGCTGCAGCCGCGAATGCTGTTTCCGGGCCACTGGGACCCGGTGATCGACGCCATGGGCAAGCTCGAGGAGTACCGCGTCCACCGGCTCGATCGCGAGAAGCAGGTCCTGACCGAGGTGAGGCGAGGCCGCGGCACGGCGCAGGAGCTCACACGCCGGGTCTACGGACCGGAGCTCGGCGGCGAGCTCATGGTCGCGGCGGAGATGACGATGCGCGCGCACCTCAAGAAGCTCGTCGACGACGGCGCCGTCAAGGTGCGCCAGGTCAAGGGCCAAGAGGTCTTCGAGAAGTCCGGCTCCGTATCGTAGGCGCGTGCCCGTGCCTCCGGACCGCCCACCGATCCTTTCGATCTCCTCCAGCCAGCTCGACACATGGCTGGTCGAGCGATCAGCGCCCGCGTACCGCGGCAAGCAGGTGTGGACCTGGCTCGCTCGCGGCGCGGCGTCGTTCGACGAGATGCGCGACGTGCCCAAGCCACTTCGATCAGAGCTCGACCGCGACTTCCGTGTTTCTTCGCTGAAGCCCGTTGCCATTTCGCAGGCCGACCGCGGCCTCACCACCAAGACGTTGTACGAGCTGGACGGAGGACACTCGGTGGAGTCCGTCGTCATGCGCTATGCCGATCGAACGACCCTGTGCATCTCCTCGCAGGCGGGCTGCCCGATCGGCTGTCCTTTCTGCGCCACCGGCAAGTTCCCGTTCGGCCGCAACCTCAAGGCGCACGAGATCGTCGAGCAAGGCCTCGACGCGGTGCGCATGCTCGCCGCGGAAGGAAAGCGGCTGTCTCATGTCGTCTTCATGGGCATGGGTGAGCCCATGGCCAACTACCAGGCGGTCATCGAGTCCGTACGGCGGTTCTCCGATCCCGGCCTGTTGGGCATCAGCCCGCGCCGGATCGTCGTGTCCACGAGCGGACTCATCCCGCGCATCGTGCAGCTGGCTGAGGAAAAGCTGCCCGTGACGCTGGCGATCTCTTTGCATGCGGCGCGCGATGAGCTGCGCGATGTGCTCGTGCCGATCAATCGCAAATACCCGGTCGCCAACCTTGTCGGCGCCGCGCAGGCATATGCGACCAAGACAGGACGCCGGGTGAGCTACGAATGGGTGATGCTCGCGGGGGTGAACGACAGCGAGCGCGATGCAAGCGAGCTGGGACGGCTGCTGCGCGGCAAGCTGGCGCATGTCAACCTCATCCCTTTCAACCCGGTCGAGGACACGCCGTATCGCGCTCCCGACCGAGCCGGAGTGCGTCGGTTCCGAGACCTGGTCGAGGCCCAGGGCTTGAACGTGACGGTGCGCGACACACGCGGCCGCGAGGCGGACGCGGCATGCGGTCAGCTGCACGAGCGCGTCATGCGCGAGCGGCAATCGGTCCCTGCGTCATAGGCCGTCTGTACACCGGGACGTCCGGCTTCAGCTACGCGAGCTGGAAGGGCAAGTTCTATCCGGCCGGCCTTTCCGGCTCGCGCATGCTGGCCTACTACGCGGAGCGTCTGCACGGCGTTGAGCTGAACGGCAGCTTCTATCGCACGCCGCCCGACGCCACCATGCTCAGCTGGGCTGCGCAGACCCCGGAAGACTTCCGCTTCTGCATGAAGGCGCACCGCGGGCTCACATACTCCGGCGATGCCTTCGACCGCATCGGACTCGCGCGCATCATCGGCGAGCGGCTGGCGCCGCTCGGCGGCCGGTTGGGGCCGATCCTCCTGCAGTTTCCGCCTGTGCGGCAGCGAAACGCGGCGCTGCTCGATGCCCTGCTTGGCGCCCTGGGTCGCCGGGTCGCCGCTGAGTTTCGCCACGAATCGTGGTTCGACGACGAGACCTATGGCGTGCTGAAAGAGCACCAGGCGGCGCTGGTCGTCACCGACGAGGAGAAGTGGCCTCGGGCGCCATTCGTGGAGGTCGGTCCAGTGGCATATTTCCGGCTGCGTCGCGGCTACACATCGAAAGCGCTCGCGCCGTGGATCGACACGCTGCGGTCGGCGCTCGGTGCCAACGAGGAGGTCCACGTGTACTTCAAGCACGATCCGGGAGCTCCGCGGCTTGCGGTGCGCGTGCACCGGGCGATTGCGGGCCGCTAGCTCACTGAACGGTTTCCCCTCTGCTACTACCACCACCGCCTGGTGCACGAGGGCGGCTGGCAGGTGGTGAAGGCGGGCGAAAGTATGAGATTCATCCCACCTGATCGCGTGATTGCCAGGCGCATTCGCGCCCCCGGGTTGCGCTGGGCGGCTTAGCCCGCCTCCGCCGCCGTTGCGGGCTGCGCCGGTTTGGAACCGCGCGAACGCTGGATCAACAGAGGGATGAACACGACCGCGATGACCACCATGAGCAGCGATGCAAGCTGCGCCTGGCGCAGGCCGAAGACGATCGCGGGGTCGGTGCGGAAGTAGCTCAACCAGAATCGTCCGAGCCCATAAAGACCGAGGTAGACGAGGCCCAGGACGCCGTCGGGAAGCCTGGCTTTCAGACGCTGGTGGAAAGGCAGTATCAGCAACAGGAGTCCGAGGGTGAGGATCATCTCGTATACGACCTCGGGGTGCACCACCTGCCCTGGCTGCCCCAGCGTATCCGGGTTCACGTACTCGACTCCCCACGGCAGGTTGGTGGGCGTGCCGTGGTGCTCACCGTTGATGACGTCGCCGATGCGGCCGACAGCGAGACCGATCATGGCCGCCGGCCCGCCGGCGTCGATGACCTTCCAGAACGAGAACCGTCCCCGCCGCGCCCAGACGTAGGCGCCGACAATCGCCCCGAACAATCCGCCCCACTGGCTGATGCCTCCCTCGGTGATGTAGAAGGCGTGCACCAGCTGGTTGGCGAAGTACTTGAAGTTCTCCCAGACGTACAGGAAGCGCGCGCCGATGATGCCGAGGACCACCATCCAGGTCACGCCATCGGCGCCATGACTGGTATCGACCCCGTCCTTGGCCAGCAGCCACAACCCCAGCCGCGCTGCCGCGAGGATTCCGAGTACGGAGAACACGCCGTGCCACGTGATGAGCAGCGGCCCGATCCGGAGGATATTGGGCTCGAGGTCGATGACGATGGTGAGGAGGATCACGACCCGAGCGCCGCATGAATTCGCTGCATCGCCGCGTCCTTGTGCAGAAGCGACAGCGTGTAGTGGATTGGCAACGAAACCTTCTTGCCGGTCAGCGCCAGCCGGATAGGCGTATAGAGCTTGTTCTTGCTGAGGCCGGTCTCGCCGACAACGCCTTCGAGGGCGCTCTCGATCGCCTGCGGCTCCCACGACGCCTGGTCGAGCGCGTCAGCGGCCGCCTTGACGTGCTCCTTCACCTCGGGATCGACCGGAACAGCTTCGGGCGCTTGCCACAGGTAGTCGAGATAGTCGGCGGCATCGGCCAGCTTCGTCATGCGCGTCTTCAGGGCGGGCACTGCGCGCATGATCGTCGCTTCGTCGAGCCTGGGCACGAACGGCTGCAGGCGCTGAGCAAGCTCGGCGTCATCCATCGCGTCGATCCACTGGCGGTTGATCCAGTTGAGCTTCTCCCAATCGAATCGCGCCCCCGCGTGCTGCACTCGGTCGAACGAGAAGACCCGCAGGAGCTCATCGAAGGCGAAGATCTCCTGCGGGGTACCGGGGTTCCAGCCCAGCAGCGCGAGGTAGTTGATCAGGGCCTCGGGTAGATAGCCCTGCTCGCGATAAAGGGCGAGGTTGGCCTCGGGGTGCTTGCGCTTGGAGAGCTTGGCGCCGTCTTTGGCCAGGATGAGCGGCATGTGCGCATATGCCACTGGGCGTTCATACCCAAGGGCCTCGACGATCATCAGCTGGTACGGCGTGTTCGAGAGATGCTCCTCGCCGCGGATCACGTGCGTGATCTTCATCAGGGCATCGTCGATGGGGCTCGCGAATTGATACGTCGGAAAACCGTCTGACTTCATCAATATGAAATCGCCGATCAGCTCGGCGTCGAACGCCATCGCTCCGCGGATCATGTCGGTGAACTCGACCTTGCCGCCCGGGACTTTGAACCGCACCGCGAACTCGGTGCGGTCCCTCGGTGGATTGGACAGACAACGCCGCGAGTACTTGTACGCCCGCTTCTCGGCCTGCGCCAGCCTCCGCTCGGCCTCGAGCTCCTCCGGCGTGCAGTAGCACCTATAAGCCTTGCCCTCGCTGAGCAGCCTGGCCGCGTGCTCCTTGTAGATGTCGACGCGCTCGGATTGGCGGTAAGGCGCGTACGGACCACCCTTGTCGGGCCCCTCATCCCAGTCCAGGCTCAGCCAGCGCAGCGATTCGTAGATCAGCTGCTCGTACTCGGGACGGTTGCGTTCGAGGTCCGTGTCGTCGATGCGGAGAGCAAACGAACCGCCCTGCCGCCGCGCGAACAGAACGTTGTACAGCGCGGTCGATGCCGTGCCCAGGTGCGCAAACCCCGTCGGGCTCGGCGCTATGCGCACACGAACGTTTGCGGCTTCAGGCACCTCCATATGCTATGTGCCCCGCGCCCGGAAGCTTTCTTGCGTCTTCGCGTCCTGGACGGCCGGGCGCCGTCCCACCCCGGGTAATCTATCGATTCCGCGGGGGCCCGGGAGTGGCGCGGAAGCCGGCGTCGCCTCCTGTGCGCGCTCGGTCGGGCATCTACGCGATGCGCTCCCTCGCGTGCTCGCCGTCTCCTTGGCTCCGGCCGCCGATGCGGCGAATACGCGGCGGATCCCCCGTCGAGGGACACTAGTTGGCCGGAGGTAACGAGTTCAACGCCGGCAACGAGGAGCAGGACCGCGTCCTCGCCCAGGCCGCGGGCGCAGGCCCCGCCTATGTCGTGCCCACGGCGGCGGCAAGGCAGGGCCCGGACCGCGCCGTCGCCCACGCGCAGGCCTGGTTTCAGCAATTTGGACTCGAGCTCGAAGAGCTGCCGGTCCTGAAACGCACCGACGCCAACTCGAAAGATCTCGCCGGCCGCGCGGCCGCCGGCCGATTCTTCTACCTGGTCGGCGGCGACCCGGGCCTGGTCGTCCAGGTGCTGAACTCCTCCAGGGTTTGGAACGCAATCGTGGACGCGTGGCACGGCGGTGCGGCGCTGGCGGGATCTTCGGCCGGCGCGATGGCCCTGTGCAGCCATACGCTCATCCGCGCGAGCTGGCCAAACCGTTTCAATCGTCGTCCCACCGAGGCGCTGGGGCTGGTCGCCGGCACGGCGGTGCTACCGCACTTCGACACGTTTGGCCATCGCTGGATCGACTCGGCCCAGCAGGAGCTGCCCGGAGCGACCCTGTTGGGTATCGACGAGCGCAGCGCGGCGGTTTGGCAGGACGGTGTGTGGCGGGCGATGGGGCCGGGCACGGTGACCGTCATCAAGGGCAAGAAGACCGGGACCTTTGCATCCGGCCACGAGGTCGTCGGCTTGCAGTCCCCCGCCCCTATGCTTCGAAGCGAGTGATCGGGACGGCACGCCGCACATCCAGGTCCGTCCAGCCTGGGTTCATCGACATCGGCTCGCTGCGCGTGCACCACATGTGCGGTGGCCGCGGCGCACCGGTGGTCTTCATCCACGGCCTGGGGTCTTCGAGCTACATGGAGTGGCGGTACAACCTCGAGCCCACGGCGGCGCGACACCGTGTCTTCGCGCCCGACCTTCCGGGGTACGGCCGGACCGAGAAGCCACGCGCGCGCTACACCATCCCGTACTTCGCGCGTTTCGTGGAGCGCTACATCGAAGATCGCGGACTGCGCTCGGCGGTGGTCGTCGGCGCGTCTCTCGGTGGACGGATCGCCCTCGAGCTCGCGCTCGAGCAGCCGCGCCTCGTTCGCAAGCTCGTTCTGGTCAATGCCCTCGGCCTCGGCCGGCCGCAGGTCCGGATGGCCCAGATGGCGTATGGCCTCGTGACCATCCCCCGCGTCGGAGAGGCGGTGATGAGATTCACTCGCGGCGTCCTGGGATGGGCGTCGCCGAGCATGATCCGCCGTGTCGCCGCTCGCTACGCAGGCGCAAGCTCGGACCTCGAGAGGTCGATGGACGACACGTATCTGGAAAACCTTCGTGAGCTCTACTCGACGGACGACTTCCACAACGCGTACCTGTCCACCGTCAGGTCGTTGATCAATCCGCGCGCACTATTTGGCGGACAGCACGACGTGACGTCAAGGCTGACCGAGATCAAAGTCCCGCTTCAGCTCATCTGGGGCGCGGACGACCCGCTGTTCCCGGTCGCCCAGGCGGCACGTGCCCACGCGCTGGTCGCGCATTCGCGGCTCGCCGTCATCGAGGGGGCCGGCCACTCACCGCAGGCCGAGCGGCCGGAGGAGTTCAACCGCGTCCTCCTCAACTTCCTCCACGCCTGAGACTCCAGCTCCCAAGCAGTACACCGGTCCGGAATACCGGGCCCTCGTCGCCGCCCCGCTCGACCCACTCGTCCACGCCGACCCGCGGCATCCGCCACGCCTTTACAGGCTGATCCGGCGAATCGTCCGGTGGCTGGTGCTGCACCTGTTCCGCCTCAGCGTGACGGGCGTGGAGAACATCCCCTCTCCGCCCTACATCATCGCGGCCAACCATCAGGCCTGGTTCGACCCCGCGTTCATCATCCCGTTCTTTCCCGAGGCCCCGATGATCTACACGATGGCGAAGCGGGAGACGGTGTTCAACCGTGAATGGAAGCGCCGCCTCCTGCCCCTGGTCGGCGTGTTCCCGATCTCACCCCACCGCGGCGAGCTGGACGAGGCGGGCATGCGCACGGTCTACCAGCTCCTGGAGCGAGGAGGCGTGGTCCTCATCTTTCCCGAGGGCCGCTATTCGCGCGGGCGCGCGCTCCGGCCGTTGAAGGTCGGAATCGGCCATTTCGCCCTGCAGGCCGGTGTGCCGATCTCGCCGGTGACGGTGAGTGGAACCGACGCTCTATGGCCTTTCAGGCGCATCGACGTCACCATCGGCGCACCCGTCAGGCCTGATCCGCCGGCGTGGTGGACGGTGGGGCAAAAGGTGGCGCAGGTCGTCGACAACGTGCAGCGCGCGCTCACTGCCGGCCTACAACCTCGTCGCGACCGCACCTCGGACGGTTAGCGCCTGCCGGCCTCGCGTGTCGTAACCCGTGCTTTAATCCGTGAGCTTTGCACCTGGTCATCGGAGCCGGCGAGTTCCTGGGCGATCGCGTCTCGAAGGCTTTGGCGAGCGAGGCGCCGGTCATCGAGCTGCGTGCAGACGCCGACGACGAGACCCTCGCCGACGCCATCAGGTCGGTCGAGGTCGTGCACTACTGCGCCGAGACCAGGTGCAAAGCTCACGGATTAAAGCACGGGTCGTCGAGGCATCCCGCCGCGAGGGAGTTCGGCGAATCGTCCACGTCTCGACGGCCGACGTCTACGGACCCGATCACGCCGGGAGGATCACCGATAAGTCCAGACTCCGGCCGGCCCATGCGTACGAGCGCTTGAAGCTCATGGAGGAGACGTGGCTGGTCGACGCCGCGGCGGACCTGGAGATCGTCGTCTTGCGACCCGCTCGTGTTTTCGGGCTCGGCGAAGACTGGATGCTCCCCAACCTCATGCGGTCGCTGGCGCAGGGGCGGGTGTGGCTGCCGGGCGGTGGCCGTGTCATGCAGACGTTCATCGCCGCGGAGGATGTAGGCCGCGCGTGCCTTGCGGCCGCCGACCGCGGACGTCCGGGCAAGAGCTACCTTGTCGGCGGCTTCGACGCCGGCTGGCGGGACCTGCTGGAGTCGAGCGCCAGGGCGGCCGGGATTGGCGCAGAGATCGTCAGCGTGCCCTATGACCTCGCCTACCTGCGAGCGCTGGCGGCGGAGACGACGGCGCGCCGCGGAACCGCGGTCTGGCCGGGCACATTCGCCGTCGACGTCATCGGCAAGCCGCACCTGGTCGACGACTCCCATTCGCGACGGGAGCTGACCTGGTCGCCGTCGGTCGGAAGCTTCGAGCAGGCGATGCCTTTGATGGCATCGTGGCTGTCAGGACTGCCGGGTGTCGCACCGACGCGAGAGCGCGCTGAGCCTATTTCACCGCCAAGCACGTGACGGTCTTGAACACGCCATCGATCTTCTGAATCTTGTCGACGATCAACGAACCGATGGAGTTGACGTCCGGGGCCTCACAAACAGCGATGACGTCGTACTCGCCGGTGATCGCGTCGGCGGCGGTGATGCCGTCGGTGCCTTCCATCTTCTTGGCGACCTCGAGCGCGCGCCCGGGCGACGCGTTGATCAGCACATAAGCCTTCATTCGCCTACCCCCAAATCCGGCCGAGCGAGAACGATGTCAGCGTAGCGCGGTCAGCGCGACTTGAGGGCGCGGATCATGACCTCGTCGGTCACGTTCGCGCCCGAGAGGACGACTACCACCTTCTCGTTGGGACTCGGGCTGTAGTGGTACAGGAGGGCCGCCAGCGCGGCCGCGCCGGCGGGCTCGGCCAGCAGGTGCTCCCACTCGAAGACCAGCCGGATCGCGCGCAGCATCTCCGCTTCCTGCACGAGCACGACCTCGTCCACGTAGCGCTTGGCCAGCTCGAATGTCAGCTTTCCGGGCGCTGAGGCAGCAAGCCCGTCGGCGATGGTGTTGACGCGCTCGAGGGTGACGATGCGCCCGGCCTCCAGCGAGCGGCGCATGCCATCGGCCCCGGCCGGTTCGGCGCCGATCACCTTCACGTGCGGCTTTTTCTCCTTCAGGTACAGCGCGATGCCTCCGATCAGCCCGCCGCCGCCGATGGGCACCAACACGGTGTCGACGTCGTCGAGGTCGCGCAGGAGCTCGACCGCTATCGTTCCTTGACCGGCGATCACGTCGGGGTCGTCGAAGGCGTGGACGAAAGTCGCGCCGCCCTGCTCTTGGTGGCGCATCGCCTCGAGATATGCGTCGTTGTAGTTGCGGCCCGCCGGCACGACCTGCGCGCCCAGCCGCCGGATCGCCTCGACCTTCAGCTGGTTCGCGGTTTCAGGGACGTAGACCGTCGCCGGGATCTTGAAAGCCGCGGCGGCGTAGGCGACGCCCTGGCCATGATTGCCGGCCGAGGCCGTGATCACGCCGTTCGATCGCTCTTCAGGGTGAAGCCGCATCACCTTGGTGAGCGCGCCGCGAACCTTGAAGGCGCGGATGGGCTGGATCGACTCGATCTTGATGTGGACGTAGCAGCGGGCCTTGTCCGTGAATGCGCGGGAATACTGCAAAGGGGTGGGGGCGAGGTAGGCGGCGAGGTCTCGCGCCGCCGCCTCCACCGAGCCTGCGGTCACCCCGACGGTGTCGGACTCGACTTCCCTCAACGCTCGGTCAATGATAGGTGGATGACTGATGACCTCGACCGGATCGAGCCGCGGGAAAGTGCCCACGTCAAAGCACGGGACAAGAAGGTGCGTGGACCCAAGGTGATCGCCGTCAACCCCGGGCTCAAGAAGCTCGCCCTGCACATCGCCGGCAAAGGTAAGAAACCGAAGCTGGGCGGAGGCTAGAAATCGGCGGGGACGATCGCCCGCTTGTGAATGCCCGATCCCACCATCACGTCGCCCTGATGGCATGCGACGTCGAAGTAGAGCTTGTTTCCCTTCACCTCGGTCAGCCTGGTGGTGACGACGATCGTGCTGCCAGGCGGCGTCGGGGCGACGTGGCGCACGTGGACCTCGTAGCCGACCGTGGTGTGGCCCTCTGGCAGGAGGTCCTGGAGAGAGCGGTGGCTTGTGATCTCCATCAGGCCGACCATCGCCGGCGTCGAGAACGTGCCCTTGCCGCCCACATGTGTGGTGAGGAGCTCGCCCTCGACGACACGTTCGAGACGGCCCTCGAGGCCAGGCTTGATGCCGTCGAAAGCGTTCACCCTATAGATTGTCCCCAATGACAAGTGGACCGCGTACGGAGCCCACCGGAGCGCGCGTGCGGAAGGCGATCTTCCCTGCCGCGGGCCTGGGCACGCGATTCCTGCCCGTGACCAAGGCGCAGCCGAAAGAGATGCTGCCGCTGGTGGACAAACCGACGGTCCAGTACGGCGTCGAGGAAGCCATTGCCAGCGGGATCGAAGAGGTGATCATGGTCACCGGCGGCGGCAAGCGTGCCATCGTCGACCATTTCGACCGCTCCCTCGAGCTCGAGCACTACCTGCGCCTGCGCGGCCGAGATGACCTGCTCGCCATCCTCAAGCAGGTAGACGAGCTGAGCGACCGGGTGCGAATCGTCTACACCCAGCAGAAAGAGCCGCTCGGCCTGGGCCACGCCGTGTGGACCGCCAGCAAGCTCGTGGAAGGCGAGCCTTGCGCTGTGCTGCTCGCCGACGACGTGATCCTGGGCGACGCCGAGCCTTGCCTGAAGCAGCTCATCGACGCCCACGCCAAGACGGGCGCCACGGTCCTTGCGGTCCGCCGCTTCCCAAGGAGCCAGGTCGCCCGGTACGGGGTGGTCGTGACCGATGGCTCCGAGGGCGCCCTGCACAACGTCACCGACATGGTCGAGAAGCCGACGCCTGGCACCGAGCCGTCCGACCTGGCCATCATCGGCCGGTACGTGCTCGCCCCGGCCGTGTTCAACGAGCTCGAGAGCTCGACGCCCGGGGCAGGCTCGGAGATCCAGCTCACGGACGCCATCATGCGCACGGTCGGCACCCATCCGGTGGTGGCGCTCGAGTTCGAAGGCGACTACTACGACACCGGAACGGTACCGGGCTATCTGCGCGCCAACCTGACCCTGGCAATGCGCCGCGAGGGCCTCCGCGAGGAGCTGGCGCCCCTCTTGAGGGAGCTGCTCCAGGAGTAGCCGCCGGCACCCTCGGCGGAGGTTTGGAAGGCCCCTTCAGAGGGCTATACTTGGACTGAGCTCTATGAGCCGAATCCCCGCCCGAGTGATGCACCTATGGCTATTTCAGGAAGAAGACGATTCGACGACGACAAGGTTGTCAAGTACGAGACCGCGGAGAAGGACTTCGAGGTCGAGGTTTCGCGCACCCTCAACAAGTGGTGCGTCACCGTCTATCAGCTGCCGGACCGGCAGATCCTGGTCCAGGACTTCTTCCCGGAGCGTTGGAAGGCCCTCGCGCGCGGGCAGGACTTCATCCGCCTACTGAACCAGCGCAAGAAGAAGGAAGAGGAAGGCCTCGCGGGCTCTCGCGACGACGACGACTACTGATCCAGGCCCGACGATCAACCTTGGGTCTAGCTAGAATTCTCGGCTCGTGAACTGGGCTTTCCTGAGGCGTGAGTGGGGCGCGGTCAAAAAACGGGCGAGGACTTCGTCCTCACCCGTAGTACTCCTGGCGACGCCTGGAGGCGCTTCGGTAGGTGGACGTCTTGGTGACGGCCGGAGTGAATCCGGCCTTAACACATTGCTTTTGAATCTCACAAGAAAAGGTCGTTGAGATTGAACTGGGCTTTCCTGAGGCGCGAGTGGGGCGCGGTCACTTTCGTGCTGACCGTCCTGGTCGGCATGGTCGCCGTCCCGCTGGCGCTCTACCTCACCAACCAGGGCGCGGCTCCGATAACGGTGCCGCAGGTCGTCACCACGATCAGCAGCGCCGCCCGCGCGAGCGGCGTCCACTCGCCTTCGCCGTCGCCCTTGCACTCGCCTTCGCCCAGCCCGACGAAGTAAGTCGCCCTAGCCCGCAAGTCCCCACAAGAGCCGATCGCCGTTCGACGGCACGATCTCGTCGAGCGGCATCACGAAGTCGGCGATTGACGTGGCCTGGGTGGTGACTCTCATCTCGATCATGTCAGCGAGGCGCAGCCTGGCTGTCTCCGCGCAGTCGCGCAGGAAGGTGAAGACGACCGGCTGGACCAGGTTGAGGACATACGACTTGTGGGCGGGCGCACCGTCAGACAGCGCCCCGCCGCTGAGGCTGCGGTCGCGGAACGCCAGCACCACGACCTCGTCGCTGAGCATCACGGGTTCCGTCCAGGAGTAGGCCGAGCCGTCGATCTCGCGCAGCAGCTGGAGCAGCTCCGCGAGCCGCCGCATCGGCGTGGGTGGGCCTTCGATCAGCAGGGGTACGTCTCGCAGCGGCTCCTGGAAGCTTTGCGACCGGTACTGCGCGGTGAAGCCCAGGTCGGAGATCCCGGCGAACGGTGCTGGGACCTTGATCGTGATCTCGGAAAGTGGCTGGTTGCGAGGACGCATAGTCTTGTCGCCGCTCTTCATGACCTATTAACGCACGGAGGCCCTGAAGGTGTCTCGTTCATGTGCACGAGAATGGCAAAGATGCCGCTGACCGGTATTCGGGTGCTTGATCTCTCACGGCTGTTGCCGGGCGCCTTCTGCACCATGCTGCTCGCCGACATGGGGGCGGACGTGATCAAGGTGGAGGACCCCTCCGGCGGTGACTACATGCGCTGGTATCCGCCCCTCGCCGGCGGCCAAGGTGTTGCTTTCAACGCCCTCAACCGCAACAAACGGAGCCTCACGCTGAACCTCAAGTCCGATGCCGGTCGCGACCTGCTGCTCCGCCTGGTCGACCGCTCTGCCGTGTTGGTCGAGGGCAACCGTCCCGGTGTCATGGAGCGTCTCGGGCTCGGCTGGCCGGTCATCCACGCGCGCAACCCGGCGCTCGTCATGTGCTCGATCACGGGGTACGGGCAGGACGGACCGATGGCGTCGCGCGCCGGTCATGACATCAACTACGTCGCCACCGCGGGCCTTCTCGGACTGAACGGCGCGAAGGACGGACCACCCGTGCCGCTGGCCGCGCAGGTGGCTGACATCGGGGGAGGCGGGCTTCAGCCCGCGGTCGCCATCCTCGGCGCGCTCGTCGGCGTCCAGCGCGGGGAGGAGGGGCGCTGGTTGGACGTCTCCATGACCGACGCCGCCGTCAGCTGGCTGGCGCTCGGCCTGGCGCAGGTGGGCGCGGGCGAGCCCATGGGCAGAGGCGACCATCGCCTGGGCGGCCGCTACGCCTGCTATCGCGTCTACGAGTGCAGGGATGGCGGCTACTACAGCGTCGGCGCGCTGGAGCCGAAGTTCTGGGTCGCCCTGTGTGGCGCTGTCGGAAAGCCCCACCTGGGCGACCTTCAGTTCGCGATGGGCGACGATGGTGCGCGGGCGCACGCCGAGATGGAGGCCGTCTTCGCGTCCCGCACGCGAGCGGATTGGGAGCGGGAGCTTGCCGGGCTCGAGGTTTGCTGCGAGCCGGTCATGAATCTTGGCGAGGTGACGGCCAACCCCCAGATCGCCGCTCGCGGCCTCATCGAAGCGAGGCCTACGGGCACCGAAGTCCGCCCCGCGGTGCGGCTCCGCGACGACTGGCGGCGGCGCGATGCGCCCGGCCTCGGCGAGCACACGGCCGAGATCCTGGGCGAGCTTGGGATCGACGTCGAGAAGGTCGACGCGCTCAGAAGGGACGGCGTCCTCTAAGGGACCACCAGCTGCTTCCACACCGCCTTGACCTGCGCTCGCGTCTCGTCAAGCGGGCCGCTGTTGTTGATGACGTGGTGGGCGCGTCCCCGCTTGTCTTCGATCGGCATCTGGGCGGCGACCACGGCATGCGCATGCTCTGGTGTGAAGGCGCGACCCGCAACCAGGCGCTCGATCTGCAGCTGCTCTGGGACGTAGACGAGCACGATTGAAGAGAAGAACCGCTCGAGTGAGTTCTCGAACAGCAGGGGCACGTCCTGGACGACTACCTCGGCGCCACGCTCGATCGCCTCCGCCGTGCGCTGCGCCATCCATTCACGGACCAGCGGGTGGACGATGTCGTTCAGGCGCCGGCGCGCGTCGGCGTCGTTGAACACGAGCTCGCCGAGGCGAGGGCGGTCGATGCGGCCGTCCTTCACGTAGCGGTCGCCGAACTCACGGACGACTGCATCGAAACCGGCGGTCCCAGGTTCATAAACCGCATGCGTGGCCTCGTCGGCGTCGACGACCGCCGCGCCGAGCTCGTGGAGCATCTCCGCAACTGTCGACTTGGCTTCACTTAGGATTGGCCTCAGTGGCAGACGACGAGAAATTCGATGCGATCGTGGTCGGCGCGGGGCCGGCCGGCACTGCCGCGGCGCACACGATGGCGAAAGCAGGCCTGCAGGTGGTCCTTCTCGAGCGCGGGCCCAAGCCTGGATCCAAGAACGTGATGGGCGGCATCCTTTACAGCCACTATCTTGAGGAGGTCGTAGGCGACGCCTGGAAACAGGCCCCCCTCGAGCGCCCGATCGTCGAGGAGCGGCGGTGGCTGATGACGCCCAAGGCATACATCGGGCTCGACTATAAGAACCTGCGCAACCGCGAGCATCCCCATTCCTTCTCGGTCCTACGCGCTCGCTTCGACCCGTGGTTCGCCGAACAGGCGGAGAAGGCGGGGGCCATGGTGGTCCCCGAGCCGGTGGTGGACCGGCTGATCGTCAAGGACGGCCGCGTGGTCGGCGTCGGCACCGGCCGCGGCGATGACATTTACGCCGACGTCGTCATCGTCTCCGAGGGCATTGGCCTGGGTGCCGGCCTGCTCGAGAAGACCGTCATCAACGGCAAGCCTCTGCGCCGAAAGCTGCGTCCCAACGAGGTGGCGATGGCGGTCAAGGAGATCATGCAGCTCGAAGGGGGCCTCATCGAGGAACGCTTCAACTGCGAGTCGGGCGAGGGCTGCACCATCGAGTGCTTCGGTGACTCGACGATGGGCATGTCCGGGTTCATGTTCATCTACACGAACAAGGACACCCTTTCTGTGGGCGGCGGCGCGCTGCTGAGCGAGTTCAACGCCACGCTGCGCAGCCCCAACGACCTCATGGAGCATTTCAAGAACCATCCCACCGTCAAGCCGCTTCTCCGCGGCGCCGAGACCGTCGAGTATCTCGCCCACCTCATCCCGGAGGGTGGCTACCGGGGAATCCCGAAGGTGTACGGCCCCGGCTATCTCGTCTGCGGCGACGCGGCGATGCTGTCGAACCCGGTCCATCGTGAGGGCTCGAACCTTGCGATGGTCTCGGGCAAGCTCGCCGGCGACACCGTCATCCATGCCAAGGAGACCGGCGATTTCTCCGAGAGGCGCCTTCGCGAGTACAAAGGCAAGCTCGACGCCTCGTGGATCATGGCCGACATGAAGAAGTACGACATGGCGGTGCCGCTGCTCGAGCACAACCCGCAGATGCTGACCAAGTACCCGCAGATCGCCGACCGCGCGCTCGACGAGTTCTTCAGGGTCGACGGCGCCTCGAAGTGGGAAAAGCAGTCGAAGATCCTGAAGATGTTCCGCAAGGAAGGCGGCGTGAAGATGATGTGGGACACGCTCAAAGCCCTGTGGGCGATGAAGTAGTCGCGAGCCGATGACGCGTAAGCGCACCGGGACCCCCTGGATGCCGGCGCCGGAGTTTGCTCGCATGCTGACGGGTCTGACCGTCAACCTTCTCGTCCGCGACGTGGCGGCCAGCCTACCTTTCTACACCGAGGTGCTAGGACTGCGAAGCCTGTACAGCGACGAGGACTTCGCGGCCCTTGAAGGGCCGGAAGGCTGGCACATGATGCTTCACGCCGACCACACCCTCGATCATTCGTCCACCGAGACGGCTCGGCTGAGCGAGCCGGGCAAACGTGGTACGGGCGCTGAGATAAGGATCCTCGGCCTCGACCCCGATCAGGTCGAGAGTCGCGCCCGCGCCCGGGGCCTCACGGTCAACGTTCCTACCGAAACCTTTCCGCACGGCTGGCGTGAGTGCCGGCTCGAAGATGTCAACGGCTACATGTTCGCGGTCGGCGTCGCGACTTAGCTCTTGGCGACGTTGATGCGGACGGTGTGGTAGCCACTGGCACCCTTGGGAAAGCTCATCTCCGCCTTCGAGGCCTGCAGGACGCCGCTGCCGTCGGTGGTGCGCACCTGCAGCGCGTAGGCGCCTTCGCTGGGCGGCGCCCACACCGCCGTCCACAAGACCCAGGTCAGCGGTGACAACGGGGGTTTGAGGTCGGCCGGCGTCCACTGCTGGCCGCCGTCGGTGCTGAACTCGACCTTGCTGACTCCCCGCACGCCGGCGAAAGCGACGCCGGACACGGCCACTGCCCCGAGCTTCACGATGTCTCCGTCTCGCGGCAGGTCGATTCGAGACATCGTCCTGACGATCGCGTTGTGGTCCCAACCCTGCATCTCCCAGTAGCCACCGCTCTCGTGGTCGACGAGGTCGATCGAATCCAGCCATTTCGGGCCTTTCATGCCGTAGTGGCCGGGCAGCAGGATGCGGGCGGGAAAGCCATGCGCCTCGGGCAATGGCGCACCGTCCAGGTCATAGGCGACGAGGTACTCGGGCGAGCTCTGGATCATGCTCATGGGCAGGCTCTCCGCGTAGCCGTCGCGGGCCCTGAACGCTGCCCATGTGCCGTTGGGGCGCGGGTTCGCAATCGCCAGCAGCGCGCTCAGGCTTACTCCGGTGAAGCTGCCCGTGCTGATCAGGCCGCCGCCGACGTCGTTGCTGATGCACTCCAGCGTCACGTACTCGGTGACGCTCGGAAGCGCCCGCAGCTGAGCCAGCGACAGCTTCATGGTCTTGTCGACAGCGCCTCCGATGCTCAGGCTCCAGCCCTCCGCCGCCACCACGGGATCGCCGAAGTTTTTCGAGACGACGTAGAAGTTGGCGACGGGCGTGATCTCGGGGGACGCGCCGGCGAGACCCGCCTCGGGCGGGTTGAAGATGGCTCGGTACCAGGCCGGCACCAGCCGCAGCGCCAGCACTCCCAGGCTCGCCGCTCCAATCGCGAGCGGGACCGCGCCAAGAATGCGGCGGCGGCCCGCATCCGCCTGGTCCGGTACGGTCGACGGCGCGCCCATCTGCAGGATGACGCCGTAGACCGCGAAGAGCAGGGCCCAGACGATGGGCGTCGTGAAACCGTCGTTCAAGCCGCCCAACCCGACGCCCGACACGGGCAGCAGCACCGCGACCACCGCCAGCCAACCGATGCCCGCGAACGCGAGCGCGGATTGCTGGAAGCGCCAGCGCCGCGCGGTCACTGCCCAGGCGGCGCCGAGGATGCCCAGCCCGACCACCATGGCGACGATCAGGCCGAGCTCTTCGACGACCTTGCCGGCGTGCTGGAGGGTGTCGATCAGGAAGCCGAATACGAACCCGGGCATGATCTCGAGGAGGGGGGCGCTGAGCGCCTGGGGAAGTGGGCGCAAGCCGAGAAACGCGCCGGCGAGGTACATCAGCGCGACCAGGGCGAGCCCCGCCACCGCGCCCCAGGCAAATCCACGCACCGCGTCAGGGCGCCAGCTTGGCTTGGTCATCAGAGTTGCACTACCGAGTGAAGATACGTCGCGAGCGGCCCCGCGAAGTTAAGCGAGCACACAAAGGGTGGTCCTTTGCTGCTTAAATCGCCTTACGGGATGCCCGCTCCCATCGTCGCCGAAGATCTGTACAGGTTTCGCTGGATCGACCACGTCCGCCTCAGCCCGGATGGCGAGAGGGTTGCGTACCAGCTGAGCTGGGCCGACGCCGAAGCGCGCCAGAACCGCAGCCGCATCGTGATCCGGCGCCTGCTGGAAGGCGAGCCGGTGGACGCGAGCGCCGGGCCGCGGCGCGACCACTCGCCGGAATGGTCTCCGGACGGTCGGCATGTCGCCTTCGTCAGCCGGCGCGGTCCCGTCGACCAGGTCTTCGTGCTCGATCTGGCGGGCCCTGGAGAGGCCAGGCAGGTCACGTCGGTGGACGAAGGTGCAAACGGCCCCATGTGGTCTCCCGACGGCAGCAGGGTGGCGTTCCTCGGCACCGTCGTGGGCGACCCCGACGCGATCGTGGACGATCCGCGGCCGCCCGACAGCAAGGACCAGCTGCGGCGCGCGCCAGTCGCCCGCATCGCCCGCCGCCTCGACTACAAGCACGACGGCCAGGGTTTCGTCGACGGCCGCTACCACCATCTCTTCGTAGTGCCCGCAGCAGGGGCGACGTTACGCAGTTGACCAGCGGGCCGTGGGACGTCACGGGTTTCGATTGGTCCCCTGACGGCGACAAGCTCGTGGTCTCCGGCAACTCCGAACCCAACTCCGACCTGCAGCGTGCCCAAAACCTCTATGTGGTGGACCTGGAGGGGAGGCGGTCGAAGCTCGTTGGCGGTTTCTACCTGGCCTCGCCGACCTGGAGCCCGCGCGGGGACGTGATCGCGTTCATCGCCCCCAACGGCCTCGACGCCGGCCTCCTGGAGCGCCTGTGGATCGTGCCCGCCCAGGGCGGCAACCAGCGCTGCCTCACCATTGGCCTCGACCAATCGATTGGCGACAGCATCATCACCGACATGCGCGCCGGCCACAACACCCGCCTGGTGTGGTCGCGCGAAGGCGATCGCGTGTACTTCCTGTCGAGCGGTCCCGGAGTGAGCTCCATCTACTCTTGCGACCTCGAAGGCAACGTTCGCCCCGAGGTGGGCGGCCAGCGCCGCATCTTCGACTTCGACATCGCGTCAGGGGTGATCGCGCACTGCACGTCCGACACCACCAACCCTGGCGAGCTGCACATGTTCACGCAGGGCGCCGAGGCACGGATCACGGACCTGAACCCATGGCTGCGCGACCGCTACCTGGCCCAGCCCGAGCGGCACGCGTTCACCGCGCCGGACGGCTGGGTGGTGGAGGGTTGGATCCTGCGGCCGCCGGAATTCGACGCGGCGCACACATATCCATTGGTGATGGAGGTCCACGGCGGCCCTCACGGCCAGTACGGGTGGTCGTTCTTTCACGAGCTCCAGATCCTGGCCGGAATGGGCTACATCGTGCTCTGCGTCAACCCTCGGGGCTCGGATGGTTACGGCGAGCACTTCCGGCGCCAGGTCGTTCGCGACTGGGGCGGCAAGGACTACGTGGACCTGATGAGCGCGCTTGACCAGGCCATCGAGCGAACCGGGAGCGTCGACGAGAGCCGGATGGGCATCGGGGGCGGTTCGTACGGCGGCTACATGACCAACTGGATCATCGGGCAGACCAATCGGTTCTCGGCCGCGGTCGCCATGCGCTCCATATCCAACCTGGTCAGCGAGTACGCGCAGCACGACATCGTGCTCTGGGGTGCGCTGGAGCTTGGCCCGCCGCCGTGGCCCGACCTCGACGAGCTGTGGAAGAGGTCGCCGATTCGCTATGTGCAGAACATCCAGACTCCGCTGCTGCTGAGCTGCGGAGAGATGGACCTGCGCTGCGCGATCTCGCAGTCGGAAGAGCTGTTTGGAGCGATGCGTCTGCTCGGCAAGACCGTCGAGATGGTCCGCTATCCCGAGGAGTCGCACGACATCTCGCGTAACGGCCGGCCGGACCGCCGCGTCGAGCGCCTCGAGCGCGTCGCCGGGTGGTTCGAGCGCTTCCTCGGCACGGCGTCGTCGGAGAAGGCCGTGGAGCAGGACACCCAGGCCATGCCGGTACTCCGCGACCAGGCGGAAGCTCCGGTCGAAGCGTCTCTACCCATCGCGGTGCTCGAAACTCTCCGGGTACCTCATCTGACCGATGAGCAAGCCCCTACAGCGGTGCTGGAAACCGTGCACGTCACCGACCTCCCCGATTCTGCCGAGGTCGCGCCTCCCATCGAAGAGCCCATGCCGGAAGTCGTGGCGC
>WNFJ01613779.1_pt1 | contig 20137 bp, 19 predicted proteins | sample 5400461 | NCBI WGS metagenome assembly WNFJ01 (sample SAMN13153349, study PRJNA577476) | soil metagenome | isolation source: 115 cm saprolite on Douglas fir-dominated hillslope | place: USA:California | collected 2013-09-17
GGCCTGATCGGCTGCCTGCACCTGGCGCCGTCATGGATTTTCGAGGCCCATGACAGCATCCTCGCGGTCGATATCGGCGGCACCAACATCCGCTGCGGCGTGGTCGAGACCCGCTGGAAGAAAGCGTCCGACCTGTCAAAGGCGTCGGTCTGGAAGTCCGAACTCTGGCGCCATGCCGATGACGAGCCCACGCGTGAAGGCGCTATCAAGCGTCTGGTCAAGATGCTGAAGGAACTGATCGCCGCCGCCGATAGCGAAGGCTTGAAGCTGGCGCCGTTCATCGGAATCGCCTGTCCCGGCGTGATCAACGAAGACGGTTCGATCGAGAAGGGCGCGCAGAACCTGCCGGGCAACTGGGAGAGCACCAAATTCAACCTGCCGGCGAGCCTGGTCGAGGCGATCCCGCAGATCGGCGATCACGACACCGCGGTCCTGATGCACAATGACGGCGTGGCGCAGGGCCTGTCCGAGGTTCCGTTTATGCAAGATGTCGACCATTGGGGCGTGCTGACCATCGGCACCGGATTGGGCAACGCGCGCTTCACCAACCGCAGGAAGGACCGAGATAAAGATAACAAGGACAAGGATAGAGACGACAAGAAAGACAAGAAGAGCAAGGATTGAGGCGCAATGACGGGGCAGCCTTGCAGGTAACCTTGACCGGTTAGGTTAAAATGCAGATTGCGTTGCCGATTCGAAGGCGATCGCTACCGTCACATCGTCGCTCAGGCTGACCGGCGAAGCAGCACTTCCCGGCCGCAATTTCAATTGACGCGACACGGGACCGCCGGTTTTTGTCGCGTCTGGCGGTCCCACCTTTGTCGAGCGCTGGTTTGACCCCGTGAAGCGAATTTCACGCGCCCAGCGCCTTGTCTGCCCCGCCGTCCTCGCCTAGAACTCGCCCCGACCGCGAGCGGGCGACCGTTCCATGTTGGCACCCCTGGAGAGGTGGCAGAGTGGTCGAATGCACCGCACTCGAAATGCGGCATAGGTGCAAGCCTATCGGGGGTTCGAATCCCTCCCTCTCCGCCAGTAAGTCTCTGATATTACAGGAGAAAATGTAGCATGCTCAATTGTGCCGTCACTTCCGCCGGTTAGTGCCCGCAGTTGCGCGAGTTGGCCACTGAGAGAGCGAATTCCTCGCGCTTTGCGCGTTCAGTGTCGGTCGTTTCTCAGAACGCGACATTGCCAGTGGCTTTCTCTACCCAATGATGGTGTCGATAACCGCAACAGCATTGTTCGAGCTAATCGCGGTACTCCCACGACGTAACAGAAGCTAGATTGTCCCATACTGATTCAATCCCCGTTTCAAGGGGATCGTAGGCCATCAACCTTTTCTTGGCCCAAGTTAACCACTCCGCGTGCGAAAGCCCACCGCGTGACACCATATCGGTGGAGTTTGATGCTTCGATGGTCGCAATGAATCTTCTGGCGCGATCGGCCTCCTCCCATCTATCTGAAAATTCCAGAAAGCGCCTCCAGCGGTTTCTTTCAATTTTTCTGCGATCGGCTTCCTGCTGACGTCTGTGCTCGTCGTCGCGCCGCCGGCGTTCGGCTTCCTCTGCCTTGACCCTTTGCTCCTCGAGTAACGGCCCTGCGAGCGTCAGAGCGGCCAGAATTTTACCAACCTGCTGCTCCAGTAGCATGTCGGGTTGATCTATCCATTCCACCTGGATAGCGGCGCCCAGAAAGGTGCGAATCTTGAAAACCAGCAAGCCGCTCGGGGTTTTTTCCTGACGCCATTGTTGTTGGCTTGAGTTCCACTGGTTTTTTTCGTCGGCCCTCAACGGGCGGCGAACCTGCCGGATGCGCTCTTGCAATGAGAAATCAACCCGGTTTCTCCCGACCTCCAGCCATACCTCTTGGTATTGGCCCGACTTCACCTTGAAGCTCATCTTTTCGGCTGCTTTGAAGATCGTATCGAGAATGCGGTGCCTTCGATGATCGAGGTCGCTTAGAGGTTCAACGCGAACGGCCCAGCTGCTTTTATCGCGCTTGGAATCGGCGACGCGGCGAGCATGATAGGCAATCCACGCCGCGATAACCGCGTGAGGACGCCGAAGACTCTCGGGCACTTCGAGAGCTGCTGACTTTTGGAGGGCCTCATCGAATTTTGCTTGGATATCTGTCGCCAATTTTGGAGGTGGAGAACGTTCGGGCGTCGGCGAGATCAAGACGGTGGAAGGGATTCCTATGCCGGCGGCCGGAAGCGGCGGCTGCCTCACCGGCTTGCCAGCCTGCAGCTTGGCCCAGTATCCGGCCGGAGGGCAGGGCACATCGACGCGGCTGCAGATTTTGGAGAGCCCAGTCCCGCTTATTCCATACTGTGCTGCAAGCCGAAGGAGGGGTGTTTTCCAGACCTGCACATACAAGTCTTCTCTGCTCACGTTCACAGGCGACTTTGGTTTTTCGGTTTCCATGATCGCTTCCTCTATTCGCCAAGGACTGACCGGTGCGCCGCCGCTTTGTTTGGATTAGATCCCGAAGAATATCCGGCAATGGCGGGGTGCCGTAAAATATAGAATTGTGTGGCCGATCTCCCCACTGGTGAGAGAGCGGTGTAATCTAAATTTCTGCACCTTTTGCGGGATTTCTCTCAGTAGGCCTTTTCGGGCAACATGAGCGGAAGTTCAGTCGACATTTCAAAGGGTTATTTTTACAAGCCTATCGGCAGTTCGAATCCCCTCTGGTCCGCCAGTAAGTCTCTGATATTACACGAGAAAATGTCACTGGCTCAATTGTGCCGTTACTTCCGCAGGTTAGCGCCCGCAATTGCGCGAGTTGGCCACTGAGAGAGCGAATTCCTCGGGCTTTGCACGTTCAGTGTCGGTCGTTTCTCAGAAGGCGACTTTGCCAGTGGCTTTCTCGGCGACAGATCGCGGCACACCCCGAGGAGAGCAAGCCAAAACACAAAATAATTGAAGCGGCCCGATCGAGTGCGACCAAATCCACAGTCGATATTGCCGGCTCCCTTGCTCGTTTTCGGTTAGTTCGCTTGGCTCACGTCGAACGACGGAGGCAAAACATGGAAACACATACGCGCCAGCAATTGCATGACCTGGTCTGGTCGCAACCAATGAGGGATGCCGCAAAGAAGCTTGGATTATCCGACAATGGTTTGCGGAAGCATTGCGTGAAAGCGTTTGTGCCCTTGCCGCCGCAAGGGTACTGGAACAAGGTTCACGCTGGGCAGAAGGTGCGGAAGATCCCACTTCCGCCCCGACCGCCGGGAGTGTCGGATACAGTCACAATCGGAGCATGGGACTATCGCGAACACAACAAGCGCCTGATAGAAACCGAACCGGTGGCGCCGACATTCGCTGAGCCCATTGAGGTTTTGCGAGAGCGGATCGCGCGTAATCTAGGCGCGGTCGTCGCGTCGAAGAGTCTGTCACCGCCCCATGCGGCTTTCCGGCGTCAGTTTGAGGACGAAGCGCGGCGAGCCGCGCAATCGTCATGGCATACATCCACATTCGACAACCCGCTGGAGAAACGGCGGTTGCGGATATTGCAGGGCCTTTTTTATGGATTGAGCCGACTTGATTGCTCCGTCACGGCCCAAGGACGGGAGGTTCGGACTATTTATATTGGAGTAGGACAGCAGACTGTGCAAATCACGCTGGATCGCGCTTCGGCGCGACGGCGGAGCCTGGGGCAGGCTACCGATGTCGCCCGCCTCAAATTCAGCATAGTGCGAGCGAGCCATTCGAACTCTGAACGCATTTCGTGGGAAGATTCCGACGAACGGCTGCTTGAGGAGCAGCTCAGCACCATTGCTGTCGAAATCATTGTTGTAGGAGAGATGCAGTACCGCGAGCATCTTATCTGGTTGTACGAGGACTCGGTGCGGCGGCGAGATCAAGAGACGGCTCGACGAAGAGAAAGCCGAGCGCGAGCGCCTGATCCGGCTTGAGGCGGGGAGATTGAAGCGTCTCACCGATAGTGCCGAAGACCTCCGCAGGGCGCAGTCGATAAGGCGACTGGTCGCCGACGTCACCGAAGAAGCTGCCCAGGAAATTGACGCCGAGCGGATCAAACGTTGGCGCCAATGGGCGCTGGTTCAAGCCGACAAGATAGACCCTATTAAGACGGGCCGAATATGGGACGACATCAACGATAGTACCTAACGGAGCAAAATTCTGGCCCAGGCTTTTGGGATGAGGGCATTGAACGGCCACGTCGAACGGGTGTTTGATCCCTCGCGGAAGGATACCTACTGGGATGGCGGAAGCTGGTGCGCGGTCGATGAGGCTTAAAACATGACACGTGCGTTCGGAGCGATCTTCGTCGTCGTTCTTCTGATTTTGAGCGTTGCTGCATCTATCGCAGCAGATTCGCTTGAAGACGCGGTTGCTGCTTATCGCAGAGCCGACTACGCAACTGCCTTACGGATTTATCGCTCGATGGCTGACCAAGGTCTTGCCATCTCCCAATTCAACGTCGGACTCATGTACGACAATGGGCAAGGCGTATCAAAGGATGAGGTCCAAGCGATGAAATGGTACCGCCTCGCCGCGGACCAGGGGCGTTCGGACGCCCAGTATCAGCTGGGGCACTTGTACTACAAGCAGAACAACTATGCCGAGGCGGCGAAGTGGTTTCATCTCGCTGCGGACCAAGGCCGCGCCGACGCGCAGTCCAATCTCGGGTCGATGTACGCCGAAGGCGAAGGCGTTCCGCAGGACTTTGTTCAAGCGCTCATGTGGTTCACTTTGTCGGCGGCGCAGAACCATAAAGACGGAATAGAAAATCGCGACAGAGCCGTTGGACTCATGACAACGGCACAAATCGCTGAAGCGCAGAAGCTCGCCCGCGGATGGAGCGGCGGAGAGGGAGGGATTCGGGCGCGGCAGGAACGGTCGCTTCGAGTGAGATGATGTTGTCTCTGTCCTTGTCCTTGGATGACTCCGCGGGTGTGTCAGTCAACAGCGCCAGCAACAGGTCTCGCTTGATGGAGATATTGAGTCTTTTGGAACTGACAGTCACGCGCGCGAGAAGATCGGCGGCATTTTGAACCATGGGTGCGCCGGACGTCAGCGAGTCCGCGAGCTTGCTTGCGATCCCAAGGCCACTACCAATCTCCGCCGGTCGACACCGCATTTCGCGAAGTAAGTTTGATATCTGGGCTTTATCCGTCAGAAAGCTTTGCAGTTTCGTCAGCACTAGCTCGTCGATGGTGGCGGCCGGAAGCCAGAGCCTTGGCACGCTAGCCGCTGCGACGGAACGTCCTGTCCCCTCTGAGGTGACGTAATATCGGTAACGCTTGCCGTTTTTGGTCGCATGGCTGGAGACGAGCCGATTGCCGACGTCGTCATAAATGAGCCCTGCGAGCAGGCTTTTGCTCTTCGCGTTGGTCCGCACCCGGTTTTCGTGATTGTTGGCCGCAAGCTGGGCCTGGGTGGCGTCCCATGTGGCGGCGTCAATCAGGGGCGGATGCTGGCCAGGATACCGAACTCCCCGGTGCTCGATTTCGCCAATATAGAGAGGGTTCGACAGGATTTTGTAGATGTGACCGCGGGCAAAGGACAAACCCCCGACCGCTCGACCGCGAGGCGTCGCATATGGCTTGGTCGTGAGATTAAGGCGAACAAGTTCGGTCTGGACCCGCTGCACGCTTTTGAGTTTCAGAAACAGGTCAAAGATCGTCCGGACGGTCACGGCCTCGGTTTCATTGATGGTGAGGGTCCGGTCCTTCCGGTCGTAACCGAGGGGTACCCAGCCTCCCATCCACATGCCCTTCTGCTTGGACGCTGCGATCTTGTCGCGGATCCGTTCCCCCGTGACTTCGCGCTCGAACTGCGCAAAAGACAGAAGGACATTGAGGGTCAGGCGCCCCATCGACGTCGTGGTGTTGAATTGCTGGGTGACCGAGACGAACGACACCCCGGCGGCGTCGAAGATTTCGACGATTTTCGCGAAATCCGCCAATGACCGGGTGAGCCGGTCCACCTTGTAGACCACGACCACGTCGATCAAATGGGATTGGATATCCGTCGATCCCCCCGAATATCCGCCGTCGTCATAGAGAGCGGGAAGGGGAGTCCAGCCCTCGTGCCGCTGACTCTTTATATATGCGTCACAGGACTCGCGTTGCGCATGCAGGGAATTGAAATCCTGTTCCAGTCCTTCTTCGGAGGATTTCCGGGTGTAGATGGCGCAGCGGAAAACCTTGGTCCGCGGTGGGGCCGGTTTACGCATTTCGTCCGCTCCTCGCAGATTTTACCTTTGAAACAGGCCCGGCGCTAACGTCGGGATTTGCGCGAGAGTTGGTTCGCCGCGGCCCGGCCGCGTTCTTGTTTCCAGATGGCGCCCGCTTGATGCCGAAAAAGGCAAACCCGTTCCAGTTGGTCCCGGTGATGGCATTGGCAATGGCGGAGAGTGACTTGTAGGTCCGGCCATCCCACTCGAATCCCTCGGCCAATGCTGTGACGGTGTAAGTGGTGTTCTGCCACTGCCGGATCATCTGAGTGCCAGGCTTAATGCGGCTGGTGCCAAGCAAGGCGTTCGTGTCGCCATTGCGAACGGCGCTGGCGATTTCGCGGAGCTGGCGTTTTGTTGCGACCGACAGTCCACCATGGGCCTCGACCTGCATTTGATACGCCACCGCCCGCGCCAAAAAAGTCCGGCGCAATGATTTGGGCGCGGGATGGCCGAACAGCGTCTTCCAGCGATGCCGGAGTTCGAGAAGACTGAGATGGGGCAACCGCCCGATCTCAGCCTCTAGAGCGACATCGTCAATCGTGCCCTGCGGCATTCAATCAAGCCTTTCGCGCCGCCGAGGTCTTTTTGTTCTTGGCGGCTTTGCCCGTGCCGATCCGGTAGGTTCTAACACCGTCGATCTTCTCGGAGAGCAGGGGGAGTTTCAGCTTCTTGCGCACCGTGCCGGCCAGAAATCCCCGCACCGAGTGCTTCTGCCATTGCGTCTCCTTGACCAGGGCATCCAACGTCGCGCCTTTTGGGCGTTGAAGGAGGGCTACAATCTTGTCCTGCTTGGAGTCTGGTTTGGCTCGACTGGGCGATGCCTTGGTCGCCTTCGTGGAAACAGCAGCGGTCTTCTTTGCGCCCGACTGTTTGGCGCGGCTCGGCCGCTCCCTCGACTTGGCTTCCGTGGACACATTGGCGGCTGCGCCTTCACCGGGATCGGCCGCATTATTGTCCGGCGCCTCGGCGACTTCCTCGACCTCGATCGCTCTGAGGCCGGCCTTGGTAATCCGCAATGAATAAGGCCTGTTGTCATCGCTGCGCCGCCAAACCGGCATGTCGTCCTTGGCGCGAAGGTCTTGCAGGAGCTTTTCCTTCAAGAGCCTGTCGACCACCTTCTTTGCGGCGCTGCCTTTGAGGTTTGCGGGCAGAAGCGCGGCATGGTCGGTCCGTTGCGAGGCCGAAGATAGAATCAGTAGTTGAGTATCGGAGAGCTTCATAAAATCCTCCTTCAAGGTCGTGCGGCACCATCGCCGCCACGACCGCAACCCCGCGGGAGGCGCGAGCGCCCGCCGGGGAGGAGGCTTAAAAAAATGACCTTAGTCTTGTTGACCGATCCGCTTGATCAGGCTCGCGGCATTCAGCAGCGTTGTTGCCTCGTACAGAAGTTGCTCCACGTCGAGTGCGACTTCGAGGCCCTTCTCGTGAAACCCTGCGCCAGCGCAAGCGTCCGCTGCGCGTCCTATCCCCGCAGCCTTGTCGAGCCGGCTGCGAATTTCGGTCAGGTAAGTCTTGATTGTTGTTTCGACTAATTGCGCGTCCATGGAGCCAACTCCTTTGTTGCCACCACAGATGCTTCCCGTGCGGGCGAAGTCGAGCGAAACCAGAGCAATCTTGTTGCTCATTTCAGGGCATTCCAAGCATCTCTGGATTCCGAGTTAAAAATGTCTTCATTAAAGCGAAGGAAAAACTCCAAATGAGCGTCAGCACCGGATTGTTGCGAAGCAAATCTTCTGTGCTACAACGATTTTTCAAAATGAGGAGCAGAAGTTGGCCAAAAAGTCCAAAAGGAAAATAACTCGTCGTGCGTATTCGAAAGCCGATGTCAGAGAGCTTCGAGCTCATTCCAAGCAAGAACACCTGTCGACAAGATTGCAAAGTTGACCAAGAGAACCGTGGGCTCTTTACGCCAGAAGGCGCTTAAACTTGGCATTGGTCTCGGTAATCAGCGCTAAGTGAGAGGCGAATCATTCACCCAATGCGCCACATCGTCGGAGCCGTGACGCGCTAAGGAACAATCGTGTCAGCGGTAAAAAAGCGTCGGCGTAAATTACCAGACCTGGAGCATTGTCTAATAGCGGATATACACAGCAATAAATTTAGTTATTTCATCGCAAGCCACCGCTTTGGTTCGGGTTGACGAGATGACGGCGCGCGTCATCGTCCAGTCGACAACGCGCGTCAGAGCTTCGCGCTGACCTAGTGTGTTTGGAGGTCGCTTTTTTATAGGGGCGTTAGCCGGTCCGACGCTCGTCGGCCTGCTGTGCTTCCGGCCGTGCGCTCAGGTGAGCACCGGCCCTCAGCACTTGTTGCTGATAGGCCTTGCCGTCCTCCGCGAGCAGTTCCATCGCTCGCGTGAGCCAGCTCTGATATTCCCGGAGCATGTCGGAGGGCGTCTCGGCATCGCCAATATGTTTGGCCGCTTCAAGCGCCGCTTGTGTGCTCTTCTGACGCCGGGCAAACCAACCGTCGGCAAATTCCTTCAAGCCTTCGAGCGCGGTTTCTTGGTTCTCCCAGAACTTGACGCCTATCGGCGCATAGGCCTTCAAAGCAACCGCTGGCTGCAGGATGTTCGGGAACAGCGTCACATTATCGCTCATGATCTTCTCCCTTTGAGTCGCCAGCCCAGTGACTAAAAATAACCGTCCGCGTTCCGGACCCGGTGTTCAATATCGAACAGTCGGTCCATTATTATCACGTCAGGAATACTGACGCGCCGACGCCATGTACCCGTGTCTGTGCTGCCACAAGTTTCTTGTTCCTTTGATGGAACAGTATTTATGATTCGCGCCTTCTGCGCGTTGGTGCAAGCCTGTGACACCGGGCTGCTGCGTTTTAAACTAATCAATTTTGTGCCGAGCCCTGGGCCAAATATCTATTCAAAAACCTCTTCCAGAATTCGATCTGCTTCACTCAGCGTCAATATTGGATCGCCACTTTCAAATGAGAGCTCGTAGGTGCGGAAGGCTTTCTGAGGCGACTTTGTTGACTTCGAAAATAGCTTGTACAGCTCAGCAAACGCTTCGTCGCGATCGTCTTCCGGATTGGCCATGGTTGAAGGCCTTGTGACGATAGATGAACGCCGGGTCGAGGTGCTTCATCTATCCGGGGTCCGGGGCAGATGATCCACGAGGTCTTCGCGCCAGGCATGCACAACCAGGCCTACTACCATCGGTACAACGACGATAACCTGGGCCTCTGCGATGTCCTGACGCAAATTCCGTTTCAGAGAATTGGACGGAGGTTCTGAGGTGTCCCACCGCCGTCGCCTATCCACAACGCAAGAGCCAGGGTCGCTTACGTCTGTCGGCGAGTCTGCAGCGCTGGCGGTTGAGCTTGAAATGCGCGGTTGCGCGCCGCTGCGGCTTCCTCGGCGATCCGCGATCCCCGGCCCAATTCTTGGAGAAAGACCTGCCCCGTGGAACCCATGTTATCGCTCGCCACGTCGATCCGCGCTTTGATTGCTCGGGCCGCCGCTAGCACCGCAGCGATCCGCAAATCGGGTTGCGGATCCGGCGCCACAAGGGCGAGTTCCATTTCGTGCGACAACTTCGCAAGATCTGCGCTCATCTGGACGAGGTCGCCGTTGCACAGGCGCTGATCGTCGTAGAAATTGCGCGCGTACTCGTAGTGCAGCGCCGGCAAGTCGGCGTCGCCCTCGACGCTCACGCTCGCGTCGTTCACGAACTTTTCGGTCGCCGAAACGTGAAGTTTCAAGTGCTCGATTCCGTCGTTGCCGTCGTTGCGAATGAGCAACGTGCTGCGATTCCAGCGGGTCTGGATGAGGTAGTCGACCTGCACCGTGGCGCCGGGTTGATCGGTAACCGTGCGATCCGGCTGCGGAACCGACACGTCGGCTTGGACCTGGACCGTGAGTTGAGAACCACTCGTCGGCGCGAGTTTCTTACCGTTGATCGACCATTCGTAACTTGCCGAAGCAAAGCCACTGCACGAAGCGGAAGCCGTAATTTGACTGACTTCCTCGACACGCCAATATTGATACTCACGTTCGCCGCAGAGAATCCCGGGCTTGAGCGTGATGTGGGAGGGCGGCTCGCTGCGATGGCTGCTGATTTGCGTCGTCCCAGCCGACATGAAGGCTGAGCGTCTTTGCGGTGTCTGCAACGGAAAGATGTCGTCGCGCCCGACTGACTGTTGGGCAGCCGTAGCGCTCGGCAAATGCTTTTCCAAGAACGCCATGAATTCGGGATAGGCTTGAGCGGCCGGGTTCCCCGTAAGCGCAGCGTATCGGCCCGCGAGCGTGTAGCCTCCCGCCCCGAGGTCGAACTGCGGCCGCGTGGCCATGATGCTCGCGAGATCGAATCCTACCTGATGGCGAAGGTAGTTGATGAACAGGATACCGCACCCGTAGGAGAGTGCGTTCTTGTCCGTCAGTTCCGTCTTCGAAATCCAGTCTGGGCGGCTCGACTGCAGCCACGTATTCACGCGCGGCGCGCCGCTGGCTGCGCCGTAATAACCCATCGGTCGCAACTCGGTGCCGAGGATGATTGAAAGCGCCTCGCCCTCGCTCGTACCCGGATTCCATCCGCTTGACGTGATATCCATCATGATTTCGGAGAGTTCCGCGACGAACAAAAAGCGGACGAACTCACCGCGAACGATCGGCGTCTGCGCGTCGCGTTTGGCGGGCGCATAGTCGTCGTTGATGTCCATGTCGCTCGGGGACAAGATGCCGCCAAAACCGGGGTTCGAGGCCCCGCCGCTCGGCGGACTGATGATGTAGACACGCACGCCGCCGCTGTTGAGCCCGTCGACGTCGAACGGGATCCGAAACAGGGACGCGAGCCTTTGTATGTCGCTCTCGCAGGTTTGTGTTAGAGCGTTGGCCCGGAACTGCCCGTCCTCTACGTCAGCGAAAAATATTGTGCAGTTGCGGGTATGTAACTGACCCATTCCACCCTCCATGACCAAAAACAGCGAACCGATGTAAAGGAACCGCTAGCGTCACGCACACCGCGCCCGCGCTCGTTAATGATTGCGTGAATTTGTCGATAGAATTTTACAGAATCACCCTCCCATTTTCGGGAGTGCCGCGCTTTCGCGGAAACCCCAAGGGGATATCAACCGATCGAATGGCAGTTGACGATTACGCGGCGCTTGCCGGCCGGCTGTCGATTCGGTTGCGAAGCGCGTCAAAATCGATGGGCTTTGTAAGCAGCGCGTCGGCACCACCTGCCAATGCTTTTCGCTCGGTGTCAGCGTCGCCATAGGCCGTGATCATTATAACCGGAACGTCCGGTCGGGTTGCTTTCGCCCTTTGCAAAAGTTCAAGACCGGTCATGCCCGGCATGTTGATATCGGACAAGATCAGGATCAGCGATGCCGCGGTAACGTCGCTCATGCGTTGAAGGGCGCTATCAGCTGATAGCGCAAAATCCATCCGGAATAGGCCGGTGCGGAGCTCGCGCCTGAACTGCTGACGAAACAACATTTCGACATCAGATTCGTCATCGACGACGAGAATAAGACTCATGTGCTCGTTCCGGCTCTACTTTCGCGTCCGCAATCCACGCACTAAGGCGCTGCCCGATCGGCTCAGCTAAACGAATTCGACATGTTATACTCGGGCAGCAAGGCAACGATGTGAAATACTTCACAATTCCCAGACGTGCGTCGTCTAAAGGCGGCACCGCCGAGCGTGCTTAGAGTCCGGATTTGGGGCACCTTTCGGACGTGAGCGGTCAAGCTAACGATGTCGGCTCGTCGAGGTAAAGCGGACATCGCCGTTCTGCGCGCTGAATCGCTTCGTTACAGAGTGCCCGGCATTGACCGGATATATGAATCTGCGCCGATCACTACCGTACGTCTCTTGGGCCGGGGCATGCGTCGAGGCGTTCGATGGTGCCCGCCGGTGCGCCCAGCGGGCACCTTTTACGATCTAATTGCTCTTGCGCGGATCGTCGGCCGGATTAACGTAGATGATGCTCTGCGGCCCCATCCCATGCAGCTGGACGATGGTGTCCTCGGTGAACCAAGCATAATGCTGCATACCTTTTGGTGCGCGGGCAAACCCCCCGGCCTTAAGAGCATCTCCCTTTTTCTCATCAAGCTTGTCACCCATTCCGATGTTAAATGTCCCTGAGATGACGGTGATATTTTCATCATTCGGATGAGTATGCGGCGGAACTTTGTATCCAGCAGGCACCTTCAGACGAACGACATAGAGCCCGAGCCCCTCCATCGACGGATCGCCGCTTAGAACGGCAATTTGCGCGCCTTTCGGGAAGGCGGGCGGAGCAGCACCCCATTTCAAATTATCCGGAGAAACGACGACATGCTCATCAGCCGCCGTTGCAGGGAGAGGCAGCACGCCTATCAAGAACAGCCCACTTATTAGAGAGATACGATTCACGGAAATCCTCCCACTATCAGCCGACATTCCCCAGATGATCGGGGACAGCATGAAGGCTAACATTTTGTCAGTAAGCGCGGAAGCAAAAACGGTCATGAACAACAGCGCAGACTTTGCCATGACCTCAGATAAATGCGTCGGCGAACCGTCTGTTCATGACATTTTTGAGATATGCCGACTCCTACGATGAATGTCGGCTTTCAGGGGTAAGGCTTAAGTAACGCGGACATCGCCAAACCGACGCGATTGACCCAACTCGGACATTGCCTCTAGTCGGAAAGCAGCCGGACGTGCTTTGATGGCCTGGGCTGAGACTTCAGTATTTAGGGGCTTTCTTGGACAATCCCATTGAACGGGGGCTTGCGGCCGGTCTGGCGACGAATATCGCCCGTTATAATCGTCGGGATTTCGTTCGCGGAACTATGCTGCTCGCACTGAGTAGCGGATCATCAGTGGCTCAGGGATTCGCCGGATTGGGCGGCGGCGTTGAGGGTTTTGCCGCGCTCGTTCCGGGGACGGTGCTGACGTTTCCAGCCGATCATGGTCCTCATCCAGAGTATCGTATCGAGTGGTGGTACGTCACAGCCAATCTCCAGGATTCCGCTGGCACTCCGTATGGTGCTCAATGGACGTTGTTTCGTCAGGCGATGACGCCGGGCCCGCAAAAGACCGGGTGGGCAAACCAGCAGATTTGGATGGGGCATGCCGCCGTGACCCGGGCAGACCTGCATCGGTATAGTGAAAGATTTGCTCGAGGCGGCATCGGAGTATCGGACGTAGAGGCCAAACCGTTCCACGCCTGGATAGATGCCTGGGACATGCATGGGCTCGATCAGATGTCAGCCACAACCATTGCTCCGATTGAGTTCAGCGCATCAGGGGAGAACTTTGGCTACGAGCTGAGGCTCGACGCGGAACGGCCACTAGTTCTTCAGGGCGACGCAGGTTACATGAGAAATTCTGATCGCGGCGAAGAAGCTTCGTACTATTTCAGCCAACCGTTTTTCAAAGCCACTGGCCTCATCATGCTGGACGAAAAACCCGTCAGTCAGAAGCTCGCTTCGGATGAGAGCGGATGGGACTGGTTCGCGCTCCATCTCAATTCCGGCGACAAAGTCATGCTTTATCGTTTTCGTCACTCGGACGGACAAAAATATTTTGCCGGCAATTGGATCGATGTCGAGGCACGTTCACATTCTCTTGCTCACGGATCGGTCTTGATTACGCCAACGGTACAAACCAAAGTTAGCGGCCGTGAGTTGCCGACGGAATGGAGTATCGAAATCCCTGAGCGGAAATTGAAAATCAAGTGCGTTTCACTGAACCCGCAAAGCTGGATGGGAACAAGCATTCCCTATTGGGAGGGACCTATACGCTTTCACGGCAGCCACGATGGAGTGGGATACCTTGAGATGACGGGCTACTGACAACGGTTCGTTATTCCTGTGATCTTTGGCATCCAAGCGTCCTTTGTCGCCTATTGGCACGAAACGGACATGAGCGCCGCGCCGGCGAATGTCCGCTGTTGGAGGAAGAGCGGAAGTCGCGATTACGACCGCTGACGTCCGAGTCTGACCCAACTCGGACATTGGCCCTAGCGGTAGCGTGGCCGTCCATGCTTTGATGGATTGGGCTGAATTTACCGATTTAGGGGCTCATTTGACCGACGAGCGCGTGGAACGGCGGCTGGCAGCCGTGCTGGCGGCGGATGTCGCCGGCTATAGCCGCCTCATGGGTGCCGATGAGGAAGGCACGCTGGCCCGGCTAAAGACCGCTAGAAAGGCACTCGTTGACCCCGCTATAGCCTCCCATCGAGGTCGCATCGTTAAGACGACCGGTGACGGCATGCTGGTTGAGTTTGCCAGCGCCGTGGACGCCGCGCGCTGCGCGGCCGAAGTCCAGCGCGGTATGGTCACGCAAAACGCCGACGTCCCGATAGATGTCCGAATTGAATTTCGGATAGGCATCCATGTAGGCGATATCATCATCGACGATAACGATATCTTCGGCGACGGTGTCAACATCGCCGCACGGCTCGAAGGCATTGCGGAGCCCAGTGGCGTGTGCATTTCCGACGACGCACAACGCCAAATTCGCGGCAAAGTGGATATCGCCTTCGAGGATATGGGTTTGCAAACCCTGAAGAATATCGCCGAGCCGATGCGGGCGTGGCGAATGGAACTTAATGGCAATCCCTCCTCGGTCGCATCCACGAAAGCTTCATCCGAGACTGCTCAACTGCTTGCCCTTCCCGACAAGCCATCCATCGCCGTCCTACCGTTCCAGAACATGAGTGGCGATCCCGAGCAGGATTACTTCGCGGACGGGATCGTCGAAGACATCATTACCGGCCTGTCGAAGTTTAAATCTCTCTTCGTCATAGCTCGAAATTCCTCGTTTACCTACAAAGCCAAGGCCGTCGATATCAAGCAGGTCGGACGCGAATTGGGCGTTCGTTACGTGCTCGAAGGCAGCGTGCGTCGCGCTGGCGGCAGGGTGCGCATAACGGCTCAGTTGATCGAGGCAGCTCAAAATAAACATCTGTGGGCGGAGAAGTTGGATGGGGACTTGAGCGACATCTTCGCTCTTCAAGACACGTTGACGATGAAGATCGTCAGCTCTGTGTCCAACAGGCTAGAGCAAGCGGAAATTGACAAGGCTAGGAGTAAGCCGACAACGCTCCTTGATGCTTACGACTTGTATCTGAAAGGCGTGGCTCTGGTTCGATATGACCGTCGCTTCGATGAAGCCTACGACGTTTTCGCCAAAGCGTTCGCGCTCGATCCGAGCTATGCAGCCGCGTATGCGATGGCGGCTCAATGCCTGCTTTTTCTCCAAAACAGCCGAGGGGCATTGCCACCCGATACTCACGCGGAGGCCATTCGGTTAGCCAGGATGGCTGCGCAGTTGGCGCAGGAGGACGCGGGTGCGATGGCGAGAGCGGCGCATGTTCTGGCAAACCTTGGCAAGCAATACGACTTGGCGAAAGAGTTGGTCGACCGCGCGGTAGTCCTAAATCCAAATCTCGGTTTTGCCTGGCAGATTAGAGGCTGGGTTTCAATCATGCGTGGAGAGGGCCAATGCGCCCTTGAGAGTTTCACAACAGTGCTTCGCCTCGACCCGATCGACCCGGCCAGAGCAGGAGCTTGGGCTGGCCTGGCTTGTGCGCATAACGTTCTCGGAGATTTCGAAGCGGGCTATGAATGGGCGACTCGGGCTCTCGAAGCCGAAACAGCGATGCACACACTTGCGTATTTCGTCATCAACGCCGTTCCTTCGGGACGAATGCAAGAGGCGCGCGCTGCCGTGCGAAAGATGCTGGAGCTGAGACCTGCCGTAAAACTATCTGATGCGCGTCAGGTCTGCCATACGCGGGATAAGGACTGGTCCGACAGGATGATGGATTCATTTCGCGAGGCGGGCCTATCCGAATGAGCAGGACTGCGGTCTCCGTCTTCGTACGGCGCCCGCGTATGTTTCTTATTGGCACCGAACGGACATGCCGCAGTAGTCGCTGCATGTCCGCTATCGGGGGTGAACCGGACTCTTTGGGTGCATCGCGGAATCGACGCGAATGACCCATATGCGACATTTAGCCAGATTAGCGTCGAGGTTAGTTGTGCGCCATTTCTCTCTCGCCGGCCGCTGGCAAAGTGCTAGGCTTTGGATACTGCACAAAGGCGCGGTCCATGGAGGACACATGCGGCGCCGTGAGTTCATCACATTGTTAGGCGGCGCGGCCGCCGCGTGGCCGCATGGCGCGCTCGCCCAGCAGCCGCCGGGAAGGGTCCCTCGAATAGGCTTTTTGACACGGTACTCCGACGCCTCCGTCTCCACTCAAATAGATGCATTCCGAAAAGGCCTCCGAGACCTCGGATGGGTCGAAGGAAAGAGCATCAGTATCGAGTACCGAAACGCGGAAGGCCAGGTTGACCGTCTCCCTGCGCTCGCTGCCGAGCTCGTCGGTCTCAATGTAGATGTCATCGTCACGGTGGACACGCTGCCCACCCAGGCTGCCAAACGAGCGACCAGTACGACCCCTATTGTTATTGCGGTCTCTGCTGATCCAGTGGGGGCTGGATTGGTCACGAGCCTTGCACATCCAGGTGGTAATATTACCGGCTTGTCCCTCCTTGCGCCTGAGACGGATCAGAAAACTCTGGAAGTTCTGACGGAGACGCTGCCCAATACCAGGCGAGTGGCGATGATTTTTGACCCAAAAAATCAGGGCATGCTTCTTCGAGTAAAGGCAATAAAGACCGCGGCGCTGAAGCTCGAAATAGAGTTTCAATCAATACTCGCAGTTGGTCGAAACGAACTTGCCGGCGTGCTGACAGCCGCCGCCAAAGACCCCCCTGACGCTCTCATTGTGCTTTCTCCCATATATGCAGCTTATCGGAACGAGGTCGGGGAATTCGCGACAAAAACGAAAGTGCCGCTGTCTTTTGATACTGGCGGCCTTGCCGGAGAACCAGGTGCCCTCTTGTCCTACGGAGCGGATCTCTCAGCGTTATTTCAGAGAGCAGCCACGTATGTGGATAAGATCTTAAAAGGCGCCAAACCCGCCGATCTGCCGGTCGAGCAACCGACCAAATTCGATTTGGTGATCAACCTCAAAACTGCGAAGGCGCTCGGACTGACCGTACCGCCGTCCGTGATCGGGCGCGCCGACGAGGTCATCGAATGAAGCGGCGATGTCGCTTATTGGCACGAACCGGACATGGCCCGTTGTCCGACTTGAGTCCGCTTCCGTAGGTAAAGCGGAAGACATCTGTTCTTAGCGAGTATTTCGCCTTTTGACCCGGATATGGCCCAAGCACTCGGCGTGCCCAAAATTTTATCGGGAGGTCATGCGCTACTGCTTCTAATATGCTAAGTTGGGCCTGCCAAACCTCGAAGTTGAGGTGAGCCATGAGACGGCGCGAGTTCATTGCGGGTTTCTGCGGCAGCACGGCTTGGTCGTTTGCTGCCCGCGCACAGCAGGTAAAAACGTATCGGGTGGGACTCCTCGCAAGCCGGGCAATCAGTGAAGGCGAGGAACGGCGCAAGGCTATCCAAGAAGTGTTGGCGGCGCATGGTTTTGTCGAGGGTCGCAATATTCAATTTGAGGCTCGCTGGGGTGACCCCCTATCTGAAAACGTCGAAGCGCTGAGAACAGCGAAAGTCGACGTTATCATTACTTTCGGATACCCAGCCGCTTTGGCAGCAAAAACCTTAGCAACGGACGTGCCCATCGTTTGCTCTGGGGCCGGCGATCCAGTCGCGACCGGTCTGGCCCAAAGTCTGGCGCGACCCGGCGGCAATCTGACAGGCGTTACGGAATTGGCGACCGAACTCAGCGCCAAGCGTCTTGAAATTCTCAAGGAGGCCGTTCCGAACCTCAAAACAGTAGCAATGCTGTTTAATGCCGCTGATCTTGGTATGACCTTGCGGTCTCGCGCCGCCGAAGCCGCAGCCAAGGTTCTCAAAATGAATGTTCAGACCTTAGGAGTGCGGGAGCCGGGCGATTTCGAAGACGCCTTTGCTGAAATGACCCGGTCGCGACCCGACGCAATCCTGATGGTGTCGGATACGCTCACTATGCTCAATCGCAAGCGGGTGATGGAATTCGCCGCCAACACTCGACTACCTGCCATCTATGAATTCGGCTTTTTAGTGCGCGATGGTGGCCTGATGTCATATGGACCAAACCTGCCGGAGACTGGCAGAAGGGTGGGCGATCTCGTAGTTCGGATCCTTCTCGGCACCCGACCGGCGGATTTGCCGCTCGAACAGCCCACTCACTTCGAGTTTGTTGTGAATCTCAAAACTGCAAAGAGCATCGACCTGAATATCCCACCGGCGCTGCTCGCACGCGCTGATGAGATAATCGAATGAGTGCGCCCACTTCCGTTGTTGGCACCTTTCCGACACGCCGGGCACGCCTCGCCATGTCTGCTTATCGGGGAAGACCGGAAGTGAGCGACGCGCGCTCAAAACGACGCGAATGACCCAACGCGGACACAAGCCCCTATCCGCCTTTTCTGCGGCGCGATACCATTAGCGCATCTGAAGTCTAAGGGGGGGCGCATGAGGAGGCGGGAGTTCATTCTCGGTCTTGCGATGCTCGCCAACGTCGGCCGCGCGAGCGCTCAAGGCCGTGCGCGTCGTGTCGGGGCTCTCATTGCCGAGCCAGCTCAAGCTGACTTTCTCGAAACGTCTCTCAGAGAGAAGGGGTGGATACTCGGCCGAAATCTCCAGATCGAATATCGAATAACTCGTGGCGATACCAATCTCTCACAGGCATATGCCCGGGAGCTGCTCGCTTTGCAGCCTGAAGTTCTGTTCGCAGTGAGCAACACATCTATGGCTGCACTGCATGCCGAACATTCTAACATTCCGACCGTTTTCGCGATGGTCAGCGATCCGGTCGGAATGCATTACGTCGAGAGCTTCTCAAGGCCCGGGGGCAACGTGACTGGCTTTACGCCATTTGAACCGTCCCTCGGCGGTAAATGGGTTTCGCTGATCAAGGAAGTGGCGCCAAACGTCGAGCACATAGGGATCGTATATAACCCTGAACCGGGCAACAATTCCTCAGCGTTTCGCAAGTCAATTGATGAAGTCGCGAGCAAAGTAGGGATTGCCTCGATTGAGACACCGAGCGGCGATAGCTCCGACATTGATCGTCTTATTCGCTCGCTCAAGGATGAGCCGAATAGTGGACTCATTTTTCTGCCGGATGCGATCACTTTTGTCCGGCGTGTTCAGATTACTGCGCTGGTTGCGCAGTGCAGGCTACCGGCGATCTACCCGCTTCGCTTATTCTGCGTGGCCGGCGGCCTCATGTCGTACGGGGTGAATATCGAGAAGAATATCGCAGGCGCGGCATCCTATGTTGATCGAATCTTGCGCGGTGCCAATCCTGCCGAACTGCCTGTTCAAGCCCCAACCGAATTTGAGTTGGTCGTGAACCAAAAAGCTGCACGGCAATTCGGCCTGCAACTGCCGCCCGCGTTGCTCGCTCGCGCCGACGAGGTGATCGAATAGAGCTCTCTTGCTGCGACGCATGAGTCCGGTTGTGGCACTTTTGAGACATGCCGACCCTTCCGATGAATGTCGGCTTTCAGGGGCAAAGCGGAAGTAACGCGAACATCGCCGAACCGTCGCTTTTGACCCATCTCGGACATCGCCTGCGTGGCGAGTTGAATCTAGAAAATCGATTCCTGCTTTCGTACCCAGCCAGTTCCAATGTGCTAGTTTAAGGCGAGCGATGGGTTGTCTCTAGGCTTGGACAGGGCGTGGGGCATGCAGCGACGCGATTTCATCATGGCACTCGGTTTAGCTGCGGTGTGGCCGCTTGCTGTGCAGGCGCAGCAGCCCAAGAAAGTGCCCCGAATTGGCTTCCTGACGACAGGGTCGCTTGAACTTCCTGAGACGCGCGTCACCCTCAACGCTTTCCGTCAAGGACTACGCGAACTCGGCTATTTCGATGGCCAGAACATCGTCATAGAGGTCCGAGCGGCGGACTCGAAAATCGAACGGTTTCCGGCTCTGGCAAGCGAACTGGTCGGTCTCAAGGTC